>Ga0209075_1001249_pt1 | contig 24202 bp, 22 predicted proteins | sample Stecom2011_FD_187523 | JGI IMG/M metagenome (GOLD analysis project Ga0209075, IMG submission 187523) | Agricultural soil microbial communities from Utah to study Nitrogen management - Steer compost 2011 (SPAdes) (version 2) | ecosystem: Environmental > Terrestrial > Soil > Agricultural land...
AGTGACCCCGCCAGGGTTCAAACCTGGAACCTTCTGATCCGTAGTCAGATACTCTATTCAGTTGAGCTACGGGGCCTTTTTGTGGGTGCAAAGATACACTATTTTCATAAATACACAAAAACATAGTCGAGATTTTTCTCTATAATTTATTTGTGAATAAGTTCATTTAAATATTTTAATCCATGGATAGACAATCTTGTTGCTCTTCTTATTACTAAAGTTGTCTATTGATGCAGAAACTGTAAGTGCTTGTTGCATCATAACATGGCCTTCGTTGAAATGGAGGTTGCAATGGAATCTCACTCTTACATGATCGGATTCTATAAAACGGATGTACCATTCATTTTTTAGATATGATTTTGCTCGAAGAAATTGTGTACCCCAGTATAATTCTCCTCCAAATTTATTTGAAAGTCGCATCCTTGGATCGCCTATATATAACAGATTTTTGGTTCCGATTCCCCAAATTTCAGCATCTGCACGGGCAACAAGCCCCAGCGGTTTGTATAACTCATTTTCAAATCTCCTGTCGCGTTCATACCCCAAAAGAGTTCCTGCGGCCAACAGTCCTTTAAATCTCTCTCCATCATTGTATTCCACTCCAAGTGTGGTTTGTAGTTGTAGGTTTTCACTTACACCAACTCCCGGGGTTGCCGGTTTTGTGTTGGATAGATGATACATATATGACTGGAAATCTGCAAACAAGATGCCTCTTGATGCTCTTCCCGACATTCCTACGAAGAAATGCTCTTTGCTATTTGCTGTTGCATATCCAGTTCTGTCAAACCATGCATTGAAGAAATTGTCGTTATTCCCAATTCTGAGAAAGACACCCTCCATTTGGGGTATGAAATTATTAACAGAGTCTTTAAAGAAGAAGTTGTTGTAGTTGCTAAGAAGTTCATCTTTGGGGAATGAGCCTGCTCTAAAAAGAATCTTTGGTGTACTGTATTGATAATAAATTATGGTATTTGCTTCATCTATCATTTTATCTGTGCCTGGAATTTTAAGGAGGTTAACTCCTGCATTAAGGGAGTGTGTGTTATTCCATGTAATACTTCCTATTGGGCTGAGCCACACTCCGTTCATTGTTTCGGAGTCTATGAAAGAGGACTTTTTATATTCGATGTTGTCGAAAAAATAATCAAGCCCCACCTCCCAGTGGTACTCCTGTGCTGAGGCTGTTGTAAACAGCAGTAAGACTAAAATTAACAAGTAGTGTTTTGTATGCATTTCAATAACTCTGTTTTGCATTTGTAAAGGTAATAGTTTTTTAGAATGTATAAGTAAAAAGTTTAAAATATAAATTTTGTAAATGTTTTCGCAGATTTGTAAAACTATTATTGTGTATATATGTTTTATCTATACGTATGTTATTTTTTAACAGGTAGTTAAATATTTAAATTCTTAACTTCATGCATTTAAAACATTTTTTTATTGGTGTGATAATTAGCGGTATGCTAATTTCATGCGGTGGCAACAAATCTTCGGAAGGTGATGATAGTAGCTCCATGGGTATTTCTGACGCTATTGGGGGACTAAGAAATCTAAATAAAGCAGGGGAAGTTGCTAAAGATTGGGAGAAAATTCAAGAGAAGTTGGTTGCAGAGACTCCGCGTACAAACGATGAAATTAAGGCATTGTTTCCTGAAAAACTTGCGGGGATGAATCGTAAAAGCTTTAGTGTGGGAGATGCGCAAACGATGGGCGTGAATGGAGGAGAGGCAAGTTATGGTAACGATGAAGGCAAGAGTGTTGACGTGGCTGTTATGGATGGTGCCGGAGAGATTGGGGCCAGTATGATTGCCATGTATGCAATTACATTGGCAATGGAGAGGGAAGAAGTGACAGAAACAGGTTACAATAAAACTACTCAGTTTAATGGGAACAGGGCTACAGTAAAGGAAAATACATATGACGACAGAGTTGATTCTGAAATTATTACTCTTGTCGCCGATAGATACATTGTTACTCTGAGTGGTTCGGGTTTGAGTTTTAAAGAGCTTGAAAAGGTCTACAATGAACTTAATCTTAATAATTTGAAGTAATAAGTATAGGATTAAATTCATACTTAAACAACACCAAGTCATTGCCAAGTCCTAATTAACACTGTATATTTATAAGGAGGATACGGAGTTAATACTGAGTTGGTACGGATTTGGTTAGGACTTTATATGGCCAAAAATCAGGACGATACATACATACATACAATGCATAAGACAACTCAATATGATTAAACATTTCTCATACAGAAATACGTTTAACATAAAAATCTATAATTTGAAAAGCTATAAGTCACTTTATGTATTCAAAACTGGTTGATTAAAAAAATAACTTACTCACAAAATATTTTAGCCTTAATCTTTTTGCTAATTTGCTGGATTATTGTAACTTTGCAGTCCGATTATTAGTTTTTATCATTTAAGAGTTTGATTTATAGCTTTTTATTTGCCTTTATGTCCCTTAGCAAGACAAGAGAGGAAGCAGATATAATCAACTTCATATTAATTTACTAATTAAAAATTAAACATCAAGAATGGATACGTTAAGTTATAAAACCATTTCTGTAAACAGTCAAACGGCTAAAAAAGAGTGGGTGGAAATAGATGCCACAGGTCAGACTTTAGGTCGCCTATGCTCAAAAGTTGCTAAACTGCTTAGAGGTAAATATAAAGCCAGCTTTACTCCGCACGTAGATTGTGGTGATAATGTAATCATACTGAATGCAGATAAAGTGGTGCTTACCGGTAATAAGTGGGAAGATAGAAAATACTACCGCTATTCTGGTTATCCGGGAGGGCAAAAGGTGACTACACCTGCCGAAATGTTGACAAAAGGTTCCGACAGACTTTTCAGAAAAGTTGTTAAGGGAATGTTGCCTAAAAACAAACTAGGCGATGCAATTATAAATAACCTGTTTGTGTATGCAAGTAACGAACATCCACACCAGGCACAGAAACCAAAGAAAATCGATATAAACAGTCTTAAATAATAAAGATGGAAGCAGTAAATGCAATAGGAAGGCGCAAAGCAGCTGTAGCAAGAGTTTTCGTGACTGAAGGTACCGGTAAGATCATCATCAATAAACGTGAGTTGGAGAACTATTTTCCTTCTTCAATACTTCAGTTTATTGTAAAACAACCATTAAATACACTTGATGTTGCTGAAAAGTACGACATAAGAGTGAATCTTGATGGTGGTGGTTATAAAGGACAGTCGGAAGCTGTTAGGCTAGGAATTGCTCGCGCTTTAGTAAAAATAAATGCTGAAGACAAAGCAGCATTAAGAGCAGCTGGATTTATTACACGCGACCCACGTGTAGTTGAACGTAAAAAACCAGGTCAGCCAGGTGCAAGGAAGAAATTCCAGTTCTCGAAACGTTAACCTGTATTTTCAGGTATCATATGAACCGGTGTTTTTGCCGGTTTATTATATAAAAGCTGCATTGTCGGCTTAAGCGTTTAGTATCTAAATTGTAAGGATGTTATCAGTAATGGTTTATACTATTGGAGGGTAATCTACCTTACGATTCAGTTAATGAAAAAGAATGTAAACGAATAATTTAAAACAAAACATGGCAAAATTAGAATTTGACCAACTTCTTGAAGCCGGAGCTCATTTCGGCCACTTGAAAAGAAAATGGAATCCAGCTATGGCTCCTTATATTTTTATGGAGCGTAATGGTATTCACATTATCGATCTTTATAAAACTATTGCTAAGACAGAAGAAGCTGCAGCCGCTATGAGGCAGATGGCTAAATCTGGAAAGAAGATCCTCTTTGTAGCAACAAAAAAACAGGCAAAACCTGTTATAGAAACAAGATCACAAAGCATTAACATGCCTTACGTTATTGAGCGTTGGCCAGGTGGTATGCTTACAAACTTCCCTACTATCCGCAAAGCTGTTAAGAAAATGAGCAGCATTGATAAGATGATTAAGGATGGTTCTTTTGACACATTATCAAAAAGAGAGAAACTGCAGGTTACTCGTCAGCGTGCTAAGCTTGAAAAGAACCTTGGTTCTATTCAGGATATGACTCGTCTTCCTTCTGCTATATTTGTAGTTGATGTTATGAAGGAGCAAATTGCTGTAAGAGAAGCTCAGCGTTTAGGAATTCCAGTATTTGCAATTGTTGATACTAACTCCGACCCAAAGGATGTGGATTTTGTAATCCCTGCAAATGATGACGCTGCAAAAGCAATTGACCTGATTATGGGTGTTCTTTGTGATTCTATTAAAGAAGGTCTTGAAGAACGTAAAGTGGAGAAAGCTGATGCTGCAGCCGCAGAAGAACAATCGGAAGAATCAACACAACGCAGAGAGCGCAAAACAAAAGCAGCAAGAAAAGAGCGTGTAAAGAAAGAGGATTCTGAAGCGATGAAGGCTGCTGTTGTAAGCAAGTTTGCGAAGGATGAAGAGGTTGACGAATAATAATTAAATAAAGATATTTTAGAATATGGCAGTAACAATGGCAGATATCCAGCATCTTCGCAAAATGACAGGTGCAGGAATGATGGATTGCAAAAACGCACTTAACGAGGCAGGCGGAGATTTCGATAAAGCTATGGAGATTATTCGCAAAAAAGGACAGGCAGTAGCTGCTAAACGCGAAGACCGTGATGCAACGGAAGGATGTGTACTAGCGAAAGTAGATGGTGGCTTTGCAGCTGTTGTAGCTTTGCAGTGTGAGACTGACTTTGTAGCAAAAAATGATGACTATATAGCTTTAACAGAGCAAATTCTAGATGCTGCAATTGCTAATAAACCTGAATCACTTGAGCAGTTGCTTGCGCTTGAACTTCCTAACGGAACAATTTCGCAAGTTATTACAGATAAAATGGCTGCGACAGGCGAGAAAATGGAACTTGGATACTATGAGCAAATTTCTGCTCCTTATGTTACTTCATATATCCATTTAGGTAACAAGCTTGCAACTATTGTTGGTTTCAATAAAGAGGTTGCTAATGAGCAAGTAGCAAAGGATTTAGCTATGCAAATTGCAGCTATGAACCCAATTGCTATTACAGCTGATAGCATTCCTGCAGAAGTTAAAGAGAAGGAACTTCAAATTGCACGCGAAAAGGCAAGAGAAGCTGGTAAACCAGAAAACTTACTTGATAGAATTGCAGAAGGTTCTCTTCAGAAGTTTTATAAAGAGTCTACTTTACTTCAACAGGACTATGTGAAAGATCCTAAGAAAACTATTGAACAGTTTTTGAAAGAAAGTGACAAAGAACTTGAAGTGCTTTCGTTTAAACGTGTATCACTTACAGTATAATAAATCTGAAAAGATATATTTAGATTTAAGAACGCTCCGGAAATCCTGGAGCGTTTTTTGTGTCTGTTACCCAGGTGAGCACATATGAGGGATGTACTTCGTAATTGAGTACAAAGGTTTGTTTTTTATTGGTTTTAATTTCTTGTGCCTCAATAGTTCCGACTAGTGTCGGTTCAAATGGAACCACATAAAGTTGATGTTTAAAATCTATGCCTTGCTCATTAATTACTTTATAAAGACACTCTTTTATAGACCAGTGAAGTAAGAGGTGTGTAATTTTCTTGTCAGGATTAATATACTCCTTGTCAGAGATAAATCTGTCGGCTATATTTTCTACTCTGTCTGATATGGTTTCTATGTCTATACCAACAGAGAAGTTTTTATGCAGCAGTATGGCAACAAAATCTTTTGTATGGGATATGCTTATATTAAATGAGTTGTCATCGAGATATGGTTTTCCGTCTGCTTGATTTAATATTGTTTTTACTTCTCCTAATAGTTCAAGTACCATAATACGGCTTGTTAACAGTTCCAGAGATCTTCGGGTTGAACCTATATTATTGATGCTATTTTCAGCATCAACTCTTGCCTCAGGAGGAAAATAATTAATGAGTTCGTTTATGGACTCTTCCATTTTCCAAATACCCATTAGACTACCATTACCGAAATGTTCTTTTCTGATTAACATAGTTAAATTGGGAAATAACGCACTTTTAAAATCCGCTTTTTACTCATTTCTTCAGCCTGAAACTTATACTTCTTATATGTAAAGCTCTCTTTTCGTTTTGGAAAGTCGCCCTTTAGCTCCAGAAGTAAGCCTGCAAGTGTGTCTACTTCATCGCTCATCAACTCGAAATCTTTTTCGGGTATGCTTGTGATTTTTAAAAAATCTTCTATTGGTGTTTTACCTTCAAATATATAGGACCCATCTGCTGCAATTGTATACAAAGGAAACTCCTCGTCATATTCATCGCTGATATCACCTACTATCTCTTCTAGAATATCTTCCATTGTTATTAGTCCAGATGTACCACCATACTCATCTACAACTATTGCCATATGTATTTTATTGGAACGAAACTCTTCCAGAAGATCGTCTATCCTTTTTGTGCCAGGAACAAAATATGCAGATCTAATAAGTGATTGCCATTTAAAGTTATGAGGTTTTCCTATATGAGGGAGTAGATCCTTTACATATAGTATTCCCTTTATGTGATCGGGATTTTCTTCGAATACGGGTATTCGTGAATAACCTGCATCAACTATAAATCCGATAACCTCTTCAAATGGAGAGAGGATATTAATGGCAACCATATCACCTCTCGACACCTTTATGTCATCTACACTTTTATCTCTAAAACGAATAATGCCTTCAAGCATCTCTTTTTCTTGTTCACGAGATATATCGTCAGATTGAGATAGATCAATTTTTAGTTGTTCGATAGAAAGATTTTGCATGATGCCTCTATTGAGTAGTCCAATTTTGCTGAGAAACGAAGATATGGGATAAATTAATCTATTAATGGATCCAATTATTTCTACATTTTTTATTGCAAATCGTAATGGATCTTTTGCAGCGATTCGTTTTGGTAATAATTCAATAAAAAATAATATCAGACAAACTGCAATGAGAACCTCTAGCAAGAGTGTCTCTCTGGCATTTGTTGCAAAGTAGGGTAATTTATTAAGCAGGTAAATAGTAAAAACTGTTATTGTAACATTTAGAAGATGATAGGTTAATACTAAAGATGCTGATAACTTTTCTGGCTTTTTAAGAAGATTAAGAACCCGAATCTTCTTGTTATCTTCAGTGATATTAAGGTTGTCAGGTAAGTTCTTCTCTAGTGTAAAAAATGCTTTCTCCGATCCGGAGACTATTGCATTAATAATTATAAGTATAAATAGCAAAATTATTAATGCAAAGTCTAACAGAGCTGGAATGTATGCCAGCGATATTGAGTTTAATAAAGATAACGGTTCAGGGTCCAAGTGGCGATTTATTAATTAAAATGGTAAATCATCAACATCAGAAGCATCATCGAAATCTTGCTGAGGACCATTTTGAGGTGTCGACTCGGATTTAGGTGCGCTTGGCTCATATTCTCCGCCTGCTTTACGGCTTAGTAATTCAAGACTGTCTGCAATAATTTCAGTTACGTATCTTTTAACTCCACTTTGGTCGTCATACGAACGTGTGCGGATCTTCCCTTCTATATATACTAGTGTGCCTTTCTTTACAAATTTTTCTGCTATTTGTGCTAGTCCTCTTCTGCAAACAACATTATGCCACTCTGTTCTGTCGGGTATTTGTGTGCCACTAGACGTTGTAAAGCCTCTTTCATTGGTTGCAACTGAAAAATTTGCTATTGCATTATCATTATCAAAATACTTCATATCAGGGTCTTTACCCACGTTTCCTACTAAAATAACTTTGTTAACAGACATATAAATAACTTTTTTTGGTTTATATACAGCATATCGCTGTAAAGCAAAATTAATAATTATTTCAATATTACACAACTTCATTTCTGCTATTGTATTTATAAATCGTATTCTATTGCTTTTTTATTCTTTATTTTACGATAACAACTAAAATAGTCAAAAAAGGAAAAAATTACATGCATTTATTTTTAGGGATGAAAAAAAAGCTATATATTTGCAGTCCAAAATTTTACTAATAGTAGTTGGTGTAATTATTAATAATATAAATATAAATAAAAATGACTAAGGCAGATATTGTAAACGAAATTGCGAAAAGGACAGGTGTTGATAAAACATCAGTTTTAGCAACAGTTGAATCTTTTATGGATGTTGTGAAGGATTCATTAGCTAACGATGATAATGTTTATTTAAGAGGTTTCGGTAGTTTCATCGTTAAAAGAAGAGCTCAGAAAACAGCTCGCAACATTTCAAAAAATACAACAATAATTATACCTGCACACAATATACCAGCATTCAAACCTTCAAAAACATTTGTAGGTCAGGTGAAAAAATTAAAAGTAGATTAACTTAATTAATAGGAGATTAAAGCATGCCAAGCGGAAAAAAAAGAAAGAGGCATAAAATGTCTGTCCACAAGAGAAAGAAAAGACTAAGAAAAAACAGGCACAAGAAGAAAAAATAGACCTGTAGTCTTTGTTTAAAATATACAGGAACAAACTTATTGTAAAACCTTTATGGTTATAAGTTTGTTCTTTGTGTATAAAGCAAATAATAGGTTCAAGAGAGAACCTTATTTCTGTTGTGACGACAGAAGCCCAAAATTATTATTAAACATTTAAAACGAACAATTGTGACAAGCGAACTTGTTGTAGATGTTCAACCAAAAGAGATTACGATTGCTGTTCTCGAAGACAATAAGTTAGTAGAATTACAGCAGGAAAATCAAGATGAATCATTTTCGGTTGGCAGTATCTACATGGGTAAGGTTAAAAAACTTATGCCCGCCCTTAACGCAGCTTTTGTGAATGTGGGCCATAAAAAGGACGCTTTTCTTCACTATTTAGATTTAGGGGTTGAATTCAACTCGATTCTGCAATTTCAGAAGCAGGTTGGAGACAAGAAAAAGAATCTGCAACTCCAGAAGATGAAGTTGCAGCCAGAGATTGATAAAGATGGATTGATTACTGATGTTCTTTCTGTTGGACAAGAGATATTGGTGCAAATAGCAAAAGAACCAATTTCAACAAAAGGCCCAAGATTAACTTCAGAGATATCTTTCGCAGGAAGATTTATGGTTTTGATACCATTCATCAATAGAGTATCAATTTCGCAGAAAATTAAGTCACGCGAGGAGAGAGCACGCCTTCGTCAGCTAATTCAGAGTATTAAACCAAAAAACTACGGAGTTATAATACGAACTAATGCTGAAGGTAAAAAAGTTGCCGACCTTGATGGTGAACTTAAAGTATTGGTTAAAAGATGGGAAGATTGTATCGGTAAGATACAGAGAGCTAAAGCTCCATCTCTTGTATATGAAGAGACAGGACGCACAGTAGCTCTGTTACGTGATATATTTAATCCCTCTTTTGAACAGATTCACATCAATGACAAAGATGTGGCTAAACAGATTGCCGAGTATGTTAATTTAATTGCACCCGATAGGAAAAATATCGTAAAGGAATATAAAGGTGCATTACCTATATTAGACAACTTCGGCGTAACAAAACAGGTAAAATCGCTCTTTGGTAAAACTGTTACATTTAAAAATGGTGCTTATCTGATTATAGATCACACTGAAGCATTGCATGTAATTGATGTGAACAGTGGCAATCGAAATAAATCGAAGCTAGGTCAGGAAGACAGTGCATATGAAGTAAACATAGCAGCTGCAGAAGAGATAGCCCGGCAATTACGATTGCGTGATATGGGAGGTATTATTGTTATTGACTTTATCGATATGAATAAAGGCGATCATCGTAACAAGCTGCTATCTACAATGCAGGAGTTGATGTCGAGTGATAGAGCCAAACATAACATATTGCCATTGAGTAAGTTCGGACTAATGCAGATTACGCGTCAGCGAGTTAGACCCGAAATGGAAGTTACTACAAGCGAAGTATGCCCCACTTGCTTTGGTAAAGGAAAAATTAAATCATCATTCCTTTTTACTGATACTTTAGAAGGAAAAGTTGATTATTTAGTAAATACTCTAAAAGTGAAGAAATTCAGTCTGCACATTCATCCATATGTTGCAGCTTATGTTCAGCAAGGTTTCTTTTCATTAAAAAGTAAATGGAAGAAAAAGTATAATGCAGGTTTGAAAATAATCCCAAATCAAAAGTTGGGTTTCCTGCAGTATGAATTTTACGATAAAGAAGGAAATGAAATCGATCTGAAAGAAGAAATTGAAATGAAATAGAGTCGCATTTGCGATGAGAAAAAATTAGAGAACCGATATTTCGAAAAGAAGTGTCGGTTCTTTCTATTTAATATTATTACATTTTATCTACGTCGTAATATATCTGTAAATACTTAAATTCTATTTCTTCTCTTATTTTTACTTCAGTTTGTTTAAGAAAATCCCTGATTTTTGATGCTGACATATTATTATCTAGCTTTAGAAGTATTTCTCTAATATTATATTGTTGTATGCGACTGATAACAGGCTTATTGGGGCCTAATACCATATTTCCTAATGATGGCTTTATCATATGCGCAAAAAGATTTGCACCTTTATCAACTTTATTTTCATTCTTATCTTTAAACACGATGCAAATCAATCGAGTGAAAGGTGGATACCTGAAAAGCTTCCTTTCAGTAATTTGTTCTGTATAGAACCCTTCGTAATTATAATTTAAGATATGGCTATAAATCGGTTGAGTAGGATCGCTGCTTTGAATGATTACTTTGCCCTGTTGTTTTTTTCTTCCTGCTCGACCAGCTGCTTGCATCATAAGCTGAAAGCCTCTCTCATGAGATCTGAAATCAGGGTAGTTAAGTAAGGAATCTGCAGAGATTATTCCAACAACCCCAACATTTTCAAAATCTAGTCCTTTAGAAAGCATTTGTGTTCCCACAAGTATATCTATTTGCTTTTCTTGAAATTTTTCAATAATCTTATCGTAAGAGTTTTTTCCACGTGTTGTATCCATATCCATACGGCCGACAACATAATTGGGAAATAATTTACAAACTTCTTCTTCTAGTTGTTCTGTGCCTTTTCCTAGTGTGTCAAGCGTATCAGATTGACACGAGGGGCATACAGAAGGCATTTTATATGTAGTGTTACAGTAGTGGCATACCAAGCGATTACGCATTTTGTGATAGGTAAGGGTAACATCACATTTATTGCACTTAGGATTCCATGCACACTGTTTACATTCTATCAGAGAAGAAAATCCTCGTCTATTACGGAACAGAATAACCTGTTCTCCTGCTTCAAGCACTTGTTGCATCGTTGTCTTTAGTGCTGGTGCTAGAACAGTCTTCATCTTTTTTCTTTTGATTAATTCGTATGTGTTTTCAATTTTAATCTCTGGCATCAATAAGTTATTATATCTTTCTTTTAAGCTTACAAAACCATATTTGCCATTTATTGCATTGTTGTATGATTCTAGTGAAGGAGTTGCAGAGCCTAAGATTGTTTTAGCTTTAAACAGGTGTGCAAGCATTATAGCTGTGTCTCTTGCGTGATACCTGGGTGCTGGTTCGTTTTGTTTATAGCTGGTTTCATGTTCTTCATCAACAATAACAAGTCCTAAATTCTTAAAAGGAAGAAATAAAGACGACCGCACTCCAACAATAATCTCATATGGTTCACTAGATAGCATTTTTCTCCATATTTCAGCTCTTTCGTTATCATTAATTTTGGAATGATATAGACCTATTTTGCTTCCGTAGACAGCTATAAGTCTTTGTTTTAGTTGCGAAGTTAGTGCAATTTCCGGAAGTAGATAAAGAATCTGCTTGCCTTGGGCTTTGTAGTATTCTATTAAATGTATATAAATCTCTGTTTTACCACTTGAAGTAACTCCATGTAATAGGCAGGTAGGTTTATTCTTAAAAATAGTTTTTATCTTTTCAAATGATGTACTTTGTATGTCTGAGAGGGGGTAGGGTTTTCTAATAGCTTTTGTTTCACTTTCTATTCGACCTACTTCTAATCTAAATGTTTGCAGTATATTCTTTTGCAATAACCCATTAATTACTGATGTTGAATAGTTTTCAAAAGATAAAATATCTTTCTTACTAATCTTTGTTACCTTATTTTCTTCAAAGTAGTTGTATAATTTATTATAAAGTGATTGTTGTTTTTTTGCTTTTCCAATTATTTCGTGTATAGAATTGGGATTGATTTTAGTGTTTATTTTTAAATAAGTTTCAGTTTTTGGGATAAAATTACTTTTAATATTGTCTGATTTCATAGATGATGGTAAAGCAGCATTAAAAACATCACCTATAGGAGACATATAATAAAAAGAGATCCATTCCCATAATTTAAACTGAATGTCGTTAACAGTCGGTTGTGAATCTAATAGGGAATGAATCTCCTTTGTTTTAAAATTTTTTGGTGCGATGTTGTGAACTCGCTTTACAATTGCAGTGTAATGTTTTTTTGTGCCAAAAGGTACAATAACTCTGAATCCTTTTGCAATATGATCCTGCATATCAGCAGGAACCGTGTATGTATACAGATCGGAAAAAGGAAGCGGAAGAATTACATCTGCATACATGAACTAGAAGTAGATTGTACCTGTTATAGTCCATGATTCACTTTTACCATTTAATGGCTCACTCCAGTTTGGGATATCTTCTGAATAATTATCAGTAAGTTTAACACTGTAATTTAAACCTACTTGTAACATGTTTAAGACCTCCACACCAAAGCCTATGTTAGCTCCTGCTTGAAATTCTTTAGCTTTAATTTCGTCCGATACGTTGTCTAAATTAAACTCTTCTCCATCAATTAGATAACCAGCCCAAGGACCAGCTGTTCCGAAGAGTTTTAGAGGGAGTAATCCTAGACCAAATTTAATCTTTGCATTAACAGGAAGATTCAAATAACGATTAGATACCTCTGTGTCGCCACCTTCACCTTGTAACCTTGAAATAGACATACGGTTATCATTATACAATAAAGCAGCTTCTATTCCAAAATTTGCAGCACCAAGTGGTACAAACATTGCTTCAATTGCAGGTCCTATACTGTAAGACGTCATATTCTCTACGTTAAAGGTTTCGCCTGGTGTGCTAAAGTTAGGATTGTTAAGTCCGACACTTCCTTTTACACCAAATTTAACTTGTGAAATTGCAGGTGTAGTTAGCGCTGATAATAAAAAAAGTATTATAACGCTTGTGATAATTCTTTTTGTTTTCATACTAGTTTTTTTTAGTAAAAACACTTGTTTTCTTAAAAGTGCCTAAAGTATTGAATTAATTTTATGACACTCTATTTAAACAAAGAAGATAGGAATTGTTTTACTAATTATAGTTAATAGTTTCCGAAAAAAGCGTTCTTGGTCCTATAATTAGGACTCAGAACGCTTTAATAATTATGTCTTTAAGCCTAATATTTAGTCTTTAAACTTAGCTTTTAAGTATTCACGATTAAGTCTGGCAATATTTGAAATCGAAATATTTTTTGGACATTCTACTTCGCAAGCGCCAGTGTTAGTACAATTGCCGAATCCAAGCTCATCCATTTTAGCAACCATCGATTTTGCTCTTCTTGAAGCTTCTACCTTTCCTTGTGGAAGAAGTGCCAATTGACTTACTTTTGCAGAGACGAATAACATTGCAGAACCATTTTTACATGCTGCAACGCATGCTCCACATCCTATACATGCAGCTGCATCCATTGCCATCTCGGCATCTTCATGAGGAATAAGTATAGCATTTGCATCAGGTGTACCTCCAGTATTAACAGAAGTGTATCCACCAGCTTGAATAATCTTATCAAATGATGTTCTGTCTACAATAAGATCCTTAATCACAGGGAAGGCTGTTGAACGCCATGGTTCTACAGTAATAGTGTCACCTTCATTAAAAGTACGCATGTGGAGCTGGCAGGTTGTAATGTCTTCATCTGGACCATGTGGATGACCGTTGATGTAAAGACTACACATACCGCAAATTCCTTCACGACAGTCATGATCAAACACTACAGGTTCTTTGCCTTCATTTATTAGTTTTTCGTTTAGGATATCGAGCATCTCTAGAAATGAACTGCCTTGTGAAATATTTTCTAATGGGAATGTTTCAAAATGTCCCTTATCCTTAGGTCCGTTCTGACGCCAAACTTTTACTTTTATGTTGATATCTTTATCCATGATTGTTCTTTTTATTTTTTATACTGCTTTATTATCAACAGGTTAAGATTTGTAGTTTCTCTGTTGACGAACGATAAATTCATAATCTAGTGGTTCCTTATGCATAACAGGGGTGTTATCTCCTTGGTATTCCCAACAGGATACATATGCGAACTCCTCATCGTTTCTCATCGCTTCACCCTCCGGTGTTTGATGTTCTGAACGGAAGTGACCTCCGCAAGACTCTTCTCTATCTAGAGCATCATGAGCAATAAGTTCACCAGTTTCGATAAAGTCGGCTAGACGCAATGCTTTCTCGAGTTCCATATTTAGCGTTTCTCTGTCTCCAGGTATACGCACGTTGCTCCAGAACTCTTTCTTAACCTTTTCAATTCTTTTAATCGCTTCTTTAAGTCCATCTTCATTACGGTCCATACCTACGTATTCCCACATAATGTGACCAAGTTCTTTATGAATACTATCTACAGAACGTTTACCTTTTATGTTTAACAGTTTTTCTATACGATCATTGATATCTTTTTCTGCTTTATCAAACTCAGGAGTATCTGTTTTAATTCTTGGAACTGAAATCTGATCTGACAGATAATTTTGAATTGTATATGGAAGAACAAAATATCCATCAGCTAATCCCTGCATTAAAGCTGATGCTCCAAGTCGGTTAGCTCCGTGATCTGAGAAGTTTGCCTCTCCAATTGCAAAGAGTCCAGGAATAGTGCTCTGAAGTTCATAGTCAACCCAGATACCTCCCATGGTATAATGAATAGCAGGGTAAATCATCATTGGTGTCTCGTAAGGATTATCATCAACAATCTTTTCATACATTTGGAAAAGGTTGCCGTAACGCTCCTCAACAACATTTCTGCCTAATCTTTTAATTGCATCTTCAAAATCTAGGTATACGGCAAGTCCTGTTGTCCCTACTCCGTAACCAGCATCGCAACGCTCTTTTGCTGCGCGAGATGCAACATCTCGTGGAACCAAGTTACCGAAAGCAGGATATCTTCTTTCCAGATAGTAATCTCTATCCTCCTCTTTTATTTGAGTAGGTTTTAGTTTACCCTCTCTGATAGCCTTAGCATCTTCAATATTTTTAGGTACCCATATGCGTCCGTCGTTACGAAGTGACTCTGACATTAATGTCAGTTTCGATTGGAATTCACCATGTACAGGAATACATGTTGGGTGTATCTGTGTCATACATGGGTTAGCAAAATAAGCTCCTTTTTTATAGCACTGCCATGCTGCTGATCCGTTTGAAGTCATAGCATTTGTAGACAGGAAGAATGCATTTCCATATCCTCCGGTTGCAATAACAACTGCATGAGCAGCAAATCGCTCAAGTTTACCTGTAATTAAGTTGCGTGCAATGATACCACGAGCGCGACCATCAACTATTACCAGGTCAACCATTTCGTAACGAGTATATAGTTTTACCTGCTTCTTATTTACTGCTCTACTTAATGCTGAGTACGCACCAAGTAAAAGTTGTTGCCCCGTTTGTCCACGTGCATAGAAAGTACGTGATACCTGTGACCCTCCGAAAGAGCGGTTATCTAGCATGCCGCCATACTCTCTTGCAAAGGGGACACCCTGTGCCACGCACTGGTCTATAATCTCATTTGATACTTCTGCTAGACGATAAACATTAGCTTCTCGAGCACGATAGTCACCTCCTTTAATAGTGTCGTAAAACAGTCGGTAAACCGAGTCGCCGTCGTTTGGATAATTTTTTGCAGCATTAATTCCACCTTGAGCAGCAATTGAGTGAGCTCTGCGTGGTGAATCCTGAATGCAGAAGTTTAAAACATTAAATCCAAGCTCTCCTAGTGTAGCTGCAGCTGATGCGCCTCCCAATCCGGTACCAACAACAATAATGTCAAGGCGTCGTTTATTTGCGGGGTTAACTAGTTTTTGGTTGCTTTTATAGTTTGACCACTTTTCGGCTAAAGGGCCTTTTGGTATTTTAGAATCTAATTTATTCATAATGTTTGATTTTCTTTAGTTAAGCTAATAAGTTGGAAAAACCGAGGTGCATGAGTACTGCCACTGCAATAAATGCTAAGCAAATAAGCGATGCTAAAACGTTTCCAAACACTTTAATTCTTTTCATCCAGATGTCGTTATTCCAACCAACTGTATGAAGTGCACTCCAGAAACCATGAGTTAGGTGGAACCAAAGAGCAATAAATGATACAACATAAATTGCCACCATCCATACATTTGAGAAAACTTCTTCAACAAGCTGTGCACTGTCGTGTCTTGCTCCTTCAATCATAAAGAGTTCTTTAAACTGCATATGATACCACATTTGGTATAAGTGCAATATAACAAACAGCAGGATTACTAATCCCAATACAAACATGTTTTTTGATGACCAAGTCGCATTATTTTTACTTGATGAAGCGTATCTAATATTACCTCTGGCTTTTCTGTTTTGAATAGTCAGAATAATGGAGTATATGATATGAACCCCGAATCCGAAGAATATTACTATAGTTCCAACAATTGCCCACCAATTTGCTCCAAGCATTTCATTCGCCAAGAAGTTGTAGGTCTCGTAATTAAAAATGAGTACCAAATTCATTGCTGCATGAAACAACAAGAACAGTATCAGGAACAGACCGGAAATACTCTGCACGAACTTCCGTCCGATAGATGATTTAATTAACCAACTCATAGATTTTAATTTTAATGATTATTTGATTTGTAAATTATATTTGTCTGATTATAAATAGGACTTACTTGTGTTGTTAAAATGTGTGCACAAACAGTGATTCAATATGCTTTTACTGCTACAAAAATAGTACTTTTTCTTGTCATTTAAGAATGATTTAAAGAAATATTTCTTTAATAGAATCGTTCTAAATAATTAAAAAAGAATTTTATCTTCATTTGAAATAAATTATTGAAAAGATGTAAAATTCAATAACCAAAGATAGGATTTATTGATAAAGTAAACAACAGTTCTTTTGCTCTTTTTTTCTTACCTTTGCATGTTAATAGAATAGAAACTAAATTTATGGATATTGTTTTAAGCGGCATTCGTTCAACTGGCAAGCTGCACCTGGGTAATTACTATGGTGCACTTCAGAATTTTACAAGGATGCAGGAGGATAACAAATGTTATTTTTTCATAGCAGATATACATTCACTTACAACTCACCCAGATCCGAAGTTGTTGCATAAAAATGTGAAAAATGTACTCGTTGATTACTTGGCAGCAGGTATAGATCCAGAGAAATCGGTAATCTATGTACAAAGCGATCTGATAGAAACAACTGAATTGTATCTCTATCTTAATATGCATGCCTATCTAGGAGAATTATCGAAAACATCATCGTTTAAAGAAAAAGCGCGAAAGCAACCCGAGAATGTTAATGCTGGCTTACTAACCTATCCAACACTAATGGCAGCTGATATCTTGATTCATAATGCAGATAAAGTTCCTGTAGGTAAGGATCAGGAACAACATCTTGAGATGACTCGACGTTTTGCAAGACGGTTCAACCATTTTTATAACGTAGAATATTTTAAAGAGCCGGTGGCATATAATTTTGGGCATAAATTAGTAAAGATACCGGGACTCGATGGCAGTGGCAAGATGGGCAAGTCAGAAGGGAATGCAATATATCTGAGCGATACACCAAAAGAAATTGAGAAGAAGGTAAAGAGAGCACTTACTGACTCTGGACCAACAAAACAAAACTCAGAAAAACCTGACTATATAGAAAATTTATTTACTATTCTTAATGTTGTTTCTACACCTGAAGTTGTAGGGTATTACGAAGACAAATGGAACTTATGTGAGATACGTTACGGCGACCTTAAAAAACAGCTTGCAGAAGACATCATAAAGGTAACCACTCCAATCCGCGAAAGAATGCTCGAGATAGAGAGAGACGATGAGTATTTAAGGAAAGTAACTCGTGAAGGAGCAGAAAAAGCAAGAGAGAGTGCCTCAAAAACTGTTAATGATGTAAAAGAAATAATGGGGTTTAAAAAGTTTTAAGCTAACCAACTTTTAGACGGAATGAGAATTAAATTATCGTTCCGTTTTTTATTTTTAAACTTTTCCCATTTAAAATTGTTCAATTTGCGTCAGATAATTACCATATGATTACATTTAAAGATATAGAGCTGGAAGATAGAGAAGTTATAGATTCGAAATTACAGTCTCAAAACTACAGAGCCTCAGACCTTTGCTTTACTAATTTGTATGCTTGGGGTAAAAAATTTAATACACAGTTCGCTGTTACCGATGATTGGCTCTTCATCAGGTTTAAAGATAACAATGGTCGCAACTCATACTTGAAACCTATTGGTACTGGTGATATTAAAGAAGGTATAGAAATCATTCTGGAAGATCATAAACAGTTCGATACTATTTTTCAGATTAGAGGTATGACTAAAGAAATGATTGATGAGGTAGAGAAAGCTTTTCCAAATACATTTAACTTTAAACTTAACCGCAGTGTTTCCGATTATATATACACTGTGGATAAATTAAGAGAGTTAAAAGGGAAAAAACTTCAATCTAAACGCAATCATATCAATAGATTTAAACGAGAGAACGATTGGAAGTATAAAACACTTACAAATAATCCGGAGTTAGTGAGAGAATGTAAGGTTATGCTTGATAAGTGGATGGAGTTAAATATCGAAGAAAAAGACCCATCGCTTATTTACGATGATTTTGCAACAACAATTATGTTAGAGAATTTTGAGAGACTCAATCTCAGAGGAGGACTAATATGTGTAGATAATGAAATAGTAGCGTTTTCTATTGGAGAGCCGCTAACTGAAGATACAATTGTTGTACATGTCGAAAAAGCATTCACCTCTATTCATGGAGCATACACCATAGTTAATCAGGAGTTTGCACTGAATGAAACGGATGGCTACACCTACATTAACAGAGAAGAGGATATGGGAGTAGAAAACCTCCGCCGTGCTAAACTTTCTTATCAACCTGATATCTTATTAGAGAAATATAATGCAAGATTCAAGGACTAAGCTTGAATAATTAAACAGAGATATGATTCAAATTGCAGATGATACTACAAAACAAGAAGTGCGGGCCATGTGGAAAATATGTTTTGGAGACTCTGATGCTTATATGGATATTTATTTTAATCATAAATATCGAAATGAAAATACTCTGATATATATTGAAGACAATAAGCCTGTTGCATCACTTCAAATGTTGTTTTATAATTTCTCATTCTTTGGAAATGAGATTCCAGTTGCATACCTCTCAGGTTTATGCACTCTACCTGAATACAGAAAAAGGGGTTATATGAAGCAGCTAATAGTTAGGAGCTACAAGGTTGCGCACGAAAGAGAAATTCCATTAATGATACTGGTGCCACAGGATAAGGAGGTTATGAACTATTATGAAAGGTTTGGGTTTATACAGACGTTTGATCCCGGTATTCAAATACTGCCTCAGTTATCGAAGATAATAGATTCGAGTTATGGAGATTTACATAAGGCATATGAAGCATTTGACTCACTTTACAGGGAAAATGATATGACTGTTCAGAAAACTTTTGACGATTTTAAAGTAATACTGGAAGAAGCCAAACTGTTTAATTATCCTCTTAAAAAAAATCTAACAGGTATGGCACGTGTAATAGATGCCAAGCGTCTTGTTTCGATTTATGCAAGTAAATACCCCACACATACCTTATTATTGAGAATAAATGATGATTTGATTCGCGAAAATGATACAGTGTTTGCCATTTCACAAGGTAAAGTAGAAATTATAAAGTCATTAACAGGTACAGAGTCAAAAAGTGTAAATGTTGATGTAAAAGAATTTGCTCAACTTATTATGGGATACCATACTTCTGAAAGAGCAAAACCACTTCCATCTCTTTTTCCAGAGAAGCAGCCTGCTATGCACTTCATGTTGGAGTAAACTTATTAGTAAAAAAGTGTATTTATAACCACTTCCTTTTTCGGAAATAAAAAAGAATTATTAAAGAAGAGAGTACCATAAGAAGTAATGCTATTGGATACCCCCATTTTTTGTCGAGTTCCGGCATGAATAAAAAGTTCATGCCATATATGCTTGCAATAAGTGTTGGCGGCATGAATATAACAGAAACTATGGTAAATATTTTAATAATCTTATTCTGTTCGATGTTTACATAACCAAGGAAAGCATCCTGTAAATAATCCAGCCTGTCGAAGCTAAACTTTATATGCTCAATCAAAGAATTAATATCTTTTATAATAATTGTCAATCTTGGTTGAAGCTCATCTGATATAAACTCACTCCTAAGCATACTTGATATAACCCTCTGCTTATCAATTATATTTTCGCGCATCAACATGTTTTTTTCCTGAAGGTTCTTAATCTCCGAAAGAAGTTCTTCATCAGCCTCCTTAAGAGATAGAGAGTTACTTAAATGTGTGACCTTTTGTGTCATGTTCTCAATCATATCAGCATCAAAATCCACCCTTGTCTCAAGTAGTGCCACAAGTACGTGAGCTCCTGTAGGATAGTTTTTAGGATGTGCCGATATTTTCTTTACAGTTTCATGAAAAGAAATTAATTCTTCTCCGCGTACTGTAACAAGTATGTTGTTTTTTAGTATAAAAGAAACCGGATCGGTTTCGAAATTCGAAAGTAGGAAGTTGGAGTTTACCACCAATGTATCATTGGTCTCTATGTAACGAGACGACATCTCGATTTCAATCATCTCCTCTTCTTCCTGTATATATATTTTAAGGAAATCCTCAAGTTCGTTTTCTACCTCCTCGTCCACATCATTAAGGTCAATCCATAAGAAGTTATGAATAGGATTAGATTTCAAAAATTCGAGGCTGCGACTTAATCTCACGATTCCGTCTTTATGATAAAATAATTTAATGTCCGCCATGATCTCTTTTTTTTGTCAAAATTAAAATCAGTTCAAAAATAGTTTAACTTTCTTCTTTATTTTTCTGCCATGTCAATGGTTCAAGCATATTAGTCAATTGCTCAAATTGTTCAATCGATAATTGCTCAGGCCTTTTAGTCAGCAAAGGGTCGTCGGGCAGTGTGCTATCTTCAGAAAGTAGTGATTTTATTGAATTACGAAGCATTTTTCTGCGTTGATTGAAGCTTGTCTTCACAACTGTTTTGAATAATTTTTCGTTGCAGTTGAGCTTTTGTCTATTATTTCTTGTAAGCTTAATAACTGCTGATTTGACCTTCGGCGGAGGAATAAATGCCTGTTCGTTCACTGTAAAAAGGTACTCAATATCATACCAAACCTGCATTAATACACTTAGTATACCATAGGTTTTACTTCCCGGTGGAGCAATCATGCGTTCCGCAACCTCCTTTTGAATCATACCAGAGCAAAAAGGGATCAATTCTTTATTGTCCAGTACTTTAAAAAATATTTGTGATGAAATGTTATATGGATAGTTACCTATTATGCAAAACTCAGAATCAAAAAAATCATCTAGTTTTAGCTTCAAAAAATCATTTTGGAGAATTCTTCCATCAAGTTCGGGATAGTGGTTTTTAAGATACTCAATAGACTCTATATCAATTTCAACAACCTTTAGGTCTATTCCTCTGTTTAATAGGAATTTGGTGAGCATGCCGGTGCCAGCACCAACCTCCATTACGGGGAGCGTTGGAAAATCATTTAGTGTCTCTGCTACTCGGTTAGCTATATTTTCATCTTTGAGAAAATGCTGCCCGAAGTTTTTCTTTGCTTTTACCGAAAACATTGCTATATGCCGATTATTCCATATCTTTACAGTCGCAAAGGTAATATTTAATTACAAATAACCGGTCATAGAGCTCCGGTTATTTGCTTATGTAAAGCTATAAGTTATATATAAATAAGGTGAAGAATGTACTAAAAACGCTTCTTTCTTTATTGCTTGGGTTGTTAATAATTTGGGCAATGTATCGTAACACTAATCTTAGTGAATTGTGGGAGATTGCTAGATCTGCAAATTTCTTGATAATAGGCTCTTCCTTAGTATTTGGTCTTATCGGAAACATAATAAGAGGTTTGCGATGGGAACTTTTTGTGAACTCACTTGGGTATCACCCTCCCAGAACAAGCCTTGTATATGCCACTCTCGGCAATTATGCAGTAAACTTTGTGCTTCCTCGCGCAGGAGACTTATGGAGATGTGGAGTTGTGAGTAAATATGATAAAATGCCATTCTCCAAGACATTCGAAACATTTATTATAGATAAAGCAGTTGACATAGTTGCAGGTTTGTCTATAATATTTATAAGTATAGTACTTTACATAGAATTCTTCGTTTCTTATATCAATAATAATCCTCAGTTTTCAGAAAGTATCTCAAACCTTTTCAGTTCCGCATGGATCTATACAGGTTTAATTTTAATGATTACTGCAGGTGTACTTATGTTTACAGTATTTAGAAGAACCTCTTTTATGTTAAAGGTGATAAGATTTCTTAATACAGTTAAGTACGACTTGAAACTTATATCAGGAATGAAAGAGAAAAAGCGTATAATAATTTATACTATACTACTTTGGTTATGTTTTTATTTGTATTTTTACATTTGCTTTTTTGCGTTTGACTTCACAAAAGATCTTGGTCCGCTTGCTGGACTAATAGTTTTTGCGATGACAAACATCGGTATATCGGTTCCCGTTCAAGGAGGAATAGGTCCTTGGCATTTTGTGGTAACTTCCTCTTTAGTTATTCTTGGTGTAGCAGAAAATCAGGCACTCGCTTTTGCCGGAGCCGTCTTCGCAATTCAATCTATATGGCAGATCCTATATGGACTTTATGGAGTTTTGGCTATGCCTTTTGTTAAACGACCCAATTAAAACAATTTAAAATTAATAATTATATGTCTACTTCAGAAATTTTAAATTTAACCCCCGAAAATGTTTGGAAATATTTCTATGAGCTAACTAAAATTCCACGTCCTACAGGACAAATGGAAGAGGTAACTCAATTTGTGATTAATTTCGGGAAATCGCTAAACCTTGAAACCATACAAGATAAGGTTGGAAATGTATTAATTAAGAAACCTGCAACAAAAGGTTACGAGTCTGCCAAAACAGTAATTCTGCAATCTCATTTAGATATGGTTCCTCAAAAGAACTCCGATGTTGCACACGATTTCAGTAAGGATTCTATCAAAACACATATCGACGGTGGTTTGGTAAAAGCTCGTTCTACTACCTTAGGAGCCGATAATGGAATAGGTTGCGCCATGATGATGGCCGTACTTGAAGATAATAGCCTTGAGCACCCTTCAATTGAGGCACTTTTCACTATCGATGAAGAGGTAGGCATGGATGGAGCTAATGGCCTTGAGAAAGGATTCCTGGAGGGAAGCATGATGATTAATCTCGATACTGAAGAGGAAGGAGAACTTTGTATAGGTTGTGCAGGTGGAAGAGATGCTAATGTATCTTTCGATTTTAAGCCTGATACCAATATTGATGAAGGTGATGTAGCATACAAAATTAGCCTAAAAGGATTGAAAGGAGGTCACTCTGGTGTACAGATTCACCTTGGTCATGCCAATGCTAATAAACTGATGAATCGATTCCTTAAAGAGGTGGTAAGAAATTACGAAGCAAGAATAGCAAGTATAGATGGGGGTTCGCTCAGAAACGCCATACCCCGTGAGTCGTTTGCAGTTCTAGCAATACCCGAACAGTTGTCTGAAGATTTATTAGATCTAGTTGATGAATATGAACAATTATTCAGAGAAGATTTTGCAGGAATTGAGAATGGAATTTCATTAAAAGCTGAACAAATAGAAAAGCCAAAATATCTTTTGCCGGTAGAGATACAAGACGATTTAATAAACGCAGTAGAAGCTTGTCCCAATGGTGTAATTAGCTATTTAGCAGACTTCCCGGGAGTAGTAGAGAGCTCGCTAAATCTGGCACTAGTAAAATCAACCGAATGTAATATAGAGGTAAAACTTTTGATACGCAGTTCATCAGAAAGCCGCAAAGATTGGGTATGCTCATCAGTAGAAAGCCTTTTTAGTTTAGCTGGAGCTAAGGTGGAATTTGGAGGAGATTATCCCGGGTGGCAACCAAATGCCAATTCAGAATTGTTAGATCATATGGTAAAACTATACTACGATAAATATAACAAAAGACCAACAATTATGGTTATTCATGCTGGTTTAGAGTG
>Ga0209075_1001250_pt1 | contig 24201 bp, 16 predicted proteins | sample Stecom2011_FD_187523 | JGI IMG/M metagenome (GOLD analysis project Ga0209075, IMG submission 187523) | Agricultural soil microbial communities from Utah to study Nitrogen management - Steer compost 2011 (SPAdes) (version 2) | ecosystem: Environmental > Terrestrial > Soil > Agricultural land...
GGCTCAGCAATCGCAAAAAACTCTATGAATTCACAGAGTAACTTGTGTTGCTGATAATCAGTGCGACCATCAATTCACACAAGCACCCACACGAATTGCTTGATTCATTTGTTAAAGAACATTCCGGTGAAACCCGAACCGCGTCTCAACCGAGGCTGCGTATTATAGAGCCGCAAACTCTGCTGTCAACACCCCGGAGAAAATTTATTTCTACCGTCCCGGTCTGCTACCGGCTGGCCGTTGAAAGGAGCGCGCATTCTACATCAAAAAAACAGACTGTCAACAGCCCAGCTGATTTTTCGCCAAAGTGCCCTCAATGACATAAGCTTCCAGCTCATCCGCTGCAGCCGGTTGCAGCTTCCACACAGTAACCATGACAAGCAACTGCCTGCAAAATGCAAGTCACGCTTGTCACCACGACTAGAATCGCCTGCTGCAAGTAAGCCTGCCGACGTACAGAAGCCCTGTATGAGCCACCTCAGGGCGATCATCACCCCAAACCAGGCAGTCATCGGGCGCGACATCCAGTGTTTCGGCAGATATTGATCGCAGCAGAAGCCGCTTCCCATATGACTGCCCTGTTAACCCGGCTCAGGGTAATAGCAACATCGAAACAAGGCTTGTGGCCGTGTCATAACAGGTTATTGTAAAAGACAGCAACGCATCACCGGTGTTGCAGGGCTAAACCACGCAGTTGAGTCCAACACAAAAAACTAGCCCTTGTTGCGAATTTTACGCAAGCGCACCGCCAGATTAACCGGCCCAGAACCGGCGTACACCAGAAACAACAGCAGCAATACGCGCGGAGGATCACTGAAGACAACAGCAAAGCCCAAGACAACCACCAGCATTACCACAAAAGGCACCCTGCCCTTGAGGTCCAGATCTTTGAAACTATAGTATTTAATGTTGCTGACCATCAGCAAACCGGTCAACGCAACAGCAGAAGCGAACAGCAAGCCGGCCAGCACCGGCATATCCTTACCATAAACATCATGTTCACTGACAGCCCAGACCAGGCCCGCCACCACACCGGCCGCAGCCGGACTGGCCAGGCCGACAAACCAGCGTTTGTCGACCACACCAATTTGCGTATTGAAGCGTGCCAGTCGCAATGCTGCACAAGCAGCATAAATAAAAGCCACAGTCAGCCCTACATTGCCCAGCTCGTACAACGCCCACTTGTATGACAGCAGGGCCGGAGCAACACCGAACGCCACCATGTCTGACATGGAGTCATATTCGGCACCAAAAGCACTCTGGGTATTCGTCATGCGCGCCACCCGCCCATCCAGGCCGTCCAGTACCATCGCCACAAAAATCGCTGCGCATGCTACATAAAAGTTCCCATTGATGGCGCACACAACCGAGTAAAACCCGGCAAACAGATTAGCCGTGGTAAACAGGTTGGGCAGCAGGTATACCCCACGATGACGGACTTTTCTGCCTTCTTCATCATGCCCTTCTTCTTCGTGCTCACCCACCGGCAAAATGCTTTCAAGGACCCGTTCGGCATCATTTTTGTTTGCTTGCTGCTGATCACTCATACTGCGCTTTCCATCAATTCTGGCTCTGTACAGGGTTTGATTTTACCGTATTTTTCTCCACAAAAGAAAAACGCGGCAACCAGGCCGCGCTTTTCTACCAGTGGATAGCAATCAGTTCTTGCTCTTGTCCACAATTTTGTTGGCTGCAATCCATGGCATCATGGCGCGCAATTTTTCACCAACCTGCTCAATCGGGTGAGCTGCGTTATTGCGGCGCCAGGCAGTCATGGACGGATAGTTGGTGGCGCCCTCAGTGATAAACATCTTGGCATACTCACCGTTCTGGATACGCTTGAGCGCATTGCGCATGGCTTCTCTGGACTGTTCGTTGATCACTTCCGGACCGGTTACGTACTCACCGTACTCGGCGTTGTTGGAAATGGAGTAGTTCATGTTGGCAATACCGCCTTCGAACATCAGATCAACGATCAGTTTCAGCTCGTGCAGACATTCAAAGTATGCCATTTCAGGAGCATAGCCCGCTTCGGTCAGAATCTCGAAACCTGCCTTAACCAGCTCGACAGTTCCGCCGCACAGAACTGCCTGCTCACCGAACAGGTCAGTTTCAGTTTCGTCCTTAAAGGTGGTTTCGATGATGCCGGTACGGCCGCCGCCAACACCGCTGGCATAAGACAGGGCAACGTTTTTGGCGTTACCGCTGGCATCCTGATAAACAGCAATCAGGTCGGGGATACCGCCGCCACGTACAAACTCGGAACGTACCGTATGGCCAGGCGCCTTTGGAGCAACCATGATCACATCCAGGTCAGCGCGCGGAACAACCTGGTTGTAGTGAATCGAGAAGCCATGGGCAAACGCCAAAGTGGCACCCTGCTTCAGGTTAGGCTCCAGTTCATCACGATACAACTGACCCTGGAACTCATCCGGAGTCAACACCATCACTACATCGGCCTGCTGCACAGCGCTGGCTACATCAGCAACCTTCAGGCCATGCGCCTCTGCCTTGGCAATGGAACTGGAGCCGCTACGCAGACCCACGGTTACGTCAACACCTGAATCTTTCAGGTTGCAGGCGTGAGCATGGCCCTGGGAGCCGTAACCGATAATGGCAACTTTTTTGCCCTGGATGATCGACAGGTCACAATCTTTGTCGTAATAAACTTGCATGAAACGCTCCTCTAACGGGAAGACGGGCTTTCCCGGGGTTGAATTAAAGGCTTAGTACTTTGTCGCCACGGGCGATACCAGTTACACCGCTGCGTACCACCTCAACAATGGAGGCAGCCCCCACAGCCTGAATAAAGCTGTCGAGTTTATCCGTTGTTCCGGTGAGTTGCACGGTATAAATACTGGGGGTCACATCCACGATCTGGCCACGAAAAATATCGGCAGTACGCTTCACTTCCGCACGCTGCGCGCCACTGGCTTTGATCTTCACCAGCATCAGCTCTCGCTCGACGTGCGCGCTTTCAGTCAGATCAACCAGCTTGACCACTTCAATCAGCTTGTTCAGGTTCTTGGTAATCTGCTCGATCACCTCTTCCTTCCCGATGGTCGTCAGAGTCAGTCGTGACAGGGTCGGGTCTTCAGTGGCTGCCACGGTAAGGCTTTCGATGTTGTAGTTACGCTGAGAAAACAAGCCGATCACGCGGGACAGAGCACCGGGTTCGTTTTCCATCAGCAATGAAATGATGTGTCTCATGATCAGGTACGCTCCGTTTTGCTCAGCCACATGTCGCGCATTGCGCCATCACGAATTTGCATGGGATATACGTGTTCGCTGGTATCCACCTGGATATCCAGGAAGACCAGGCGATCCTTCATCGCAAAAGCCTCTTCCATCTTTGGTTTCAGCTCTTTCGGATCAGTAATGCGGATACCCACATGGCCATAGGCCTCGGCCAGCTTGATAAAATCCGGCAGGGACTCCATGTAGGAGTGCGAGTAGCGGCTGTTATACTGCATATCCTGCCACTGGCGAACCATGCCCAGAGCACCGTTGTTCAGGTTGACAATCTTCACCGGCAAATCGTACTGCAGGCAGGTGGACAGCTCCTGAATGTTCATCTGAATACTGCCCTCACCCGTCACACAAACCACTTCTTCATCCGGGAAATGCAGCTTGATGCCCATGGCAGCCGGAAAACCGAAGCCCATGGTGCCCAGACCACCCGAGTTGATCCAGCGATTGGGCTTGTCAAAGCGGTAATACTGGGCAGCAAACATCTGGTGCTGGCCCACATCAGAAGTAACGTAAGCGTCACCACCAGTCACTTCCATCAATGCCTCGATCACTGCTTGCGGCTTGATAATGCTGCCATCTCCCTCGTTATAAGGGAACAGGCGGCCATTGCCACGCCACTCATCAATTTGCTTCCACCAGCTACTGACCACATTGGCATCCTGCTCAAATTTCATGCCCTTGAGCTCGGACAGCATGTCGTCCAGTACGCTATCGACCGGCCCGACAATGGGGATGTCTGCCTTGATGGTTTTGGAAATGCTGGCCGGATCGATGTCGATATGAATGATTTTTGCGGTCGGGCAGAACTTGGCAACACCGTTGACCACACGGTCATCAAAGCGCGCACCCACAGCAAACAGCACATCACAGTGATGCATTGCCAAGTTGGCAGTGTAGCTGCCATGCATGCCGGGCATGCCCAAAAACTGCCGGTCAGTGCCGGGATAGGCACCCAGCCCCATCAGGGTGTTGGTGACTGGCAAATTGAGTGTTTTTGCCAGCTCAGTCAGCTGCTTTGCAGCATTGCCCAAGATTACGCCGCCTCCAGAATAAAGCAGCGGACGCCTGGCTGCCAGCAGCATTTCTACCGCTTTACGGATCTGGCCAGAGTGGCCGCGGGTCGGTGGCGCATAGGAGCGCAACTTGGCCTTCTTCGGATAGCTGTACTCATACTTGTCGGTGGGGTTGGTCATATCTTTGGGGATGTCAACCACCACAGGCCCCGGACGACCGGACTCGGCCAGATAAAACGCCTTTTTGATCACCTCGGGAATTTCCGATGGATGCTTGACCATGAAGCTGTGCTTCACGATCGGGCGGGACACGCCAATCATGTCGGTTTCCTGGAAGGCGTCGGTACCAACAGCCGCGCTGGGTACCTGGCCAGAAATGACCACCATTGGAATGGAGTCCATATAGGCAGTAGCGATGCCGGTCACAGCATTGGTAGCGCCCGGCCCGGACGTCACCATGACCACACCGGCCTTCCCGGTAGCGCGTGCATAACCATCTGCCATATGCGTGGCAGCCTGCTCGTGGCGCACCAGAATATGGGTAAGCTCGTTTTCTTTAAACAAAGCATCATAGATGTGCAACAAGGCACCACCAGGATAGCCATAAATATACTTGACACCTTCGTCTCGCAAAGAGCGAACGACCATTTCAGCGCCGGATAACAATTCCACAGTAAAACACCTCTAATACGCCAGAACTGTGCTCGGGCGAGCACTCTGTATATGGTTGCTGCACATTTGGCCGGGACGACGGTGGTCGCCTGCCATCTGCCCTGTTTCAGGCCAGCAGCCAAGGAAGCCCTGACCGGACTTCCCACCCAGCACGAGGTAACGCGAACGGGTATAGCGAACGGTACCGATATGTACCTGGATCTGAATGAACTTGCCCCAGCCCTTGTGAGACCTGCAGCAATATAGAGACGAATTGTTGAGATTTATGTCCGGCAAGTCAAGTCATGACCTCCAAAACAGGGAACTTTTTGGAAATATTGCAAATTATTTGTTTTTTTGCCGCCCTGTTCGCAATTTTCATGCTCAAACCGGAGTCCGAAATACTGTACCATTGAGGCATTATGAATTTCGTCAGGTCAGAAACAATGCGAATTCTTCCCGCCACCTTGTTTGCCGCCCTGCTGCTCTCCAGCATGGCCAACGCAGAGGCCGCTACCATTTACAAGTGGGTTGATGCCCAGGGCCGCACCCACTTCGGCTCCCAGCCGCCGGCCGGACTGGAAAGCCAGCGACTCACCACCACAAGCCGCCCTGCCGTCACCGGCACCAGCCCGCTGTCCGGACAACCCTCCGAGCCAGCAGACAGCCCGAGCCAGAAAGAAATTGATGCAAAAATCAAACGGCAAGTGGCCATCGAACAGGCTGAGTTACAAGCGTATTGCACCGATATGCGCACCCGCCTGTCACAACTGAAAAACAATCCCCGCCTGCTGGCCGAGGTTGACGGGCAAATGGTCCGTCTAAGCGAAGAGGAGCGCCAGGGCCGGATTCTTGAAGCCGAGAGCAAAATCAGTGAGTTTTGCAGTGAGCGCTAAGCACTTCAACCTCCGGGATATGCCCGGCACCCGTTGACGCTCGACTGCTCTTCATCTCGCTCTGCTTATTACAAGCTGGCGCCACCTTTATTCGGCTGACTGACCATTCCGCTCCAAAAGCCGGTCAATACGCTTCAGGTGGCGTCGCAGCACTGCTGTTTTGCCCGGCATTTGGGCATATACCACCTCCGCCATCTCGGCGATTGCCGAGCGGCCTGGCAGGTCACCGGCCAACTCCAGCAATAGCCTCATTCGTGGTAAAAAAACCCACTGCAACCACTGCTCAAAAGCCAGGGTATCGACACAAAACGGCTCGGTGCTGGCCAGCGAGCGAGCGCAAGGCGACTCAGTGCTCCACCAGCCCAGGCGTCGCAGCTCTGCCTCAACTTCCAGCAAACAGCCGGCCAGTTCTTGGACTGTGCTCGACATTACATGAAGGCTCGTGCTTTATGGCGTGCCTCAGCCGCACCCTGTGAGTTACCCTGTTTCTCCCGGGCTTCGGCAATCAGGTCCCAGAGCCCGGCCTGCAGTGCTGGCCGGCCACTGCTATAGCTCAACCCCCGCTGAGCCAGCTGTTCTGCCTGGGCCAAGTCTCCTTGCATCAAGCGTATTTCCGACAAGCGATACAACACTTGGGGCTCCTGTGGAGCAATACGCAATGCGCGCTCCAGACTTGACGCTGCTCCATTGAGATCGCCTTTGCCGCGCTGCTGCTGTGCCGTACTCAACAAGGCCTGTACTGGCGCATCCGGTACACGGGTCGCCGCTGCAACCGAAGGCGTCGCTCCGGACATTGTGCTGGAAGGTTCGTCAAACAGCTTCTGATCTTCAGTTGCCCCCCAGGTCACCGCTGCTGGCTGATCGCCTGAAGCAATAGCCGGCATGCCTGCTTCGGGCGGAGTCATGACGGTCACCACCGGCTCATTCTCCTGGCGACTGTCTACAACCAGGGGCTGGTCTCCCACATCACGCAGCACACCAGGAGACAACCGGGCGCCCGACTCAACCACCGGTATTTCACGCTGCGAGGTACTGGCGCATCCAGTCAAGACCCCCACACCCAGCAGTACCGCACACATCATTTTATTCACTGTTTTTACTCCTAGCCTGTGTAGCCTGCGCATGCATGCAGGCACAGTTGCAGCATTTAACGCTGTCAGCGACGGTTTAGCCAGCCTTTTAGCCAGCCTCTTACCTTGTTGCCTTCCTCGTCTGCAGACTCAGCGGAAGACGACACACCACAAAAGTACCCATAGTCAGGCTCACTGCCGACCATATAGGGCATTCGCAGCACACCTTCACAAGGTTCGATGACCTGAAGCCCCTGCTCCGGGTCTACCAAGACCTCTGTCACGCCCTCTGGCACCTGATCCGATAGAGAGGACGGTGATGCGCTGCGCATCAGCTCCGACCACAGTTGCAATGCTCCAGTAGCCCCGGTCAGGGACGTCTTGCCATTGTCATCCCGCCCCATCCATGCCACTGCCAGCAAATCCTCGGCAAAGCCGGCAAACCAGCTGTCGCGCAAATCATTACTGGTTCCGGTCTTGCCGGCAACACGCAAGTCCCTGGGGATACGGTTATAGGCCGAACGCCCGGTACCCTCGGTCATGGCCCGGCGCATGGCTTCGCGCACCAGATATACAGGTGCGGCCGCAAAGCGCTGTTCAACATGCAGCGGATAACGACCCAGCGGCTCCCCATCTGCCGTCAGCACATTATGAATGGCGCGCAGCGGCGTATGAAAACCGCCATTAGCCAATGTCTGGTACATCTGGGCAACCTGTAACGGCGTCAAACTGCCTGCTCCCAGTAACATTGAAGGAAATGCAGGCCAGTCGTGATCGGCACCCAGCAAGCGCGCAGTTTTCAGCACTTCGGCCACACCAACCTCCATGCCTAGCCGGGCCGTTGACAAATTATAAGATCGCGCAAGGCCCTGATACAAAAAAACTGTACCATGCTCCTTGCGATCATAGTTTTGCGGCGTCCAGTTGCGCCCCTTGCTATCACGCACACTAAACCCCTTGTCCTGCAAATGGCTGGTCAGGGTATAACGTGCCGGCTGCGCTAATGCAGTCAGGTAAACCGCCGGCTTGACCAGCGAGCCAACCGGTCGTGAAGCATCCAGCACCCGGTTGAAACCTGCAAAACGGGGCTGACGACTGCCAAGCATCGCCAGCACCTCACCGCTGCCCGGGCGCACGGCAACCATGGCGGCTTCAACCTGATCAATTCCACTACGACCCTTAAGACGTGCAAAAGCCTCGGCCATCGACTTTTCAGCTTTCTGCTGCAGTACCGGGTCCAGGCTGGTAAAAATGCGCAACCCTTCTTCGGTCAGATCCTGCTCACGATAATCTTCGCGCAACTGGCGCTTCACCAAGTCCATAAAAGCAGGATAGCTGGTATTGGCGAGGCTACCCTTGCTGGTCACGCCCAGTGTCTGTTGCTTCGCCACCTCCAGCTGCTCGGCGCTGATGGCCCCCTGCTCAGCCAGCATGTCCAACACCAGGTCGCGACGCTCTTTGGCTCGTTCCGGGTGACGGCGCGGATTATAAAAGGAAGCTCCCTTAACCATACCCACCAGCAGTGCTACCTGATGCAGCTCAAGCTCGGCCAACGGCTGACTGAAGTAATACTGACTGGCCAAACCAAAACCATGCACTGCACGGTTACCATCCTGCCCCAAAAACACCTCGTTGAGATAGGCTTCGAGAATTTCTTCCTTGTCGTAATGCAGCTCCAGCAGTATTGCCATCAGTGCTTCATTGAGTTTTCGGCTCAGGCTGCGCTCATTGCTCAGAAAAAAGTTCTTCACCAATTGCTGAGTCAAGGTGCTGCCGCCCTGTTGCAAGCGGCCGGACGAAGCATTAACCCAGGCTGCCCGCCCGATTGAACGCAGGGAAACACCATGGTGCTCAAAAAAGTCCCGGTCTTCCACAGTGGTCAACGCCTGAATCAGGTAGCTAGGCGTCTCGGCGAGGCGGATCAGGATACGGTCTTCCTGATGCGCCGGATACAGGCCGCCAATCAACAGCGGCTCCAGCCTGATGACCGGCAAAGCAGCACCATCAGCCCTGCTCAAGGCTGCAACCTGCCCGCTTGCAAACCGCACCCGCACCCGCTGCGCCCTTTCTTCACCATCATAAAAGCGGAAACCACGAACAAACACCTCAATCTGGCTGCCGTTAACCGACATGCTGCCTGGACGCTGTGCCGCGGCGGTACGGCGATAGCCGAGCGCCTGCAGTTCGGTGATAAAATCCTGTTGCTGCAACTTCTGCCCCGCATATAGCTCCAGCGGTCGCGCATAAACCCGTGCCGGTACCGTCCAGCGCTTGCCAGCGAAACGCTCCTGCACAATGGCATCCAGATAGACCATATAACCGGCCAGCCCAAGAGCCGCTACTATAGACAGCTTGATCAGCAACCCCAGCCAGCCCCTGTTGCCTTTACCCTTGCCGGCTGTTTTTTTCTTGCGCTTTCTTTGTACCTGCTGTTTGCTCATAGCCAAACCGTATCAAACCCTGTCTTTTTCTTTGCACCTTTGCGTGCAATTGCCATAATGCGCGATCAGCCCGCACTGTTAAGGAAGCCTCGTGAACCAAACCCTGATTCAAGCCCTGCAAAACCCGGCACTGTATCCCCATGAAACCACCGGGTTTCAGGTAATTGAAACCCACATCTCCGTAGTCATTCTGACCGGCCCTTATGCCTACAAAATCAAGAAACCAGTCAACTTCGGCTTTCTGGACTTTACCAGCCTGGAAAACCGCAAGCATTTTTGCCACGAAGAAGTCAGGCTCAACCAGCGACTGACCAGCGGACTGTACCTGGATGTTATTCGCATCAGCGGCAGTCCCGACGCTCCCCGGCTGGACGGCGAGGGAGACGCCTTCGAATATGCCATCCGCATGCGCCAGTTTCCCCAAGACCAGCTGCTGGACCGGATGCTGCAGCGTGGAGAGCTGGGCACCCGTGAAATTGACGCACTGACCCGCCAGATTACCCGCTTCCACCTGGAGGCGCCCGTGGTTGCACCGGGCCACCCTCTGGCGCAGCCAGGCGCCATTATGGCACCAGTACGACAGAACTTTGAGCAAATCCGCCCGTTGCTTACTGAAAAGCAGGACGTGCAACAACTGGACGCACTGGCAGCTTGGGCCGAAGACAGTTTTCAGCGCTTGCTGCCCCTGTTAGAACAGCGCTGCAAGAATGGTTCCATCCGCGAGTGTCATGGCGACATCCACCTGGGCAATGCCACTGTAGTGGACGGTGAAGTGGTGCTGTTTGACTGCATCGAGTTCAATGAACCCTTCCGGCTGATTGATATTGCCTGCGACGCCTTCTTTCTGGCCATGGACCTGGAAGACCGCGGCCAGCACGCACTGGCACACCGCTTTACCAACAACTGGCTGGAGCAAACCGGCGACTATGGCTGTCTGCCGCTGATCAATTTTTACAAGGCCTATCGCGCCATGGTCCGCGCCAAAGTCAACCTGTTCCGGCTGGCGCAAGAAAACGACCCGGTAATTCAGGCTGAAGTACTGTCCCGATATCGCAGTTATACCCGCCTTGCAGAAAACTACTCGGCAATTCCGGCACGCTTTCTGGCGATCACACATGGTGTCTCTGCCAGTGGCAAAAGCACTGTAGCCATGCAGCTGGTCGAAGGGCTGGGAGCCTTGCGTTTGCGTTCCGATGTCGAGCGCAAGCGCCTGTTCGGCGAACAAACGGTAGCCGGCAACCCCGTCGGCACCGGTTTATACAGCACCGAGCTGACGCAACAGACCTATTCCCACCTGCATCAGCAAGCGCTGGCGGCATTACAGGCAGGTTTTTCCGTAGTCATTGATGCCACTTACCTGAAAGCAGAACAGCGCCAGCAGGCAGCTAATGTAGCTGAATCCTGTGGCGTGCCCATGCTGATCCTGGACTGCCAGGCACCTGACACAGTCATCAGCCGATGGTTGGCCGAACGCCAAGCGGCAGGCGTTGACCCCTCCGATGCCACAGCTGAAGTCGTGGCGGCACAGCAGACCAGCCGGGAGCCGCTGACTACCGAAGAGCAACAATACAGCCAGACTGTACAGACCAATGAAGCGGCCTCCATGGAAAAGCTGGTAGCACAGATCCGCGGCAGACTGTCTGTATAACCCGCACAGCCTACAGTCTGGATGATTTGCACTACCCAGCCTGTCTGGACTGTTTGGGCAACTTGCTGTTTTTTTGCTTGCACCAAATGCGTAAAACTGCTCGTACAGAAGGCACAGCAATCCCACACACAGGCCAGGCCCTACAGCCCCCGCACGAGCCTCGCCCTGTACGAGCCACTTTTCAGTGGTGACCATTCTGCGACCCGGGCAACCATAGGTCGCGGGTGAAGTCGCTAATATGGCCCCACCCTTTGTTGCAAGCCATTTTTGACGTTAACAGAGATTAGATTTGCACGCCTATATCCGGCCTCGCACAAGGATGCTGTGCGCGTGATCAGGGCAGAGGCCGCCCATACAGGACGTGGCGCATGCGGTCGCGGCTGAGGCCGCATGCACACGGAGTAAAGCCAGTTACTTCACCAGCGTACGCCATTCGCTGTGGGCATCGGTCTTGCCGCTGACCAGATCAAAGTAGGCGCTTTGCAGTTTACCGGTCACCGGGCCGCGGCTGCCGCAGCCAATCTGTCGGCCGTCCACTTCGCGGATCGGGGTGACTTCGGCTGCGGTACCGGTGAAGAAGGCCTCGTCGGCAATGTACACCTCGTCACGGGTGATGCGCTTTTCCACGACCGGAATATTCATTTCACCGGCCAGGGTGAGGATGGTATTGCGGGTAATGCCGTTCAGGCAGGCAGTCACTTCCGGGGTGTAGATGACGCCGTTCTTGACGATGAAGATGTTCTCGCCGGAGCCTTCGGCCACATAGCCTTCCGGATCGAGCAGCAGGGCTTCGTCGGCACCGGCAGAGACTGCTTCCTGCAGCGCCAGCATCGAGTTGACGTAAGCACCGCTGGACTTGGCGCGGGTCATGGTGATGTTGACGTGGTGGCGGGTGAAGGAGCTGGTGCGGATGCGGATGCCGGTTTTCAGCGCTTCTTCGCCCATATAGGCGCCCCAGTGCCAGGCGGCAACAATAACATGTACACGCAGGTTGTCGGCGCGGATACCCATGCCTTCCGAACCGTAAAAGGCCAGCGGGCGGATGTAGGCACTTTTCAGTTTGTTGTCGCGCACGGCGGCAATGGTGGCCGCATTGATTTCATCCCGGGTGTAGGGGATTTTCATGCCCATGATATGCGCCGACTCAAACAGGCGGTCGGTGTGTTCTTTAAGACGGAAAATTGCAGTGCCGGCAGGGGTTTCGTATGCACGGACACCCTCGAAGACACCCATGCCGTAGTGCAGGGAGTGGGTCAGTACGTGGGTGGTCGCATTGCGCCACTCAACCATTTCACCGTCATACCAGATTAGACCGTCACGATCAGCCATCGACATTGTGTGTAGCTCCTGAGAAAGAAATCAAATCATGTCCGGGGCCGGGGTTGTATCCTGCTCCGGAGTGTAACTGAGGTTCAGCGTCCGCCACATATGCATGACGTAGCGGCGTTCGCCGTGGAATTGTTCGCCGTCTACCACTGCCGGCTGCTTTTGCAGGGCAAACCGGTGGGCCGCGGCACGATAGGCCTTGTAAGCCTCTTGCAGCAGATGCATGTCGTCCATGCTGACCAGGCCGGCTTCGCCGAGGGCATCCAGAATGCGGATGTTGTCGGTATAGGTGACCAGTTGCGGGTAGCGCCAGGACCATGCCAGAGCGGCATATTGCACCATAAATTCGATGTCAACAATACCACCGGCATCCTGTTTCAGGTCAAACTGACAGGCAGCGGTGAATGCTTCGTCTGCCAGGCCACCCCGGGTGTTGCGGGTGCCGTGATTATGCCTCATTTTGGCACGCATTTGGCTGACTTCTTCGCGCAGGTGCTCCAGCTCACGCTGGCGACCCAGGATTTCCAGGCGGACACGTTCAAACTCGGCGGTCAGGCGCTCACTACCGGTTAACACGCGGGCGCGAACCAGTGCCTGGTGTTCCCAGGTCCAGGCTTCCTGTTCCTGGTAACGGGCAAAGGCACTGAGCGAGCTGACCAGCAGGCCCGAATCGCCGCCGGGACGCAGACGCATGTCGACATCGTAGAGGCCGCCGGAGGTGGTACGGGTGGTCAGCATGGAAATCAGCCGCTGGCCCAGACGTGTATAAAACTGGGCGCCATCAATCGGGCGCGGACCGTCGGTATCAGCCAGTGGGTCACAGTCGTACAGGAAGACCAGGTCCAGGTCGGAACCGTGTCCAAGCTCAATCCCACCCAGCTTGCCATAGCCGACGATGACGAAATCCAGGTCGCAATCACTGCCGTCAAGCCGTTTTGGTGTGCCGTGTTTGCGCACCATTTCCTGCCAGACCAGGTGCAGCACTTGCTCCAGAATCGCTTCAGCCAGCCAGGTCAGATAGTCGCTGACTTTCATCAGTGGCAGGGTACCGGCAATTTCTGAGGCGGCTACGCGCAGCCGGTGGGCCAGCTTGAAGTGGCGCAACACGTCCATCTGCTGTTCAAGGTCATCTTCGGGGATGCGTAGCAGGCGCTCGCGCAACTCGGCTGCCAACTCGGGTGCTTGCGGCGGACGGTACAGGCGTCCGGCATTGAGCAGCTCGTCAAGCAAAGCGGGGAAGCGGGTCAGCTGGGTGGCAATCCACGGGCTGGCAGCGCAAAGCTCCAGCAAACGTGACAGGGCGCCGGGGTTTTCTGTCAGCAATACCAGATAGGCCGAGCGTCGGGCTACAGCTTCAATCAGTGGCAGCACCCTTTCCAGTACCAGGTCGGGCTGCTCGTGTTCGACTGCATGGGACAGAAAGCGGGGCATGAAGGCATCCAGCCGTTCCCGGCCCAGCCGCTGCATGGCTCGAACCTGGCTGCCGTTTCGCAGTTGGCACAGGCGCTGCCAGGCAGTAGGCGGGTCGGTGAAGCCCGCCTCTTTCAGTTGCTGAAGAATGCTGCTCTCGCGGATTGAGTCCTCCCATACCGGCAGCCATTCACCGCCGATATACTCTTCGTCATCATAATCCGGGTCGGCAATGACGGCGCGAAACTGCAGCTCAACCTGCTGGCGACATTGATTCAGGTGTGTAATAAAACTGTTCCAGCTGGAGTAGCCCATGATCGCGGCAACTCGTGCCCGCTCCAGCGGCCGTTCGGGCAGTCGCTGCGTCTGTCGGTCAGCCACCGACTGCAGGGCATGCTCGGTGTAACGCAAAAAACGATAGGCGGCCTTCAGGACGGTGATATCCCCGGCATCTTTGTAGCCTTGCCGGGCCAGCGTGTCCAGCACGTCCAGTAACGGCCGCTGCTGGAGGCTCAGGTCACGCCCACCATGGATTAACTGGTAAGCCTGGGCAATGAACTCCACTTCACGGATGCCACCGGTGCCCAGTTTGATGTTGTCATCCATGTCTTTACGCATGACTTCCTGCTGGATGAGCTGTTTCATCAGACGCAGCGCTTCAATGGCGGAAAAGTCCAGATAGCGCCGGTACACAAAAGGACGCAGGATACGCAACAGACGGCTGCCAGCCTGTTGATCGCCAGCCACCACACGGGCTTTAATCATGGCGTAGCGCTCCCAGTCACGCCCCTGATTCTGATAGTACTGCTCAATGGCGCTAAAACTGTGCACCAGCGGTCCACCCGAGCCATAAGGCCGTAACCGCATATCAACGCGGAAGGCAAAACCGTCCACGGTTTGTGAGTCCAGCACCTTGATCAGCTTTTGGCCCAGCCGGGTAAAAAACTCCTGGTTGTCCAGGCTGCGCTTGGCTCCCGTGGTCTCGCCGGTTTCCGGGTAGGTGAAAATCAGGTCCACATCCGACGACAAGTTCAGTTCGCACGCGCCCAGTTTGCCCATGGCGAGCACTACCAGCTGCTGCGGTTGCCCACTGTGCCGACCGGTTGGAGTGCCGGACTGGCGGCATTGCTGTTCGTACAACCACTGGTAGGCCAGGCTGATGCAGGCATCAGCCAGCGCTGATAGCTCTTGTGTGGTTTCGTTCAGGTCGGTTTGGCGGGTGAGCTCGCGCCAGATGATGCGCAACTGCTGCTGATTGCGAAAGCGGCGCAACACTGCCTGTAACTCATCCTCTGAAGTGCAGGTCTTAATCTGTTGCTGCAGAACGCGGCGCATGTCGGCGGCCTGAAATGGCTGGTTCAGGCTGTTGTTGGCCAGCTGCTGCAGGAATGCTTGCGGGTCCCGGCATGCTTGGGTCAGGGCGAACTCACTCAAGGTGAAAACATGGCGGATACGGGCCTGATCAGCAGGTGACAGGCCGGCGTTGTCCTGGCCGGTTTCAAGCAGGGCATTGCGCCAGCGCTGGCTGGCCTGCTGTTGCAGGGGGGCAAGGGTTTCCGGCAAGGGGTCGAGCAAATGCGGGGTCATGGCATGGTTATCCGGGCAAGGCAGGCCGAGCGGCGATGTTGGTAGTTTGTCATTCTAATCAATGCAGCTTGATAAAGCAGGACTTGCCCCAAACTGCCCGCCCTATCGCCAGCCCAGTCAGGCGCAAACCCTGCCCCGACAGAAGCCCGGGTGCAAACCCTGACCCGGCTGCACGCCCTGCCTGCAGGAACCACTTCAGTGGCGAACATTCTGTGACCCAGACAACCAACAAGTCTCGGCTGAAGCTGCTCGTGCAGGGGCGCTTGTGCAGGTCCGCATAGGATGGACCCGGGTACAGGGGAAACTGGTAAATAAAACTGCACAGCAGGCCAGGGAGTGCTGGTGGGCCTGGGTACAGGCGAAACTGCCTGGTAGAAAATGCAATATCCAGTCAGCGCAGCACACAGTCAGTGCAGTACAAAACAGTTTTTTGTCGTAGTATGACTCTAAGGTCTAATTCGATGAATTGGCCGGAATAGATGACGAACCAACAAATTTGTAGTAAAACTACAAGAAAGCTGAATCCAGGGCTTTGGAGGCACGGAGCGGCCAGTAAGGCCCACTGCGAAGTGCCGTTAACGTCCGGCAATCCCGGACCTGAAAGTACCGCAGCCGACACTGCAACCGGTTACCAGGTTGTTGTGCCGTGTTTCCAGACACACACATGTTCAGGAGTCAATCATGCACGATTTAGATCCCGTCGAAACTCAAGAGTGGCTTGATGCCCTGAGTTCCGTTGAAGAGCGCGAGGGCGAAGAGCGCGTTCACTACCTGCTGTCCCGTTTGGGTGAGCAGGCCAGCCGTAGCGGCATCCGCTTACCCCACGCCATTACCACCCCCTACCGCAACACCATTCCGGTCACCCACGAAGCACGCATGCCGGGCGACCTGTTCATGGAGCGCCGCATCCGCTCGCTGGTACGCTGGAATGCGCTGGCCATGGTCATGCGGGCCAACCAGGCCGATCCTGACCTGGGCGGGCACATTGCCACTTTTGCATCCAGTGCGACCCTGTATGACATCGGCTTTAACTACTTTTTTAAGGCGCCAACCGAAGAGCACGGTGGCGACCTGATCTACTTTCAGGGCCATGCGTCGCCGGGTATTTATGCCCGTGCGTTTCTTGAGGGCCGCTTGAGCGAGGAACAACTGCACAACTTCCGCCGTGAAGTGGACGGCAACGGCCTGTCCTCATATCCGCACCCCTGGCTGATGCCTGATTTCTGGCAGTTCCCGACCGTTTCCATGGGGCTTGGCCCCATTCAGGCCATTTACCAGGCCCGCTTCATGAAGTATCTGGAGCATCGCGGCCTGATTCCGGCCGGCAAGCAGAAAGTCTGGTGCTTCCTGGGTGACGGCGAAACCGACGAGCCGGAAGCGCTCGGCGCCATTTCGCTGGCAGGCCGCGAGAAGCTCGATAACCTGATTTTTGTCATCAACTGTAATCTGCAGCGTCTGGATGGCCCGGTACGGGGTAACGGCAAGATCATCCAGGAACTGGAAGGCAACTTCCGTGGTGCCGACTGGAACGTGATCAAAGTGCTTTGGGGCCGCCTGTGGGATCCCTTGTTTGCCAAGGACACCGAAGGTGTCATGCAGGCCCGCATGGAAGAAGCCCTGGATGGCGACTACCAGAACTACAAGGCCAACGACGGCGCCTTTGTTCGCAAGGACTTTTTCGGTACCGATCCGCGCCTGCTGGCAATGGTCGAAGACATGACCGATGACGAAATCTGGAAACTCAACCGTGGCGGACACGATCCGTTCAAGGTATATGCGGCTTACCATGCGGCGGTCAACCACGAAGGCCAGCCGACCGTCATCCTGGCCAAGACAATCAAAGGCTATGGTACCGGCAGCGGTGAAGCACAAAACATTGCCCACAACGTCAAAAAAGTGGATGTGGACAGCCTGCGCAGCTTCCGTGACAACTTTGCCATCCCCATTGATGATGACGAGCTGGAAAACCTGCCGTTTTACCGCCCAGCTGAAGATAGCGCCGAAATGCAGTACCTGCGCAAAACCCGCGAAAGACTGGGTGGCTCAGTACCCCAGCGCCGCCAGCGCAGCATGAGCATTCCAACGCCCTCACTGGAGACCTTAAAAACCATTCTGGATGGCAGTGGTGAGCGCGAAGTCTCCACCACCATGGTGTATGTACGCATCCTGTCGCAGCTGCTCAAGGACAAGGACCTGGGCAGCCGCATAGTGCCCATCGTGCCCGACGAAGCACGTACTTTTGGCATGGAAGGCCTGTTCCGCCAGCTCGGCATCTACTCCTCTGTCGGCCAGCTGTATCAGCCCGTCGACAAGGGTCAGGTGATGTACTACAAGGAAGACGTCAAAGGACAGCTGCTGGAAGAGGGCATCACCGAAGCCGGTGCCATGTCATCCTGGATGGCTGCAGCGACTTCCTATAGTCATTACAACCAGCCGATGCTGCCGTTTTATTCGTTTTACTCGATGTTCGGCTTCCAGCGCATTGGCGACCTGGCCTGGGCTGCCGGTGACATCCGTGCCCGCGGCTTCCTGATGGGTGGCACCGCCGGGCGCACCACACTGAATGGCGAAGGCCTGCAGCATGAAGACGGTCACAGCCACATCCTGGCCGGCACCATTCCCAACTGTCACACCTACGACCCGGCCTTCGGCTACGAAATGGCCGTGATTATCCGCGAGGGCATTCGCCAGATGATGGAGGAGCAAAAAGACTGCTTCTACTACATCACCATGATGAACGAGGCTTACAGACAACCGGCGATGCCACAGCGTGAACATGTCGAGCGTGACATTATCAGGGGCATGTACCTGTTTGATGAAGACAAGCGCCAGAGCGGCAAGCATGTGCAGCTGCTGGGTAGTGGCACCATCCTGCTGGAAGTGCTGGAAGCGGCGAAAATTCTGCGCGACGAGTTCGGTGTGGGCGCCGATGTCTGGAGTGTCACCAGCTTTAACGAGCTGCGCCGCAACGGCCTCGAGGTTGAGCGCTGGAACCGCTTGCACCCGCGTGAAACACCTCGGTTAAGCCATATCGAGGAGTGCCTGCAGGGGCGTCAGGGACCTGTGGTAGCTTCGACCGACTACATGAAGCTGTTTGCCGACCAGGTGCGTCAGTGGATACCGCAAAACACCTACAAGGTACTGGGAACCGACGGCTTTGGCCGTAGTGATACGCGCAAGAAGCTGCGCGACTTCTTTGAGGTTGACCGCTACTGGGTCACTCTGGCTGCCCTTGAAGGGTTGGTCAAAGAAGGTCAGCTGGAAGTTCAGGTATTGCTTGATGCGATGGACAAATTTGGCATTGATGCCAATAAACCCAACCCGCTGGACTGTTAAGGAGGAGTACGCATGACTACCGAATTGATTCGCGTCCCCGATATTGGTACCGGCGAGGGCGAGGTAATTGAAATTCTGGTTGGTGTTGGCGACCAGATTGAAGCCGAGCAGGGTCTGCTGACCCTGGAGTCGGACAAGGCCAGCATGGAGATTCCCGCCCCAAAAGCGGGAATCGTCAAGAGCCTCAAAATCAAGCTGGGCGACCGTCTGCAAGAAGGTGACGAGCTGCTCGAGCTGGAAGTAGACAGTGCCGCTGCAGAACCGGACACGGCCGTAGAAGAGCCTGCCGCCGCGCCAACAACAGAGGCACCCGCAGCAGAAGCACCAGCTCCTGCTGCACCTGCAGAAGCAGCCACCACCACCCGCATCAAGGATGTGGAAGTGCCGGATATCGGCTCCGCCGGCAAGGCGCAGGTGATCGAGCTGCTGATTCAGGCGGGCGATACCGTCGAGGAAGAACAATCCCTGCTGACGCTGGAGTCCGACAAGGCCAGCATGGAAATTCCTTCACCGGTTAGCGGCACCGTGATTGAGGTGCTGGCAAAGCTGAATGCCGACGTAACCGAGGGCGACCTGATTTGCCGTATCGAGGTGACAGAAACGGCCATTCAAGCCCCTGCTGAGGCCGAGCCTGTACCTGCTACCAGCGCGGCCCAGCCGCAGCCAGCACCGGCTCCCGAAGCACAGCAGGAGATTGCAGGCGGCCCGGCTTCGGTGGCACCAGCAAGCAAGCCGGAAGTGTGCAAGCCTGGTGATGCCGGTGCTTGCGTGCATGCCGGCCCTGCAGTGCGCAAGCTGGCCCGCGAGTTTGGTGTAGACCTTGGGCAGGTTAGCCCGACCGGACCGCACCAGCGCATTCTGAAAGAAGATGTGCAGCTGTTTGTACAGCAGCGCCTGAGCCAGCCCGCAGCAGAAAGCCGTGGCGGCATGGGTATTGAGCCGATTCCCGAGGTGGATTTCTCCCGCTTCGGCGAGGTTGAGACAGTACCAATGACGCGCCTGCAACAAATTGGCGCTGCCAACCTGCATCGCAGCTGGCTAAATATTCCACATGTTACTCAGCATGAAAGTGCCGATATCACCGAGCTGGAAGCCTTCCGCAAAGCGCAGGCTGGTGTGGCCGAAAAGGCTGGTACCAAGCTGACTGTGCTGCCGTTTTTGCTTAAAGCCTGTGCCTACCTGCTGCAGGAAATGCCTGAGTTCAACAGCTCGCTGGCGCCCAGCGGCACCGAGCTGATCCGCAAGAAATACGTGAATATCGGCTTTGCTGTCGATACGCCAGATGGCCTGCTGGTGCCGGTAATTCGCGATGTGGACCAAAAGAGCCTGCTGCAGCTGGCAACGGAGGCAGCCGAGCTGGCCGACAAGGCACGCAACAAAAAGCTGGGTGCCGACCAGATGCAAGGAGGCTGTTTCACCATCTCCAGTCTTGGCCATATTGGCGGTACCGGTTTCTCGCCAATCGTCAATGCGCCGGAAGTGGCGATTCTTGGCGTATCCCGTGCGTCCATGCAACCGGTTTGGGATGGTAGCGACTTCGCGCCACGACTGATGCTGCCGCTATCACTGTCCTACGACCACCGTGTCATCAACGGTGCAGCGGCCTGCCGCTTCACCCGTCGCCTGGCAGATATACTGGGGGAAATCCGCAGCATGCTGCTGTAACTGCCATCACCAGCTCTGACACACAAAGCCCCGAAAGCGAACGGGGCTTTGTGTGTCGGACGGTGGCATTTTGTCGATTGTTCTGGATGTGCGCCTCATGTACAAACAGCTTCGGTCGTGTCCGAAAGACTGCTTACTATAAGGCTGTGCGGAATAATGTTGGCGTGGCATCTGGCCCAGGCGAAAAGCAGTGATAAAGCGCAACCTGCTTGTGGTAAACGCGCATCTTGATGCTGTTTTTCGACAACGGCCTGGCAACGCAAGTGATTATTCAGGGCTTTCTAAAAGACCTGCCGGGACAAGATAACATTTCTTCTTCAAGAACCCAGAACAACTCATGCCGGCGTACAGCCTTGCGCATGAATTCGTTATCACCGGTCCTGGGCCAACGGCGGCCAGTCAGCAACCTTTGAATATTGCGCCTGATACTTCTTTTTACCGACAAGGGCGGCTGCAAGTCGTGTTGCATGCGCAACGCCATGGCCTTGTCCAGCTGCCGCTCCGGGCTTAATACATGACTAAACAGCGGTAACGCCGGCAGTGGTTCCAGCGCCGGCGGCAAGGCCACACCAGTACCCGCCTCGCCCATAGGCCAGCGGTCATTGTCATGCAGGTGGTTGGCATACAGCAAAAGCAGTTCCGGCTGGTCTTCTACCTGCTCTAGCGCCTGATAAAAGGCCTGTCCGGTGGCAATGTGATCACTGTGCGGATCCAGTTCGGGGTGCGGCATGATCACCACCTGGGGCCTGAAGTGCTGCAAGCATGCGGCCACATCAGCAATCAGGTTATGCCAACTCGGAATACCGTCTGTATCCGACGGTAATACAAACGGGTTCTGCCCACGTACTGTGCGCACATCGGACTCGCCCGACTCCCGCGAACCAAACGCTTGCTCCGGACGCTCACGCATCAACGGCAGCTGCAGGCAGTAATAACCCAGCTGCACACAGCTGTCCTGGCGCACTCCACCCCAGAGCGGAATGGCCAGACTGTCCCAGCTGCGCAAGCGACCCTTGAGGCGGGCTGCCTGCTTCCTGTCCAGCCCCATTTCCTGATAAAACTCCGCTTCGACTTCCCCCTGGGTCAGGGTGACGATGCTGACATGGTCTGCATTTTGGCTATACAAACCAAAAGCGGCCAACTCGGCATCATCGGCATGGGGAGCCAGAATCATGATGCGCTTGCCTTCCAGATCAGGCGCCGGAAAAACCCGCAGCTGCACCTGTGCAGCCAGTGTGCAGAACCTTCCAGCAATGGACAGTCCCTTTTGCAATTGCTCAAGCTGGCCGGTCAGATTCAAATAACGGATACCCCTGGCACCGCGCTCGAAGGTTTGCACATCATCGCCAAGCTGCACCGAGGGATCAAACAGCCGGCCCAGCCAGTTGCTGCTCAAGCGTACTTGCAGAATCAGGGTATCACCCGCTTTTACTTCTGCAGCTGGCGACCAGTGCAGTTTTTCACCGTTGATCTCTAACGCGTGCACAAGCTTATCCGCCGGGAAGTCGTACCGATAATCATCACTGGCCGCATAAAAAATATGGTCAGCAAACCAGGCTTCGTGGATGATCCAGGCCAGCAGCAAACCCAGCGGCAAACACCAGACGGACAGCAACACAGTGCACAACCCAATGACCACGGCCAGCCCGAGCATGGCGATCCGTTTGTTCTTGCGGTATTGCCGGAGCAGTTGTTGCTTACGTTGGGACATGGATTATTTCACCTCAAACACCGGCACGCGATGACACCAGCGGTCCTTGTATTCACGGTCAGCGCGGCCAAAGGAATAGCGCAGAGGCTTGTTTTTTGCCCGTGCATCTTCCCAGGCCGCCTGCGTGTTTACCCAGGTCAGCACGCTGCCGGGGCTCAGCCCGTTAAACTGCGGGTCAACCCCGCCATTGATGTATTCGACACTGATCCACTGCGGCGACTCAACCCGGTACAGGATCTGCGCTGCAGCGGGCTGGCCGTTGATACAGACATAACTGCCGGCCACGTAGGGCCTGAGCAACTCCAGCACCCCGGCCAAACGGTCTTTGCCCGGGGTGGCAAAACCCCAGCGTTTTTCAAACAAATCACTATAGATTTGCGCTTGTTCGACGCAGGACAGCTCAGTAAAGGGTAGTATCTCGCCACCCTGCTCTTCCAGCAAACGCAATTCGCGCCGCTGGTTATAACGGAATTTTTTGCTGTATTCTTCCGGCTCGCGGGCCAGGGTCAGCTCCTGATTTTGTGGTTTAAGGGTGCTGATGCGCCCCTCATGCACAGCAGAAACAAAACTGGTCCGGTGACGCAGGGTAATATTCGTATTGGCCATCTGAGGGATAATTACCTCGGCATTGCCCAAGTCAAACAGCCGCCGCTTGCCATGGGCTTTCAGCCCGTCCTTTGACAGCGCAAGATGGCGGCCCCAGACCGCAACAGCCGCCTGCAACTCGCCATTCGCCTGCCAGCCAAGATAGCGCACAGGAATGTTTGCCAGCGCGGACAGCTTCTCGACAAAATCCGGATGAGTGATGACACTACCACCAAACAGCTGCCAGACAGAACGATAATCTGCCGCCGTAATCGGCGACCAGCCTTGCTCACGCCAGTGGCGGAAAAAACTCAACATCTATACTTGGCCTTAAGCGTTGGAAGAAATGCCACACAGTATAGCAGCGTATAGAAATCACAATCTGTAGGTGCGAATTTATTCGCACCTGGACCTGTCCAGCTCAACTTCCAACATAGCGCTGCCTCCCGTGCCAGCCATAGCCAATTCAGGTAAACTGCACAGTCTGACAACACGGGGTAAGCATGCAAATACTTCAGCACGACGATTACCTGGCCCTGCGCGAAGGCGGCAAGGTAATTGAACAAGACGGTCACGGCGACAAAGTCATCATTCTGGCCGATGGCACTTTTCTTAAACTGTTTCGCCGCAAGCGTTTGATCAGCTCCGCGGCGATCTGGCCCTATGCCCAACGTTTTGCCGACAATGCCACCAAGCTCAAACAGCTCGGCATTCCCTGTCCTGAAATCATCAGCGTCTACCGTGTTCCGTCTATAGAGCGTGATGTCGTGCATTACCACCCCTTGCCCGGTTTGACTTTGCGTCAGCTTCGAGATGGCGAAGGCGACTGCCCGGAAGATCTCCGGGAGCGCTTTTGGGAGTTTGTCGACAAAGTGCAGAATCTGGGAATCTATTTCCGTTCCATGCACCTGGGGAATGTGGTGCTGACACCGGAAGGTGAACTGGGGTTGATTGATATTTCAGATATGCGGATAAAAAAAGGCCCTTTAAGCAAGAGACTCATAAAAAGGAATCAAGATCATATCGAAAAAGATTCGAATGACCGAGACTGGCTATGCGGATAAGATGGCCTTAATTGTTTATTCAGCCCTTAGCCATGAGCCATGAGCTTAGGTATCGATAGCAGTATACTTTAAAGTGATTTTGCGCCTTCATACAGGCTCAACAGCTTCCAAGTATACTGATTTAAATAAGTAGCCTACCCCACCTGCCATCACAATATTCCAAATAAACTTGGACTCCATAAAAAACCAAGTTGACATGAACAGCCCATTGACTACAAAAAATGAAAGAAAGCACAGCATAAACAGAAAAACATTAGAATCAATACGCTTTTTTCTTTGTAGCTTAGTCAAACCTAATAGCGCCCACATCAGAACTGCCACGAAAAGAAACACTCCAAAGATTCCATATGTAACCAAAAGCTCTAAGAAGTCGTTATGCATACTCTGAAAAGGAACCCCCTTAAAGAAATAGTTTCCAGCTTGCTTATTGATTCTTTTACTTATGTCTCGATCCCACCCAAACAGCGGCCTTTCCTTTGACCACTGTACAGCTTCCTGCCAAAAGTGAACTCTTAGCCCAGCACTGTTCTTAGGTATTTTGTTAAT
>Ga0209075_1001251_pt1 | contig 24190 bp, 26 predicted proteins | sample Stecom2011_FD_187523 | JGI IMG/M metagenome (GOLD analysis project Ga0209075, IMG submission 187523) | Agricultural soil microbial communities from Utah to study Nitrogen management - Steer compost 2011 (SPAdes) (version 2) | ecosystem: Environmental > Terrestrial > Soil > Agricultural land...
GTTGCGCCCGATGGCGCGTACGCGGACCTCGTAGGTCTCCTCGATCTCGAACGGGGACATGGTGGCGTCCACGTCCGTCTGGCTGTCGGTGGTGGCCATGCGCTCGAACTGCTCATTGGCCGCAGCGCGGCGCACCCACACCTCATAGCCGCTCATCGACATCTCGGTGCCGTCGCTGGCCCGGTCCACCTCGCTCCACGAGGCCGTGATCTGGCCGCGTGCCTCACCCATCTGGTTGATGTAGGTGGCGGTGGCCAGCAGAAGGTTCTCAGGGGCCGCAGGACGCCTCGTGTCCTCGCCGGGCTGGCCGCCACCACCGCCGGGCGAACCGCCCGAGCCGCCGGTAATGGAGGCGATCCGCCGGTCCCGGAGAAGTTCCTTCTCGATGAAACGGTCGTTGAGGATCAGGCTCCCCTCCACACCGTGGGGGGAGATAGAGGTGATGCTGATCTGGCGCACACGCTGGGGCAGCAGCACACCGTTGACGTCGGGTGCCAGGATCTCGTCACCGGGGCGGTAGTGGATGAAGGGCAGATAGCGCGTAGAGGTGAACGCGATCTTGCGTGTGCGCTGCACACGCTCCTGCCGGGTGATCTCCAGCCGCGACTGGGCCAGGTACTGCATGGTTCCCTGGTCGCTGACACCGCCCTGGGAGATGAAGTCCTCCCACATGCCCCACGGATGCAGGCTGCTGGCGCTGGATGCCTCCAGGTAGGCGCCCTCGTCTCCGGCCACCAGCACACGCGAGGCCAGGTCCTCATAGGAGGTGTCGTCGGGCGCCTCCTGGAAGTCGCGCCCGGCGAAGAGCACGATACGGTCCGTGCGGTCCGTGTGCAAGACCGTCTCGGGGACGTACAGCTGGAGGGTGCGCCTGTGGATGCGCCAGTCCACGGCTCCCTGCGCGGACAGCGCGTCCAGGATCGACCACAGGTCCTGCCCCGCGTTGAAGCTGATGTTCAGCCTGTCGGGCCACACCTGCCCGGCCGAGTCCGTTCCGGCATTGAAGTCCATTTGCAGGCCCGGTACATTGCCACGGTCCTGCGACTCCAGGATGAAGGCGCGGATGATCTCGCCCGGCGTGGCCACGGTGAAGGTGCGCTTGCCCTCGTCGTCGAAGGCGTCCCTGTTGATGTTGCGGATCTTGCGCAGCTGCCAGGCGTAGCTGGGCATCGTGTACCGGACCGTCTGCGTGCGGTCGGTCATGTCGTGCTGGTCCCGCAGCCGCAGGAAGCGCATACCAGGGTACTCCTGGTACTCGCTCACGTTCTGCGGCGAGACCTCTACGGCCACCTCGCACGGGGTGTCCAGCAGGTCCGCGCCCGGGGCCCCCTTGACGTACTCCAGCATAAGCGAGGGCATGTCGTTGAGGGGAACGGCGAGCTGGAAGGACAGCGGCAGCGGGATCTGGCCCCGGACGGGGCCGTTGGGGTCGTAGACCATCAGGCGGTAGCGGAAGCCGACCGGCACGTCCACGACGGAGGGGTCCCCGTCCGCGCTGGAGCTTGCCTCAGCGGAGGCGGACGCGGTGCCGTAGGCGATGGGAAAGCCTGAGTTGTCCACAGCCGCCTGTGCAGAAGCCTGCGCGGTACCGGATGCGGAACCGAATCCCGAGGCCGCAGCACTCGCCTGGGCGTCCTGCACACCGGCCGCACCGCCGGAGATGACAGTGCCATCCGCAGCGGCGCCCGAGGAGGCCGACACGGAGGCTGTACCGCTCAGCGCCTGCACAGGGCCGGGCGCCTGGGCGTCATCGACTTCAAGGTGGCTCAGCCACACCGTTTCAGGGAAGAACGGTGTTCCGTTGACGAACTCGTTGTGCTGCTGGTCCAGGGCGGCCAGGTCCTCCGGACCCACGCCGTCCTCGGCCTCGCCCGCACCCACGGGAAGGCCCACGTCCGCCTGGAACGCCTCGAAAGCGTTGGCCGTGTCCTGACCGTAGATGGCGTCCGCACCGCCCGCACCGAGGTCATACCCCAGATCAAGGAGCTTGTTCTGGTACTCCTCGACCACAGTGCCGGTCTGTCCCCAGGTCAGCCACCGCCTACGGAACCGGTAACCGGTCAGCAGCTGAACCGCCTGTCCGGACAGGTCCATACCCGAGTAGACGAAGATCCGGGGATCGGTGGTGCTGTGCCCGTCATAGCACTCAACCACCAGCTCGGTGTTCGCGCTGTCGTAGTGCAGTTCCCAGCGGACCCACTGGTTGGCGGCTACGGCAGTGCCGTCCAGTGCCGGATTGGTCTCGGCCACTCCCAGGTCGTCGCTGCCGTAGGCGCGCATGGAGATGTTGCCCGAGCTGGTGGACAGGAACGTGAAGTTCCACGGCCCGATCCGCCAGAGCACCATCCGGCTGACCTCGCCCAGAGGCAGGTCGGGCGTCCAGCAGTAGAAGCGGATGTACCAGTCCCCGCTGTCGGGGATGGCGAAGTCGATTCGGGGCGTACTGTGCCGGGCGAGCCCCGAGCCCACACGGATGGTGGACAGTCCGATCAGGGTGTGCTGGTCGTCGTACTGGCTGCGTGCCGGGCTGCTGATGCCTACAGGGTCGCCGGATGCGGCCAGCGACGCACTGTCGGGCTGTGTACCGACACCACCGTTCAGACGGTTGGTCAGCAGGACCGCCATCCGTGCCTCCCTTCTGCGACTGGGGTATCAGGCTGCGGTGAGCGTCATCGACACACTGGTCACCACGTACTGGCCGTCCCCAGAGAACTCGAAGGAGTTGTCCAGGGGCGCCCCGCCACGGAACACGGGAGTGCCACCGTCATCGCCCCACATACCCACGTGCGTGACCGTGTTGCCCGCAGGGATCTCGAAGGTCATATCCGCGTCCGTGGCCACAGTACCGTCGGAGGACGAACCCCAGCTCGGCGTCTGTCTGGCGTAGGCCCCACCGGTCACCTCATTTGCCCCGGTACTCCCGGGGTCGGCCGTGTGCATGGAAACCGAGACCACCTCGGCGGCCATGGCGTCCAGGCCGATGTCCAGCAGCCCGTTCAGCAGCGCCATGTCTCCCCCTAAATGTAAGTACGCTTGCCCCGAATATACAGTTCGGTCGCCGCACCGTCCCCGAACAGCTCAGTGGCCACGGTGTTGGTGAACTGGCCGGTGGCCGAGTCGTAAGCCCGCACAAGGGAGAGCATTCCGCTTCCTGTGGTCACCAGCCCGTGCGTGACATTGCGATCCCGGCTGTCCCATTCGGCGTCGTCGTTGCGCCAGGCGGTGTAGGAGGCGCAGTCCACCACCAGGTACTCGGTCTCATCAAGCGGCGTGTCCGGAGATGTCCACTGGAAACCGGTGTTGTTGGTGGCATCGGTGACGGTGATGAAGGAGATCGGACCCTGCACACGGACCAGGGCATTCGTGACGGGAGCTGTGGACTCGGCCGCGAAGTCCACCTGCTGCGGCTGCCCGTCGGTGGCCAGCATCTGCTCGACCGCCTCGGGCTCCTGCCAGCGTCCGGACGGATTGTGCAGCACCATGGTGGTCTGCACCATCCCCGCTGCACACCAGAAGTCGGGCACGTCCATCGTCAGCAGCTGCACAGAGGCTTCCAGCTCCTGGCTGCCGTGCACACGGGTAAGGGTCAGCGGACGGTTGCCGCCCGTGCCGGTCAGCGCCCTGAGCACTTCCCACCGCTCGCGCAGCTCGTCAGGGCTGTCCCCCCTGATCCGCACACGCAGGGCCAGTTCCGTGGTGTCCAGCGGGTCGTTCCACGCAGGGACCTCGCCGTGTGCATTGGGCAGCACGATGTTCACCCGCCGGGGCGCGATCTCGGGGGCGAACTGTGTGCCCTCCATCAGGAGGTAGCCCTGGTCGGGCTGGTGGAGGGGGAAGCCCTCCAGGTGGTAGGTAAGAGACATCAGCCCAGACCGTCCAATGCTCCGGCGAAGGCCAGTGCCCGGTTGACTGTGACCGACGTGGGCTCGGCCTGCGGGTACTGGTTGTTGATGGTCATCACGATACGGTCCTGCACACGGGGGATGGTGCTCGTCGCCGCCCGGTTGACCGCCTCGGGAAGCCATGTGGCCATGTCATTGAGCGGCCTGCGCGGCATCTCGAAGATGTCGTCGGGGACGAAGTTGGGTGACAGGATCGGGGCCGACCCGGCGTTGTTCTGGCCGCTGTTGATCCACTCCAGCAGCGGGCCGAACTCCCGGGCACTGCGGGCGTTGACCACGAACTCGTTGTCGGAGAGCATCGCCGGGATCTTGTCCTGGCGGGGGCCGCCCTCGCCGCGCACCCAGCCGCCGTCTGCGTAGGAGGAGGCACTTCCCCTGCCGCCGATTCCGCTGAACGCGCTCCTCCCGGACATCATGTTCAGTACCGAGCGGAACTGGTTCCGCAGCGAGTTGAGCCAGTCCAGGGTGTTGTAGTACCAGCTCTTGAGGCTGTCCCACCAACCCCCGCTGTTGAACTCCGGCTCGACTTCGGCTTCGTCGTTCATTTGCCTAAAGGCGCTCTGGGTCTGAAGCAGCGTCGCATTCAGCTTCTCGATGGCCCTGGTGTTGTTCATCTGTGCCTGGATGACCGGATCGGCGTTGGCGAACTCCTCCTCGGCGTACTCGGTCATCCGGTCCACGGCCTCGCCCATGCTGATCTCGCCTGCGGCCACCTGGTCCAGCAGCTCACCGACGAACTCGAACCCGGCCGTGTCACCGGACTGCTGCGCCTGCCCGATGAACTGCGTCATGGCCAGGGCGAACTGGGTGTTGACGTCATCGCCCATGTCCTGGAAGGCCTGGGCGATCTGGTCCACCGTGGAGTCGTCCCCGGTGGCGATCGCGTCGGCCATCTGCTGCACGATCTGGGCACCGTCCTGCCCCATGGCGGCCAGCTGGGCGGTGACCTGCGGGGGCACCTCCTGGGCGATGGTCAGCAGGTTGTTGGCCCAGTTCGCCTGTGCGGCAATCGAGTCGTCCAGGGCGCTCGCGTAGGCGGGCAGGCTGACCTCGGCCATGCCGGTGAAGTTCTCGTCGGCCTCACGGGCGGCCTCGTTGGCCTCCTGTTGCAGGTCGTTCCAGATTGCCAGGGGATCATGGAAGCTCTTGAACCCGTCCACCAGGTCCTGCACGGTGAACGAGGTGCCCATGAACGTGGATTCCAGCACAGCGGCCTGGGTGTCCAGTTCGATGAGCTCCTGCCGGGTGACCTGTGCACCATTGGCCAGCTCGGCAGTGGACTCGTTGAGGAAGTTGGTGGCGTCCCGGGCCTCCTCCAGGCTGAGCCCACCGGCCTCCAGGGTGTCCGCCAGCTCCTCGTACTTCTGAGCCGCCTGCTCGGTGCCGGTATCCATCTGCACGATCCCGGCGGTGATCATATTCAGCATGTCAGCGAAGTACTGGCCGGTGGCCTCGCCCGCCTCCATGGAGCTGCGCAGGTCGTCAGCACGCTGGCGCAGGAACTCCGCCCCTTCGCCAGCGTTCTTCATCTCCTTGACCAGTCCCTGGTTCATGTCGGAGATGAGGTTCACACCCCGGTCGTTCAGGGCGCGCATCGCCTCGGCATTGGAGAGGATGCCGCTCTCCAGCACAGCGGACTGCTGAGAAGCCTCCAGCCATGCGAACGTGGCCTCACCGAAGGCCACCGTCTGCGCATCGACCTCATCGCTGTTCTCCTTGACCGCCTGGCGCAGAGACTCCTGCTTGTCGATCTGCCGGTCGATCGCTGAGGTATCGCCCTCCATCTGGGAACGGCGCCGCTTGAGCCCGGCCACAGTCCCGTGGACAGCACGCTCGTAGTCCAGCTCAGCCTGTGCAGCCAGCCGCCGCTGCTCCCGCTGCTCCTTTTCAGCCTCGCTCAGCTCGCGGGTAGTGGTCAGCCTGGCAGTATCGGCCTGGTTCATCAGCTGGGCACCGGACAGGGCCATGTCCACAGCCCGGCCGCTCTCAATGATGAACTCCCGCCGGGCGTCCACCGTCTCTTCCCAGGCCCTGGTGTCCTCCCGCACAGCCAGTTTCAGCCGGTCCATGCCCCCAGCGGCCTGCAAATGCGCCTGCTGGGATTCGATCAGCTTGTCATTGGCACGGTCCACATCAGAGTTGAAGGCATCCCAGGCGGCTGCCGCACCGACAAGGGCCGTAGTCACCGCGATGACAGCGGTCACCGGGTGAGCCAAAGCCGCCGTGCGCAGTGCGATGGCAGCGCGCCCTGCTGCTGCCGACAGCCCGGTGAGTGCACCGGTCTGTGCGGCGGTGGCAGCAGTGTTGGCCGACGCGGCAGCCGAGTTGGTAGCCGTGGCCGCCGTCAGCGCCGCCAGGGCCTGCTGCATGGCGATGTAGCCACGGGACACGGCGGCCACGGCGATTCCCAGTGTCCCCAGGATTCCCACCAGTGAAGTAAGGACCACAACCACAGCTGTGATCTCGGGGTTCGCCTCGGCGAAGTTGCCGACCATGTTGCCCACAGCCGTGCCGAACTCCACGATCTCCTGCACAACCGGAGCCACCGCCTCCACGATGGCGAAGAAAGTGTTCTCCCAGGTATTGCGGAAGATCTGCACACGGGCGGTGAGCGTGTCGAAGACCCGGGAGGACTCCTGCTGGAGGAACGTAGCCTCGGCGAAGGACCTTGTGGAAAGCTTGACCGCATCGTCCAACAGGTCGTAGTTGCCCGCCAGACGGGCGACCACATCGGCGTCCCGGGTGTTGTTGATCCCGATCTCCCGAAGGACAGGGATCAGGTTCTGCCCCGAGTCGGCGACGCCTCCCAGTGCTTCCATGACGGTGAAGAAGAACTGGTCGGTGTTGGTGTCGCGCAGCGAGCGCAGTTCGTCCTCGGTCATGCCGGTGATCCGGACAAGCGTCTCCATGCCCCCGGCCGTACCGTTGACCGCCTGCTCCAGTTGGAGGAACACGCGCTGCACAGCACCCCGGGCCAGCTCGGGACGGATGCGCAGCGAAGCCATGGCCCCGCCCAGACCGATGACCGCCGTTTCACTCAGACCCGCCTGCGTGGCCACAGTGGCGATGGACTCTGTGGTGGTCAGGATCTCCTGTTCCGTGGCCGCCGAGTTCGACCCCAGCTCGGAGACGGAGGCACCCAGGTTGCGGATATTGCTGTCGTCCAGGCCCAGCATCTCGGTGATGCGGGCGAACAGCAGTGCAGCCTCGTCTTCAGCCACATCGGTGGTCGCCGAGAACAGGGCCACGGTCTCGGTGAAGTCCGCCATGGCCGTATTGGCGATACCGACCTGGGACCCCAGCACACCGATGCGGGCCAGTTCGTCAAAGGAGACCGGGATCGCCTCGGACATGTCCCGGAAGGTGTCGGCCAGCTCCCGAACCTCGGACCGGGACTCCTGCGTCACCCGACTCAGCTGTGCGGTGGCCACCTCCTGGCGCGAGAAGGCATCGGCCATGGCCGTCCCCGCCCGGATGACCGCCCGCTGCACACTGCGGAATCCGTTCTCGACGTCAGTCAGCACCGACCTGATCGAGAACAGGGACTCATCGAAGCGACCGGCCGCACGTGAGGCGTCGCGCATGGACCTGGACATGCGGTCATTGGCCTGTGCGGCCTCCCGCGCCTTGGCCGCCTGCTGTTCTGCCGCGCGCGCCGCCCTCTCCTGCTCGCGCTGGAGCTGCCGCTCGGCCTGCACAGCCTCCTGGGCGAACCGGTTCATCGACCGCAGGCCCGAGGTAGCGGTCTGCTGCGCCTGCACAAGGGCACGGCTGGTGTCCACCACCTGCCGCTGCTCGCGGTTGAGCTTGGTGTACTGCTGCTCCAGTGAGTTGATCTGGAGGTCCAGTGTGCGCAGCGCCCTGGCCTGCTGCTCCGTCAGCCGCTGCTCCCGGCTCTGGATCTGGAGCAGGATGTTGCGCTGATCGTTCAGCCGCTGCATGTCCCGGCCCATGGCACGCAGGGACGCCGCTGTCACCTTGGTAGCGTTCGACGCCTTCTGCGTGCTGGAGCTGTAGCGGTCGGCTGAGGACGAGGAGGCGTCGAACGCCTGCGCAGACTGGCGCAGACCCCCCTGGAGGTCGCGGATGGACTGCGCGGACTGCTGTGCGGCGTCCCGTGCCGCACGGGCGGCGTTGGCCACCGGGCGCATACTGGAGGCGGCAGTGCCGGAAGTGCGCTGCAACGCCTCCAGCTGCTCCCTGAGCTGCCGGACAGCGGCATCCGCAGTCCCAGCCGCCCTGGCCATGTTCCTGGACGCCTGGACGAAGCTGGAGACGTCGGCGGTGATCCTGGCCTTGGCCTCGAATCCGGCAGCCATTCACTTCCTCCGCTCGAAGAACTCCCGACGACTCGGCAGCGGCTTGCCCTCCCACACGTTGTGCGGGATCACATAAGGACTCTGCCCCCGGCGCGCCGTCTTGTTCTTGCTGTCCTCGCTCTGCCTCTTCTCCAGCTCCACACAGGCGTGGCAGGTCTCATGCCCGATCTTGAACTGGATCTCGTTGTCGGTGCTGTACCCCCACCACACCGGTGTACCGCACCTGTTGCAGGTCTCATTCTCCAGCACGGTCAGCGCATTGGCCAGAAGCGCGTCCTCTGCGGACCACTCGCCGGGAGACCCCCCGAAGACCATCACCCTGGGCGGCACACCCCAGGACCGCGCCGTCTTCACAGCGGTGACATAGGCGCGGTTGTGCGGCAGCGACAGGACCTCAGCCAGGAAACCCCGCATCGGCCGCCCGCTGCATGGCGTTCCCGCCGCTGATGGCCATGGTGCTGGCCTGCTGGAGTCGCATCTGCTCGGCAGAGGTGAGCTTGTCCAGAAGCTTGCGTACATCCTCGAAGGAGAGCGCCCGGGAGTTCTTCTGCCCCTTGGCGTTGCGGATCTCCTTCAGGCACAGGGTCATGGTCTGCACACCCCAGGCCACGTTGTACTCGTCGTCGTCCCGGCGCTTGTCCTTGGGCAGGTGCTTGAACCTGGTGTCCAGGAACTCCTCGGTCTCCTTGCGGATCTGTTCGGCAGGGCGGGGGAGCTGGAAAGCGACCTTCAGGGCCGAAGCGGCCACCTTGTCCGAGAGCGGCCCGCGCTCGGCGCGGAGCCGTTCGATCTCGGCCTCCTCGGCCCGCACATCCGGGCCGGAGGGTCCACCGAGACTGCCAGAGGAAGCCGTACGGTTCTCCCGGGTCTTGGCCTTGATGCGCTTGTTCAGCTCCTCGATCCGCTCATCGAGGGACGCCACCTCACCGGCACTCTTGCCATCCAGGTGGACCGTGCACCAGAAGGTCGGGAACTCCCACTCCTGGTTGAGGAAGTCGCCGATGTCGAAGGTCTCCGCCTCCAGCGCGGTGACCTCCTCCTCGGTGGGGCCGGTGATCTGCGCTTCCTGTGCCATGTCCTACTCCTGCTCCGTGTCTGCATCCGTGTCTGGTGCTTGCGGGTGTGCGGGGCAGACACGGAAGAGAACCCCGCACACCCGGACGGCCGCCGTCAGGAGATAGCGCCGCCGACTTCGACGATACCGTTGCTGGACTGCCCCTGAGCGAGGAACGTGACCTGCATCTTCACAGGCTCCCCGTCATTGTGCAGCGTACGCGGGTCCCCGGAGATCACCTTGAAAATGGAGACGTCATCCCCGTCCACGTAGGGCTCATCGTGCTGCTTGCCCACACGCTCCACCAGGTAGCCACTCTGGAGGGGCGTGCGGAACAGGTCGTAGAAGACGTTGTAGACGCTCTCGGTGTTCGTGTCGTCCGCGTCACGGAACGCCGTGAGGTTCGCTTCGTAGTTCTTGTAGATCGGCGTGGCGACGTTGGAGTCGTCGCACAGCGACTTGTCGTCGTTGGTGTCCCGGTCGGTCCAACCCAGCGTGTAGTCCGCGCTGGTGAGCGCACAGGTGATGTTCTCACCGGCGTTCAGCTCTTCGGCCGTGGGCGCGTTGATGTCCTCGATCCCGGGCGGGTCGGGAATCCAGTCCACCCGGATGTTCGGGGGCAGCATCTTGACTTCTCCGGCCATCAGGCCCTCCTTCTATACATCGATGATCCCGCTGTAGGCGATCCGCACGTGAATCCTGGGGTTCACCCCGGACATGTCCAGGGGCTCGCGGATCGTGGGGGAGAAGTCCTCGATCAGCTCCCCCTGGCCCACCGGCCGGAACCCCCTCAGTGAATCGGTGACGAAGGCCGCCACATCGTTGGCCACCTCACCGGTCGGTGCCCCGATACCCACGTAGAACAATGCCCTGTGGGCCGAGCCCAGGGTCCCGCACATGGAGTTGAAGCCCGGACCCCCCTGCACACGCTGGCCGAACCACAGCACTGCATAGGGCTCGACCATCCCCAGGTCGTTCATGGGCAAGTGGGCGATCTCGGGAACCGACTCCTCGAACACCCGCCCAGAGCCCAGCAGCGCTTGCAGCCTCTCCACGATGGCCCGCTGCCACTCGCGGTAGGTAGCCACGTCACCACCCGCCCACTTCGGCCTCCAGGCGGCGCAGTACCCCGTAGAAAGTCTCGTGCACAGCCTTCATGGGGGTGATGCCGTTGCGTGTACCGAATTCCTGGAAGACGGCGTAGAGCGGACGGCCGTAATCCCAGCCGAACTCCAGCCGCAGGATCTGGCCGGTGGCCGACTTGAAGGACTCGGCGTTGGAGCGCATGTACCCGGTGTCCACACGGGAACGGGCCATGACCTCCTGCCGCGTCCTGGACAGCTCCGCCTCGAAGAAGTCGTCCAGCTCCTGGTAGATGCGGCTGAGCTGTCCGGTAGCCCACTCCAGGGCGGGCATGTCGGCTGTACTGCGGGTGAACCGCCCCGGGTGCAGTGTCCCGGAGACTTCCCAGACCAGTGTCATGAGTCCTCCCCGGCGAGCAGGGATTCCTCACTGACATCCGTACCGCACAGCAGGTTGCGCAGCCACGGGTAGGAGGAGTTCACCGAGTTGCGCACGCGCAGGCGCCAGCTGGACAGGTCGGGGTCCAGGTCGTAGGCGCTCATCACGGCCGCGTCCAGCACCTCTACGATGTCGCCGGGGTAGATGTGCGGAACACGGTCTACCAGGCCGCTCTGGTAGTTGCGCTTGAGCGGGATCTGCACACGGACGTACTGCACCATCTGCGGATCGGAGGCCGAGCGCACATGGCGGGCGCGCCAGTCCTTGTTGTCCTGCACACGGGCACGGCCCTCCCACAGGAAGACCTCTTCCACACCGGTGACCTGCCCGGTGTCCGCATCCCACCGGGGTGTGGTGCCCCCGATGCGGAAGATGCGCACATGGGAGATCATGAAGCCCTCGACCGTGAACCGGTGGTGTACCGACCAGCGCGGGTCCAGGGACCGTCTTGCGTTCAGCACACGATCACCTCGGCCAGAAGCACGGCGGCACGGGACGGTAGGGAACCACGTCGAAGGCGCTCCAGGCCTCCTGCTCTTCTTCCTTGTCCGCCTGGTCGCGCAGGTTTCGGGCACGGACGAACAAGGCGTTGGCGACCTTGGCCCCATCGGTCTGAAGGTCCTCTGTGCGGATGACCTTCGAGATGTAGGCTTCGGAGGTCCCCAGAGCCTCCACCGCATCGGCGGCGGCCCGGTGAAGGCCCGGGGAGTCCTCTCCGTGCAGGTCGATGTAGACCTGCAACTGCTCGTCGGTGAACAGGTAGGTGGGCTCGCCGTCATCGTTGTAGTCCACCTGGTCCACGTCCGGGATCAATGCCCGGACCTTGCCGACCGGTGTGCTGTAGTCGATGGCCACGGCCCACCCCCTTTCACATGAGCGGTACTAGCTGTCAGTTCCGGTACCGAGCGAGACCATGGTGGCGCTCGGGTCCACACCCACCGCACCGGTGATGTGGCGCACACGGTACTGAACATCGTCGTGAGGGAACGAGCCCTCGGTACCGGGCACCTCGCCCCCGCCGATGTAGTTGCCGGTGTCTCCGCTGATCCGCAGCTCGGGCTGCTCGCGGCCCGCCATGAACGTGGTGATGATCGCGTTCCGTGGACCCTGCCCGGGGGCGGGCAGCATGTACCAGGTGGTGGCACTCGTGCCGCTGGTGTCCAGCAGCGGCAGCCACCGGTTGACCACGACGCGGAACCGGCCGCGAACCGGGTTGGGCACCTCGAACCGGCGCTCGATGCCGTCCTCGCCGACCTCGATGCGCTGGTAGTTGGCGATCGCCGCGATGTTGTTCGCCTGGATCTCCAGGGACGGGGGCACGACCAGCACCCACTCGCCGATCATGACCGGCCGGTTGTTGATGTACCGGCTGGTGATCGACTGGATGACGGCTTCGACGGCCTCGATGCTCAGGGGCGGGTTGCCCTCGGCGATGTTGCCGGGGGGAACCTGCGGGCCGAAGTCCCAGGTGTCGTTGAAGAAGTCGGGGTTGGGCCCCGTGGCACCGGCCAGCACGCCGGTGGTCAGCACGTCCTCGGTGTCCCGCGCCATCTGCGCCATCTCGGTGGGCAGCTGCGGGATCACCCCGAATTCGTCATTGATGAAGACCTCGAACGAGAACGGGTACCGGGCACCGTACTTGTTGATCGAGAACAATTCCTCCTCGGCCTCAAGCGAGAAGGTCGGGTACTCGGTCAGCTCCGGCACACGGGGCAGCGCCAGCATGTGCTTGCGTTCGGCACCACCGTTCTGGGCCAGAAGCTGGCCCATGTTGGTGTTCCAGGTCATGAAGCGCTGGGGCCGGAAGTCCGGCACGGTGAACCGCTGCGAGAACTGGCTCCACACCGACTCCAGGCGGGCGTACTGGGCCAGCATGGCGTAGTCGGTGAACTGGCGGAACAGCTCGGGCATGTCCGAGGTGGACAGTGCCTCCTTGAGCTGCGCGCGGGCCATGAAGTCGCCCTGGTAGGCGGCGGCCAGCTTGGTGCCGAACTCGGCGACCGTGTTGATCTTGTACATGGCTTCCTCTCCTAAGCCGCCGCAGCCGCTGGGTTGGCGATGCGCACGACCACACGGCCGTCGCTGGTGTGGTTGACGACATGCCCGAAACGGGCCGTGCCGCTACCGGCCGCCACCAGTTCGTTGCGGCCGTCCGGGCCGGTGCCCTCGCTGATGTTGACCGGATCACCGGGCTCCAGGGCGTCCCCGCCGTCGATGGTGAAGGCGAAGGCGCCGGTCAGCGCCACCGAGGCGTACCCCGCCTCGTTGAAACCGGTGGAGGTGGGGATCTGGCCGAACTGGTCGGGCGTGTACACCGTGGTGGTGCCCACGTTCTCGCCCTCGGTGGTCTGGGCGACACCGACCAGGCCGGTCGCACCGCCGACGACCACCGGGTCCCCGCTCAGGGTGCCGGTCGGTACCGGCAGGCTGATCCAGTCGCTGTACTTGAAGATCTCGTTGGTCGCCATCGCTACTTGCCTCCCAGACCGAAGATGGCCAGCGAGCCGTCGAGAGCGGACGCCGTGTTGGCGGACTCCTCGACACGGACGCTGCCGGTGCTATTGGCAGCACCGTTGCCCACGGGCGTGCCGCCGTTGCCCTTGAACGCCTCGGCGATCTCGGCAACCAGAGCCTTCTCGGAGGCAATGGCCGCGTCCAGGTCCGTGCCCGGCTGGTAAGCCTCGGCCAGCCGCTTGCGCGAAGCGGCGGGGAGGCCGGACTCGTCCAGCTTGGCCACGACCTGGGCCACGCTCAGCTGCTCGGGAGCGTTGGCGGCCTCCTTGGCGGCCTTGGCCTTCTCCTGGAGTTCGGTGATCTGGGCGGTGAGGCCGGACACGGCCTCGTACAGCTTGTTCAGCCCCTGCTTGTCCGTCTCCTCCAGCTTGAACAGCTGGGGCTCGACGGGTCCGGTGCTGTTCTCGGTGTTGTTGCCCTTGCGGGCGCTTTCGGCCATAGCGACCAGCTTCCCTCCTGCACCCGCATGGGTGACTACATCGACAGAGAGACCTTCTACGATCTCCTGGACAACCAGCTCACCGGTGACGGGAGACTCATCGGTAATGCCGATGGCGCGGATCGACATACCGGCGTGCTTGGCGTAGAACTCCGCATCCTCACGGAGCGCCGGGCGGAACTCCACCTTCGAGTAGAGTCCCGGGCCCTCCTCCGGGTCGTCCCGGAACTGTGCATCCTCGGTCAGCGCTCCGGCCATGTCCCGCACAGAGCGCTCGGGGCGCTCCCACTCCTCATCGAAGGTGGGGTGGTCGAGATAGACATGTGTTCCGGCAGGAAACGCAGAAGCACCATCGCGTTCGAGAACGGAGGAGGGGTAATAGCCCGAAGACCCGTGAACATCGGCAGCGATCAGCTTCAAAGACCAGATGCCCTTGGACTCGGTGGGCTTCGCCTTGGCGACCTCGGTCAGAGTCTTGCGGTTCGCCATGCCACCTCCCCTCTCACGCGCGGATGGTACCCGATTCTCCCATCGTAACGTAACGGGACAACGAAACGTTATGCCCTTCCACGGCCGTATAAGGCTTGGTACTCTGCACACGCGGTATCCGGTGCTGAGCGGGAGCACCCAACCGCAAACGAAAGGGGCCGGGGTGCGACGCCCGGCCCCTTTCCTGTGCTTCAGTTCTCTTCTGTATGGGCTTGGCCGCCCTCGTCCCGGAGTTCGTGGTCCCCCCGCGAAGGCGGATCGACCTGTGCGGGCTCGTCGGACTGCTGCGCAGTCTGCACAGTCAGCGGCAGGTCGTCCTCACCCGGGGGCTCCGCACGCTCGTCCTCGATGTCCAGGGCGTCCAGGATCTGTGCGCGCCACTCGTCCGGGTAGAGCATCCCGGTACGCCCGGCCATGTCGATGGCCTGCACACGGCGGTGTACCGGCTCCTCCCCGAGGGGCGGCCATTCGATCTGGAGATCACGCTGGCCCAGAAGCTCGGCGATGGACTTGAGCGCATCGTCCATCAGCTGCTGGCGGGCCTCCATGGCCAGACGGGTGGGCTCGTCCAGCGTCTCGGCCGTGGCGCGGTTGCCCGAGCCCGGGTCCGAGGTCAGCATCGGCAGCGGGATCTCCAGCCCAGCCGCGATCAGCGAGGCCAGCGGCAGCCCGGCGCCGAAGTCCACCGGCCGGATGTTCTGAAGCGGCTGTAGGTCCTGGCCTCCGCCGAGCACCGCCGTTCCGCCGATGTCCAGGTACTTGCCGGTGGCCGGGTCGCGCTGGGGCGTCTGGGCCAGCTTGCTGGCGGCCCGCTGGTGGCCCTTCTTGGTGGAGGCGATCACCTTCCAGGCGAACTGGCCGTAGGCCCTGGCCAGGGTCGCGCAGTTCTCCAGGTACTCCTTGTAGGCCTTGGACCAGAAGACCACGGCGAACACGTCCGGTACACCCCAGGTCCAGCCGACCTGGCGGTTGAAGGCCACGTGCACGACCCGCTTGCTGCGGTCCACCCGCACGTTGTTGATCTGGGAGGTAGGGGCCGTGTCCAGCTCGTCGCTGGGGTACCAGACGTGCTGGGTCTCGCCCGGCTGGTAGTAGTTGGGGCTCTGCTCCCCGGAGTAGCGCGTGTAGGTCCGCTTGTAGTAGGTGACCTTCTCGGCGTCGTCCTCGGAAGTGGCCTTGCCGGAGATCTCCCACATGGGAATGCGCTGCACGGTCCCCTGCCGGATGTCCACCAGGAAGAACAGGTTGCCGTCCGCTGCCGCTGAACGCTCCAGCTCCAGCTGTGCGAGCGTGGTCCCCATGGTCCGCTTGACCGAGCGGTTGTACCAGGACTGGCTGCGGTCGCCCAGCTGCACACCCCCGCCCCAGATGTAGGAGGTTCGCACAGCGATACCCCGCTTGACCAGCGGGTTCACCACTACCAGGGCACGGCAGGTCTCGGCGATCTTCTTGACCGTATCCAGGTCCATCGCCTGTTCGGGCTGGGCAGCGCCTAGCGGCTTCCATCCGAAGTCGTCAACGGCCAGGCTGATGTCGCGGATGGACTCTTCGAGCATCTCGTTCTGGTCGACCAGGACCCTGATGTGCTCTTTGAGCTGGTCCGTGTCCATGTCTTCCAGTTTGCGCTCGGGCTCCAGCACCTCCGACATTACGCCTCCCATCGGCCGGGTGCGCACATTGTATCCCGCACACGGGAAAGGGCCGGGTACCCCCCAGGACCCGGCCCTCCAGGCGTCGCAGGTGGCTTGTGAGTACCCGACGCTGTGACTGCCTGGGTGATGGGGCCCCGTCCCCCCAGACGGGTAGGACACCCGGAACGGGGCCCCGGACACAGAATTCGAGCATGAACTCCACACCGAGGAGTCTGACACTCAATGCTCACTGCCGATATTACATGAAACGCCTTGTGGCATGAACCCCGCCACCGGTATAGCCTGGTTCCGGTGCTGGTGTGCGCCGAGCGGCGCCCCTGCGGCGGGGACGGTGGAGCAACGGCTACAGGCCACAGGGGCGCCGCGAACAGATCGGAGCCGAGGGCGACTTCGCCGCAGCCTGCACCGAACTGGTGCTTCATCACAACGCATCATGATCCTGTATGCTCTGGCCGCCCGGGAAGGCCGCGATCCCCCACTCGGACACCACCCCTCTGAAAGACCCTGCGTTCGTGGCTGGCGCAGGGCCTTTCGCTTCTCCGGCTTGTAGAGTCCTTTCCATGACATCGAAGATCCCCAAGATCTTCCATGCATTCTGGGGCGGGCCTCCCATGCCACCGCATCTGGCGGCCTACCTCGAAGAGTGGAAGAGCCTGCACCCTGACTGGGAATTCCATCTGTGGACCCCGGACAACCTGCCGACTCTGCGCAACCAGGACCTGTTCGACCACCCTGAAAAGTACAGCCCCGTGTCCAATCCGTGGCAGTGGCGCAGCGACCTGGCCCGCTACGAGCTGCTGCACGACATCGGCGGCCTCTACATCGACGCCGACCTGGAACCGCTGAAGAGGGTGGACCCGCTCCTTGGCTCCCACGAGGCCATCGCCGCGCGCGAGGACCGCGTATTCATCAACAACGCCTTCCTCGGCTCGGCACCCGGCGGCCGCTACATGAAGGCGATCCTCCACGGGCTGCGCGCCTCCGTACTCGCACAGCCCCGCTCCCGCGTCAACAAGCAGATCGGCGCCCATTACATCACCCGCGTGGCCCGACGCTGCCCGGCAGTCAAGATCCTGCCCAGCAGGCTGATCTACCCTGTCCACTGGTCCGAGCTGGAGAATATGGGACAGGACACCCCTGGGGCCTATACCAAGCACCGGTGGCACAACCGCACCACCCTGAAAGAGAAGGGCAGCCTGTGACCGAGATCCCCGAAGGGCTCAGTGGCCTGCGCACACTGACACCCGTTGAGACCCTGGAGCCCTTGTACGACTTGGCCGCCATGGTGCCCGAGGACGAGGCGATCGTAGAACTCGGCACCTACCGGGGCGCTTCGGCGTGCTGGCTGGCAGCCGGGGCCCGGGACGGGCTGGGCGCGCACGTATGGACCGTTGACCCCCACGACCTGCCCGGATACCGGACGACTACGGGACACGGCCCTGGAGGGCTGGACTTCACCGATCCGGACATCCGTGCCGACGCCGAGCGCCAGATCCGCAAGTGCGGGTTGCAGGACCGCATCACGATGATCCGGGACTTCTCCACCGCAGCGGCCGAGAAGTGGAGCGGGCCCAAGGTGGGCCTGCTCTTCATCGATGCCGACCACCGACAGCACGCGGTACGCAAGGACTTCGCCGCCTGGGAACCCCACCTGGTCGGAGACGCCGTAGTGGCCTTCGACGATTACAACGACTCCCATCCCGGGGTACCCCGGGCGGTCAGCGCCCTAGTGGCCAAGCAACTGCTCACCGAGCCCGCCGTGTTCGACCGCCTGGCCGTGTGCCAGTGCATCCCGCTCAGCGAGAGGAAGAGCAAGTGAAGCTGTCCGTGTCCATCATGGCGCACCGCGTGCGCCAGCAGCACGCGGAAGAACTCCAGGCCAGCCTGGACTACTATGCGCCTATCGTCTACGACCCCAACCCCTACACCTCCCCCGAGCCCGAGCAGCGGTGGGTCACCGGGCGTATGGCCTGGGAGGCGCACGATCCCGGCGCCGACTGGCACATGGTCCTCCAGGACGACGCCATAGCCTGCCCGGACCTGTGCGCCGGACTGTCCAAGGCCCTGGAAGTACTGGGGACCAAGGGTCTGGTGTGCGCCTACAGCGGAGCCGGAAAACCACAGCAGACGCATATCAAACGTGCATTGGCCCATGCCAAGGACAAAGGGCACACCTGGTGGTCCTCGCGCTCACTGTGCTGGGGCGTAGCCATCATCGCTCCGGTCCACACCATCGAGCCCATGCTCAAGTGGGGGTCGATGCGCCAGCGGAGGAAGATCAATTACGACAAGAAGATCGGGATGTACTACCGGGACGCCAGGAACTGGCGTTCCTGGTACACCAACCCCAGCCTGGTGGACCACCGCGACGGCGACTCCCTGGTAGGGCACGGGGCCACCGCGCCGGAAGGAGGCCGCAGGGCGCACGAGTTCTGCACACGCAGCGCACTGGACATCGACTGGACGCGCACACCCCCCGGAGGGCTCCCCTTCCGCAACTAGAACGGGGAGATCTGCATCTGCATCCCCATTGCCAGGTGCTCGGCGGCAAGGGCCATGGCCTCGTCCTCGGCCGTGGAAGTGAGCACGTCCCCCTCGTGCAGGCCCTCGTGCAGCGGGGCGTTGGCGTACACCAGGGCATCGGCGAAGTCGGGGGACTTGGCCCCGCGCTTGCGCATGTCCTCCTTGGACTCGATGTACATGCGCCCGGACCGGTAGGCGAAGCGCACACCGGCCAGTTCGTCCTGGAGTACTCCGTGGTGCAGGATGTTGAGCGAGCCGTTGGACATGGACTGCTTGGCCTGGTCGTACCACCACGCACGTGCGTTGCCGTACCCCTGGACCGAAGCCTGCATATCGGCCGGGGGTGCGGCGGCACCGTTCATCTCGTGCACACTGAACCAGGCATAGCCCTGCCGCTGTTCCATCTTGGCCTGCTCGGCCGCCAGGGTGTCCACCACACCGGCGCCCAGACCCACCACGTCCACGCGGATCTGTACATCGACCTCGGCACCGCCCCCGTCATCACGCTGCCGCAGGTCGTTGACGGTGTTGAGGACGCGCATGGCGGTGGACACGGTGTCCATGCCCATCCAGGAGTCCACCACCCACGCGGTGCGCCCCCGCTTGGCCACCACGGCGGTGCGGTCGTCACCGTAGCGCGCCGGGTCCACACCGATGCGCAGCGGGCCGAAGGAGTCCGCCTCGTTCTCGGTGTCGAACGCCTTGGCCAGCACGGCCGGACCGAACAGGCTGACCGTGGACTGCTCTGGGAAGACCGCTTCGACCTTGGACTTGTACCGGGGGTCGTCGGTGCCCCAGGCCATTGTGCGCTCGGCCACCCACTCGCGCTGCACCAGCAGGTCGGGCAGCGGGCTGGGAACGCGCTCACCGGTGAAGTTGGGTGTGGAGGAGGCCGGGATGCGGATGCGGTTCCACATCCCGGCGTACTTGTCGGCACAGAACACCTCGCCGAAAGTGGTGTCCCTGTCGTCGGGGTTGCCGATGGCCAGGATGCGCGAGTTGGCCGTAGTGGTGATCGCCTCCACACCGGTCCACAGCTCTTCGGCGATACCGCACGCCTCGTCCAGCAGCACCAGGACATAGGGCCGGTGGATGCCCTGGAAGGCGTGCATGTCGCCGTCCGCTGGCTTGCGCCCCATGCCCACCAGGGACCCGTCGTCCAGCTTCCACTCGTCGGCCTGGGTCACATAGCCGGGCAGCGGGTTGCCCCTCCGCTTGGCCGTGCGGTGGTGCTTGCGGATCTCCTCCCAGAGGATGGCGTTCACCTGGCGGTAGGTGGGGGCGGTGGAGATGACGATCGCCTGCCCGGGCGGGTGGACCGCCACCCACCACGAGGCCAGCACCGAGGCGATCATGGAGTTGTGCGTGGGCACCATCTCGGTCCCCGCCAGGTACAGGTGCGAGGGCGAGTCCACCTGCACGCACTTGACCGCCACACTGGGCACCGGCTCCACGCCCACCACCGTGCGCATGGACGAGGCCGAGAGCGTGCGCTTGCCCGCGTTGGCATCCTCGAAGCCGGTGTGCAGGTCGGTGCCCTCATCAAAGGGGTTGGCCGAACACCGGGCCGAGACCTGCCACACGGCCGAGTCCGAACCCCGCTCGATGCGCTGGCGGATGCCCGACACCATCCACCCCTCCATGCGCATCAACTCGGCCGTCCGGCGGGCGTCCGCCCCGGTGTCGCACACGCACACCACCTGGCCGGAGTCGGCGATATAGCCGTGCACCTCCAGCATCCCCGACAGGAACGCCCAGCGCTGGGAGCGCTCGGCACGCATGACGGTACGGGGCACACGCCCGCCGCTGGAGGCCCCCATGTCGTAGGGGTCCTCCACGAAGCCGGTCTCGGTGCCTTCGACGGGGCCGTTCAGCGGCACTGCGTGGTTGTGCTGCCGCTTGGCCGAACGGTCGTCGTAGAGGTCGCAGGCGATCTGCTCCGTAGTGCGCACCTGTGCGCGGGACCAGTGGTCCCGCCAGACGACCGGCTCCCCGCTGCGCCAGCATTCCGAGCGCACGCTGTACCGCGCACGGGAGTCCAGGGTCGCCCACTCGTGCTCGCCCGAGGCGACCAGGCGCGCCCCGTCGCTGAAGCGCACCGCGTAGCACTCGCGGTTCTTCTGGACACCTGTGACGGCCACCACCTTCGTGGGCCGCCCGTGCTCGTCCAGCAGCTCGTCGCCCGGTTCGACCTCGCCCATGGTGGTCCAGCCGGTAGGCGTGGGAAGCGGGGTGTCCAGGGCCAGCGCCTTGCCGGTGCCGTGGCAGCTGGCCACGGCCGTGCGCTTGTGGTCGCGCACCGAACGGCAGATCTGCTGCTGTTTGGACCACAGGTGGACACCGAGCACGTCCCAGGCCCAGCCGCCCGGGTCCGTGCGGTAGGACTCCTGTCTGGCCTGTGTGTGCAGCCCTTCGACCGCACCGGCCAGGATGTCGGCATTCCTCACTCGGCGCCTTCCGCCCCACGCGGCTCGTAGCCCTCGATGCCCCGCACCGCCTCCAGGGACTTGCGCCGACCGGCCTTGGGGTTCAGCTCCATGAGGGCGTCCTCGACCTCGGCCAGGACCTCGCCGCGCACCTTGCGCTCCAACGCCTCGGGATCGGACCGGACGGCCAGGCCCTGGGTGTACTGCTCGACCTGGCTGCACACCGACTCGGCGATGCCCTCGGCGACGCTGGCGATCGAACGGGTCCGCACGCGGAACATGCCGGGGCGCGACATCACGGCCTGCTTGATGATCTCGGTAATGCTGCCCTTGAGCCTGCTGTCCACTGTCTTCCTCCTGTATGTCGGCACTCATATGATATCAGCGCCATTACACAGTAAGGGGGCCAGTCAGCGCTTGTACCTCTCATTGGGCCGGGGCCATTCGTAGGGGTAGCCCTCCGGCTCGTCCTCCAGAATGCCCGTCATCATCAGCACATCGGCCATCGACTTGTAGAAGCGGTTCCGGTGGGAGTCCCAGCCCTCCCTGCGCCGACGCGAGGTGTGGTAGCGCACCACCGCTGAGGCCAGCGCCAGGGCGGCCCGGCGCTTCGTCTCCTCGTCCGGTTCGCTCCCGGCGGAAATGAACGTACTGTCGCCGTCCAGTGTGTAGTCGTGTGCCATGCAGTCCTTCATACAGGACCCGGCCGGGGCGGAAGGGATGGAACCTGTCCAGGGGCGCTCCGGCCGGGCCGTCTGCGATCCTATACCCCTGCAAACATGGAAGAGCCCGGCCAAGGAGGTGATCGTCCTCGACCGGGCGGGCGGGACGGGCGCGTGGGGTGAGGGAGGGCGACTCCCTTTGTGCGGTCCGTCCGGTGCTGAGCGTATCACTTCGCAATGGAGGACGCACCGTACTGCCCCTGGCCGATCTGGACCGGCTTGGGGGCGGCGGCCTCGCGCAGCCCGTTGGAGGCGGCATCGGCGAAGACCGTGGAGAAGGCGGACTCCAGCCGGGTGCGCATGGCGTCCTTGATCCCGGCCGCGTCGGTGTCCTCGGGCAGGGACGCCACCATGGACAGAAGGGAGTCCAGCAGGTGCACACGGGCCGCATCCAGGCACGCCTGCACCATCTCGGTCTGCGCCCGTGTCAGCTGCACGATCTCGTCGCGCACACGGTCCTTCTTCAAGTCCAGCAGGTCGCTGATCGAGTTCAGGGTGTTGATCAGGTTGGTGGTCTGCTTGCCCTCGGTGGCGAAGTCCCCCTCCATCACCTGCTTCCACAGCGCCCCCACGATCTGTTCCAGCCTGCGCAGCTGGAGGAGGCGCTGCTCGGCCACCGACTCCACCGAGTAGTTGTCCAGAAGGTAGGCGCTGACCACCTGGGAAGCGGTGTCGGCGTCCACCCCGGTCTCGGCTTCAATCTCGGTGAAGACCCGGCCCTCCACCCGCATCTGCACCAGGGTGTCGGCCATCATCGGGTTGTCCCTGATCCACTGCGAGGGGTCGAAGGCGCCCACAACCCCCATCAGTACCTCCTGTGCGGGTACGGCGCACGCGGCCGGTGGCCGGAGGTGCCCGGCACACGCACCTCGGCCAGCGGCGCGGAGGCCGTCCGGCCGTCCTGGAGGTCGCGCACGGCCTGCCTGCCCTCGCGGGTGCCGTAGGCCCACAGCACGGCGTCCGTGGCCCTGTAGCACTTGGCGAAGGCCCAGATCCCAGCCGCCAGTCCCGTGATCAGGATGAGTCCTGCCATCACCCGTCCCCTTCCGTGATCCTGCGCTTGATCTCGCCCAGCGCCTCGGCCGGGTTCTTCCCGTCCGCCTTGCGCCCGGCCTGGTCGGCCTCGGCGGCCAGGGCCTCGGCGACGGCCTCCTCGAAATCGTCCGACCCGCTCACTCAGACTCCTCTCCGCCGTCCTTCTCGTCCCGCTTCCAAGTGCCCTCATCGGGCCTGGTGTGCAGGCGGTCCACCGGCTGCCTGCGCTCCATGGCCTCCTCGGTCAGCTCATCGGCCAGCTGCTCGGGCGAGAGCTGCTTCTCCCTCTTCCTGCCCACTGCTCTTGTCCTCCCACTTCTGTGCCCACCGGGAAGCCGTCGCCACCATCACCGGGTACACCCGGCAAGCCACGACGGCCGCGATGTCATCGGCCACACCGCTCGGGGCCGGTCGGCGCCCGGGGAGCGGGTGCTCGCACACGGCATCGCGCACCGCAGAGGCGACCGCCCGGTTGAACGCCGCCATATCGGCGTTCATCTCGAAGACGCCCACTACCCGTCCCCGCACGTACCCGTGCACACGTCGTTCCCGCAGACGCACCTGTCGTTCTTCATTCCAGACCCTCCTACCGGTCGCTGCTCCCCGACATTACCGGGCAGAGTGCCGCCACGCGCTGTCCCTGATCCGGTCCAGTCCGGTCCCCGCCTCCCCCAAACGGCCGGAGGCCGCCATCAGCGCGTGGGAGCCGGGCTGCACACAGCCCTGCCGCAGCTCGGGGAAGGGCAGCTCGGCCGGGTCGTAGGACATGGTGCGCACCCGCACGGCGGCATCGCCCGTGGCCGGGTCCACGGCCTTCTTCCCGTCAGAGTCCACGATGTACTCCCGCACACCCACACGGCCGGTGAACACCCGCATGTCCCCGACGGCATCCGCTCCCGGGAAGTGCTCGCCGACCGAGGCGTAAACGCGCTCCAGCCACCGGGTGACCGCGTTCCCCGAAGCGGTGGACAGGCACCGCCAGTGGGTGCAGCGGCTGTTGGCGGCGAAGTCGGCGACGACCTCCTCGTCCGGCCCCGGCTCGAGCTCACTCACGCCCGCTCTCCTGCTCGCGGAAGTACCGCGCCAGCTCACACTGGACGGCATCGTAGGCTTCGACGGCCCGCCGGTGGCGCTCCACCAGGTCCAGGGGCACCATCACACCCGCCGGGCTGTCGGCGGGCAGGTGGTCACCGATGACGTAGACCGGGTACATCTCGTCCTCGCCGATCCGCACACGCACCAGTGCGCGGCCGCTGGCCGTGGCGCTCGCCTTCATGTCCAGCTCAGCCACCAGTGCCCTCCTCCCCGCCGGGCACACGCTCGTAGGCCTCGGCGAACACGCCCGCGTCGCAGGGGTAGAACTCCCCGCGCACGCCCCGGATGATCCACTGCCCGGTGGACACCTTGACCCACTCGGCGCGCAGCGCGTCGTACACGCGCGCAGTGAACTCCGTACCGTTCACGGACATACTGGCCAGCAGCGGCTGGAACAGGTCCCCGGCCAGGCGCTGCACACACTCGGCGTTGCCGCCGGTCCACTGCACGGCCTGCACGGCGACAGGCCTCTTGCGGTAGTACTCAGCCAAAGCGCACC
>Ga0209075_1001252_pt1 | contig 24183 bp, 18 predicted proteins | sample Stecom2011_FD_187523 | JGI IMG/M metagenome (GOLD analysis project Ga0209075, IMG submission 187523) | Agricultural soil microbial communities from Utah to study Nitrogen management - Steer compost 2011 (SPAdes) (version 2) | ecosystem: Environmental > Terrestrial > Soil > Agricultural land...
CAGTGTCGTTATCCGTGGCACAGCCGTGCTTGGTAAAGGTGATTTCACCGTTGGGGCCAGTGCACTTATACATCTGTGCCCAGCTGGTGCCAGGAAGTACAGCTAGTACAAATATCGCTGCGGCCAGGTATTTTCTAAACATTGTTCAAATCCTTGTCAGCTTTGGCTGACGGGTTATTCCAGCCCTGATAGCTCAATACCCTGCATGATCTCTGCCGTACGGGCGAGAATTTTCAGGATGCTTTGGTAGTGTTTCAGTTCACTGAAACTGAGCGGACTATCCTTGCGGTCTTTCAGCCACTTCTGCGCCGGCTGGTAGCCGCCAATGTAGAACTCCCAGACGCCATCAGGTACTTGGTCGAAGTATTGGGTTTTGTTGATCCATATCTGGCTATTTTGCAACCTGGGTTTGTCGATGCAGTTGTCACCGTCACCCAGTAGCGGGTATGGGGTGTCGCCTATGGCTGTAGGTTGCATCAGATGAAGCTGGCGCAGCTGGCTGCCCTGTTCACGCAAACGCCAAAATTCATCGGCGCTGGCTGGCCATGGAATGCGCGGAAAATCGTATTTCAGAAACTCGGCATAGGTCTGGCGGTAGGCTGGGCAATGCAGCACGGCGTAGATGTAGTCGAAGATTGCCAACTCATCGGGCTGGCCGAACTCTGGGTGCTTGGCTAGCTGCAACAGCTTGCGGTGCAGTTTGGGCTCAAAATTGACTTGCCGCTCTTGGTCAAGGCCTTCTAAGTCAGCTTGTAAGTAGACTGGAAATACTAAGCCGCCGCCACGATAAAACAGATTAAAGTCGTTTGCGGCCTTTACAGCAAAGCAAACATTCCACTCCATGTTGCCTACAACTTGACCCTGCCTACCGATAACAAAGGCCAGATTGTCATGCAGCATATGCCGCATCACATCATTGCGTGGATAACAGAGAAAACCTCGTGAATTGCCGGTATAAAGCGTCCAGCGGGTATCAAAAGGTCGGTAGGCAATGGGAACTACCTTGCTGATATCCAGGTTGTCGCGCACATCGTCTTGTGCCCAGGCCACTTGCCAGTCACGCACATCCTTGCCCAGCTTGTATTTCAGCCGTGCCTCTTCTGACGGTAACTGGGCAAAGTCCTGTACCCGTTGCCACAGGCGGTTTTTGTCGCTGTCGATGGTTAGCGCATCGCGGGCAGTAACAATGCCCACCGAGTTGACCGGCATAAATTCGTGCACAGCAAAACCCTGCTGGTATTGGTCCTCCAGTGCATAGTTGCGCGGGATAAAGGCAAACTGCGGCTCTTGCGGCTGAATGTGCTGCCAGTCAAAACTGGCCAGCGAGCTGTCAAATAGCGCTTGGTACTTGTCTTCACGCCTGCCCCATAGATCGCCATGGAACACTTGCGCCAGCGGTTTGGCCGGGGCGTTTTTGCCTGTATCACGCTTGTGTTTGATGGCAATAACAATGCTGACGCCCTGCTGGATATCAAACACATTGATGTCGGGCTTACCTTCGGGCGTGACTTCTTTTTTCTTGCTGTTGCCGTGCAGGTCGAGCAGATAAATTTTGTCGAAGCTGTGCATCAGGTGCCAGCGCATGCCGCGAAAGGTGGGGTTATCCAGATAGCCATGGTTGGTGATAAAACCCAACACGCCCTCGCCGTTGGTGCTAATCAGGTGCTCAGACATGCGGATAAACTTCACATAGTCATCGTTGAGCCATTTGGGGTTGCGCTCTTGCAGTTTTTGCTTGCCGCCGGGCTCTTTTTTGTAGGCGTCCATCAAGTCCATGATCCACTCGCCCTTATTGCTGCTTTCGCCGGCATAAGGCGGGTTGCCCAGAATGCACATGATGGGGTTTTTGCGCTTGATGTCGCTGGCTTCTCTCGCCTCGCGGGTCAGCCACTGCGCCATGAACAGGTCTTGAACTTCGCGCTCGCCTTCTTCCAGGCTGTTGGTCAGGTAAACACCCAGCCGTGGCGGGTTGCTGCCCGGCTGATAGCCCAGCTCGGTAAGAATCATGTCCAGCTTCATGTGGCACATGCTGTAAGAGGCCATCAGCAATTCAAAGCCATGCAGGCGTGGAATCAGGTCTTGCTCGATATAAGGCGTCCACATGCTGGGCGCAATGCTTTTGATTTTGGGCGCAATATGCTTGACCACTTCCGCCAGAAAGGTACCGGTGCCGGTTGCCGGATCAAGAATCTGCACCCGGTGAACGTCCTTTTTCTGCGTAATGGCTTGGCCTTTTTTATCGTTGAGGTCGGTATCCCAGTCGATGGTAATTTTGCTGGTATCGGCCAGCCCGTCAGCCAGACCAAACTCAGTTTGCAGCACCTCGTCCACGGCGCGCACAATGAAATTAACCACAGCTTCCGGGGTGTACCAGACGCCACGGGATTTGCGTTTGTCTGGGTTGTAAGCTGACAGGAAGGTTTCATAGAAGTGCAGAAAAGGGTCCTGGCGTCCGGTCAGTTCGCCAAAGCCTTGCATGATTTGTTTTACGTCGGCGGCCTGAAATACGGCGGCCAGATCATCAATTACCCAGGCAATACGCTCATCCAGATCCACGCCGGCAATAAAGCCGAACAGGCTACGCAAGAAGGGGTTGGACTTGGGCAGCAGATGCAGGGCTTCTTGGCGGCTAAAATCTTCGGGTGTGTCGTCGTGCAGACGGGCGGCAAACATGCCATAGGCAATGGTTTCCGCATACAGGTCGGCAAAATCGGCAATGCTGATATCATGTATCAGCTGCTGCTTGAACGCTTGATAATGGCCATACAACTCACTGGTGCTGCCGTCATCAGCGTTTAGGGTGTTGGCAAAAACGTCTTTTATCAGTTGTGCCTTGCCCGCCATCATATTGGCCAGCACTTCGGGGCTGCTGATGCTTTGCGGTCGTTGGCTGATGAAGTCACGCAGCAGGCTTTCCAGTACCGTGAACTGGTCTTTATTGGGCTGGATGCCCATCAGGTAGTCAGCAATAGTTACCGATGCAAACAGCTCGCCATTGCGGTAAAAATCCCAGTCCAGGCAGTTGGTGTAAATCAGGTTCGGCAGAGCTTTGCGGTAACGATCCTGTTGTGCTTTGTTGGCGTCTTTCAGGTTGCGCAGGCCAATGTGTAAGTCTTTGGCCTCAACATGCCCTACCGCCAGTTCGCCACGCTGAATGATGAAGTCCGGCGCACCACAGGCAACACGCTTGGGCTCATTGATGGCAGTGATGTCATTACTCAGACTCTGAAACAGCGCTTGCAGTGCGGGCCGGTAGGAATGCTCGGTGGCAGCTCCGGTTTTGTGGGTGCTGGTTACCTGTTGCAAAAAAGTCTGGATCATTGACGGCGTTATCCCTATTCAAATCAGCATGTGCGACTGTTGACCAAAGCAGGATAGTAACCATTAAGACCCAGTGTTGCCAGATAGGCAGCCACTTGTGTTCGATCAGCACTATACATCGTCTGATGCAGCAGAAGAGACCCAATAGAGAGCAGCGTGCACAACGGCCCAATCAGGTATGGATCCGGATATCGCCTAACCCGGATGCCAAAACTGTGGTGGATACTGACATTTCAAGCGAGCCCGTAGCGACTTGGTGTTAACCGCCACTTCCCGGCCATGCTGCAATTCACGACCAGTAGCCACCAGATGCGCACAATCAGCACGGTGTTCGTTGCACAAACGGACACTAATGCGGTCGAAGCTGATCGTGGCAGAGCGGCGCTGGTGGGTTTTATCGCTACGCTCAAATACCAGCTCCAAACTTTCGCCTTGCAACAACTCGACAGCCAGCGGATTGGCTGTACGCCATTTTTTCTTGCCAAGATTAATCATCACCTGATCCAGTGTGCACTGCACCACATCCCCCGGCACTGCTTGACGCAACCGCTGTTCGCGCTGATCACGTTCGCGCTGCTGCGCCGCAAGCAGCTGCTGCTGACGCAGCTCGTAACGCTGGCGGGCTGCCTCATCCTGACGAGCCTGCTCCAGGCGAGCTTCATGCTGTTGCGCAGACGTCATCCGCAACCACTGGTCCTCAGGAATGCCCAGAGGGTAAGTGGTGCAACCGTTCATGGCCAGTGTCACCAGCAGGACACCAACACAATGTCTGATCACTTCTTATTCTGCCTTCTGCTTTCGTGCCTGCAACAGAAAACGGCGCACCTTGCGGTACTCCCTCATGCGCTGCAGATCTTCCTCCTGCGGCTCGGCAATGCGCTGCGGGTTCAGGTTGTCTGCGTTATCGGCCAGCTTGACGCTCAGCGCCAGCGGGTCCTGCGCTGCCCTTTGGGCTGCTTCCATACGGCTTTCGCCTGGCCTACGGGTAAGCGTCTGTACTGCCTGCAACACCTCTACAGAAAAGCCGGCTTCTTCAAGCTCTGCCAGAGTGACTGCGGTATCTTCCAGCACATCGTGCAGTAACGCCACCATGCGTTCCTGCTCGGTCTCCAGCTTCAACATCATACGCAACGGATGCAAAATGTAAGGCTGGCCTGCCTTGTCGCGCTGGCCGGCATGGGCCAGTGCCGCGATTACCAGCGCATGTTCAAGGGTAGCCATCAGACAGGACTATACAAGTCGATATTGCCCGTGTAGCCAAGCTGCCCGGCTTTTTCAATCAGCCGTTCGCTCAAGTCATGCGGCTGATCACGGGAACAAAACACTTCTATGTGCACACGGCCATCAAGGTAGTGCAGCACTACTTTTTCCATATCAACATACTCCAGCTCATCGTGCCAAACCCGGCGCAGATCCTGCATTACCTGGTTGCGCATTGGCAGACGATTGCTCGGATCTTCCATTTCATCATCTTCAGGGTCGATATGAATCGCCACATCAATAATGTCTTTATTTGACTCCAGCAAGATATGGCGCACATGTTCGGAAATACGGTGCCCTTCCGACACACTGAGATATTCGTCAACCTGGATGTGCACATCAACAATGGAGCTGCCGCCCATGCGGCGGGTACGCAGCATATGCACACCGTTGACGCCCTCAATGTTGTTGATGAGCTGTTTGATGGCTTTCAGCTGCTTGGGTTCGAGCCCGGTATCAATCAGCTCACGAATGGACATCCAGGCCTGGTCCCAGCCAATTTTGGCAATCATAAAGGCCACCACCACAGAAGCAAAGGCATCCAGGTAGGCAATGCCCATCAGGCTGCCAGCTACACCCAACAACACCACGACCGAGGAAATGGCATCTGAGCGGTGATGCCAGGCATTGGCCTTGAGCAAGCCCGAACGATGTCTGCGCGCAGCCACCATGGTGTACTGGTACAGTCCTTCGTTGGCAACAATGGAAACAAAAGCCACCAGCAGAACGATAGCAGTCGGGTGCATCAGGGTTTCCGGGTTCAGCAGACGATCAGCTGCATCCCAGGCTATACCGCCTGCAGTCAAAATCAAAATGGTACCCAGCCCCACAGCGAACATGGTTTCAATCCGCGCATGGCCGTAGGGGTGCTGCTCGTCGGCCGGCTGGGTGCTGTACTTGGCTGCGACCCAGACCATCAGGTCGGTGCTCAGGTCTGCCAGCGAGTGGATACCATCAGCAATCAATGCATGAGACTGGCCAACGACACCAAAGATAACCTTGCCCACAGCTAACACCAGGTTAACAATCGCCCCAACAATACTGGTGTTGCGCATCGCACGCTGGCGCTCGATAGCCCGCTGTTGTGAATTCATGACTTCGGTTACTCCTGATCCTTTATTCCATACCCTGTGCCAGTATATACCGTGGCAACTGGCAACTTAACCCTGATAAACCGGCAGCCATCCGGCCAGCAGCAAAATCTGTGCGACAAGCACCAGTACCGCAAACAGGATGACAAAACCAATCATCCAGTGTCCACCTGGCACTATTGGCTGCTGCCGTGGAAACTTTTTCCGGCTGGCCCGCAGCAGCAGCGCCGGCACCAGCACCGCCCAGATTGCCGCCATCAGCCCGACATAGCCCATGACACGAACAAACCCGGTCGGCATGACAAGATACGCCAGCAAAGGTGGAGCGAATGTCAGCAGTGCTGTTTTCGTGCGTCCGCAAAGGCTGTGCGGCCAGCCACACAGGTCGCGCAGGTAGTCAAACAGCCCGAGTGTGACGCCAAGGAAAGAGCTGGCAATAGCCATATAGGCAAATGCTGTCAGCACTATACCTGAACCGCTGGTGTCCACATGGGCCGACAGGCTTTGCAGCAAAACCGCAACATCACCATCCGCAGCGATGACTGAGGCAAATTCGCTGCGTGGTAGATTGCCTTGCACGGCCACCTGCCAAACAACATAGAGTATCAGTGCCAGCAACGAGCCCTGAATGATGCTGCGCGCCACACGCCGGCGGTCTTGCCGATAATAAAGTACCAAACTGGGCACGTTGCCATGGAAACCGAATGAAGCCAGACAGACCGGCAGGGCAAACAGTGCAAACTGCCAGTATATGCTCGACTGCCCGGCTTCGCGGTTAAGCAGCACAGCCCACTTGGCCTGCCCCAGCAGACTGCCGGTAGCAAGAAAAAAACTGCCCAGCATACCGGCAATCAGCAGCGTAGACAGATAGCCGACCCAGCGTGTCGAGCTCGTTACGCAGGCAGCCAGCGCCAACAGAAACAGGCAGGCTGCCTGTTTGCGCTCCAGCATCAGCCAGTCCCATGCTGCCCACTCTGCCACTGCATGGAACGCTTCTTGTGTCAGCCCGCCACCCACATAGATGTATGCATAAGTCAACGAATAGAGCACAAAAACAATCGACACCCCGCTGACCAGGTTCCAGGTGCGGCCCAGCAGCTGGCTGACCATACTGTGAAAGCTGGCCCCCGGCGCAAAGCCGAGATTGACTTCAAGCAACATCAGCCCGGACATGCACATGCAAAACCAGACATAGGCAAGCAGCAACACAGAGCCAAAAAACCAGAGGCCGGAGGTTGCCGTGGGGTTGGCCAGCATGCCGGCACCTATTGCGGTACCGGCGATAATCATGCTGCCAGCCAGGGTGCCGGTCGTTACCGGGCGTTTGTTTAATTCTGTCATCTGTACTGCCTGCGAACCAGAAACCGGCCAAAGCGGCACAGGATACCCCAGCAGCGGCATAACAGCAGACGTTTCATGTTTTTTTCTGCTGTCATTGGCTCTTCACCCGTAAAAACAAAGCAGCCTTCATTGGTGCGCAATAGACACAAGCCAGCAGCCGCTGTACCGTTCTCAATCAGCTTTTCAGCTCAGCCACCATGCTCAACGAACGCAGACGGTGCTCAAACTCATACAGATCACAGGTGAAGATCAGCTCGTCAGCCTGTGTATGCTCCAGCAGGGTCTGCAACTGCTGACGTGCCGTTGCCGGGCTGCCGATCACTGCCATCGACAGGAAATCTTTAACGCCCTGCTCTTCACTGGCACTCCACAGGCTGTCCATTGATTCGACTGGCGGTTTCATCAGCATGCTGTGACCGCGAAACAGTGCCAGGATGCGCTGATAGGTTGTAGTGGCAAGAAACTGTGCCTCATCATCAGTCGGCGCCAGCACCAGCGGAATACCCAGCATCACATACGGTCGTTCCAGCTGGGCCGAAGGCTTGAACTTGCTGCGATACAGCTCGATGGCAGGCATCAGCATGCGGGGCGCGAAATGCGAAGCAAAGGAATACGGCAGGCCAAGCTCTGCTGCCAGCTGCGCGCTGAACAGGCTGGAACCGAGCAACCAGATGGGTACATTGCTGCCGGTACCGGGCATGGCAATAATGCGCTGCCCTGGAGTGCGCGGTCCCAACAGTTGCTGCAGCTCAAGCACTTCATCCGGAAAGTTGTCGGCACTCATGGCTGGGGTGCGCCGCAAAGCACGCATGGTCATCGGGTCGGTGCCGGGCGCACGGCCCAGGCCCAGGTCAATCCGTCCGGGATACAGGCTGGCCAGGGTACCAATTTGCTCGGCCACTACCAGTGGCGGGTGGTTTGGCAGCATGATGCCGCCTGATCCAACACGGATGCTTGATGTGCCCGCCGCCAGGTAGCCCATCAGCACGGTAGTCGCCGAACTGGCAATGGCGTCCATATTGTGGTGCTCGGCCACCCAGAAACGGGTGAAGCCCAGAGCTTCCACATGCTGCGCGGTTTTCAATGCGCGCTCCAGCGCAGCAGCCGGACCCAAGTCGATATCTTTCATCGATGCCAGTTCCAGCATGGACAAGGCGACGCTGTCTAGCTGACTCATAAATGTGCTCTCCTGAATTTTAAAACCACTGCCAGACCAAAGCATGTTGCCGCATTCGGGCAGCTGGCTTGCCAGTTTGACAGCCCTGCGCCAACAGGACTGCATGTCGGGCCGGTATCAATTGTACCTGACTACAGCTGCCAACCCTGCAAACTCAAATCATAAACTCCTGTGTTACCATACGCGCCCCTTGGCTTTTTGTTCTATTCATATGCCCAGCCAATCTTCCTCACAGTCTGCCCGGGACAGCCTTGGCCGCCGCCTGTTCTCCATGACCTGGCCCATGTTGGCCGGGGTGGTAGCCTTGATGAGCTTCCAGCTGGTGGATAGCGTCTTTGTCGGCATGCTGGGGACCGAGCCACTGGCTGCAATGGGGTTTACCATGCCGATCAACCAGCTGATGATCGGCATCCAGATCGGTACCGGCATTGCCGCCACCGCACTGATCTCCCGCGCCCTGGGTGCCGGCAAGGCTGACTACGCCAAACGTTTGTCAGCTCTGGTGCTGATTACCGGCAGCGGCCTGATGGCGCTGCTGGCGTTGAGTGTCTACCTGCTCAAGCAACCGATACTGCATGCACTGGGCGCTGGTGAAGAGCTGTTCATCCATACCGATAGCTACTGGCTGCCCTGGCTGGTCAGCTCATGGAGCCATGCCTTCCTGTATTTCGGTAACAGCCTGTGTCGCGCCAATGGCAATACCCGTCTGCCCGGCTTGATGATGGTCGTCACCAGCCTGCTCAACATGGCCCTGGACCCGATTTTTATTTTTGTGTTTGGCTGGGGCCTGCCTGGTGCTGCCTTTGCCACCATTATTTCCTGCACCATTGGCAGTGCCGTAATCTATTCCCGGGTCATCAGGCATCACTGGCTGGCCTTTGACCTGCAACAGATCAAGGTACTGCCGGCACTGGGAAGCATTGCCAAAATCAGTCTGCCGGCGATGCTCAGTCAGCTGATGCCCGGCATGGCTGCACTGATGGCCACCCGCATTGTCGCCGGTTACGGCGCGACAGCAATTGCCGCCTGGGCGCTGGGTACCCGACTGGAAACTTTTTCCATTGTCATCATTCTGGCACTCACCATGTCGATGCCACCCATGCTCGGACGCATGCTCGGCGCGCGTGATCTCACTCAGGTTCACAAGCTGATCTGGCTGGCAATACGCTTCATTCTGGTGTTGCAGCTGGCAATTGCCATTTTTTGGCTGCTGTTGCGGCCGCTGGTCATCGGTATCGTGGCACAAGAGCCAGCGACCGCCGAGTATCTGGCCAGCTACATGCTGATTGTGCCGGTCAGTTACAGCATGCTCGGGGTCTGCATTTTGCTGGTCTCGAGCTGTAATGCGCTGGGCATGCCGATGCGGGCACTGGTAACATCGGCCGTCAGGCTGTTTCTCTGCTACTTGCCCTGTGTTGCTGTGGGGGCCTGGCTGGGTGACATGACGGGACTCTATCTGGGCGTGCTGGCCGGAAACTGCCTGGCCGGCCTGTTCAGCTGGCAGCTATACCGTCAAGGGTTCAAGAACTTGCAGGCCGGACTACAGCCTGAGCGGACAGGCTGAGCACGGGCCACCTGCAGACCAGCACTTTACTTTCGGGCTGAGATCAGCCAGCCCGAACAAGGCTCCGGTCTTGCCGATTGACGAAAACTGCCCGGCCAGTGCGGCCAAAAACGAAAAGCCGGACCAGCCAGTAACGGCTGCCCGGCTCACCGCCGCATATTCTGACCGGCCGGACGATGCAGCATCAGGCTGGCAGCTCAAGGCTAAACCGCATCCAGCCCCCGCTGCAAATCAGTACGCAGGTCATCCAGCTCCTCCAGCCCCACTGCAATACGCAGCAGGCCGTCACCAATCCCCATGGCGGCGCGCTCTTCAGGCTTGAGACGACCATGAGTAGTGCTGGCCGGATGGGTAATGGTTGTTTTGGCATCACCCAGGTTGGCAGTAATGGAGATCATTCGTGTGGCGTCAATGAAGCGCCAGGCTGCCTCCTTGCCGCCCTTGATATCAAAACTGACTACAGCCCCGAAACCTCCCGGCTGCTGTCTGCAGGCCAGTTCATGTTGCGGGTGGGTGGTCAGGCCGGCGTAGTAGACTTTCTCGACCTGCGGTTGCTGCTCAAGCCAGCGGGCCAGTTGCATGGAGCTGTCACAGTGGGCACGCATGCGCAGACGCAGGGTTTCCAGCCCTTTGAGGAACACCCAGGCATTGAATGGACTCATGCTCGGGCCGGCAGTGCGCAAAAAACCAACCACCTCAGTCATCAGCTCCTTGCTGCCGACTACCGCACCACCGAGGCAGCGGCCCTGGCCGTCAATATACTTGGTTGCCGAGTGGATGACGATATCGGCACCCAGCTTCAGCGGCTGCTGCAGCGCCGGCGTACAAAAACAGTTGTCCACCACCAGCAGCGCGCCAGCTTCGCGCGCCACCTCTGCCAACGCGGCAATATCGGCCAGCTCCGCCAGCGGGTTGGAGGGTGACTCCAGATACAGCATCCTGGTATTGGGCTGGCGGGCATCACGCCAGGCTTGCGGGTTGTCGATATCCACATAGGTGGTTTCAATGCCAAACCGGGCCAAGTACTTGTCAAACAGGCTGACCGTTGCACCAAAAATGCTGCGCGAAACCAGTACATGATCCCCCGCACTGCAAAAGCTCATCACTGTGGCCATGATCGCTGACATGCCGGAAGCGGTTGCGACAGCTTTCTCGCCCGCTTCCAGCGCAGCCAGACGCTCTTCAAAAGTACGTACAGTCGGGTTGGTATAGCGTGAGTAGACATTGCCCGGCTCGTCACCGGCAAAGCAGGCTGCCGCATGCGCGGCATCGCGGAATACATAACTGGATGTGGTGAATATGGCTTCGCCGTGTTCGCCCTCGGGCCCGCGCCGCTGACCAGCTCTTACTGCCAGGGTAGCAAACTCACTATCACTCAGATCACTGTCCAGTTGTCCTGGCAGCCAGTCTATGCTCATGTCTTTTACCTTGTGTCTGATTAGTTTTCACTGTTGTACAGCTCAATGATGGCATTGGCCTGCGGCTTGTCCTCAAACTCCAGCTCAGCCTGCAACGTCTCCATCTGGTTCAGGTAGTTCTCGTCAATGTCGCCGGTGACATACTGACCATCAAACACCGAACAGTCAAAACGCTCAATACGAACCTTGCCGCCATCGGTTGAGGCCACCAGATCATCCAAATCCTGAAACACCAGCCAGTCAGCCCCGATCAGCTCGCAAATTTCGTCCGCTGTGCGGTTATGGGCAATCAGGTCCTGCACGCTGGGCATGTCAATGCCATAAACATTGCGGTACCGCACTTCCGGAGCAGCGGAAGAAAAATAAACTTTTTTTGCACCGGCACTGCGTGCCATCTGGATGATTTCCTGACATGTGGTACCCCGGACAATCGAATCATCCACCAGCATCACGTTCTTGCCGCGAAACTCCAGCTCAATGGCATTGAGCTTCTGGCGCACAGACTTTTTTCTCTGTGCCTGCCCCGGCATGATGAAGGTACGACCGATATAGCGGTTCTTGATAAACCCTTCGCGGTACTTGACACCCAGCCGGTGAGCCAGCTCCAGCGCCGAGGTGCGACTGGTGTCAGGAATCGGGATAATTACATCAATATCGTGATCGGGACGTTCGCGCAGGATTTTGTCAGCAAGCTTTTCGCCCATTTTCATCCGGGCCTTGTAGACCGAAATGCCATCAATAATCGAGTCAGGGCGCGCCAGGTAAACATGCTCAAAAATGCAGGGGTTCAACTGCGGGTTACGCGCACATTGACGGGTATGCAGTTCGCCATCCTCGGTAATGTAGATTGCTTCGCCAGGCGCAAGGTCACGAATCAGGGTAAAGCCGAGTGCATCCAGCGCGACACTTTCCGAGGCAATCATATATTCGGTACCTTGCCCGGTTTCGCGCTGGCCAAAAACGATCGGCCGGATACCGCATGGATCGCGAAAGCCAACCACACCGTGCCCGGTGATCATGGACACCACTGCATAGGCACCGCGACAGCGTTCATGCACCCGGCTGACAGCCGAAAAAATATCGTCCGGCTGCGGTCGCAAGCAACCACCCTGGCTCAACTCGTGAGCAAATACGTTAAGCAGCACCTCTGCGTCGGAGTTGGTATTGATATGACGCAGATCGGATTCGAAGATTTCCTTGGCCAGCTGACGCACATTGGTCAGATTGCCGTTTTGCGCCAGAGTGATGCCATAGGGCGAGTTGACATAAAAGGGCTGTGCCTCTGCCGTGCTGGCACTGCCTTCAACCGGGTAGCGCACATGGCCTATGCCAATGCTGCCAACCAGCTCTTTCATGTGGCGAGTGCGAAACACATCGCGCACCAGGCCGTCCGCCTTGCGTAAAAACAGCCGCCCCTGCTTGCTGGTAACCATCCCGGCAGCATCCTGCCCACGATGTTGTAACACGGTCATCGCATCATAGAGCGACTGATTGACCTCTGATTTACCTACAATTGCGACGATACCGCACATGAATGACAACCCCTGCCTTGCAGATTGATGTTTACGTCTTGCGCACTTTCCAGCAGTCCGTTATGAGAGCAGGCTACTGGCTACCCACACCCTGCCCCAGCTCCAAAACCAGGTTTTTCGACCAGTCTGCAACCAGCAAAAAGTGTGGAACCAAAACGGAATCCCGCCACCAGGCATCATGTACTGCTGGAGACAGGCTCAGGATGCCCACCGCCACCACCACCAGCAAAATGCCGCGTGCCGCGCCAAAAAACATACCTAAAAATCGATCTGTACCAGTCAGCCCTGTGGCCCGAACCAGCTGTGACAGTAAAAAATTGACAATGCCGCCAGCCACCAGGGTGGCAACAAAAAGCAACGCACAAGCGCTGATTACGCGCAACGATGGCGTATCTATATAGGGAGTCAGGTAGCCGGACAGGTCCCCGCCAAACATCCAGGCCACCACACCAGCCACCAACCAAGTGACCAGGGAAAGAGCTTCTTTGATAAAACCGCGAGTCAGGCTAATGAGGGCCGAAATGGCGATTACCGCAAAAATGACTGCATCGAGCCAGTTGAATGTCACTGTCAGTGTCCAGCATTCTCAAAAGGGGGATTCTAGCAGAGCTGCCCACTCCTGATAACCCTTTTCTTTTTTCGCCTTGCAGCAGGCTACGACCGAAGCCTTTGGATATGCACGAACCGCCCTGAGCTACGGGGTGCAGTAGCGAGCCCTGGCAGCTGCCCTGCACACAGCGGCTGCAGGATGCTTGCTGTGGCCTGTACAGCTTGCTTGTTAATCCCGGCCCCACAACCAGGCTCGCGGACAAGGCGCTGCAGCTGCACATGACAGAGCCGCAGCCAGAGACAGCAAGGCCACACCGCGGCATCAGCCACCGATGGCAACGGATGGAGTTGCTTGCCAGAGCATCAAGGCTGGTAGCGCACCACAAAACAATCTTGCTTGTCGCGGGCCTTGAGCTGCTTGCACATGGCCACAGCCTCCGCTTCGCGAATCAGCGGGCCGATCAACACCTTGTGCACCCCTTCTGAACTGCGTACGTAAGCCGCATAGTGCTTGGCGCGATATGTATCACGCAGCCTTTCGGCATTGGCCAGGCTGCTCAAGCTGGCCAGCTGAATAGACCAGGATACCGGCAAGTTGCTGCGGTCAATACCAGGCTCGGCACGCTCTTGGGCACCAGCCGGCTTGCTTGCCACCTGCTCTCTGGCCGGCTTTTTGGTCTGCGCAGGGGCGGGCGGCTCTGCTGCAACCGGCTTGTCTGCAGCTGAAGACTCGACGGCGGGCCTGGTGGCCACAGGATCCGGAGCCGCCGGCACGTCAGCTCGTTCAGCTCGTTCAGCTCGTTCAGCTTGTTCAGCTTGTTCAGCTTGTTCAGCTTGTTCAGCTTGTTCAGCTTGTTCAGCTTGTTCAGCTTGTTCAGCAGGATCATTTTCGATGAGAACAAACTCAAGCTCGGGCTCAGGTACGGGCTCAAAGCGGTTGTCCTCAACCGGCTCCGGTACAACAACCGGTTCCACTTCAGTCTCGGGTACCGGAGGAATCACAGGCGCCGGTGGCGCCGGCACTTCGACCCTGGGCAGTGGATGCTCTTCTTTGCCGGGAAACAGCATCGGCAAAAAGATGACTGCCAATGCAATCAGCACCAACGCACCGATAATGCGTTGCTTGAATTTGTTGTCGGCTTCACTCATTTGGACTTACCTGAACACTTCTACTAACGCCCACTACCCTGCATCAGGTGCAGAAGCAATGAGCTTCAAGAATATCACGCTGCCTATGCCTGCAGATACTCAAGCACCTGCGCCACGGTAAAAAACGAACCAAATATCAAGATCTCGTCTTCAACAGCGCTCTGCGACAAGCAGGCCTGCAACGCTTCGTGAATACTGGCGTGGGCAACATGCTGCTCTCCGGCCTGCTGTAAATGCTGCTGCAACTCACCCAGAGGAAAGCTGCGCGGAGAGGGTAACGGCGCTATATGCCAGCATTCAAAAACGCCCTGCATGGCCAACAACACTCCGTCTACGTCTTTGTCTGCCAGCGCACCAAATACCGCATAACGCTTGCCAGCCAGCGGGCGCTGCCGTAGCCAGTCAGCTACATAGGCGGCTGCCTGCGGGTTATGCGCAACATCCAGCACCAGATGGCGCAGCCCGTTGTCATATGGCAACTGTATTTGCTGCAAACGGCCGGGCAGCGCTGCTTGCTGCAGGACAGCGCCCGCCTCCGCTGCATTCAGCGGCAGTCCCAGCAGACTGACGGCCTGCAACGCAACAGCAGCATTTTGCACCGGCAAACCGGGCAGTGGCATGCCATCCAGGTTCAGAGCAGCGCCCGTGCTGCCCTGCCCCCGCCAGCTCCAGCTACCACCCGCCTGTGCCAGATCAAACTGCACACCACGCAGATACAGCGGACTTGGCAGCCCGGCGGCATGCTCCAGCAGGCTTTGTGGTGGTTCTGGATCACCGCAGACGGCGGGCACGCCCGCACGGAAAATCCCGGCTTTTTCGCGCGCCACATCTTCGCGGGTTTGACCCAGCCAGTCGGCATGATCCAGTGCGACCCCGGTCACCACTGCCACATCCGGATCGACGATATTAACTGCATCCAGCCGGCCACCAAGGCCCACCTCAAGAACAGCCACATCCAGGTTTGAGCGGGTAAAAACCCAAAAAGCGGCCAGCGTTCCCATTTCAAAGTAGGTCAGACTGGTCTTGCCACGCACCGCCTCTATGGCACTAAAGGCTTCGCAGAGCAACTCGTCACTGACTGCTTCGCCTTCTATCTGGATTCGTTCGTTGTAGCGCAAAAAATGTGGCGAACTGTAAACACCAACACGCAACCCTTGTGCCCGGCACAAAGCAGCAATAAAGGCACAGGTCGAGCCCTTGCCGTTGGTCCCGGTAACGGTCACCACTTTGGGAGCAGGTTTGGGCAGTTTCATTCTGTCAGCCACATCACGGATGCGCTGCAGGCCCAGTTCAATCTCGCTGGGGTGCAGTTGCTCCAGCCAGCCTAGCCACTGCTCAAGGCTGCGCGCGCTCATTCGGCAGCCTGTTCTGGTTGCTCAGAGACCTCTCGCAATATCGGACGTACCTGCATGGGGGCATTCACCAGCTTGCGCAGGATCGCGGCAATTCGCAGACGCAGCTCCGCCCGCGGCACGATCATGTCAATAGCTCCATGTTCCAGCAAGAATTCGCTGCGCTGGAAACCTTCGGGCAGCTTTTCACGCACGGTTTGCTCAATCACCCGCGGACCGGCAAAACCAACCAGCGCCTTGGGCTCACCAATGATAATGTCACCCAGCATTGCAAGGCTTGCAGATACGCCCCCATAAACCGGGTCAGTCAACACAGAAATGAAGGGAATACCTTCTTCACGCAGGCGCGCAATGACCGCTGATGTTTTTGCCATTTGCATCAGCGACAGCAACGCCTCTTGCATACGCGCACCACCGGAGGCAGAAAAGCAGATCAACGGGCAACGCTTTTCCAGCGCTACATTGGCTGCCTGAACAAATCGCTCACCAACCACTGCCCCCATGGAGCCACCCATAAAAGAAAACTCGAACGCAGCAGCCACCACCGGCATACCCTCAAGAGTACCGCTCATGGCAATCAGGGCATCATTTTCTCCCGTATGTTTCTGGGCAGCTTTCAGGCGATCACTGTAGCGCTTGCTGTCCCTGAATTTCAGGCGGTCAACTGGCTCCAGATCTTCTGCTATTTCCTCACGGCCATCCTCGTCCAGAAAAATATCAAGCCGCGTACGGGCATCAATCCGCATGTGGTGTTCACATTTGGTACAGACATCCAGCGCCTTTTCCAGCTCGGGCTTGTAGAGTACGGCATCACAGGCCGGGCACTTGTGCCACAAGCCTTCGGGAATCGTGCTTTTCTTGACCTCGGAACGCATGATTGAGGGGATAAATTTGTCAACCAGCCAGTTACTCATTCGTAAAGTACTCCTCGTAGCACCCTGCATGCCGGTTGCATGCCGGTGTATTCCTGCCACACAGCGGACAGGTTTTCTCTTGTTTGAAAGCCACTGTGTGACGGCCGCAAAGATGAAACCGTCACACCTCAATTGTTACCGGGCATTGCCATAATGCGCAGCGCAAATGAAAGCCCGAACCTTTGCCGCATCCTTGATACCCTTGTCCGCCTCTACGCCACCACTTACATCAACCGCCCAGGGCTGCACCTGCCCGATTGCCTGGGCAACATTATCCACATCCAGCCCTCCGGCGAGTATCAGCGCTTTGGCTAAACTGGACGGAATGGCATTCCAGTCAAATGTTTGCCCCGTTCCGCCTGGCACTCCTGCCACGTAAGCATCAAGCAAAATGCCGCGCGCACCAGTGTAGCTGTTTGCCAAGGCAGCAATATCGACCCCCGGCTGCATGCGCAATGCCTTGATGTAAGGCCGGCCGAACGACTCGCAAAACTCCGGACTCTCATCACCATGGAACTGTAGCAAGTCCAGTGGCACCTGCTCCAGCACCCTGTTGACTTCATCTGCAGCCGCATTCACGAACAAACCGGTAGCCGTGACGAACGCCGGCAGTTGACGCACGATGCTGCCCGCTGCTGCCGGAGTCACAGCCCTGGGGCTGGGAGGGTAAAAAACGAAGCCGAGGGCATCGGCGCCGGCCTGCACAGCCACCTGCGCATCCTCAAGACGGGTGATGCCACAAATCTTAACTCTGGTTTTCATCATTCGTTCCGGCAAAAACATCCGGCATTGCGCCAAGAAAGTGTGGCCCCAGGGGTCGCCGGGGCAGATTAAACTGTTCGGGATATTCCACCTGAACCAGATACAGGCCGTATGCCGGTGCTGTGGCTCCGGCAGCAGCCCGCTGACGAGCCTGCAGTACCTGCTGCATCCACTCCGGTGGTTTTTCGCCCGCACCTATCTTCATCAGGGTGCCGGCGATATTGCGCACCATATGGTGTAAAAATGCCGAAGCACGCACGTCCAGTACAATAAAACGCCCGTACTTGGTAAGACAAATGCCATCCAGTGTTTTTACCGGTGACTTGGCCTGACAGTCGCTGTCGCGAAACGAGCTGAAATCATGGGTTCCCAGCAAATACTTTGCAGCCTGATTCATTCGGCCGACATCCAGCGACTTGTGCGTCCAGGTAATACTTGTACCCAGCAAGGCCGGACGCACCGGGTCCGAGTAAATAACATAACGGTAACGACGGCGGCAGGCACTAAACCGGGCATGAAAATCTTCGGTCACCTGATGCACCCAAAGCACGCTGATATCCTTGGGCAAGTACCGGTTGCTGCCAAAAAGCCAGCCTGCCGGTTTGCGCATCACACTGGTTTCAAAATGCAGCACCTGTTCGCAGGCGTGCACACCGGCATCGGTGCGTCCGGCACAAACCAGCCGCACCGGCTCCCCGCCTGCCACTTCGCTCAGGGCCTTTTCCAGCGCCCCCTGCACCGTCGGCAGCTCATTATTCTGCAGCTGAAAGCCGTAGTAAGCCGAACCGTTGTACTCAACACCGAGGGCTATCCTGAAAACAGCTGCGGCAGTCGTTTCGACTGCCGCAGCGGATCGTTGCATGGTTTTCATGAGTTACCCAAGCCTGGTCATCAGCTCCTTGGCCAGCTCCTGATGTTCGGGAGCACCATCACGCAGCACTTCGTCCAGAATTTCACGTGCACCTTCAATGTCGCCCATATCAATCCAGGCTGAGGCCAGATCCAGTTTGGTCTTGTCTTCATCATCCCCTTGCAGGAAGGCAAAGTCATCGTCCAGCTCCTGCTCCAGAGCTGCCAGCACATCGTCTTCCACTTCGCTTGCTGACTCTTGTGCCTGTTCGACTTCCGGCGTGGACAGGTCCAGCCCGGCATCCAGGCCGAACAGCTCATCCAGCTCATCCAGCTCATCACCTTGCTCCGTTTGCACTGGTGGCGGCTCAGCCGGCTCCTGCAAGGTTTCCTGGATGTCACCCTGCAGTGCATTAAAGCTGTTTTCCAGCGATTCAAGCTCTGACTCTAGCGTGCCTACATCCAGGTCATCGATAAAGTCCGAAGTCTGGGTTTCATCCAGCGGCAATGACAGGTCAAGATCCTGGCCAAACCCGGCTGCTTCCGTATCAGCAGCAGCCGGGGCCTGGTCATCAAACTGAAAGTCCTCCAGCGCGAACCCCTCATCCAGATTCAAGCTGTCTTCCCGGGCTCCTTCCAGGCTGTCCGCTTCTGGCAGCTCGAAATCTTCCAGTGTCAAATCTTCGATTTCCGGCAGCTCAAAGCTGTCCAGACCAGACTCCCCCTCCAGCTCGTTTTCCACCGACTCCAGCAGGCTGGCAAACTCATCCTCGGCAGACGGCTCTGTTTCCAGCGTCTTGCTGCCTGGCTCCGGGTCATTGAGCAAACCGTCCAGGTCGGGAATATCTTCGGCAAGCACATCCACATCGCTTTCCTGCGCAGTGCCAGTCACCCCGGTCCCGGGCATGTCCAGCATGATGTCGTCCAGGCTCAAGCCGCCATCATCCTCGCCCAGCATATGTGGAAAGCGCTGGCGCATGGCATTCATGCCAGCCTGGTCTGCCCCCATGGCTTCCAGCTCTTCAACTTGCTGCAGGAAAGCATTGCGGTCTTCAAGGTCCGCATAGACCTCCAGCAATTTAAAGCGCAGGTTTTCGCGCTGCGGGTCGGCATCAATCGCCTTCAGCAAAACATCAGCTGCTTGGCTGAAGCGGCCAAAAGCAATAAAGCTTTCTGCCTCATCAATCGGGTCTGGCGTCTCCGCCGCTTGTGCAGCCGGCTGATCGGTAAATTCGGCCGGCTCTTCCATACCCGCTTTCGGGTCGTCCAGCACATCAAGATCCGCTTCCATGCTTTCGTCCCCATCCGGCATGGCCATTACCGGATCTTGTGCAAACAGGCCTTCTTCTTCCGGCGGCAGCACTTCTTGCTTTGCCTGCTGACGGCGGCGCAGGAGCAAAAGCAATAACAACAAGCCAACACCACCCCCGGCCGCTGGCAGCAACATGGGGTTTTCCATCAGTTCTTCAACAAAGCTCTTGGGCGCAGGAGGCGGGTCGAACACTACCGGTTTTGGTTTTGGTTTCGAATCTGCTTGCTGCTCGGCGGGCTTGCTCTCGACAGCCGCCGGGGCTGCAGTTTCTGTTGCAGCTTCGGCGAGCTCAGCGGGTCCTGTCTTCTTTTCTTCTGCCTCTTCATCAGCGGACCCGTCTGCGGCAACTGCGCCTTCCCTGGAAGGATCAGGTACAACCACTTCCTGCTCTGGTACAGCCTCGCCTGGAGCGTCTTTAACATCCGCCGCGGTTGTTTCCAGTTCTTCTGCTGCAGTCACCAGTGCTGCTTGTTCTTCATCCGTCAAGTTCTGCAAGTTGGCCAGCTGTGTATTTTTGAGCTCCAGCAGGCGCTGCAGCTTTTCAACCTGGCTGTTCAGCTCCTCAACACGGCTGGCCAGATCTTCGTTCTGCAGGCGGCTGGAGTCCAGCTGCTCCTTGGCCAACGCCAGCTGATCAGCCAGTGCGCTGTCTGTGCTGCCACTATCACTGCCGGCTTCAGTTTTACCGGTCTCACCGGCCACCAGGCGCAGGCTGTCACCCTGCTCTACCCTGGCTGGTGCTGCTGCAGCGGTATCCCTGCGGCGGGCATCCAGCTGGCGCTCGACCACACCACCACGCCATGCGTCAACCTGGCTCTGGAATTCGGCTACCGCATCGGTACGGCTACGCTGGCGAATCTGCTCAGCATTTGGCAGTTTCAGGACCTGGCCGCTTTTCAAGCGGTTGATGTTTCCATCAATAAAAGCATCCGGGTTCAAGTCCTGTATTGCCAGCATGGTTTGATGCACAGAGCCGCCGCTGCGGTTGACCCTCAAGGCAATTTCCCACAGGGTATCATTTGTCTGTACGCGATACTGGTCACCCTGCAGTGTTTGCTGGGCAGCCGCAGCCGGGGCCGTACTACGGGGCGGAATGCGAACACTTGTTGACTGCTCCGGTGCGCGCCCTGCTGCAGGCGCAGTGGCTGGCGTTGTGGTGGGTGCGTCACGATACACCAGCTCTTGTGGTGTATACATGGGCGGGTCAAGCAGCAATGTATATTCTTTCAAAAGCCGGCCGGCTGGCCAGTACACTTCCAACAAGAAGTTAAGGTAAGGCTCGCGCACAGCCTGGCTACTGGTTACACGAACAATGCTTTTACCGTTTTGCCGGATAACCGGAGTAAACCTCAAGTTATTCAGGAAAAACTGCCGGTCAACACCAGCACGGCTGAAGTCCTCGGCCGAAGCGAGCTTCGACCTGATTTCATCAGGGCTCAGCCCTTTGGTATCCAGCAGTTCAATTTCTGCTACCAGGGGTTCATTTAAGGCTGACTTGACCGATATTTCACCCAGTCCCAGTGCATGGGCCATCCCGGAAGCCATGGAGGTAGCAGCCGCCACTGCCAATACCAGTTTGCGCACCTGAAGCATATAGCATTTCCCTTATTTTCTTTGGCAATTCTCAGACGGCGTGAAACCAACAAGCAGGGTACCGGAGACTGCTTAACCATCCATCTAGAGCCACTAGCAACATGACCAGCTAGAATTGCCTTTCACTTGGTAACGTAAGTATCTTTGAGCATTTGGCTTTTAGCAACAGCCAAACCCGATTATTCGACCTATTGCACGCTTCGCGTGCCTCATTTTTGACCTGGAGCACAATTCATTGCGTACAACAGGCGGCACAACATAATAAAAAGGCTGCCAACAAAGTGACAGCCTCTTGTGGTCGTTAGTGCTCAAGCAAAATACGCAACATGCGCCGCAGTGGTTCTGCTGCACCCCAAAGCAGCTGGTCACCTACAGTGAAAGCGCCCAAATAGTGCGAACCCATGTTCAGCTTGCGCAACCGCCCTACCGGAATGTTCAACGTGCCGGTTACAGCTGTAGGCGTCAGCTCCTGCATGGTTTGCTCGCGATTATTGGGTACCAGTTTCACCCAAGGGTTGTGCTGGCTGATCAGGTTCTCAATGTCGGACAGGGGCACATCTTTGTTCAGCTTGATGGTTAACGCCTGGCTATGGCTGCGCATGGCGCCCACCCGCACACAGATTCCGTCAATGTGAATCGGGTTCTTAAAGCGGCCCAGAATTTTGTTGGTCTCGGCCTGTGCTTTCCACTCTTCACGGCTCTGACCGTTGGGCAGTGCACTGTCAATCCAGGGAATCAGGCTGCCGGCCAGCGGCACTCCAAAATGTTCGACTGGAATATCATCGCCGCGCTGGGCTGCCGCAACCTGACGGTCGATGTCCAGAATGGCTGTAGCCGGGTCTGCCAGCTCGTCTGCCACTACATCACGCAGGTGGCCCATCTGGTTCAGCAGCTCGCGCATGTTCTGCGCGCCCGAACCACTGGCTGCCTGATAAGTCATGGCACTCATCCATTCGACCAGGCCAGCCTCAAACAGTCCGCCCAGCCCCATCAGCATCAGGCTGACAGTGCAGTTGCCGCCAACAAAGGTTTTTACCCCGGCATCAAGCCCTTTATCGATCATCTTCCGGTTAACCGGATCCAGCACGATAATGGAATCATCCTGCATGCGCAGACCAGAGGCTGCGTCAATCCAGTAACCACCCCAGCCGGCTTCACGCAACTTGGGGAAAACCTCGTTGGTGTAGTCACTGCCCTGGCAGGTCAGGATTACATCCAGGCCTTTCAGGGTGTTGATGTCGTAGGCGTCTTTCAGTGCAGGTGTGTCCTTGCCAATGGCAGGGCCCTGACCACCCACGTTGGAGGTGGTAAAAAAGACTGGTTCGATCAGGTCAAAATCCCGCTCTTCCAGCATACGCTGCATCAGCACGGAACCAACCATGCCACGCCAGCCTACAAATCCAACTCGTTTCATCTAACTACACCTTTATCAATGGCGGCCGGTACCGCAGCAAGCCATACCAGCCAGGTAATTTTCCCTTACAGTTGCTGCAAAGCAGCAACAACAGCATCGCCCATTTCAGCGGTGCCGACCTGACGCATACCCTCAGACATGATGTCTCCGGTACGCAAGCCCTGGTCCAGCACGTTGCTCACTGCTTGCTCGACAGCATCGGCAGCATCTGCCCGGCTGAAGCTGTAGCGTAACATCATGGATACGGACAGAATGGTTGCCAGCGGGTTCGCCAGCCCCTTGCCAGCAATATCCGGCGCGGAACCATGGCAAGGTTCGTACATGCCCTTGTTGTTGGAGTCCAGAGAGGCAGAAGGCAGCATGCCAATCGAGCCGGTCAGCATGGATGCCTGGTCCGACAGAATATCACCAAACATGTTGTCGGTGACAACTACGTCAAACTGTTTGGGCGCACGCACCAGTTGCATGGCAGCATTATCCACATACATGTGACTCAGTTCCACATCAGGATAATCCTTGGCGACTTCTTCTACAACCTCACGCCACAGCTGGCTGGACGCCAGCACGTTGGCTTTGTCCACCGAGCAGAGTTTTTTGTTGCGCACCATGGCCATGTCGAAACCGACACGGGCAATGCGGCGGATCTCGCTTTCGCTGTATGGCAGGGTATCAAACGCCTTGCGCTCGCCGTTTTCAACGATCTGATCACGCGGCGCACCAAAATAAATACCGCCGGTCAGCTCGCGCACAATCAGGATATCCAGCCCGGATACCACTTCGGGCTTGAGGCTGGAAGCATCGGCCAGTTGTGGATACAAAATGGCTGGACGCAGGTTGGCAAACAGACCCAGCTCGGAGCGGATTTTCAGCAGGCCACGCTCAGGACGGATGCTTTTTTCGATGGTATCCCACTTGGGGCCACCCACGGCACCTAGCAGCACCGCATCAACTTCGCGCGCCAGCTCAAGTGTTGAGTCGGCCAGCGGCACGCCATGCTTGTCAATCGCTGCGCCGCCCAGCTCGCCCTCAACGGTTTCCAGGCCCAGGTTGAATTTTTCGTTGGCCAGGTTCAGGACTTTGACTGCTTCGGCGATGATTTCCGGGCCGATGCCGTCACCTGGGAGTATTAGGATTTTTTTGTTCATGGTTTTCTCTTTTTTAATTGCAAATGTTTTTTGTGTGGCGGTGTTTTTTCAGGGCGGTGTGTGGTGGTGTTTTTCTGTGCGGTGTGTGATGGCGGGTACAGCTCTGTGCGGCGGCATCAGCACCCGCCAAAATACACACCTGCTGGTTGGGAGGGGGGTGGTGCGGCTACGCCGCACTGCTGTCGCGCATTTGTTGATGGATTGGTGTGAGAAACTTGATTTATCACACCGTGTAACAACGCAGTTTAATTTGAATGCGCTGTACGCCACTCCACATCACACAGCAAAGTCACACTCACCATAGCACGGCAGCCTTACACCCACCCTTCAGCAATCACGAAGCAGCAGAGCCACATCAACCTATCACCTGTCACGCGATAGCAGGCGGGCAACGCCCGCCCCCTCCTCTCTCACCCGTTTGCACGGAGTTGGTGGGGTTT
>Ga0209075_1001253_pt1 | contig 24161 bp, 23 predicted proteins | sample Stecom2011_FD_187523 | JGI IMG/M metagenome (GOLD analysis project Ga0209075, IMG submission 187523) | Agricultural soil microbial communities from Utah to study Nitrogen management - Steer compost 2011 (SPAdes) (version 2) | ecosystem: Environmental > Terrestrial > Soil > Agricultural land...
TGCTATTAAGTAATAACTCCACAGTTTTTGTCGATCGGGGTCCGAGCATATGTGTTTGATCAGCTGCTCGCGATCGAGCGGTTGCACGGTAACTGTTTCGCTGGCGCTGTAGGTCGCGCTGGGCAATCCTAACGTACGTGATAAACCCAGTAAATCGCCGGGCTCACAGCAAATGGTGGTTTTGTCGCCCACTTGGCAATGCACTAAGCCGGCGCGCAACAGAAAAACCTCGGTGCTTGTAAGCTCGGCAAACAGGTCGTCGCCGGGGGCTAAGGTGATCTCTTGTGTCGTGGGCGTTAATGTTGCCAACACCTCGGCGCAAACCTCATGGATTCGTGCGCTTAACTGATTGAGAGAATCGCTGTGACTGGTGAGTAAGTGCATGGCTGTTGGTACGACTCGCAGTTATAGGCCCGTGTATTGGCCAACGGACAGTTGTGCGGTAGAGGGTACTATGGATACTCGAATTAAGTCTATGTCGAGTCGCCACAGTTGCATTTGTGCCGCAAAAAAAAACAGCCGTGTGGGTTGGCGCCGCCGCTGGCGATGCGCGACGTGCTGTTTACGTTTAAACGTTGGCGCTGTGGTCTGCCTCTGCCTCATGCACCAACTGGGCCTTAACCTCGGCCGACAGCTCGTTCCAGTGAACATCCTGCAGCGCGCCATGGATGGCGTAAAGCATCACCTTAGAGACGTTAATTTTGCGATCTTTAACGCGGCGGTAGGCGTTGACAGCACCCACTGCTTTTAGGTCCTCGTGGGTGTTGATTCCAATCGCCCTTAAAATATTTACCGTGGCCATCCCCAAGTTTTTTAACTTGAGCAATTCACTGTGTTGGATAGACATATTGAGCTGCCCCCTAGTCACACTATCGTTATAGTTTGTAGAAGTTTTGAAGTTCTTGCTTATAGCTAGTAGTTATAATACATATCTGACCAACAACTGCAAATAGCAACCGCTAAACGGGCTAAACGGGTAGGGTTAGGCGCATAAGCCATTGTTTTTTGGCACTACGCATTTTTAATTGTTTTTTGGGTGGTTTTTATCAGTGCGTTTGCCGGCGGCGCCAACTGACGGGTTATTTGCGGCTAAGCGTCTTTTACGCAATGATACCGAGCTATGACAAAAACACACTGCAACACCAACCTAGCTCGCGCCGCTGTAGGACTGGATGAGTCGGCGCTACAGCCTGTGGCAAATGGCATTTATTTGCACAACGAGGTCATCCCCGCCTATCGCGACTTGCTGCAGGCCGCCTCGCAACAGGGGTTTGCGTTGCAGATCGTCAGTGGCTATCGCAGTTTTGCCAAGCAACTTACCCTCTTTAATGCCAAGGCCAATGGCCTGCGTCCGATACTTGACGACGCCGGTGAAGTGATCGCTTACAATCGCTTAAACGATGTGGATAAACTCTGGGCGATTTTGCGCTATTCGGCGCTGCCGGGGGCGTCACGGCATCATTGGGGCACCGATATAGACGTGATAGATCGCGCAGCCATGACGCCAGAGTACCAACTGCGGCTGACCCCCGATGAGTGTTGTGGCGAGGGTGTGTTTGCCCAACTGCACCGCTGGCTGGACGACTATTTACCCAGCTGCGATTTTTATCGGCCCTACAGCGTCGACCGTGGCGGGATAGCTCCCGAGCCTTGGCATTTAAGCCACGCCCCCACGGCCGAGCGCTTTGCGCAACAGCTTACCCTTGAGGCTTTGCGAGAAACCTTGTCAAACGTCGATATAGCGCTAAAACCTACGGTGCTCGCTAACCTTCCTACCATCTTTCAGCGCTATGTGCGTATTTAAGGTTTTTTATGGCACCAGCAGCGGACCCATCGGGCACGGCTAACCAGTTTCAGTTGTTGCGTCAAAAGCGTTTCTACCCATTATTTTGGACACAGTTTGGCGGCGCTTTTAACGACAATTTTTACAAAAGTGCCTTGATGATGTTGTTTACCTTTGGCCAAGTCGAGCGCTGGGGGTTCAGTATCGACACCCTCAACAATGTGGTGGCTGCGGCACTGATTATTCCGTTTTTCTTATTTGCTCCAAGCGCTGGTCAGTACGCCGATCGGCTTGATAAAGCACGCCTAACGCGGCTCATTAAGCGGGTTGAGATTGCCCTTATGGTGTGTGGCGCAATTGCCATTGTGCGGGGCAGCTCGGCGATGTTATTGGCGGTGATCTTTGCCACCGGTACGCAATCGGCTTGTTTTAGCCCATTAAAGTACGCCATTTTACCGCAACACCTTGACAGCCGTGAGCTGACCGGTGCCAATGCTTTGTTTCATACCGGTACCTCGCTGGCGGTGTTTTTAGGTTTAATTGCCGGCACATTGGCCATGCAGTGGAGCTCGGGCCCTTGGTTTGTGGCCGCCGGCGGGATCTTGGTGGCCTGGGCCGGCTGGCGCTTTAGCCGCGCGATACCACCCGCCCCAGCGCTGCCCAATGCGCCAGCCATAGAGCTTAACCCACTGCGCCAAATGGCTCGCACCATGGCTTATGCGCGGAAAAATAACACCGTATTTTGGTGCTTAATAGGCGTTTCTTGGTATTGGTTTTTAGGCTCGGTTTACTTGACGCAACTGCCTAACTTTACCCGCGCGGTGTTGGGCGGTAATGCCTCGGCGGTTACCAGTTTGCTCGTCATGTTTTTACTGGGGGTGGTGGCCGGCTCGCTTTTGTGTGAAAAGCTTAGCCGCCATAAAGTCGAGCCGGCGCTGGTGCCTTTAGGGGCATTGTTGGTGGGTTTAGCAGGGCTCGCCTTGGCTTTTGTTGGCGCGAGTTTACAGGCTGGCAAAACCACTATCGAGCTGGTGGGCGTGCTGACGCTGAGCGCAGAGCTGGGTTTTTGGGGTGTGGCGGTGGCGGTGTTTTGCCTTGGCGGCTCGGCGGGTTTGTACACAGTGCCGCTGCAAGCGTTGTTGCAGGCTCAGGCCAAAGCCGAGTATCGCGCTCAAATCATGGCCGCCAATAATGTTATCAATGCGCTGTTTATGGTGTTGGCGGCGGTTTTTGCGGTGGTCATTTTGGGCGTTTTAGACTTTACAATTCCACACTTTTTTATGCTCATCATGTTGCTGCACTGCTGCATAATAATACTGCTGTTAATACGCGAGCCCTTGTTTTTAGCGCGCGTAAAAGCATATTTTTTGGCGTCATCAGTGCTGCCAAGTGCTGACAAAGACGCGCGTTAAAGTAAATATCTAGGTTACTGTAAAGGCGGATAAATGTTGGTAATTTTTGATTGTGATGGTGTTCTGGTCGAAACCGAGGCTATTCAAGCCGAGGTGCTGCGGGATTGTTTGCTACCGCTGGGCATTTCCGTGAGCGTCGCCGAGGTGTTGATGTTGTTTCGCGGCAAGTCGATCGCGGTTTGTGGCGAGCAAGTATCGGCTTTGTTGGCCGACAGCGAGCCCTACCAAAGTTGGCCAGAGGCAGAGCGCGACGCATTTGCGCACGAGTTTTGGGATAAGGTCCAGCAAGAAACCCTGGCGGCCTTTGAGGCCAACGTTCAGCCCATCGAGGGCGTGCGCGATGTTTTACAGGCTTTAAAAGCAAAAGGCATCGCCTTTTGTGTTGCCTCTAATGGCCGCCACGACAAAATGCAAATGACCTTAACGCGCACTGGCCTGGCCGATCTTTTGCCAAAAGAGAATCGCTTTAGTGCGACCGAGGTGGCGCAAGGCAAGCCCGCACCCGATCTGTTTTTACACGCGGCCAGCAAAATGGGGGTAAAACCCAACCAGTGTACTGTGGTCGAAGACTCGCCCAGTGGCGCCCGTGCGGCGCGTTTAGCCGGTATGGCACTGTTGGGATTTTGCCCCGACGAGCCGCTGTTGCCACGGGCTAACACCGAGCAACTGCTACTGGCCGAGGGCGCAACAGTGTTTCACCACATGGATGAACTGTTGTCGCTGTTGTGAGAGCATAAGCAACGCTTAACATTTGTTGTGCAGGAGGCTGGCTTGAGTACACCGCTTTTCCCCGATGATATCTGGCGACACATACGTCGCGAGGCCTCAGAGTTTGCCGCCAGCGAGCCCGCTCTGGCCAGTTTTTATCACGCCAGCATTTTAAACCACAGGGTGTTAAGTGGTGCGGTTAGCTACCATTTGGCCACGCTATTGGGCAGTCAGGCGGTGCCGGCGATGTCCATTCGCGAGGTGTTTTTACAGGCCATGCGGCTCGACAGCCGTATCGAGCAAGCACTGTGCAAAGACATAGAGGCTTACTGCGAACGCGACCCGGCCTGTAACCATTTTTTAATGCCGCTGTTATATTTTAAAGGTTTTCATGGGCTGCAGGCGCACCGTTTAGCCCACTGGCTGTGGGGGCAAGGTAGGCGTGCCTTAGCGCTGTACTTACAAAACCAGATCTCGCAAATTTTTCACATGGACATTCATCCGGCCGCGCGAATTGGCAGCGGCATCATGATCGACCACGCCACCGGCGTTGTGATTGGTGAAACCGCTGTGGTTGGCGACAACGTCTCAATCCTCCACTCGGTAACCCTAGGCGGTACGGGCAACACCAAAGGCGATCGGCACCCTAAAATTGGCAATGGCGTGTTGATCAGCGCTGGAGCAAAAATACTCGGCAATATTCAAGTGGGCGATTGCGCCCGCGTAGGCGCCGGTAGTTTGGTGCTAGAGGATGTGCTGCCGTACCAAACCGTGGTGGGCGTTCCAGCGCGGGTGATTGGCAAAAACCTAGGTGGCGAGCCGAGCCGAGAAATGAAACACGCCATGGGCAACTCGGCGGCGGGGGATGCAGCCCATCAGCCGTCCCAGCCCGACCCGCTTAAATCGTGAGCGTTTGGTAAGCGCTGCAAAGCCAGCTAAATTTCACACACCTTTTTACAGTGTCTATCAAACCCATCGCTTGGAGGCCAACAATGGCCTTCTGGCGTTTGTTTATATTAATTTATTGCCTTAAGTTTATGATCAAAGGCGGGTTAATTGTGACTCGCGATGGCCGTGTTGCCGCCTCTTAGCAAGATCACCGCTTGTGCTAAGATAGCGGTAACCGGATTATTATTAGCAACCTGCAGAGTCGAAGGTGTGTCATGGCCGAGGCCGATCAACAATTTGATATCGTATTCCGTGGCGACATCGTCTTAGGGCATCAACTCGATGCGGTGAAAGCGCGTTTAGGGCAACTGTTTAAAGCCGACAGCAACCGTATCGAGGCCTTGTTTACCGGCCGGCCTGTGCCCCTTAAACGCAACCTCGATGAAGCCACGGCAAAAAAATACCAAGCTGTATTGACCAAAGCCGGTGCCGAGGTCTCTTTGGTGCCCGCTGGTGTGCAAGATACACCGCGCGCAGCACCCAAGCGTGGTTTTACCTTGGCGCCGGTTGGCGCGAGCTTGCTGCGGCTTACAGAGCGCCGGCAGTTGGTACCGGTAGAGGTTGATACCTCGGGCTTAAGTTTAAGCGCGCCCGAGGGGCCGTTGGTTGCGCCGGCCGAAATCGCCCCCGCCGAGGTGGCCCCTGTCGCTGTACCTGCCTTTGATTTAGCGCCGGTTGGCGCCGATGTGCTAAGCGCTGGTGAGCGCGCCGCACCGGTAACAGCAAGCGTAAAGGTGGCCGACTGGGAGTTGTCCGAGGTTGGCGAAGACTTGTTAAGCCCCGCTGAGCAGATAAACCCACTGCCGTTAATAGTGGCCGACTTAGAGGCAGAGCTAGCCCCCGCAGGAAGTGATCTGGGGCAAATACCCGATACCCGCAAACCCGTTAACCCAGATACCAGCAAATTGCAGTTAGCGGATTAAACCCGTGCGGTCTTTTTAGCGGTGCCAGTAACGCAAAAAGCCGGCCTCTTGCGGGGCCGGCTTTTTTATGTGCTGCAATAAACCATCACTTAACGTCGTGACTTACTGCTGGTGGTAACGCTCTACCGATTCTGTAATCTCGCGGCGGGCTTCCTCAACGTCGGCCCAGCCTTCCACTTTAACCCACTTGCCGGGCTCTAAATCTTTGTAACGCTCAAAGAAATGCTCGATGGATTTTAAGGTGATCTCGGGTACATCGGCAATGGTTTTTATCTTGCTGTACAGCGGGGTAATCTTGTCTACGGGCACCGCTAAGATTTTAGCGTCCTCGCCAGACTCGTCCACCATTTTTAACACGCCAACAGGGCGGCAGCGAATCACCGATCCGGGCAGCAGCGCATGAGTCATCAGTACCAGTACATCCACCGCATCGCCATCGCCACACAGCGTGTGGGGCACATAGCCATAGTTGCACGGGTAGTGCATCGAGGTGCTGAGCACACGGTCGACAAAGATCGCATCGCTTTCTTCGTCAATTTCGTACTTGATGGGCTCGCCGTTCATGGGGATTTCAATGATGACGTTGATGTCGTCCGGCAGGTTGTTGCCGGCGGGGACTTTTTTAAAGCTCATAGCCAGAGTTCCACAGTAGATTGCTAAACAGTAGTCTGCTTAATAAGGTCAAATAATTTGGAGCGCGATTCTACCATACTCGCGGCCCTGCAAAACATTCGCAATGCACGGTTAGCCTGTTTGGCTGTGCTGCAGGGCGTTTTAGCTGGTCGAAACAGGGGGTTGGCGCTGAAGAGCTAACGAAAGTAGATAAGTCCTGCCGCCACAATAACCGCCATCACCGCGCCGATACCCAACCAAACGCCCCACCAGGGGCTTGGGGTGGGCGCGGGCTCGTCACGATTGCCCGGCGAGGTCGGCTTCGTCTTCCAGCGCTTGGGAGTGCTGCAGGCGTTTTTGTGTGTGCTGGCTGTGTCAGCGGCGGCGGGGCGTATTCGAGTTAGGGCTAAATCGTTATCTGGGCTAACCACCCTAAAACTGTAGACATCGATGCGCAGATAATCGCCATGGGTTGCCAGAGCGTCTTGTACGAGCTCATCGTTTAAATGGGTGCCATTAGCCGAGTTAAGGTCGCGCACGCGCAGGTTGTTGCCGCTCACCGAGAGCTCAACATGGCGCCGGGAGAGATGCGAGCCGGCAATGGTGATGTCGCAATCACTGCTGCGCCCTAGCACATAGCATTTGTCGGGATGAATAATAAACGTTTGACCGGTAAGCCAGCTGCCGTCGGCGACCAGCTGCCAGCACTGGTTAAGCGCTTCGCTCGCTTGCGGGTCGGCAACAAAATCGTAAACGTCAAACTCCACGTCGGCAAGGCGCAAGGTGTCACCTGCTTGCAACATTTTTTGTGTTACCCGCTGACCGTTAACAAAGCTGCCCCGGGCGCTGGTATTGTCTTTTAGCGTCACGTGGCCGCCGCTCGCCACTAAGCGCGCGTGGATCGAGTCGATGCCGGGCTCATTGAGCACCAAGTTGTTATCATTGGCGCTGCCAATACTAAAAAGCTTTTCTATGACTAGAATTGGGTCTTGGGGCTTGTCCTTACGCTGTAATTTCAGCATGATTCCCTACCATAGTGTTTCGGTTCGTTATCGCGCCATTAAATGCTGGCAGCAACGCTATGCAGAAGCCGATTATAATATCATTTTTACAGGTATATGCGCAGTTTCTGTGTGGCCATTTGTGTTGTTTCTGCCACGCTAAATCGCTGTGGTAGCGACAAAGCTTTTACCGGTTGCAATGCGCCTGTTGCGGCCTAGTGTGTCTGGCTTGACCGATGCATACAGCTGCGTTAGCGCAAAAGCTGCCTACCCAACAGCTCGATAACATAAATTGGCACTTAGGCGGTGATGGTTTTTTTAACCGCAGCGGCGCTCGGCAATCCAGTGCACCCTATAGTGGTTATAGGCTTATGGCGAGCCTTACGCGTCTTTTTGTACCCATCAGCGGAATAAGCCGCTACCTAACAGGAGTTTTCACGCGATTATGTCAGCTAAGCTTTTTGCCGCTTACCGCTATCTTATTACCCAACGTCCGCTACTGGTTATTTTGGTGCTATTGGCCACAACCATCGTCGCCGCACTGGGTTTACCCAACTTTAAGCTCGACGCTTCGGCCGACTCGCTAACGCTCGAGAGCGATAGTTCGCTGGATTACTTTCGCGAGATCAATAAACGCTACCAAAGTGGCGACTTCTTAGTGGTGACCTACACCCCTAAAGCGCCCATGCTTTCGGATGAATCTTTAGCTACTCTGCAAGCGCTAAGAGATGAGTTGGCAGCGGTTGAGGGTGTCAGTAGCATTAACTCGATATTAGATGTGCCTTTGCTGTACAGCCCAATGCGCAGCTTGGCCGAGCAAAAAGAATCTACCCATACGCTGATGACCCCTGGGGTTGATCGCGAGCTGGCGCGGCAAGAGTTTTTAACCAGCCCCATCTACCGCGACACCTTACTCTCACCCGACAGCGCCACCACCGCGATCCAGCTTAATTTAACGGTGCAAAACCACTACATCGAGCTGGTCCGCGAGCGCGATGCGCTGCGCAGCAAAATGCGTGAACAAACCTTAAGCGATAGCGAGGCCCGGCGTCTAGAGCAAGTCAGCGCCGAGTTTTTGGCCTTTCGCACCGACTTGGCCGAGCGCGATCATCAGCGAGTTGAACAGATCCGCAACATTCTCACCACCTATGAAGACGACGCCGAGCTGTTTCTGGGCGGCGTGAGCATGATCACCACGGATATGATCGAGTACATTCGCAGCGATCTGGTGGTGTTTGGCGGCGCTATTATTGTTTTTGTTGTTGCCATGTTGGCGATTATCTTTAGGCAGTTGCGTTTTGTTGTCCTGCCGTTATCCGTGTGCTTAATGGCCGTGGTGATCATGCTTGGGCTGCTCAGTTGGGTCGATTGGCGTTTAACCGTTATCTCATCCAACTTTGTTGCATTGCTGCTGATCATGACGCTGGCGATCACCATTTATCTGGTGGTGCGGTATCGCGAGCTGCACGCACGCGAGCCCGGCTGGAGCCAAGCAGAGCTGGTAATAGCCACCGCCAGTCAAATGGCTAAGCCATGTCTTTACACCGTAATGACCACCATTGTGGCTTTTGTCTCTTTAGTGGTCAGCGATATTCGGCCGGTCATCGATTTTGGTTGGATGATGACCATGGGCCTGAGCTTAGCTTTTGTTTTGGCCTTTTTTCTGTTGCCGGCAGGCTTGATGTTACTGCCCAAAGGCGAGCCACGGGACACAGGTGACAACACCGCCGCCACCACCATGCGGTTTTCTTATATAGCCGAGCACCACGGCCGCTTAGTGGGTGTGATCGCGCTGTGCGCCGCCATGGTGAGCGCTTACGGCATCACACAATTAAAAGTTGAAAACCGTTTTATCGACTACTTTCACTCTGATACAGAAATTTATCAGGGCATGTCGGTTATCGATCGCCAGCTCGGCGGCACAGTCGGTTTGAACATTGTGATCGATATGCCCAGCGCTACGCCGGTAGCTCAGGCCGACCAGGCCGCATCCGATGATGAGTTTGGTGGCGGCGATCCATTTGCCGACGATGCACCGAGTGATGATCCGTTTGATGAGAATGATCCGTTTGATGAAAGCGACCCCTTTGGCGAGGGTGACTCGTTCGCCGATGCCAGCGGCTCGGGCGAGGCAAGCCAGTGGTTTACCACCGTCTCGCTGGACTCGATCGATCAGTTGCACCGTTACCTTGAATCCTTGCCAGAGGTGGGCAAAGTGCAGTCGCTCGCCACTATGTACGAGGTGGCGCAAGATATTAACGGCACCCGGCTAAACAACTTTGAGCTGGGGGTGATGCGCAATATGTTGTCAGATGATATCCGCAGCGTGTTAATCGACCCGTACCTATCTGACGCCAATCAGCAAACCCGTATTACCCTGCGCGTAAAAGAAACCAACAAAGATCTAAAGCGGGTTGAGCTGGTAGAAAAAATCCGCGATTACGCCATAAACGAGGTGGGCTTTGCCCCCGAGCAAGTTCACTTTACCGGTATGTTAGTGCTGTACAACAACATGCTGCAAAGTTTGTTTCACTCGCAAATTGTCACCATAGGCGCGGTATTTTTAGGCATTATGCTGATGTTCATCGTGCTGTTCCGCTCGCTCACCGTGGCCATCATCTCGTTGCTGCCAAACATGCTCGCCGCCAGTGTGGTGTTGGGTGGCATGGGCCTGGCCGGTATACCGCTGGATATGATGACCATCACCATCGCCGCCATCACCGTAGGTGTTGGTGTAGACCATGCGATCCACTATCAGTATCGGTTTCGTTTAGAGCTGGCCCGCAGTGGTGGCGATTACATCGAGGCCATGCATCGCTCGCACGCCTCTATTGGCCGGGCAATGTACTACACCGCGGTGATTATTATTGTTGGCTTCTCGATTCTTGCCTTCTCAAACTTTATCCCGTCTATCTACTTTGGTTTGTTGACTGCGCTGGCCATGTTTGCCGCCATACTTGGCTCGCTCACCTTGTTGCCAAAGTTAATTCTGTTAACCAAACCGTTTGGACGCGGATCTGAAAGTGGCAAACGGTAAGTAAAACTAGGGCATTGGCGCGGGCTTTGACCAAGTCCGCGCCAGCCACGAGTTGGCTTGGCTGTTAATGAAAAGCTCCCAAGCAGCTTTCACTGGCCAAGCAAACATCCGATAACGTTTGAATCTCTGAAAAACATTGCACAAACTTGTCTCGTAGCGAAAAACCGCTTACATTGTGCTATAAATAAAAATTCAATTGAACATTACCCCAGACAAGGAGCCGTCTAAAATAAACTATCCCATTTTACTTTCAAAAACCCTCAGTATGAATCTCAGACAACCTCGGTTAGAGCTAGGTTGTCGTGGGTGTGTGTTAGTCAAACTGGTTAGCTGTTAAGGCGCACGAGGAGTATCGCCATGCGGGAAAAAGGAAGTGCCGTATATCAACTGTTTCTTTTGGTCTTGAGTGTTTATGTTCTTTGTATTGTCTTTGTGGAAACGTTTATTATTTCGGATCCATAAATATCTTCGGTGTTACAAAAGATTGATCTTGTTATCTGTTTTATACTTCTTGGCGACTTTTTTATAAATTTGTATACAGCTAAAAGTAAGCTGGCTTATCTCAAGTGGGGCCGGATAGATTTGATCTCATCTATACCACTGGCCGAGCCAGCTTCGCTGGGGTCGGTTGGCAAGAGTTATACGAATCCTTAGGTTTCTACGAACGATTAAGTCCTTGAAGATTCTCGTATCATCAATACAAGGAAGTAAGTTTCAGAGCCTTACTCTTGTTGTACTATTAATCAGCTTTGTCACATTCACTCTTAGCGCCAGTCTTATCCTAGAGCTAGAAAAAGACTATTCTGGCGGTATAAATACTGCTAACGAGGCTTTAAAGTGGGCATTTGTTAACGTAATGAATGCGAAGATTTCAATTATTCAAGCACAGTCAGCGACAGGTATGGTTATAAGCGTTATTTTAAATAAAGTTGGGGCTCTACTGTTTGCCTATTTCAATGCAATTATAGTCGCTTGGTTAATTCAAAAGCGGGTAGCAACTAAGCCGTCGGGCTTGATCGGTAACAAACGTTAAAGCCTGCTGGACGGGGGCTTACGGTTGAGCCTCTTTATGTTTAGCTTCAGCCGATTCTTTAATAGGCAATTGTCACGCGGATGAGTTTTATTAAGCCCCGGTTGTGTTCGGGTTAATGTGTCGTTAAATAATACAGGGTCTCGTATAACTATGAACTTACTTTCAGATTTTTTTACTTTGTTTTTTATTGTTCCGATCGTTTTTCTCGTAATCGCAACACTGTGTAAGTCCCGCTGGGGCATTAACCTCAAGGGGGCTGTATGCCCTAACTGTAAGTTGCTGCAGGCAAAAGTACGAAAGCCTAACAGTGTGAAACAAGCCATGTGGGGCGGCTGGACCTGCGAGTCTTGTGGTTGTGAAGCGGATAAGTGGGGGCGTGCAATTTAACCCACCGGTGTAAGTTGTATGGTTTTTAGCTAAGCGCAGCCGGATGTAAAAAGGCCAGATCAACATTGATCTGGCCTTTTTGTTAACCGCGGTTGGTTTTCTGCTATGGCTGTTTTTCCAGCTCTGTTTTTAGCTCTTGTAAGTACGCTTTAACTCGTTTGCGGTTGTCGGGGCCGATGCGCAATAAAAGTTTTTGCGGATCGGGCAGGGCCTCAAGTTTGGGGTCGGCGTAGGTGAACATCACCGTTGGGCGTTTTAATGTGAGCGGTTTGTTTACCTCGGGAGTGGCGAGCATGTTGTCGATGGCGTTTAACATGACCTCTTTAAAGTCTCCGTCGAGCCCTTGCTCGGCGTAGGCTTCATTTAACAGCGGCGCCATGGTTTGGTACATGTTGGCGAGCGTTGCGGGGGGGATAGAGTCCATCAGTTTTAAGTGCCGCTGGTAGCGCTTAAAGTTGTCTTCGGTTAGGCGGTACTCGGCATCCGGGCCACCGCTGATTTCTGCCATCTTCATGCTTGGCAGAGGTGACATAACCGGCCGGTACTGATTAACCAAGCGGTTGTCGGATATGCCGATGATGGCGCGCACGGTTTTGCGCACGAGCTCGTCGGGCACCACAAGGTTCAGCAGTGGGGCCTCTACCTGGGGCTTTAGTTGCTCGGCAACAAACTCATCGCTGCTGTCCAGCGCGGGTAGTTTAACCTCGGGCTCGGTTGGTTCTGGCTCGGCCACAGGGGTGGCGGGTTCGGGCTCCGCTTTTGGCTCGGGCGCAGGTGTGGGCTCGGGTGCCGGTGTGGGCATGGGGGTTACCGGTGCTGGGGCGGTTACAGGCGCTGGCGCTGCTAGCTCGGGCTCGGGTGTCTGGGTTTTATACCAAAAAATAAACCCACCTAATAGCAAAACAACGATTGCCGCAATCACTAATACTGCTGTGTTATTGGGCGCTTTGCTCTCACTCATATCTCTCACCTAGTTTTGCACCATTGTGTAAACATTTTGTTACTTAGGCCAGTAAACGTGCTGTCACAAAAACCAACAGGCTGGTTAACTTTGCGTTACGCGCGCGACTATTACAAGCGTTAGAAGATGAATTTAGGTGAAGGTTCGTTTTTTTGGCGCATTTTGTTTCACTGTGGTCAGTGGCACAAATGCGCCTATTCCGTCAAGTTTAAAACAAGGCTTTTACGGCTGGCAGTAGCTCTTGAGCCATACGGCGGTGTTGCTCGCCGGTGGGGTGCGCGTCGCATTGATCGCCCGGATGCTGGTGAGATGCTATTTGGCTTAAGCGTGGATTCTTTACCCGTTGCACCGTTGCCGCAATATACTTGCGCAGTATGGTTTTTTGCGGCCGACTGGGGTCGGCGGTATCGTTAACAATGGCGCCTTCTGTTAAAGCGATATGAGCGTTGGGGTAGAGGCTTAATAAGCGTTGGGTAAAATCTGTATAGGCAGAAACAAAGTGCTCTTGTGCGGGCAGTGGGCCAATACCCAAGCTGAAGTCGTTGGTGCCCAGCGAGATCAAAATCACATGGGGGACAAAAGCGTTTAGGTCGGCAAGTGGCGCTTGTTGGTCGGCCACAGCGTAATGAAAAAACTCGGGCGCTTGAGGGTCGTCGGTGTTGCCATCCCAGCTGCGGGTTAAGCCGCGGCCACCGTAACACACCAGCTGCGTCTCGGCGTTTAATTGTTGCCCCAGTAGCATACCGTAAGAGTGATCTGGGTCGGGCCAGCGGGCGTCTTTGTCGCAGTTGTTTGCTGGTGGGCGATGCACCGCCTCGCCGCAGGTGACTGAATCGCCGATCACAAGCAATTTACGCGTAGGCGCCGGGGGCGGTGCGAGCAGCTCGCCCGCGTCAAGCTCAAAAGCCTCTATGGTGACAACCCCGCGCCAAGTCTCGGATAAGTGGCTTAGCCTAATGCGGTGTGGTTTACCGTCGTTTGCTGCTAAGGGATACACTTGTGGCTCGGTCGATAGCGCAAAACGGCGTGCCGGCTGATTGTCGACGCTGACCGACAGGTAGCTTTGCTCGGAGGTGCTTGCCGCGCGCACCGCCAGTGCGCCAGCGCTGATGGTGAGGTTAGCACTGACGCTGGGGTAGCCAAAGCGCACGGCGCCGTGATCCAGCGCTTGGGTGCGGCCGCTCCAGCGGATGTGCGCATCCTGTGCGCTAATAACACGTTTTTGTGTCGCCGTCGGTTGGTTGCTGCAGCCGGTAAAAAGCAGCAATCCAAGGCACAGTACTAGGGTGAGCTTCACGGCTTAGGCTCCTGCGGCTCAATTAACCGAGTTAAAATCGGTTGCAGCGCTTCGGCCCAAATTTGATAGCCGCGCTCGGTGGGGTGTAAGTGGTCAGCCATAATCTCGCTGTTGATGCGCCCGTTACTGTCTAAAAACAGCGGGCCAAAATCGTAATAATCGATACGCTCATTGGCCGCTAATTGTTTGATCAGGGTGTTGGTGGAGCTAACGCGCTGGCGCTCGGGGGTGTTGGGTGCCTCGCCATAGGGCAGTATGCCCTGCAGCAAAATATGCGCGTTTGGGTAGCCTTTTAAGGCGCGCTCTAGTACGGCCTGCACGCCGTTAAAAGTGTCTTGGGGACTGTCGTCATGGTGTAAAAAGTTGTTTACCCCGATTAAGATCACCACCACCTCTGGGTCGAGCGCCTCGATGGCGCCGTGATCTAAACGCCATAATAAGTTTTGCGTTAAATCACCGCCAATACCAAAATTAGCCGCTTGGTAGGGTGCAAAGGTGGCGTCCCAGGTCGATTGCGCTTTGTTCCAGCCTTCGGTAATCGAGTCTCCCAAAAACAGCAGGCGCGCTTTGCCGGCCTCGGCGACTTTGACGTGGTCCGCGTGCTTTTGGTACCAAGTGGATAAACTCATCCAAGAGAACTGTTGGGTGCGGGGTACCGGCTCGGTAGAAGCCGGAGTGCTGGCCAGTGCGGGGTAACCGGTTACAGTTAGTAGCAGTAGGCTGGTAAGTAAAATTTTTATCAATGTTTTCATGGCGCTGGGTCTTGTTGGTTTTAGAGTCTTAGGCCAAGTCGAATGTTGGCCGGTTGTAAGCTTAACACACCCGATAAGCTGAGCACTAAGTCGAGCAGCTCGTCCCAGGGGCTGGCATTGCGCATGCCTTTGGTGGCGCGATCGATCCCATTGGCCTGACGCAGTAACAGTTGCAGCTGGGCGCCGCTTAACCGGTTGAGGGCGCCGCCCATAATGCCTTGGCGCTTTGTCCATACGCCGGCCTGTTTCATGGCCCAGTCTTTATGGCGGCCTTGCTGAACCAATAGCGCACACTGCAACAGCTGGCGGATGTCGCGGGTTAGCGCCCACAGGATCGCGGTTACCTCGGTGCCCTCGGAGCGCAACCCGTGCAGGCTTTTAACGGCGCCGCGGGCGTCACCGGCAAGGGCTTTATCGGCCAGAGTAAAAATATCGTAACGGGCGCTGTCGGCCACCGCCGATGCCATTAGCTCGTGGGTGATCATGCCGTCGTTGCTGAGCAGCTTGAGTTTTTCGATCTCTTGCACGGCGGCCAGTAGGTTGCCCTCAATGCGCGATGCCAGCAGCTCGATAGCGCTGGGGTCGGCGGTCAACCCGGCAGCTTGTAAACGAGCGCCGATCCAGCGCGGCAATTGCTCGGCATCGACCGGCCAAACCGCCACATGGGCACCTGCGCCTTCGAGGGTTTTATACCATTTACTGCGCTGGGCCGTGCCGTCGAGTTTGCCGGTGATGATCAGCAACAAGGTGTCATCGGGCAGGGCTGCGGCGTACTCGGTAAAGGCGCGGGCGCCCTCGTTGCCGGGTTTACCGTTGGGGATGCGCAGCTCGATTATTTTTTTACTGGCAAACAAAGACAAGCTGTTAGCGCTGGCGTGCAGTATGCCCCAGTCGAACGAGGCATCCACATGGTGCAGCTCGCGCTCGTTAAAGCCCTGCGTGCGGGCCGCGTGGCGGATGGCGTCGCTGGCCTCTTGGAGCAGCAGTGGCTCATCGCCGCTGACCAAGTAAATAGGGGCCAGTGCGCTGCTCAGCGCACGGTTGAGTTGATCACTGCGCAGTTTTGCCATCGGTACTGTCGTCAGTGTTTGTATCGGGGCGCAACAAAATATACGCGCGGCGCATAATTTGTTGCACCAGCTCGGTGCGCATTTCATTTTTTAGGGTCTCTTCTTCGCGCGCCAAACCAGAGGCGTCGGAGGCCTCGTAGGTGCGCGTCACCCGCGCTTGCTCTTGTTCGCCTAGCGGGGTGTTGTCAGAGCTTAAAAACTGATATTGCAGCATTAACGTGATCGAGTAAGCGCTAGCCAGTGTATCGGCGCCAATGCCCACGGTGCGGCGGCGAATGGTTTCGTCGCCCAGCACTAGGGTGTACTCGGGGTTTTCGGTGTCGGCGACCATGGCGATATCTTGGTTTGCCAAACTGCGCTCCAGCTCGCGCAGCAGATCTGTGTGCTCCTCTGAGCTGACCACGTGGATGCGAGCAATATCCAGCGGTGGGTTGAGGCTGCCGCGCAGGTGCCAGCCACAGGCGCTGGTTAACAACAGTAACATCAGGCTAATGGTCAGTGCCTTCATGGGTGAGTCCTTTTAGTTGGCAACGATGTTAACCAGTTTGTTGGGCACGACTATGATTTTGCGCACGGTGACGCCGTCGATAAAACGCTGTACGTTGCCTTGCGCCAGCGCCAGCGCTTCTATGTCGGCTCGTTCGGCGTCGACAGGGGCCTGCATTTTGTCGCGCACTTTGCCGTTTACTTGTACCACTATCTCGATGCTGCTGCGTGTTAAGGCGGCCTCATCGGCGATCGGCCAAGGGCTGTCGAGGGGGATGCTTTTGTGGCCCAGCGCCTGCCAAAGTGCCTGGCTAATGTGCGGCACAATGGGCGCTAACAGTAAGATGGCGGCGCTTAAGGCCTCTCGCTCTACCGCTAAGCCTTGGCCGTTGGCGCGATCGGCCAGTTTGCCGACTTCGTTCATCAGCTCCATTACCGCGGCAATGGCGGTGTTAAAGGTCTGGCGGCGGCCGTAGTCGTCGCTGACTTTGCTGATGGTCTGGTGTGTTTTACGGCGTAAATCGCGCTGCTGCTGGTCGAGGGTGTCGGCTTGCAGTAGCGCCGGAGTACCGGCGGCTAAGTGTGTATGAACGGTTTTCCAAAGGCGGCGCAAAAAGCGATAGGCGCCCTCGACACCCGCATCGCTCCACTCCATGCTCTGCTCGGGCGGCGCGGCAAACATAGAGAACAGCCGCACAGTGTCAGCCCCGTACTGTTCGATCAGCTCGGCCGGGTCGACGGTGTTGCCTTTGGATTTGCTCATTTTAGTGCCGTCTTTTAGCACCATGCCTTGGCACAGCAGACGGTCAAAAGGCTCGTCGCATTCGACAAGACCTTCATCGCGCATCAGTTTATGAAAAAAGCGCGCGTACAATAAGTGCAAAATGGCGTGCTCAATGCCGCCCACGTACTGGTCTACCGGCAGCCAGTAGTTGGCCGCGTCTGGGTCGAGCATGCCCTCGGAGTAGTTGGGGCAGGTGTAGCGGGCGTAGTACCAGGACGACTCCATAAAGGTGTCAAAGGTGTCTGTCTCGCGCTCGGCGGGCTGACCGTTAACCTCGGTTTTGCGCCATTCGGGATCGGCCTTGATGGGCGAGTGTATGCCGTCCATCACCACATCCTCTGGCAGCAACACCGGCAGTTTGTCGGCCGGTACCGCAATCTCACCGCCATCGGGCAGGTTGATCATGGGGATAGGCGCGCCCCAGTAGCGCTGGCGCGATACGCCCCAATCGCGTAATCGGTAATTGGTTTGCTCTTGGCCTTTGCGCGCGGCTTTAAGGGTTTGCGCAATGGCGTCAAAGGCGGCGGTAAAGTCTAGCCCGTCGTACTCGCCAGAGTTAATCAGCACGCCTTTGTCGACAAAAGCGGCCTGGTTTACATCGATGGCGCTGCCGTCTGTGGGCGCTATCACCTGTTGTATTGGTAAACCGTATTGCTGGGCAAACTCAAAATCGCGCTGATCGTGGGCCGGTACGGCCATGACCGCTCCCGAGCCATAATCCATTAAAACGTAGTTGGCCACCCACACCGAGATTTCTTCGTTGGTGATCGGGTGCAGCGCTTTAATACCAGTATCGATACCTTTTTTATCCATGGCGGCCATGTCGGCCTCGGCCACGGATTGCTTTTTGCAGCTGTTGATAAAGCTCGCCAGTGCTGGGTTGTTGGCGGCCAGCTCGGTGGCAATCGGGTGCTCGGGTGCCAGGCTAACGTAGCTGACGCCCATAACTGTGTCGGGGCGCGTGGTGTAAACGTCAAAGCCGGTGTGCTCGGCAACGGGGTTGACCAAATCAAAGCGCATCTGGATGCCGCGGCTTTTGCCAATCCAGTTGCGCTGCATGGTTTTAACTTGCTCGGGCCAATGAGGCAGTTTGTCGAGGTCCCGTAATAGCTCGTCAGCGTAATCGGTGATTTTAATAAACCACTGAGCCAGATCGCGGCGCTGTACGGTGCTGCCGCAGCGCCAGCAGTTGCCGTCTTCTACCTGCTCGTTAGCCAGTACCGTCTGGTCGGTAGGGCACCAGTTAACGGTGGCGTTTTTCTTGTACACCAAGCCTTTTTCGTACAGGCGGGTAAAAAACCACTGCTCCCAGCGGTAGTAGTCGCTCTGGCAGGTGGCCAGCTCGCGAGACCAATCAAAGCCAAACCCCAGCTGTTTTAACTGGGTCTTCATATAGTCGACGTTCGAGTAGGTCCACTTGGCGGGTGCGGTATGGTTTTGGATGGCGGCGTTTTCGGCCGGCAAACCAAAGGCATCCCAACCCATCGGGTGTAAAACGTTTTTTCCCAGCATCCGCTGGTAGCGGGCGATCACGTCCGAGATGGTGTAGTTGCGCACGTGGCCCATGTGCAGCCTACCGCTGGGGTAAGGAAACATGGCTAGACAGTAGAACTTTTCGCGGCTAAGGTCTTCGACTACGGCAAAGCTCTGGTGTGCTTCCCAGTACTGCTGGGCGTTTGATTCTACCTCGGAGGGGTGATATTGCTCTTGCATTGGGGCCGGAATTCCCTACGGTTGTGGGTTGATGACAGAAAATTTATCAAAGAGCCGGCATTATAGGGCCTCGCAGGGCATAACACCAAGGGCTGCGGTGGCAACGGGTGCGAGCGCCAACCGCTGTTAAATAAATCCCTCTAGGCCTTGCTATGGTTGGCGGTTTCGCCTAAAATCGCCGCCCTTAAAGCAGATCATACGGCGCAAGTCTTATAAATACGTGGCACAGCTGCGTAACTTCGTGCCGTCCAAGACGATTGGAGCAATTATGTACGCAATTTTTGAAAGCGGTGGCAAACAACATCGCGTAGTGGAAGGTGAAACCCTGAAGCTCGAAAAAATCGAAGTCGCCACCGGCGAGAAAATCGAATTCGATAAAGTTTACTTGGTAGCCAACGGCGACGACGTTAAAATCGGCGCGCCGATTGTTGCAGGCGCCACAGTAACTGCCGAGGTGGTAAGCCACGGCCGTGCGGATAAGATCAAGATCATCAAGTTCCGTCGTCGTAAGCACTCTATGAAGCGTCAGGGCCACCGCCAGTGGTTTACTGAAGTAAAAATCACCGCTATCACAGGTTAATTCAGGAGTTTACTCATGGCTCAGAAAAAAGCAGGCGGAAGTACACGCAACGGTCGCGATTCAGAAAGTAAACGCCTTGGCGTTAAATGTTTCGGTGGCCAGACAGTATCAGCAGGTAGCATCATCGTTCGTCAGCGCGGCACTAAGTTTCACGCTGGTACCAACGTAGGTGTGGGTAAAGATCACACTTTGTTTGCCAAGGCAGACGGTCAAATTAAATTTGACGTTAAAGGTGAGAAAAACCGTCGTTTTGTTAGCGTTGTAAGCGCTTAAAAACGTCCGGCACCTGTTGTTCGGTTAAGGGCTTGGCCCGAGGCCGAGCTGAAAAGAGCTCCGTCGTACGCGATGGGGCTCTTTTCGTTTGTTAGAATAGAAGTTTACGCCTGTGGGCGTACCAGCTAAAAGCGCGGGAGTTGTTGTGAAATTTGTCGATGAAGCACCCATTGTAGTCGAGGCCGGTCGAGGCGGACGGGGTTGTCTGAGCTTTCGCCGTGAAAAATTTATTGCTAAAGGTGGCCCCGATGGTGGCGATGGTGGTGATGGCGGTAGTGTCTTTTTGCAGGCCGACGAAAACCTTAACACCTTAATCGATTATCGCTACCAGCGCCGTTTTCGTGCCGAGAGCGGCGAGCCAGGTCGCGGTAAAGACTGCCGCGGTAAAAGCGGTGAAGACTTAACCTTGCTGGTACCAGTAGGCACTACAGTGATCGACCAAGACAGCGGCGAAACACTGGGAGATCTGACCGAGGTGGGGCAAATATTAAAAGTTGCCCAGGGTGGTTTTCACGGTTTAGGTAACGCCCGTTTTAAATCCAGTACCAACCGCGCACCACGGCAAACATCGCTGGGCAGTGAGGGCGAGGTGCGTGAGATTAAGCTGGAGATGAAAGTGCTGGCCGATGTCGGCCTGCTGGGTTTGCCCAACGCGGGTAAAAGTACTTTTATTCGCTCGGTAAGCTCGGCCAAACCGAAAGTGGCCGATTACCCCTTTACCACCTTGATACCCAACCTTGGGGTGGTAAAAGTACAGGCGCACCGCAGCTTTGTGATTGCCGATATTCCCGGTGTGATTGAAGGCGCCGCTGACGGTGCCGGCCTGGGGATTCGCTTTCTAAAACACTTAACCCGCTGTCGCGTACTGTTGCACCTGGTGGATGTGTTGCCGCCCGATGAGTCGGATCCGGTAGCCAATGTGCAGGCGATTAGCCGCGAGATTAAAACCTTTAGCCCCTCTTTGCTCGAGCGCGAGCGCTGGTTAGTGTTAAATAAAATTGACCTGCTGCCCGACAGCGAGCGCGAGCAGCACTGTCAAAGAATCATCGATGCGCTGGACTGGAAAGGGCCTGTGTACAGCATAGCGGCCGCCAGTGGGCTGGGCACTGAGGCTCTTGCCTCTGCCCTAATGCAGCACCTAGAGGTACGCTGGCAGGCCGAGCGAGACGACCCGAGCTTAAAGCAAGTCGAGTACGATTTTCAGGATAAAATGCAGGCCGAGGTGCGCGAGCGCATTGATACCCTGCGCGAGCAACACCGCGCTGCGCGTAAAGCCGCTAAGCTTGGTGGCTTGAGTGAAGACGATTATGACGATGACTACGACGACGATGATGACGTCGAAGTGATCTATGAGCCTTAGAGTGTAGCGACCGATGAGCCGACGCAAACAAATAGTAAACGCCCGTCGCTGGGTGATTAAAATAGGCAGTGCACTGCTGACCAACGACGGCAAAGGCTTAAACTATGCCGGCATCGCCCATTGGGCCGAGCAAATGGCCGAGCTTAAAAAACGCGGTATAGAGCTCGTGTTGGTGTCCTCTGGTGCTGTTGCTGCGGGCATGACACGGCTGGGCTGGCGCGAGCGCCCCACCGAGCTTAACCGCTTGCAGGCCGCCGCCGCCGTGGGGCAAATGGGTTTGATTCAAAACTACGAGGCGGAGTTTGCCCGCTTTGGTTTGCACACCGCTCAGGTGTTGCTCGATCACGATGATTTGTCCTCGCGCGAGCGCTACCTTAACGCGCGCTCGACTCTGATCACATTGCTAGAGCTGGGCGTGGTGTCGGTGGTTAACGAAAACGATACCGTGGTCACCGATGAGATTCGCTTTGGCGATAACGACACCTTAGGGGCGTTAGTGGCCAACCTTATCGATGCCGATTTACTGGTGATTCTCACCGACCAAGATGGTATGTTTAACGCCGACCCGCGCAGCAACCCCGATGCTCAGCTTATTTCAGAGGTCGCCGCCGCCGACCCCAGCCTTGATGCCATGGCCGGAGATGGCGGCAGCCTCGGGCGCGGTGGCATGATTACCAAAGTGCGTGCCGCCCGTGTCGCGGCACGCTCTGGTGCCGACACAGTCATCGTTGGTGGTAAACAAGACAATGCGTTGCGTCGCTTGGCCGCCGGAGACGACATAGGCACCTTTTTGTGGGCCGACCAAGAGCCACAGGCGGCGCGCAAGCGCTGGTTGGCCGGGCAGTTACAAACCCGCGGTACCTTGGTGTTGGACGACGGCGCCGTTAAGGTTTTATCGGAGCAGGGCAAAAGCCTGCTGCCGGTAGGGGTTAAAGAGGTAAAAGGTAGGTTTAACCGCGGCGACATGGTGGTGTGTGTGGATGGCGCTGGCCGCCAGGTTGCCCGGGGTTTGGTGAACTACTCCATCAATGATGCACGTAAAATCATCGGCCACCCCAGCAGCCACATCACCACTTTGTTGGGCTACCAAAACGATGACGAACTTATTCATCGCGATAATATGGTCTTAAACTAACCCGTCTTAAACACGAGCCCAGTCTTGGGCTCGTGAGCTTTTCTGTGCTTTGGTCAATTATCCCTCGCTATACTCTTATTCAAGCACCGCTAACGGTCTGCTCTGTGCTTTTTGTTGGGTTAAAACCCCTGCAGCTTGGCAAGTGAGTTGGGTGTAAGGGGTTGCCTGTGTGGTTGGGTGCTTGTTAATGTTCAAAACCTGATAGATAATAAGAATCATTATCGTTTAAGGGGTTGAGGAGATACTCATGGCGCGGGAATTAATTGAGCTTTCGCAGTGGCAAGACCAGCTACAAGATTACCTTTTACAACGTTTTGGTAATCTGCGTTTGGCACGCTGGGCAACCCGAGAAACCATTAACCAACTGGATCAAAGTCCACTGCTGGAAACAGTGGGTAACCCGTACTTTTATGCCATTGGCTATGCGTTGTCGCTGGCGTTAACGAGCGATGGTAAAGCCCCTTTAACTCTGGTGCCAAAGCAATGATCCGCGGCCTGGCAAAAGCTCAATTGGATCGTCTGTACAGTCATGCCATTGCCGCGCAGCGCTGGCCCGAGCTGGGTTTGGTGGACAGTGCCGCGGCGCAGCTGCTGGACATTGTCGGCGGCAGTGACCGCTACCGCACCATCAATACCCGTGCCGAGCCACTGGTGGTGCTGCGCAGTCGCGCGCTGGATGCCCGTGCCTTGAGCTTTTTGGCTGACGCACCCACGGCTTTGGTGATTAATGTCGGTGCCGGTTTAAACACGCGTTTTCATCGTTTAAGCCAGCAGCTTGATTGGCCGCGCTTTCATTGGTTAGAGCTGAACACACCAGCGCTGGCCCAAGCCCAGCAAAGCTATTTTCCGGTAACCGATAACTACCTTTGTCGGGCCGTTACCGCGCAGCAATTGGCATCGGTGGTACACCAAACGCTGCGTCAATGGCAGGGCCCAGCGTTGATTATTGCCGAGAGTCCGGCAACTTGGCTAAGCGCGTGCCAATGGCGCCAGTTGTTAATCGCGGGCAGCGCGGCGCCCCAGATGGCACGGCGCGATATCATTTACGACTACCTCTCGCCGCTAGCGCGTTGGCGCTGTTATGGCTGGGGCGCGCCCTTAGCGAGGCTGTATCCGCGTGCACACTTTGCCAACCCAGCAGTGCCGGCGCCATGGCGGTTATTGCACCGAGTTGCTGTAAAGCTCCCGTCGGCTCATCGAATGTGGGGGCACTGGCAGGCTGCCCATCTGAGTAAAACGCAAGTGTTAAGGTTGAAGGGCACCTCTATTAATTAAGAATTGCCTCTCGGCAGCGACTCCATGTGCTGCTCTATCTCCTGCGTCCTTGCACTCGTGCGCGAGTCCAAAACGTTCAACCGTTAGGCGCTCTTTGCAGGCAATGGCCGTAGCCCTTGGCAAAAAGAGCAACGACGCGGATGGGCGTTTTGGCCGCGCCCTTCGGGTCCTTCATTGCTTCCCGCTCTCTGCGTTGGCTTCGCTAGATGGGCAATAAGCCCATCGTCGCAAACCCGCCTTGATAGCGAAAAGCAATGAAGGCCAGAGGTGGTTCCGAATTAATAGAGGTGCCCTGTAGTAAGATTGGGGTTTAACTGTGGCTGATAAGATGGTTGCGCACAGGGCGTAGTTTTTTAAACAGCCGATAAAGGAGGCCGCATGCCGACTAACTCAGAGTTGCTGTGGCCCGATAGCTTTACCCAGTTGTCATTTACGCGGGTGGGCTCAGCCCTTGCTGCGGCACAATCGTTACTGGGTTTTGCGGCCGATCTTAAGCGCACACTGCCACTGTCGCAGGCAGTGGCACAGCGGTTAATAGGCCTCTACACACCACTGGCAAATTACTGTTTTGGCAAAGTCAGCAGCGAACCTGACACACCTTTTATACTGGGCATTAACGGCGCCCAGGTCA
>Ga0209075_1001254_pt1 | contig 24149 bp, 20 predicted proteins | sample Stecom2011_FD_187523 | JGI IMG/M metagenome (GOLD analysis project Ga0209075, IMG submission 187523) | Agricultural soil microbial communities from Utah to study Nitrogen management - Steer compost 2011 (SPAdes) (version 2) | ecosystem: Environmental > Terrestrial > Soil > Agricultural land...
TTCTGTTTTTCTCACAAGATTGGGCCAGAATAAAAAAAATAAAGCTACATATAAAAGGAACTGATTTTCAACTTAAAGTTTGGAAAACACTGTTAGAAATACCATTAGGAAAGTTATCAACTTATGAAGAAATAGCTCAGCATATTCAAAAACCTAAAGCAGCTAGAGCAGTTGGAACAGCTATCGGAAGTAATCCTATCGCATTTTTAATTCCTTGTCACAGAGTTATTCAAGCTTCAGGTGGACTAGGCGGATACATGTGGGGAGAAAAAAGAAAAACTGCAATTATTGAACGGGAAGTAGCGGAGAGACAACTTTACAAGAACAATGTTAACTTAGAAAAATGATAGACTCTACTCTCCTTTTCTTAATTATAATTATTTGGATTGTAGCTTTACTATTTTCCTTAAAAAAGAAAAAATCAAAAAAGATTTTTTTGATCAATATAATTATTGCTGCTCTTTACTCGACGACTCTATTTTCAATATCTTACATTCTAGACAATAGAGATGCTTTGCTTTATATCACATTAACATTTCTTTTATTAGGTATTCATTCTCTATTTACTTTAGTTTATGTCTTACTTTTAGCTTTTTCGAAAATTAAATACCGAAGTAAAACATGAAAATAAACAAAGCAACTTCACTTTTAATCTCTGGCGCATTTCTAACATTTATTAGTCTAAGTGATTTAGATAATTTCAGCATACCATTACATGGATTTTTTCTCCTTATCGGAATATTGGCGCTTGCAATGGCTTTTATAGAATTCTTTAAACCGAAGAAGAAAGACGATGCCTAATCAATGGTGTTGTTATTGACATGATTTTTCCCTCTCAAAATCACGGTCCTCAATAAGAAACTTTGTGCATCCATATCATGAACTAAATATCGAATTCACTAAATGTAAGACCTCAGTTCTCTAAAAAAATCATACTAAAAAAAGAAACTCCCACCGAACAAGTCGATGGGAGTTTCTTTTTGAAATAACATAATTTATTTCTTCATTACTCTATAATTACCGATAACAGAATCTTGTTCTATCGTTAACATATAAATTCCAGCTGGTTGCTGACTAAGGTCCACATTGAATGTGCTTGAAGCAGATTTCCCACTCATTACCTTTTTACCATCTGCAGATGTAACTATATAATTAACTGGCTCATTTCCTTTTAAAACAACTTTCACAACATCACTTGTTGGATTTGGATAAAGCTCCACTAATGAAAGCTCTAAGTTGTCTATACTGCTAACATTAACTGTTTCACATGCAGAAGTTCCAGAACAACCTCCTTCAGTAACAACTACAGCGTAGTTACCACTCACAGTTGGTGTAAATGTTTGTGAAGTTTCTGAAGTGATTGGAGCGTTTCCATTATCGCAATCTATCCATTGGTAAGTTGCTCCTGTTGCGTTTGCAGTCAATGTCTCACCACTATTTGTGATTGAAAGATCTAACTGTGTGCTAACAGTAACCATTTCAGTTACTGTACTATCACAACCTGCTGCTGAAAGCTCTATATAAACACGAGATTCATCCACAATTACATTCGTTGAAATAACTCCATCACCGTATGTATGGTCTGAACCATAACATACACTCGAAGTTACTGTATTTGTTACATCAGTATTCACAACAACCATTTCAGTTACTGTACTATCACAACCTGCTGCATTTAAATAAGTAAATACCATTTGTTCATCCACAATAACATTTGTAGAAGTTGTTCCATCTGAATAAACATGAGTTGCCCCAGTGCATATATTCGTTGTAATCGTATTTGTTGACAATTGTTTAACAATAACTATCTCTGTAATAGTACTATCACAACCTGCTGCATTTGGCATTATAATCACAAGTGATTCGTCTGCAGTAATATTAGTAGAAATCGTTCCATCTGTATACGTATGATCAGAACCATAACATACATCCGTTGAAATTGATGAAGTTGTATTAATACAATTGTCTAAAATTGGACGAATAACAACAGCTTTCATAAATGCAGCACCGAAATCTTCTACTGGAGCATATGGTTGACCTGTCCACCCAACATAATACGATAAAGTATTGAAAATATCGTTTGAATATGCTATACCAATATTTGTGTTATATTCCGTTACTGCAACAAGGTATTTCCCTGGCGTTAATGTTAAATTACCTCCGCCAATTGCCTTGATTTCATGAGTTGTAATTACAACTACACCTGTATCTGCTGGAGTAAAAACATAAGCGGGAGATTCACCAATAATATTATTTGGAAGACCGCCACTAACATCGAAAATAGTTATACGTGTAGAATCACCTACTCCATCATGTGCTACAGTAGTTGACCCTTCTTTACGTAAAGCAATCAATACAGAGTCAATATCAACTGAATTTGTAATATCATACATAGCTCCAATATACCCTATTCCAGCAGCTCCAATACCATATCGTCCAGATATTTGTCCATTATCACGTGCATAAGTTAAGGGTGTTACAGAGAATTCATATTTTGCTGTGTCTGCTGTTGTAACCGTGTTATCAGTACATGTTGAAATATAATGAACAACATAATCTCCAACCGATGGTGGTGTATAACTTCCTATTACTTCAACTGAGCTCGCACTTACAGCTAAAGTAGCTGGAGTAGAGGAGGCAGTATAAACAGGTGTCACTAAATTTGGTAGCATGTATACGTTTGCTGTTAAAGTAGCATCTGTTGTTTGTCCAAGTCCAATATTTGAAATTGTTGCAGCCAAAGGCAATGCTGTTACTTGATCTAAAGGAATTAAGGTGTAATTTTTTTCTGGTTTTGATGCAGTAACATTTGGTAATAAAGGTGTTCCAAATGGAGTATATAAGAAATCGTCTATACCAATATTATCTGAAGCTGTACCAGATGGACCACCATCAGTTACAAAATACCTGAATGCCATTCTTCCACTAGTAGGGCTTCCTAATCCGGAAATTGTTATTGTATATTGTGTCCAAGTGTCAGGGTATCCAGTTGGTCCAGAAATCAATGTTGGATTAATATCTAATAACAAAGTCGTAAAATCACCAACACTTGTTGCTGTTGCTCCAAGATTCGTACTAGCGCCATTTGTACTTAAACGCACTTGCAGTCTATCAGCGTAAGTAGCGCCATCAACAGTTCTTGTGAAAAAAGTTATAACATCGCCATTTGTAAAAGTACGATTTGGTGTTATTAACCAATTACTAATCGTTCCAGCACCTGCAGTACTATTAAAGTTTGCTGCGATAAAGTTAACGCCTCCATTTGGAGCGAAAAGAGCAGCTCCATTAAACCAATCAGATGATGTACCAATAGGAGAACTTAGATTTGTTGTAACCCAACCGTCTGCGACTAGAGTATTAACATCTTCAAAGCCTTCATTAATAGCTTGAGCGGAAATTTTGCTCGACATAAATGTCCCTAACAAAATACCTGATAAAAGAAATAGTGTTTTTTTCATATTTAATTATTTTTTCAAATGTATGTAAAGTAATCTATTCTATGGTTATTTTCATATGTTTTTATGGTTTAGGCTTGGTTAAAGGAGCTGTTTTCACTGCTTTAGAAATAGATGGAGACTTTCCACTGCCTCTTGTTTGGGCACCGCTTCCTTTATTGTCCTCTACTGTCTCAGTGGTGCCATTAGAATCATCCTTAACAACTTCGACGTTTTTTGAGGCTCCACAAGAGAAGAACATCAATGCAATCAAACTTAAAACGCTAATTTTTTTCATACTTCTTATATTAAATCTAGTGAAATATAGGTAATTTAAACAGGATGGTTTACATACTATTCTGAAAACTTACAGGATTTTCTAATTCATCGTGTTATGCAGCTTGTCTTATAATTAAAAAATAGTTTGTTTGAATTTTATAAAAAACTGATTAACAAAGGTCTAATAATTAGAACCTTGTTTAATTATAATCAATCATCAGCGCATTATAACTTTAAAAATAATAGTAGCTTTACATTTTAAGCTGCTTGGATCAGGGTGTTAAATGTGCTCACTGTGAGAGAAATATTTAAAATATTTTTAATGCACAGCTAATTGATGATTGATCACAATAAACAATATTATGACACGAATACTTTATTTATTACTCATTGTTTTTACTCTATTTAGCTGTAACAATGACAATTCCACAGAAATTGAGAAAGCTGAAGAAGAAACTACTGATTTGCTAGAAGAAACAGCGATGAAAACAGACACACTATACGAAAGTCTCAAGAATCTCCTGGCCAATAAGCAACCAATTTATGGTGGTTATTTATTTCTTGAATCTGAAGAGTCAATCCCTGGCTCCCTTCATGACCACAGCATATTGCAGGAGTCTGATGATTATGTTTTTATACAATCCACCAATGGTGGAACAGATATACGACATTATTATTTAGTTAGTTTCTCCAAGAAAACTGGTGTTTGCATCGACTTTCTTCATATAGGAATGGAAACAGAAGGAGTTGATCCTTACAAAGTAAATTGGAAATCAAACACTTCATTTTCGACAGTCGATTATCAATACGAGTTAATAGAAGACAAAGAATCTGGAGCTTATATGAAGGGGAAAATTTTAGACTCTACAGTTCAGAATTATACCATTGCTCCTAGTGGAACTATAATTTCTAAAAAACCTAGTAAGCCTTAGATTCGTATCAAGTAAATTACTAAATTCGTCGCTTAAACTGCCCAATAAGAATAGGTTAAAAACAAACTCCTCTCTAATTTAACAATGGACATATCCATAAAAATATTGAAGATTCTTCTCTTGTTAATTTCAGTTTATTTCTGGAATCGATATATTATTAAGAACATGTTTAAAATAATAATTGGTTTTCATAGAAAATTTAACACGATAAATATGAATAGAATTCCGATTCAATTTCTCATTCAAAATGAAAGAAAGTTTTACATATTCTCAGCCTTGTTCTTTTGGATTGGAGCTGCTTTTATTTCATATGATATTTTATTGAATGAGTAAATACACGAGAATTATGAAAAACATAATATTTACGTCCATATTATTACTTACCCTTCTTTCGTGCAAAAAATACGAATGCGTAAAAACGAGTGCGCCTGATATGATTGGCGAATGGGTCCATAAATCTGAAAACCAAGGCTACCATTACATCTACATTCAAGAAAATGGCAGGGGACACATGAATGGAGTAAATAATCATGGCAACAATCAAGATACTCAAATTAGAGGTTGGTACATCAAAGAGGAGGTACTCTACTTTAGTCGGTTTTACAATAAAACAGAAGAAGATAAATTCATTATTAATACTTACCCTACCGTTGCAAATCAACAGATAATATCTGAATTCAATACGGTTGAAATGGGAGGTGTTTATATGGTTTTAAATGGCAGGATGTACAATAAGAATAAATAATTTTAATTAAAATAGAATCTATTCTAAAAGACTAACCTACTCATATTCAGAATCTATTCTTCAAAAATACACCTCCACCGCCCAATTGGAATGATTATTGACTATTTTTAAACCATAAAACAGAAAAACATGGACATCCACTTCAATAATGTAATTCCAATTCCACTAGCAGGAATTCAACACAATGACAAAAGCATTTGGGGTAATTCATTTTCTCTGCATAAAGGAGAGAAGGTAATGCTCAATGCATCAAGTGGAAAAGGGAAAACCACATTTACTCATACGCTTGCTGGAATTCGCAGGGATTTTAATGGCAGTATTCGTTTTGATAAGCGAGAAATCACTTCTTTTTCTCCCGAAGAATGGGCTGAATTGAGAAGACTTCAACTGAGTTTTGTTTTCCAAGATTTACAATTGTTTCCGCAATTAACAGTCGAAGAGAATTTACATTTAAAAAATAAGTTGACTGATACTTTTACTTCATCTGAACTCAAACAAATGTTGGAGGAATTAGAAATAGAAGATAAATGGGCTGTACCGTGTGGGATTTTATCGATGGGACAACAACAAAGAGTAGCGATTATTCGCGCTTTGAGTCAACCCTTTGATTGGTTATTAATGGATGAACCTTTTAGTCACCTCGATGATGCAAACGCACAACGTGCTTTGAAGTTGATCAACCGAAGAGCCGACCACATCAATTCAGGTTTCATTTTAACCACTTTAGGAGAGAATCACAATTTTGATTTCAACAGAGCATTAAACTTATAAGCCATGATTAAGAAAATATTATTTAGTTATCAGAATAAAACCCAATTGATCATTGCGATGATTGGGTCATTTCTTGGCTTTACTTTTCTAGTGACTTCTATTCATTATTTAATTCGTGTAAATGAATTTGGTGAAGGAGAGGAAATATTGGGAAACAACACCATGATTATTCAAAAGAAGGTCAACAACTTCAGCAGTATGAATATGGCCAAAACAGACTTTAGTGAGCGTGAAATTGAAAGCATCCGAAATGAGGGTTTTACGGAAAACCTACAGCCTATCTTAAGCAATAGCTTTGGAGTTTCATTACAAACAGACAGTGAGTTAGTTCCTTATTTCCGTTCAGATGTTTTTGTACAATCAATAGACAATGATTTCACGAAAATAGATTCAACAAAATGGAAATGGTCTCCTGGTGATGAGTTTGTCCCCATCGTTTTACCCCGCGACTTCTTGGTGATGCTCAATACTTTTGCGAGTGCCAAAGGAATTCCTCAGGTTTCAGATGATTTAGCGAAAACCATTGGTTTTAAGTTTACTTTATACAATGACGATAAAAAAGAATGGGAAAAAGTAAAAATTGTAGGATTTACCAACGAAGTTTCTGCTATTTTGGTTCCTTCCTCTTTTATGGAATATGGAAATGAAAACTTTCCAACGAGTGTTCCTGCAAAAACAACACAGTTGATGTTGACCGTTAAAGAAGGTCGTTTCGGTGAGTTTGAAAACTACTTAGAAAAGCGTTCATTAGAATCTAAAGAAAACTCAATGATTGTTGGAAAACTTAAAAGCGTAGCTGGAACATTGTTTTCAATTCTTATCGGAATTAGCGTAATCACAGTTTTTCTAGCAGGATTAGTTTTGGTTCAATATGCCCAACTCTTGATTTCTCGAAATGAATATGAAATCAGGACATTATTGCGACAAGGTTACTCTCCTAAAAAAGTAACAACAACTATTTTGAATTATTTTATCAAAGTATTTGCTGTGATTTCAGGCGCCAGTTTAGTTGCATTTGCCATCGCTAAATTATTCATCGACAGTCTTCTCATTAAAGGAGGAATTCATATTGCACCTGGCTATACAGTTTTAAGTGTGGTTGCCGTAATTATAGCATTTGGAATTTATACAATTGTTAATTATTTCAATGCAAAACGGGGCGTATTAAAAACGCAATAAACTATTTCGTTAAAAATCTGTTAAAAGGGTAGCCCTATTCAGGTTTTAATCGTCTGAATTCATAAATACAAATTATATTAGCATTAAACTGAACAAATATATGAAGTTAATTAACACACTTATACTTACTGCTTTTATCGGAATCAGTGGGTTCGCACAAGATTTAACATTTAAAGTTACGGGAATTAAGGACACGACAGTTCATCTCGTGAAATATGTCGGGAGTAAGCTTTACTATGCAGATACTGCTCAACTTGTAAATGGTAAAGTAACATTTGATGGCAGCAGACAAGAGCCTGGAATCATGGCGTTATTAATGCCTGGACAAAGATATTTCGAGTTCATTCACAATAAGGAAAAAGTACATATTGAAACAAAATCACCGAATTATGTAGACCATATGGTGATTAAGAGTTCGAAAGAGAATCAGATTTTCTTAGACTACATTAGGTTTATGAAGGTGAATCGTGAAAACGCCAATAAACTTCAAGCAGAATATAGTGAATTGGAGGAAGATCAAACCGAAGAAAAAGCCGCATTATCAGCTCAAATAGAAAAGGTTGGAAAAGATGTTCTTGCTTATCAGAGTAAAGTTGCTGAAGAAAATCCTAACACTTTAGTGGCCAAAATTATTAAAATGTCAACAGATGTTCAAATTCCTGAAGCACCAAAAAATGAAGAGGGAGAACCCATAAATAAGAACTTTGGATATGAATATTTCAGAGATCATTATTTTGACAATATCGATTTGACGGATGACCGATTAGTAAATACTCCAGTATTGCAAAATAAACTAGAGTATTTCTATTCTAAAAACATGCTTTTACAACATCCAGATTCTATCATAAAATACATTCATCCAATTGTGGATCAAACAAAAGAAGGGTCAATGATGTACCGCTTTTTTGTAACTACGATTACCTCTCATTTTGAGAAGTCAAAAATCATGGGCATGGACAAGGTTACAAACTACATGATCAATCGTTATTACTGCGCTTCAGATGCACAAGGAGAGCCTAAAGGATATTGGATGGATAGCGAAAAGCTAGAAGAATTGTGTAAAGACACCAAGAAACGTTTACACCTTGTTCAAGGAGAGGTTCCGCCAAACATTATTTTACCTGATTCAACCAATAATAAATGGTACAACCTTTATGAAATTGAAGCAGATTATATCATTCTTTACTTCTGGGATCCAGGATGTGGACATTGTAAAAAGGTTACTCCTAAACTGGAGACTTTATATACTCAAAAGTTTAAAGCGAGAAACATTGAGATTTTCTCTGTAGGAAAAGCAACAGGAGATGATTTTGAAGATTGGAAAGCATTCATTCGTGAAAAAGGATTGACTTATATTAATGTTGGAGTAACACGTGACCTTTATGAACAAGCGAAAGCTGATCCGCGGTCTTTAATTCCTTCTAAAACAACTTTAGAGTCCATTAACTATCAAGATACTTATGATATTTACTCCACTCCACGTGTTTGGATTCTAGATAAAGACAAGAAAATCATTGCTAAATCTTTAAGTATAGGTCAAATCGAAAGATTACTAGACGATTTACAAGGACACAAAGATGCTGAGAAGCTATTTGAACTTGAGGAGAATTCAGAAGATATGAAGTAAGTCTATTAACAAAAATAATAGTAAATAAAATAGGGGCGCACCAATGGTACGCCCCTATTTCATCTATAGCATTTTAAAGATCTTATTTCTTATTGAACAATCAATTTATTTTGTTGAACTGTACCATTCTTTTGAAGGTGCACGACATAAGTTCCTTTTGCAAATTGACTTGTATTAATTGGCAATTTAACATCACCTTCAATCTTATAAGAACGTTTTGCAACTACTTTTCCGGCAAGGTCCGTAATTGTAATACTTACTTCTTCTCCGTTTGCATTTAACATATCAATATATGCAATGTTATTTGCTGGATTAGGATATATGTTAAACCCTGCGTCTTTAATTTCATTCATTTCAAGACTTGTGGTTTCATCGCAACTCGCTAATCCGTTGGTTTCAGCACCAGAAATTGTTGTATATCCCGCATTATCAATTTTACCTGTAGGATTGATCAACATCCCAACGATATGCATTTGACTTTCATCCCAACTAGCAGGTAGAATAAAAGTAAAACAAACCGTATGCTCATCTCCAGATGTAATCCCTGACGGAAGCAAACTAGCATCTCCAGCAAAAGAAGGGACGATTTTTCTTGCTACGTGATCGTACACCATTTGACTCGCAGGAACAGGGCTTGGTAATAATTCATAACCTCCCATAACTCCTGCTCCACCACCAGCATAAGCATTACTTTGTGCATAACCTGATGACGTTCCAGTTACTCCATCTTCAGTTAAAGCACAAGCTACTTTCCAGTTACTAGAAATACTAGAAGAAAAAGCATAGGTTAAAGAAACTTTTAATTCTCTTGTTATTGGATCAAAGCTAGCACCATTTGTAATCACTGCTTTTGGCGCAATAACAATTCGATCAATAAAGTCAGACTCCATTGATGAAGGATCAATACTGCTACCACGATCTACAAGTGCACTTGGGTAGCCAGATATTCTACTTCCAATTCCTGCATCATAAATTGCATCAGCCATTGGATCGTTATTATGAACAGCTATTCCTGCCCAAAAACCATCATACTTATTGGCCATATAATCCATGAAAACAGCTCCTCTTGGACACCATTGACACCAGGTTCCAGTTCCTTCCTCACCCACCACTATTTTGCCTGCAGCTGGTGATATTGGGTTAATGGTCACTGATTTTCCATCATCTGTTGCGTCCCCATCTTGTCCTAATCCATTCACATTTGAAATTGTTACAGACAAGACATTACTTCCGGCCAACAAAGTCGTAGGTGTTGAGAAGGTATAATCATAAAAATTTAATGAATTGAGTGTAATTCCAGTAATATTTTCAACAACTGGAACTCCTCCACCGTAGGTGTATGTTAAATCAAATGAAGTAATAACATCAACTCCCAAGTTTCTAACCTTAGCAACAACATCTGCGCTTTGTCCAGCTATTCCTTCTAATTGACTTACAAAAGTAACCCCTCCATTTAATGGTGGAAGAGCAGCTGGTGTATGATTATAACTGATATCATCTACATAAAATCCAGCTTGTCCATTTCCTCCTTCACTTGATGAGTTTACTGGATAAAGATCTAAGATACCAATAGCGTTAATTGGATTTGAGAATACACCTTGACTTGTACCATCAACAAATACTTCCCATTGATTAGTAGTTAGATTGATGTCCATTTTTAAATTAAACCATTGTCCTGTAGGATAAGTAGTCGTTAACATTGATGTTCCGCCACTTTTAAAACTAAGCGTTCCATTATTCAACATATGGCAATCTATGGCCCAAACATTTCCAGGGGTATGATCTTGTTGTAAGTTGAAATACCCTCCTTTATTGGATTCTACAAAGTAATTTGCTTCAAGGGTGAAATTTCCAGAATTATAAACCTGATCAAATCGCAGGATTATGTCACTTGGTCCACCAGCTGGTAAATTAGACTGAAGATAAAGTGAGTTGGTTCCACTTGCTGCTTGGACATCGGATATTTTCGCATCTTCTGCACCTCCACCTGCTCCACCTGACCAGGTATCCCAATCTGTTGGATTGGATGAGATCAAGAAGTCCCCAGCTGTATAACTGTCAAAGTTATCTGTGAAAATTTGAGAATAGGTGAATGCGCTAAAAAACAGCGTTGCACCAATAAGTATAGCTTTTTTCATAATAATAGTTTAAATTCACAATTAACGCAAGTTAAAGGAAATAAACTATTAATTTTAATAAAAAGAGAAGGTTTTTTTAAGAAGTAGGATAGATTAAATACAGAACCAATCACTCAAGAAGTGAAAAGCAAAGTACTAATAGTAAGGAGGTTATTGGTCGCTTTTACACTGTTCTTCTGGTTGTGCACCACACATACCACAAGCTGCACCTTCTTCTTGTAAAATAGGATTATTACTTGCACAAGTACCCGCAAACTTCCCGTCTTTTTTTGCCCAAATTTTAATGGCTATTCCTCCAAATGCCAAAGCCAGTAAAATGATTGCTATAATAACTACTTCCATTTTTTTGTTTTCTATTTGTCTACAACAAAATTACGACTTATAACTTAATTATTCAAATCTATAAGCTTCCCTTTTCCGAAACTTTTTACCGTTTTTGAAAGCGGAGTTCCAATGTACTTAACATCACCAGTTTGATTTATTACAGCTTCTAAAGAAGAAGTATTTCCATTGATGAGCATATTGGCTACAGTATTAGAATTTACAAAAAGAGATTGTGTTACATTAAAATATCGGGTATCACAATAACTATTGGTACTACAACTTAAGTAGGCAGATGTTGTTTCACCATGAAGGGTGAAGTTCCCAAATCCATGTGTTACCATTGCGCTTGTATACCCATTTTTCAATGTCAGCTCAACATTCCCTGCACCATCTGTGATGGTTAAACGCAATTCATTAGAGAATAAAGTGTCTTGACTTTTAAGTTCTGAAGAACCTTCATAATAGATTGAGCGTATAGAATCTACATAAATTAAAACATGAATTTTATTTTTAAAAGACCTTAAAAAATTACATTTATTTTTATTTCGAATCGATAACTTACCGTTTTCAGTAAGAATTTCAACATGTTCTAATAAGTTTTCTCCCCCAGACAGTATGACTTTAGATTCCTTTCCTTGAATTAAAGTATAATACAAATCATCATAAAGCATCAAACTGTCAATTCCCTTTGAAATTTGCACGTCCAATGTTGATTCTTCACCTTTTCCTTTAAAGCAAGCTCGCTCATGGGCTTTCTTACATGAAAAAAGACCAATTGTTAAAACAAGAAATAATATTTTAATATTCATCACCATCTAAAAGTTAATCCATATTCAAAATAATCTGCTTTTGCCCAATGAGACTTAATGGTAATATTTGCCCACAGCCTATCTGTAATTTTAAATCTACTTCCAAATTTGTGGTACCACATCCCTGCTGGATCTAAAGGATTATATAAATACCTTCCCATTCCAACTAAAATTTGAAAACGATGGATTGGTAAAACATAAGCTCCATATAATCCCATCTGTAGATTTTTATCTTTCCCGTGGTCTCCTTGGTTGTATTTGACAATTGATTCGTTATAAATAAAATCAACGCCAGCCTCGAGAATACACTTATTCTTAATTTTATAATGTGTATAATTTGTTAAAGCCACAACTCCATAAGTGCTTCCTCCAGTTGGATATATTTGCTTTGCAGAAACAATCAATTGGGTATAGAAGTTCCAAGTTTTTAAGGCTTGTCCTTCTCTCTCAACACTTGCTTCATTAAATGTATTGAGCGGTTTGAAATAATAGGCGTAACTCACTGCAAAAAACGGGAGATTCACCCCCAAATTTGGTAACTGAAAAGCTCCATTAGACAAATGGGTCATGCTCACTTTCATTCCTATAGCATGTTGGACAAGCTTTTTCTCAAATTGAAGTCCAAATCCAACAATACTGTTAACATGAGAACCTATTGCATTGTTTTTCGGATTTGTAATCACATCATAATGTTTAGTAACATATCCTAAACCGACCTCTAAATCAGTACCTAAACTCCATCCATTTCTCTTAAAAAAAGGAAGATAAATTCCGCCAGTAAATCCAATAGCATGACCTAAAACATCTCTATTTCCAAGGTCTCCATAAAAAACACCTAAATTAATTTCAGGGAAATTAAAGTCATGATGCCATTGTTTCTCACCATTCGTTTGTAAAACTACACTTAACTCTGCACCGAAGGCGTGACCTCTAACCAAATGTGCCATAGTAGAACGGTGAGGAAGCAAATATCCTATACGTGGACTTGTCAATATTCCATAATTATGCTTTTGAGCCAACAAAAAACTTGATTGACAAATAAGCAAAAAGCTAAAAAAAACAAATATAGATTTACGTAAGTTCACTAAATTATAATAGTATTGATTTGATTTCTCTACAAATATCGAACTTTATTTTTAAACAGCTTTCATAAATTTAATTTGAAAGACCAATAAATGCTATTATTTTTGACAAAAAACTAAAATGGACGAGCGATTAAAGGCATTTGAGCGATTATTAAACATTATGGATGACTTACGAGAGAAGTGTCCTTGGGATAAAAAACAAACCCTAGAATCACTGCGCCACCTAACCATAGAAGAAACCTATGAATTAGCAGATGCCATTATAGACAATGACCTGAATGAATTAAAAGGAGAAATTGGTGATTTAATGCTTCACATGGTTTTTTACAGCAAGATAGCAAGTGAACAGAATGCGTTTGATATCACTGATGTTTTGAATGGGATTTGTGATAAGTTAGTTTATCGCCACCCTCACATCTATGGTGATGTTGTAGCAGATGATGAAGAAACTGTCAAAGCCAACTGGGAAAAATTAAAATTAAAGGAAGGGAAGAAATCAGTTTTACAAGGTGTCCCCAAATCGCTTCCATCACTTATTAAAGCAGCCAGAATACAAGAAAAAGTTAAGGGAATTGGTTTTGATTGGGACAATGCAGAACAAGTTTTAGCTAAAGTGAATGAAGAATTAGCAGAACTAAAGGTTGAAGTTGACAATAAAACAGATCGTGTAGAAGAAGAGTTTGGTGATGTCCTTTTTTCAATGATTAATTATGCTCGATTTATTGGTGTAAATCCAGAAACAGCACTTGAAAGAACCAATAAGAAATTCATCAAACGTTTTCAACAAATGGAAGTTATTATGGCTGCCGAAAATAAAAGTTTTGATGAAATGAATTTAGAACAAATGGATGTCTTCTGGGAACGTGCTAAAACTATCGTTGGCTAATAATTAGGACTGTATAATAAACAAAATCTACTTTTTAAAGGTTTCTCTATTATAGAAACCTAAAAAAACATTATCTATGCGGGATATTTACTTACTAAATTTAAAAATTTTGAAGAAGTTATTTTTTTTATTTCTATTTATACTTTCTACATCTACATTGCTGGCTCAAAAATCCTTCACAGTACGTGGCTTTATTTATAATGCCGATAATGGTGAAGCTTCGAGTTATGTAAAGGTTTTACTTAAGCCTATGATTTTTAAAGAAAGCGATGAAATAAACGGAACAATTACCGATTTAGATGGTTTCTTTCAGTTTAACGGGATTCCATCTGGCGACTATACTTTAGAAATTAGAAGTATTGATTATGAGGATATAATTGACACCCTTAATATTGGAAGTAAAGAAATTACAACCTTACGTTTTGAACTTCAAAAAAGTGACGAAGTAAAAGAAATGGAGGAAGTCTCTATTCTTGGTCAAGATCAATCTAAGAGATATAAAATCGATATGTCTGTAAACAAGCTAAATCAAGAAAGCTTAGAGAGACTTCCAAGTTTTGGAGCTGAGAATGATATTTTAGCTGCCTTTGCAATTACTCCAGGTGTAGTAAGTACTGGAGATCAAGGAGGTCAGTTATATGTTCGTGGTGGAACACCAATTCAAAATAAAATATTACTGGACGGTATGACTATTTACAATCCATTTCACTCCATTGGATTTTTCTCCGTTTTTGAAACCGAATTAATTAAAAGTGCAGATATCTACACAGGAGGATTCTCTTCAGAATTTGGAGGAAGGATCTCTTCGATTATGGATATTTCATATCGAGATGGTGACCTTAAAAAACATGGTGGATTAATATCTGTTTCTCCTTTTATGGGGAAAGCAGTCTTAGAAGGTCCTGTATTTAAAAACAAAAACTCACCTGGTAGTGGAGGATCTTATATTTTCTCAGCGAAACACGCCTTATTAAATTACTCTTCAAAAGATATTTATCCTTATGCTAATGACGGCCAAGGTTTGCCTTTTAGCTTTACTGATATCTATGGAAAATTCACCGTTAAAAGCCCTGAAGGAAGTAAATTCTCTGCTTTTGGATTTAGTAATAATGATGCTGTGAACTATACAAATATTGCAGATTTAAATTGGAAGTCATATGGTGGAGGAATTAACTTTATGCTTGTTCCAACTTCAAATCCTGTAATTATTAAAGGTCACTTGAATGCTTCTAACTATGAAATATTTTTCCAAGAAAAAGATGGAGAAGCTCCTAGAACAAGTCAAATTGGTGGATTTGATTTAGGATTCGACTTCTCTTATTTCTTAAAAAACCAATCTGAAATCACTTATGGAATTAACATTGGTGGATTCTCAACAAAGTTCCAAACTTTTAATGAGGTGGACAGAGAAATTAAAATTGAAAATTACAACACAGAGTTAAGTGGATACATAAATTATCGTTTAATAGCTGGACGCTGGGTAGTTAATCCAGGACTACGTATTCAAGCTTATCCTTCTGTTTCAACTGTTATTCCTGAACCACGTTTGGGTGTAAAAGTAAACGCGACTGAAAAACTGAGGTTTAAAATGTCTGGTGGATATTACTCGCAGAATTTCACTTCGTCTTCTTCAGATAGAGATATCGTTACTTTATTTTACGGTTTCTTGTCTGCTCCAACCAATGTACAATCAACTTTTACAAAACAGAATGGAAAAGAAACAGATCCTAAAAATGGAATTCAAACTTCATGGCACGGAATATTTGGGGTAGAATATGATGTTTCAAGACCTTTCTCTGTTAATGTTGAAGCATACTATAAGTACTTCCCTAAGCTCTCTAACATCAACAACAATAAATTATATGATGATATAAAAGAGAACAGTAATGTTCCTGATGTTTATAAGAAAGACTTCCTTATCGAATCTGGTGTTTCTTATGGTATTGATGTTTTACTTGAATACAATAAGAAAAGACTCTTTTTATGGGCCGTGTATTCTTATGGTAAATCAGAACGTTGGGATGGTTTTAACACCTACGTTCCTGTTTTTGACCGTAGACATAACATCAATTTAGTAGCAACATATTCTTTCTTAAAAAATAAAAGTTTAGAAATTAGTGCAAGGTGGAACTTTGGATCTGGACTTCCATTCACTCCTACATCTGGTTACTACCAAGGAGAAACCTTTGGAGATGGTGTTACAACAGATTATACAACTTCAAATCCATCTGATTTAAGTGTTTTACTAGGAGATATTAACTCTGCTCGTCTTCCAACTTATCACCGTTTTGATATTACGATAAAGAAAAAATTCACCTTTAAAAATGAGAATAAACTAGAGATTAAAGGAGGAATCACAAATATGTACAACAGAGAAAATATTTTCTATGTGAACCGTGTTACTAACGAGAAAATTTATCAATTGCCATTCTTACCGAGTATTGGCTTAAGCTTTAATTTCTAAAGAAAGCAAAGCAACTTAAAATGATAACTTGAAAAGCATTAGAAAACGAAGTTTAAAGACAGTCTAAAATAGACTGTCTTTTTTATATCTAGTCAATTTCCACGAAATAGAACCTAAGCTTTGTATTGGCTTTAAAATAGCCTTTAAGAAAGTTCTTGGAGTCAAGTCAAGAAGTTAAGTTCATGATATATCGAAGCATAGGGAAATTCATATAGAATTCAGCACGACGTTTAAAGTCCCCTACAATTCTTCAGATTTAATTATCCATAAAAAAAGCCTTCCATTTCTGAAAGGCTTTTAATATTATATTAGAATGATTGGTTTATCATTCAAACAAGATTATACGTTTATTGTAAAATCAATGTTTTTGTCGTTACAACGTTATCAGAAGCTATCTTAACAAAGTAAGTTCCTTCTTTCAAATGTGCAACATTTAGCGTATTTAACGATGTACTAACATTTGAAGTTAATACGACTCTACCAACACCATCGATAACTGTTACTTCAGCATTACTTATACCTTCTGGTAATTCAAAATGAATAACATCATTCGCTGGGTTTGGGTAAACCTTAGAAGTCGAAAGCTTATCTTCCTTAATCCCAGAAGTTGCAGTGTTTCTTGCTAAAACAAAAGTAAATTCATCTCTAGGAACTCCATTTGTAGGTCCAAACCAAAGGTATGAATGAACGAAAATTGGTAAGTTACTAACGGTATGATCATAGTATTCGAATTGCGTGTGCGTTACAGTGTATTCACCAACAATTGTAGTAATTCGAATTGTATCTACTAATTTATAACGTAAAACGTTAGTATATTCTGTAAGCAAGCCTAATTTCAAAGTTCCTCTTCCATCAACCGTAGTATAAACTTTCCCAGTTGCAGGAGCATTTAGTTCTTGGCTCATAAAAGTAAAAGTTGCTGTTCCCTTAATATCATCCACGATTGAATCTTCGAAATTCATTGGATAATTATAATAAAGTCCTTGATCAACTTCAAGTGTAAGAATTAAATCTCCTTTTTCAGCATCATTATAAACAACTCCTTGGCTTGTTCTTTCAGATGCATCAGTTTTAATAAAAGTCAATAACTCTCCTTCTGTTTCAACAGCGATATTAGAATTCTCAAAAGTAACGCTGTGCGCTGTATTAAGTCGGTCTCTTACAATTATCTTACGTGATTCACCATTGTAGTCTGTTAAGTCAGAATAATCCCAAGTCACTCCATCACCAATAACGGCTTCCATATTAACAGCAGCGCTGTCAACAATATATAATAAAATGCTATCTCCTATAACAGGAGCATTACTTGGTGTAAATTGAGCTGAAGCAACTCCAGATAAAAGTAATGTGGTAATAAGTAAAAGTTTCTTTTTCATAATGATTATTGATTAAAATTAAGTTAGATGCGCAAATCTAAAGTTTATTAATTCATTATGAAAGAACAAAATGATATATCTTTAATAAAAGAACTATTATTCAAGTTAATTTATACCTAAAAATTAGAAGCCCCGAATTCAAATTCGGGGCTTCTAAATATCATTGTTTTAAATAAAACTATTTAATCACAGCACTCTTAGTTGTTGAATAAACATCATTTGAAATATTTACAAAATACATTCCTTTGTTCATTTTTGAAACATCAATTGTTTTTACTGTTGAATTCAAAGTTGAAGTATAAACTTCACGACCAAGTGCATCTGTTATAACAACCTCAGCTGATTCAATAGAAGAAGGCAATTGAATGTTTAAACTTTCATTCGCAGGATTTGGATAAACTGCTGTACTTTCCAATACATTTGTTGAAACAGAAACAAATTGAGTTGGTGCGTCATTACTCAATACTAAAGAAACATCTGACATTGGAGCTCCACCAACTTGTCCAAACTGAACTCTCACATGAACAAAAATAGGAAGTTTACTTATTGAGTGATCATAATATTCATATTGCACACGATTCATTGTCATATCGCCAAATAATAGAATTGTTAGATTCATTGTGTCAATAACTTTATACCTTAAAACATCAGTATAATCATTTCCCCATAGTTTTAAAGTTCCTTTACCGTCCACTACAGCAACAGATTTACCAGTCATAGGTACGGTTTGCGTAATTCCGTAAGTTACATCTCCAGCATAAGTATCTATTATTGCTGGTGTATTTTCATCCATTGGATAAGTATAAGTAATCGCGGCATCTGTATCAAACTTTGCAATCACCTCACCTACTGTAGCTTCTGTAAATACAAAACCTTGACTTTCGCGATTTGTAGGACTGCTTATAGAATAAGTCAATATAAAACTTTCAACATCTTGAGCAGCTGTTGACAACCCATAACTAGCTGAGTTTCCTGTCAATGCAGGATCTAAAATAGTTACCGTACGTGTTTCATTTTGATAACCTAAAGTAGTACTGTAATCCCAAGTCACCCCTGACCCTGTTATAGCAGCCAAATTAGGCGCTAAACTATCAATGATATTCAATGTAGCGCCATCACCAACTTGTGGTGCATTAGCGTCTGTAAATTGTGCAAAAGCACTTGCTCCAAAAAATAATGAAGCGACTATAAGTAAATTTCTTTTCATAAATAATAGATTAATTGTTTAAACAAAAATAATGAAATATATCGAACAATTAAAAAAATAAAATCAGCTAAATCAAATCGCTCTGTATAATCGTTAACTTTGTAATACTCATTACGTAAATTAAACAGCTAACGTTGGAAAAAAAGTTAAAAAGGATCTCCTACCTTGTAATTTCAGTGATTTTATTGATTACCGTTTTTTTCGCAATTCAGCTGCCTAAAACTTCTTTGAATTATAATTTTGAAGAATTTTTTCCTGCAGAAGATGAAGAAACAAGTTTTTTCTTTGCCCACCGTGCACTTTTTGAATCAGATAACGATTTCTTACTTATCGCTTTAGAAAGAGAAAAAGGAATCTTTGATCAAGCATTTTTGAAAGAAGTAAACGCCTATGCAAAAGCATTAGATACAGTCCCAAATGTCTTATACACACGCGACATCACCAACGAAAAAGAACGTTTTATTTACGCTGGTGGAATGACAGGTGAAAGACCTTACATTCATTTAGATTCTACGGAATTTACAAATGATTCCCTCCATATTTACAAGAATAAAGAACTCATCAACACCTTAGTGAATGAAAAAGGAAATGCACTGACAATATTTCTGCGACACAAAGACTATCTAAGCAAAGCAAAAAGTGAAAAACTGGTTGAAGACGTAAGGGCGGTAACCGAAAAATTCGAGTTTGAAAATGTTCGAATGGCGGGTAGAACGGTTGGACAAATATATTACATCGATACAATGATCACTGAAATGACCACTTATGTTAGCATGAGTATTCTTCTGGTAATTGTTTTTCTGCTCATTAGTTTTAAATCACTTTGGGGACTGTTGGTTCCACAAATTGTAATTATCGGTTCAATGATTTGGATTGTTGGGTTTATGGCTCTAATTGGTAAGCCCATCAATATTTTATTGATTGTTTTACCTTCAATTATGTTTGTCGTATCCATGTCCGATGTGATTCATCTTATTTCAAAATATTTGGAATTACTGCGTTCTGGACTGCCAAAATTAGAAGCCATAAAAACATCCTTCCGAGAGATAGGAATGGCCACTTTTTTAACATCTTTGACCACTTCAATCGGCTTCTTCTCCTTACTTTTTGTAAATGTTATTCCAATTCAAGACTTTGGACTTTACACTGGAATTGGAGTTCTAATGGCTTTTGTAATTACATACGCTTCACTGCCCTTCCTTTTTTACATTACGAAAGTCCCAAAAGTAGGCAGGAGAACCGATCGTAATTTCGGGAAATCCATCATGCGAAAAGTCTTTCTCATTACTTTAAGAAATCGAAAAGTAATTCCTGTTATCGGAATAATTGTAGTTGCTATTTTTGCTTACGGAGCTTCTAAAATCGTAGTCAACAATTATATAATGGACGATGTAAGTCCTAGCAGCAGTGTTAAACAAGATTTTGATTATTTCGATAAAACTTTTGGCGGTGTAAGGCCTTTTGAATTAGCTGTAATTGTGAAAGACTCCACTGAGGACATTTGGTCCCCAGAAAGATTAAAAGAACTCGAGATCATTGATCAATACCTCATCAATGAATATGGCGTTAATGTAAACACCTCGCTCGCACAGTATTTATCGATTCTTAATCGGGCCTCTCATGCTGGAAATACAGATTATTTTAATGTTCCAGAATCAAAATCAGACATCAACAGGTTCAAAAGGATGCTGAAAATAGCTGACCAAGGAAAGTTTATTGGATCTGTACTCGATTCTACACAACGCATTACGAGAATTAATGGTGGCGTTCCAGACTGGGGGAACATAAAAGCAACAGAAGAAAGTGAAAAGTTTTATCAATTCATAAAAGAACAAGGATTAGATCAACATTTAAACATCCATGTAACAGGAACAGCTGAGCTTTTAGATAGAAACATGAGTTATATGTCTTCCAGTTTAGTTGAAGGCTTATCATTTGCCATTATTGTAGTTTCTATTCTAATGGCACTACTCTACCGCTCTTTTAGAATGCTGATTATATCAATTATCCCCAATATTATCCCCTTAATTATAATTGCAGGAGTCATGGGTTTCTTTGGAATTAATTTAAAAATCACCACTGCAATTGTATTTACTATTTCTTTTGGAATTGCCATTGATGACACCATACATTTCTTAAGTAACTTTAAACTGGAGTTAAAACGTGGGAAATCTAAAATCTACGCTTTAAAAAGTACTTATTTAGGGACCGGAAAAGCTATTGTTTTGACCTCCGTAATTTTAGTTGGTGGATTCAGCATGTTACTCATGTCAAATTTTATGGGAACGTTTTATATGGGATTGATGATTTGTATAACGCTAATTGTTGCCGTACTTTCAGATTTATTTATCCTTCCGCTCTTATTGCTTTATTTCTTTCCCGACCCGAACAAGAAGAAGCAACTAGTTAAAGAAGTCCCACGTGATTCCAATTCGAATTAAGAAAGGCATAATTGGATAATTAACGTCTATTCTTGTTTTTGGATCTTGAAAAAGGTAAGATATGTTTTCACCTTTTACAAAAAATCTAAACTCATCAAAAGACAAGGCCATAAATGCATTTAATTGCATTAAGCTTTCAGTTTTTCCTCCAGTTTGAACGGGCTGTAAAATATCTAAAACACCATTATAAGCCATAAATTGATACCCCGTTTCATATCCAATATCTACGCCTAAAGAAATTCCCAGTTTTTGTGCTTTAAACAACTTAGTTGTAAACGCTATTCTATTTAAGGTCGAGAATAAAGGCTGGTAATTAAAGTTTGCTGAATTGAAGCGGATAGTTGCAGAGGGGTAAAACGCCCATTGACCTAGTTTAAAACCACCTTTCACCTGAAAAGCACCCATTGACACAAAGTCTAAGGTATCTTGTCTCCATTGGTCGTTAATGAAGTAACGTCCATTGTTGATATTTGTCCAAATTACATTCGCTTCAACAAAATTGGTGTCACCATATTTAATCCCCCCTAAAATCTGAAGTTTTTGCTGCATTTTTAGCTTATCAATTTCCCATTGATAGTAATTTGCGGTATGAAAACGCTGATAAGGACTTGGATAAAGATTCTCAAAATTTAACTTTCCATTAAGGGATAAGTTTTTAAGGATGCTGTAATCTAAGTGTGCATAATTTTTAATCTCACCTGTTGCCCCTATTAAATTAAAGTAAAACTCATTTTTCAAGGTCAATTGTTCTCCAAAGGAAGTCCATAGGTTAGAATGCAAGAAAATTTCATTGGTATCTCTGTTCCGACCTAAATTTTGGTTTCTCCAATACTGGTAGTTGATTGTTGCATCAACTTTAAAAAAAGGAGAATTAAAATAGACTCCAGCTCCATTTGCAAACTTAGCCGTTTGATATTGGTCACGTGTTGTTCCACTTGTGTCAATAAAAAATGTATCGATATCAGAAAAATCGATCAATTGATCCGTATATTCTCGACCCGTGATACTGTATTGATGTTTAGTTTTTAAACCAGAACCTATGATAGAGTCGCCAATTAAACGAAAGTAATTATCCCATTTTAAATCTAGTTTTCTTATGCGTGATCGGGCTTGACTACTTTTAATCGGCGTGAATTCAATTTCAAAATCAGCCAATAACGAATCGCTGGTCATTCCTCCATTTTGAGCTAACTCATGTGCACCATAATAGGCCTCAAAATTTGTTGTGTAAATATCTTGCGCGTGATAAAAACGAATATTTAAGTCATTCAATTTATAATCACTACTTCTTAAAAGTCCATTACTTGTTTTTCTATTGTATCGAAAATGGATATGTGTGTTTGGGCGGAAAAACTGATGGTACTCAAAGTTAAGGTCTTGGGTTAAAGAAGTCCCAAAGGCATATTGAAATCCTAAATAAGGCAAGCCACTAAACTTTGGAATTACTTTTTCTTCTGCGCTTATGTAGGCTAAACCCCCTGGACTTAAGAATGTGTTTCTGGCAAGATCTCTTTCATAAAGCTGACCGAATCCACCCCCAGGGCGTAAGTTGTATTTACCCAAGAAGCTAGCATCAACTAAATCAAGCTGATTTCCTATTGAGCGGTATCCAATCTTCAATGAGTCCATTTTTTGAAAGAAGAATTCTTTCTGTCCCATCACAGCGAAAGAAAAAACAAAGATCAAAATAGTAAACAGATACTTCACTAGGGTTTATTAATTAATGGAATTCATTCAAGTTAACGTTAAAGCAGCAAATTTATGATTTTAACCTTAAAACCTTATGAATTGTTCTAGATTTTTCAATACCGTTTTGAATGTATTGTCTAATTAGCATTAATGATGGAGGAATTTCAGTTGAAAACAGGGAGGCAAAAAAATAAGGAAGCTATTACACCTCCTTATTTATAAGGAAACAATTATACTCTTAATTAACTAGATTTATTGTGTTTATTGTTCCATTTTTGATTGATTACAATCATTTATTAGGTCACTCCCATTCTATTCAGATTTTATTCTGATGAATCTACATTTTGAAAATCAATGTAAGCCCCCGACCAACCACATCTTTCATTAGCCGCACCAATTTCTGAAATTTGTCAGAAAAAAATGGCAGTAAAAGACAAAATGTATAAAGAAGTCCAATTATGGAAGTCAAGTGGTAAGAGCAAAGGCGATTTTATATTGGATAAAGAATATTCAAAAGCAAAATTCGAATATTGGCTCAGCAAGTATAATAAAGAGAAAACTAAACCAACAAAATCAAACTTCAAAGAAATCCCCATCACAGAATCCGTTGCCGTTCCCGAAGTAAATCACCAAAAGACCTTGCAAATAGATTTACCGTCAGGAATTAAAATCACAGTCTACAAATGATGTTTGGTTTAGATACTTCCACAAAAGTCTTTCTATATGGCAAACCTTGCGATATGCGTAAAGGATTTAATGGGCT
>Ga0209075_1001256_pt1 | contig 24143 bp, 21 predicted proteins | sample Stecom2011_FD_187523 | JGI IMG/M metagenome (GOLD analysis project Ga0209075, IMG submission 187523) | Agricultural soil microbial communities from Utah to study Nitrogen management - Steer compost 2011 (SPAdes) (version 2) | ecosystem: Environmental > Terrestrial > Soil > Agricultural land...
GAGCCCTCTTTCAATCCCGCGGTTATCGATCGCATGGTGCGCGTGCCTGACGCCGCCAGTTTCGCTGCGTTGCGCTATCTCGAACGGCACCTGGGGCGGCGTTGCGGAGGGTCTACGGGTACTAATCTGATTGCCACGCTGAGCCTGGTCAGCGAGATGCAAAAAGCTGGTGAGAAAGGTTCAGTCGTCACACTTCTGTGTGACGGTGGCCATCGCTATATCGACACCTATTTCAACCCCGCCTGGATTGCCAGCCACGGGCTGATTCTCCGCGTTGCTCAACGGTACGAGTTCTTGTAGCGATTTGTGGGTTCGGGTTTGGTGGATGAATAGGCTATAATCGTCGGCTTTATTCTTGCACTCACAAGGCGCTGATCGTGATTGTATTTGACCAGGTACAGAAGTCGTATCAGGTGGACGGCCGGGCGATCCCCGCGCTGCACCCAACCGATATGACCATTGAAAATGGCGAGGTTTTCGGGATTGTCGGGCATTCCGGGGCGGGAAAATCCACGTTGGTGCGCCTGATCAATCTTCTTGAGCCGCCAACAGGTGGTGAAATTCTGATTGATGATGAGAATATCACCCGCTACAGCGCTGCCGAATTGCGTGCGTTCCGCCGTAAAGTCGGGATGATTTTCCAGCACTTCAACCTGCTTTCCTCAAAAACCGTTTCGGACAACATCGCCTTCCCCATGAAGTTGGCGGGTATATATTCCAAAATGGAAATTCGCGATCGGGTGCAGGAATTGCTGGATCGTGTTGGCCTGGCTGATCACGCCACCAAATATCCTTCTCAGCTGTCGGGCGGTCAGAAACAGCGAGTGGGTATAGCCCGGGCATTGGCATGCCGACCAACCATCCTGTTATGTGACGAAGCCACCAGCGCACTGGATCCCCAAACGACCCAGTCGGTGCTGCGTTTGCTTTCCGAGATCAATAAAGAGCTTGGCCTCACCATCGTGCTGATTACCCACGAAATGGATGTTGTGCGCAGAGTATGTGACCGGGTTGCAGTAATGGACGGTGGTCGCGTGGTGGAAATGGGCCCTGTGAGTGAGGTTTTCCTGCACCCGAAACACCCCACCACCCGGGACTTCGTATTTGAAAGCGAAAGCATCGATAGCCAGGAAATGCAGGAAGACCTGCAAAAGGCCAATGGCCGTATTTTGCGGCTGACCTTCAAGGGCGAATCCACCTACCAGCCTCTGCTGGGCAGCGTGGCACGTGCGTCGGGTGTTGATTTCAGCATACTTTCTGGCCGCATCGATCACATAAAAGACACGCCCTACGGCCAGCTAACGCTTTCGCTTATCGGTGGCGACCTGGAGGCGGCCATGACCGCACTGGAAGCAGCCGATGTACACGTGGAGGTGCTGCGCTGATGGATGCCTTACTAAGTAACGTGGATTGGCCAGAAATTGGTATAGCAAGCTGGGATACACTGGTAATGGTAGGCATGTCGCTGCTGTTCAGTGTGCTGGCTGGCCTGCCCATCGGTGTATTGCTGTTTTTAACCAGTAAGCGACAGCTACTGGAGCAGCCATTGGCATACGGCGTATTGTCGTTTGTAGTTAACGTACTTCGTTCGGTGCCATTCATTATTCTGCTGATAGTGATGATTCCCTTCACCGTGATGTTGATTGGCACCTCATTGGGTGTGGCAGGCGCGATTCCGCCTCTGGTTGCCGGTGGTGCGCCCTTCTTTGCAAGACTGGTGGAAACCTCATTGCGTGAAGTGGACCGTGGCATCATTGAGGCCACACAGGCCATGGGTGCCAACGTGCGACAGATCATTTTTGGTGCCTTGCTGCCTGAAGCACTTCCGGGCATCATTGCCGGCATCACTGTTACTGCGATCACGCTCGTGTCCTACGCGGCCATGTCTGGCGTTATTGGTGGTGGCGGCCTGGGTGATCTGGCCATTCGGTTTGGTTACCAGCGCTTCCAGACAGACGTAATGGTCATCACTGTCGCGCTTCTGGTCATCTTCGTACAAGTGCTGCAGATGGCCGGCGACCGTCTGGTTCTGTATTTCAGTCGTAAGTAGTTATTCAATTTAACAGGAGAGTGAATGATGAGCTTTAAGAAAGCCCTGGTGGCACTGGCTGCCGCATCTGTTTTTTCCGCTGCGGTCTCCGCTGAGAAGCTGTCTGTAGCAGCAACCCCTGTACCCCATGCTGAACTGCTGGAATTTGTGAAGCCACAGCTGGCAGAACAGGGCGTGGAACTGGATGTGAAAGTATTCACCGACTATATCCAGCCAAACGTACAAGTAGACCAGAAGCGTATGGATGCCAACTTCTTCCAGCACCAGCCGTACCTTGATGAGTTCAATGACGGCCGTGGCACCAGCCTGGTGACGGTTGCCGGTATTCACGTTGAGCCGTTTGGCGCTTATTCGAACAAGATCAAGTCTCTGGATGAGCTGAAAAATGGCGCAACTGTTGCCATTCCAAATGATCCCACCAACGGTGGCCGCGCACTGCTATTGCTGCAGAAAGCCGGGCTGATCACTCTGAAAGACGGCAGCAAGATCACTGCAACCCCGCGTGATATTGCAGATAACCCGAAAAAACTCGACTTCAAAGAACTTGAAGCGGCAACCTTGCCTCGAATCCTTGGCCAGGTGGATGTTGCACTGATCAACACCAACTACGCGCTGGAAGCGGGCCTGAACCCGTCTGAAGATGCGCTGATCATTGAAGGTTCCGAGTCGCCGTATGTGAACATTCTGGTTGCGCGCCCTGACAACAAAGACAGCGATGCCATGCAGAAGCTTGCGAATGCATTGAAATCTGATGCGGTTCGCGAGTTCATCAAAGAAAAGTATGAAGGTGCCGTTGTTCCGGCATTCTGATCGAAGCCAGAACACAACCTGAAAAAGCAGTACAAAAAAAGCCGGGCAGTGAAAACTGCCCGGCTTTTTGCATTCAGACACTGGCGCTGGTGATTACTCGCCACCCCAGTTAGCTGAGGGGTCTGGCGTCATCCGCAGGTAGGACTTCACCTTCTTGTAGCCCTTGGGGAAGCGCCTCGCAATCTCATCTTCATCCTGAAGCGATGGCACAATCACCACGTCTCCGCCGCGCTCCCAGTTACCCGGGGTGGCAACTTTGTGGTCGTCGGTCAGTTGCAGAGAATCAATTACCCGCAGAACTTCGTTGAAGTTACGGCCGGTGCTCGCTGGATAAGTGATGATCAGACGAACTTTTTTGTTCGGATCAATCACGAACAGCGAACGTACGGTAAGCGTGCTGTCGGCATTGGGGTGAATCATGTCGTACAGCTCGGCAACTTTACCGTCGTGGTCTGCAATAATCGGGAAGTTCACCGCGCAGCCCTGGGTTTCGTTGATGTCTTTGATCCACTCATGGTGGGAATCAACGGGGTCAACGCTCAGCGCGATGGCTTTGACGTTGCGCTGTGCAAACTCGTCTTTAAGTTTCGCAGTCAGGCCAAGTTCTGTGGTGCACACTGGCGTAAAGTCTGCCGGGTGAGAAAACAGCACACCCCAGCTGTCACCTAGCCAGCTGTGGAAAGAAATCTTGCCTTCACTGGAATCCTGTTCGAAATCCGGCGCAGTATCGCCTAAACGTAAGCTCATATTTGCTCTCCTTCGGTGTCACTTGTTAGTGGCTTTATTCGAGCTTCCAGCGGGCATCTGCCCACCGGAACTATCCAGTAAGTGTATACGAGTATCATTGGTGCGGGATGACCTGTTTGCAAGGGTCACTTGATTCACCTCATCCCGCACCGGATGCCTGTTGAGCTATTACTGTGTTAGAACCCTGCAGCCGTTTTTCGTTCAAAGTGCTCTTTCGTCAATTTGAATACAACCGGGCTGAGTAACAACAGGGCGATCAGGTTTGGCAGTGCCATCATGGCATTCAGTGTGTCTGCCACCAGCCATACCAGACCCAGATTTACGGTTGCACCAAGAGGAATGGCAAGGATCCAGGCAATACGGTAAGGCACGATAGCCTTCACCCCGAACAGAAACTCAACGCTGCGCTCTCCATAGAATGACCAGCCAAGCAAGGTGGTAAATGCAAAGATTGCCAGAGCAAGAGCGACTACATAATCACCAATGCCCGGAAGCGCCTGCGCGAAGGCCATGGAGGTGAGTTCAGCGCCGGATTCGCCAGATGTCCAGGTACCAGAGGTAATGATAACCAGCCCGGTGATAGTGCAAATGATAATGGTATCGATAAAGGTGCCCAGCATGGCCACCATGCCTTGGTTAATCGGATTTTTGGTTTGCGCTGCCGCATGAGCAATTGGCGCAGAACCCAGGCCGGCTTCGTTGGAAAAGACACCGCGGGCGACACCAAAACGTATTGCGGCCCACACGGCTGCTCCGGCAAAGCCACCTTCTGCTGCAATGGGGCTGAAGGCATGCTCGAAGATCAGGGCAAATGCGTTTGGAATTTCCGAGAAATTAATGCCAAGAACAACCAGGCCTGCAACCAGATAGGAAAGTGCCATCAGGGGAACCAGGGCGCTGGCGACCTGGCCAATGCGGCGGATACCGCCAATCAGCACCAGACCCACAAGTACCATCAGAATAACGCCAGAGATCCAGTGTGGCAGGCCGAAGGTGGCCTCCATAACGTCGGCAACCGAGTTGGCTTGTACTGTGTTGCCAATGCCAAAGCCGGCAATAGCAGCAAAAATCGCAAAGAGTACACCCAGCCAGGCCCACTTTTTACCAAGACCATTGCGGATGTAATACATGGGGCCGCCAACGTGGACGCCACGTTCATCCACTTCACGAAAGCGTACCGCAAGCACGGCTTCAGAGTATTTGGTGGCCATACCCACGAGGGCGGTGAGCCACATCCAGAAAAGAGCACCCGGCCCGCCAAGGAAAATGGCGGTTGCTACGCCGGCGATATTGCCGGTTCCGACGGTTGCAGCAAGGGCGGTCATCAGTGCCTGGAACGGGGGGATTTCACCCTCGGATTCTGCGTCTTTGGAGCTGCGTCCTGACCACATTAACCTGAGGCCGGTACCAATCTTCAGCACTGGCATGAGTTTCAGGCCGAGGCTCAAGAACAATCCAACGCCAAGAATCAGTATCAACATGGGTGGTCCCCAGACCAGCCCGTTAATTGAACCAACAATGTTTTCAAAGGCTTCCATGGGGTTCCCCTTTTTGTGCCATGGCTTGATGTTGTGATTTAAACCGCAAGGAGTATAACTGGTTGAGTTTAGTCACATATTGGCATCTGTAAACTCAGAGAGTGGAAAATGGAGGATTAGGCGCCAATTGTCTATGTTTACAGTAGAGTGTCGGGTCAGGAACCAGTTACTGCTGCTGGGCTATCAAAACCGTAAGGAGTTAACCATGTGTGCGCTTAAAGTCTCCAATGTCATGTCCAATCATATTGAGCCCATCCGTTGCGGAACGCCGCTGACACAGGTGGTCAAGTCACTGCTTGAAAATCATATAACCGAGCTGCCAGTGGTGGATGCGGAGCGGCGTATACTGGGGTTCGTTTCAGAACAGGATTGCATCCATGCCTTGCTGGTCAGTAACTATCACTGTGAAGGTGACCCGATTGTGGACGATGTTATGTTCCGTGAGCCTTTGGCGATTTCACCAAACATGGCGATTGTTGACCTCGCCCAGAAACTTGGCTCTGGTAAGCCGAAAGTTTACCCTGTTGTGGAGCATGGAAAGCTCATTGGGATTGTGACGCGCGCAGCGGTTCTCGCTGAGCTTGCCCGCATTGGGTGTGGGCTGGAACTTTCGAAGGGCACCCGCGACGACGACTGATAAAGCCCAGCCGCTAAACACAGCCTTCCCGATAGACAGAGGGAGGGTATGTGGAATTTATATCTGTAGCTTTATATGACGCTTTTAAGGCATTTTGTTACAAAGCGTAGCATCTGGAGCTTATCGGGCCGTACTGAATTATGCTTGGGGAGCAAGCTCTGCCTGACCGGAATATACCAAGCATGTTGAAGCGCTTAAGAGCCGATTTTCGTCTGTCGATTATTACTATTCTGGGAGCTACCTCTCTCCTGGGCATTACCCCATTCGCGATCATGCGTTTTTTGCAGGGAGATCTTGTTGCCGGAGCTATAGATACCACTCTTGTGCTGACCATCTTCGGAGGTATGGCCTATGCGTGGATCACCGGCGATACGCGGCGCTCCGGGATGGTTCTTGCCATTATTGCCTGCTCGGGAGCCGTCGTTGTAGCTGTGGTGGTTGGCGAGGTGGGGCTGTTTTGGCTTTATCCTTGCCTTGTCACAACCTTTTTCCTGGTGAACCCGCGGGTTGCAACACTTCTCAATCTCACATCAATCGGTGCCTTGGTGCTTCAGGGTGATGTGTTCCAGGACGATATTCAGAAGTGGACCTTCACGGCAACGGCCATGGTGGTTAGCGCGACCGCTTATGCCTTTGCATTGCGCACGAACAGCCAGCGTGAGCGCCTGGAACAATTAGCGACTATTGACCCCCTGACCGGTGTTAAAAACCGACGTTCCATGGATGAGGAGCTTAATCTGGCAGCGGCCCATGCAGAGCGCACCGGCATTCCCTATGCACTGGTTATGCTGGACATAGACCATTTCAAGAAGGTGAACGATGAGTACGGCCACGGAGTGGGCGATGAGGTTCTCATTGATCTGGTGACGCTGATACGACACAGCACACGCAAGTCAGATGAGCTTTTCCGCTATGGCGGCGAAGAGTTCGTGTTGTTGCTGCCGGGCGTTGATGGTGCAGGGCTGGTTGCAGTCATGAATAACGTCCAGCACATCTTGCGGAAAAAGATGACGCACCCGGGCGGCCCAATCACCGTGTCGGTTGGAGTTGCACTGCTCAAGCACGGCGAGAGTGTGGGCAGTTGGCTGGAGCGGGCCGATGGGGCCCTCTACGAGGCGAAACAGGCAGGACGGGATCGGGTAGTGTTTTCCGATACCATGCCCGGAACTACGCCGGAACTAGCCACCTGGCGGCAAGCTGGTTGCGGGGCGATAGCGGAACAGCCGCCAGCCCAGCAGCAGGCTGGCGCACGCCAGACCTCCCGTCAGCCCTACCCAGAAACCAGCAGCACCCATGGCCGGCACTAGCAGGTCCGTGAAAGTGAGAATATAACCTACCGGCAAGCCCACCCCCCAGAATGAGAACAGCATGATCACCATGGGGATGCCCGTATCCTTATACCCCCTCAGAGCGCTGATGCAGGTAACCTGAATCACGTCTGCCACCTGAAAAATAGCCGCGAACATTAACAGCCTTACCGTCACCGCCTGAACCTCTGTATCACTGGTGTAGAGCGCTGAAACGCCCTGTGAAAATGTAAATAACAGAGTGGCAAACACCAGAGCCGTTGTGGCGGCCAGAATCAGAGAGCTGCGGGAAATCAGCCGGGCTGTATCCGGTGCGCCAGCGCCGATCAGAAAACTGACCCGCAGTGTCAGGGCCATGCCAATGCTCAGTGGCAGCATGAACAACAAGGAGACAACGTTTAGAGCAACCTGGTGGCCCGCTACGACTACAGGCCCCAACGGCGCAAGAAACAGCGCGATTACCGAAAACATGCTGACTTCTACAAAAATGGTGAATCCGATGGGTATGCCAATACTCAAAACATAGCGAATCAGGGCGGCGTTTGGCTTGGCCCAGTCTGCAATCAGATGAAACTTTTTGAAAATCTTGCTGCGGCTCAGGTACACCAGCAGTGCAATCGCAGCAACGCCATTCGAAATCGAGGTCGCCCAGCCGCAGCCAATGCCGCCCATGGCGGGTAGCCCGAGTTTTCCGTAGATAAAAATATAATTCAGGGGCAGGTTGATCAGTGTACTCAGCAGCGAAAACGCCATGATTACGCGAGTGTGGCCAAGGCCATCTGTCAGGCCCCGAAGCGCGGCCATCAACAGGAGTGCTGGAATTCCCCATACAAACGCATCCAGGTAGCCCTGGGTAATGCGCGCAGTATTGGCTTCCAGGTTCAGCCCTTGCAGGACCGGGTGAACATTGGTGAGCAGCAGGATCATAATGATAGCCCCTACCCCCGCAATGTAGAGGCCTTGCCATGTAGCCGGCATTATTTTTTCCGGAGTACGTGCTCCGTTGTAACCCGAAATGATGGGTTGCAGTGCCCCGAGCATACCCATGAAGAACAGGAATAACGGTGCCCAGAGGCTGCTTCCTATTCCTACGCCCGCCAGGTCTTCTGCGCTGGCATGGCCCGCCATCACCGTGTCGATAACGCCGTTGGCCATCTGGGCTAACTGGGCAATCAGAATAGGCCCGCCGAGCATAGCCAGGGTTTTCCATTCGGTCAGTGTTCGCGAGACAAGCGATTTGCGAACTTCCGGTAGTGGCTGGTCGGCTTCATCCATAGTGTGCTGATCCGAAGGGCTGTTGTAGTTAGGCGTTAGCGGCTGAATTGCGGGCCAAATATCCTACCGGATCGCGAGGGTACGGGTTATAGGGAATTGTCGCGCAAAGGCACTGAAACTCACTTTAAAACCCGTTAAAGTACACGTCCATTTCATTCGAGTGTCAGTCAATATGGGGCTCCTGGTTTTCGTAACGGTTCTCTGGGCTTTTTCCTTCAGCTTGATTGGTGAGTTTCTGGCCGGTCAGGTCGACAGCGATTTTGCTGTGCTCAGTCGCGTATTGCTGGCCACGCTCATCTTTTTGCCCTTTACCCGCTGGCGTGGTGTTCCCGGGGGGCTCCGGCTAGGTGTTCTGGTTACAGGCATGTTGCAGTTTGGTATCACCTACCTGTGCCTTTACCGCTCATTCAGTTACCTGACCGTGCCGGAAGTTCTTCTGTTCACCATATTTACGCCGCTCTATGTCACCCTGATTGACGATGCACTATTCCGGCGATTTTCTCCCGTGGCGTTGGTTGCTGCAGCCATAGCCACATTTGGTGCGGGCATTATTCGTTATGACGGGTTGAGTGAAGACTTCATTACGGGCTTTCTGCTGCTGCAGGTTGCCAACTTCACATTTGCGGCGGGTCAGGTGGGCTACAAGCACGTGATGCAGCGCTATCCACTGGATATTCCGGCTTATCGCACTTTCGGCTACTTCTTCATAGGTGCGCTGATTATTGCCCTGCCGTCGTTCATGATATTTGGCAACGCCGAGCGTTTGCCTTCAACGGCCCTGCAATGGGGCGTTTTAACGTGGTTGGGCCTGGCGGCTTCCGGGGCCGGCCTGTTCCTGTGGAACCGTGGCGCCTGCAAAGTGGATGCAGGCACACTGGCCATCATGAATAACGTGCTGGTGCCTGCCGGGTTGGTGGTAAACCTTGTGATCTGGAACCGTGATGCCGATCTGACAAAACTCGCTTTGGGCGGCGCCATTATCGCATTTTCACTCTGGGTGAACGCTCGATTGCACCCCCGTGCGCGCCTGGCCGGGGCCGCATAACCAGTTAGATGCCGCCTCAGAAATGGGGCGGACTGAAAAATCCTGTTACTCAGCTTTACGTTTGATGAATATCAATAAGTTGAGCAGATCTATATTGTGTGGCACTTCCCATTCCCGCCCGCAATGAGTAACAGACCAGAACATGCGCAAGAACCTCCCCGTAACCCAGCGTGAAGTAAAAATGCGCAAGGGCGCCCGGCTTATTACCACCACTGATCTCAAAGGCGTTATCACCTACTGCAACGAAGAGTTTGCGGAGATAAGTGGTTTTTCCAAGGCTGAGCTGATTGGCCAGGCTCACAACATTATTCGCCACCCCGATATGCCGCAGGCCGTATTTGGCGACATGTGGCGATACCTCAAAGCGGGCAAGGCCTGGATGGGCCTGGTTAAAAACCGTACAAAGAACGGTGATTTCTATTGGGTGAGTGCCTATGTGACCCCAATCCGGGAGAACGGCCAGGTGAGGGGCTATGAGTCGGTGCGGGTAGAGCCGGCTCGTGAAGACGTAGCAAGGGCTGAGAAGCTCTACCCACGAATCGTTGCCGGCAAGCCCATCCGGCACAAGTTGAGCCGAGTCCAATCCACACTGAAAACAGCCTGGCCACTCATTTTATCGCTGGCACTGAGCGTTGTTGCTCTCGGGTTTGAGAAAACCTGGTTAGCGGTTGGGCTGATTGTAACGGGCCATCTTTTGGCTGCATTCCTGTTCCAGAAAGGCCTTACAGGCCGGCTTAGAAAGCTGTTGGAGCTTCGCCCGGATGCATTCCATGACCCTGTCGTCGCTCGTACCTACAGCGGAGAGGCTGGAACTTTCTCCCAGTTGGCCATGTTGCTGATTAGTGAAGAAGCCCGAGTGCGTACTGCTCTTGCTAGAATTGAAGATCAGGCAGAGCTGCTTTTCGAGCAAGCCCGGGCCTCCCATGGGTATATAAGTGATGGGGCCCTGGCCATTGGGCGCCAGCGTGCTGAAACAGATCAGGTAGCCTCTGCTATCACAGAAATGACGGCGTCCATTCAGGAAGTCACAAGCTCCATGTTGAGCAATGCCAACGAGGCGGAAGAAGCAGATCGCCTAGCGGTGATAGGCAGTGAGCGCAGCTCGGAAGCACTTGTGGCCATTCAGCAGCTGGTGACCAGTGTAAACGGGATTGGTCAGGCCATCAGCAGGCTTGGGGAATCCACCAAAAGCATAGGTGAGGCCACCAGCCTGATTTCAGACATTGCGGATCAAACTAACCTGTTGGCCCTGAATGCGGCCATTGAGGCAGCCCGTGCCGGAGAGCAGGGTCGTGGTTTTGCGGTTGTTGCGGATGAGGTCAGGTCGCTGGCCCGGCGCACGCGTGAGTCCACCGTGCGCATTCAGGATGTAATAGATGATTTTCGCTTGCAGGTAGGCGCTGCAGTCCAGGCTACTCAGGATGGTGAGGCGGTTGCCGGCCAAGGCCTGGAAAAAGTGAGCGAAGCTGAGAACTCGCTGCGGGATATTGTTACATCCATAAGAAACATTTCTGGCAGTTTTATCAGCATGTCGGCAGCGTTTGAGGAGCAAAATCAGGTGTCTGAGGAAATTAATCGTCAGATTATCAACATTGCCGAGCTGGCAGACCACAGCGAAGAAGAGGCCAGCTCCGCCAAACAAAGCAGTGATAGCCTGAGCAATATGTCTCATGGGCTGAAAGATCTGGTTTCGCGTTTTCTCCACAAAGGCGATTAGGTGTTCCTGCAGGGAATCCGGGGCCAATCTGTTGCTGGCTCTGGTATCCCACGGCTACTGCTGGCAAAATTCCCACAATTTTTTCAAATCCGAGTCCTCAGCCAAAAGCACAGGAACTAAACATGTCTCAGTCTAACCCGGCTTCAACTAACGATTCCGGCGTATCCCGCGGCCTATGGTCTTCTCGCTTTGCCTTTATTCTTGCCGCAACCGGTTCCGCGGTTGGTCTTGGAAACGTGTGGAAGTTTCCTTACATCGTAGGTGAGAACGGGGGCGGTGCATTTGTGCTTGTTTACCTGTTGTGCATCGCCATTATCGGTGTGCCCATCATGATGGCTGAGATCTACATAGGCCGCAGCGGCCGCCATAACCCGATAGGCAGTATGCGGTTGGTTGCCGAGCGCAACCTGAGCTCACCTGCGTGGCGAATCTCAGCCGTTATCGGCATGATCGCCGCCTTTGTAATTCTGTCCTTTTATTCTGTTATTGGTGGTTGGGCCGCATCCTATATTGGCCATGCCGCAATGGGTGATTTTAACGGAGGCAACGCAGAGTCGATTGGTAAGCTTTTCGGTGATCTGCTGGCGAGCCCCAAGCAGTTGTTAGCCTGGCATACTGTGTTTATGGCACTGGTTATCCTGGTGGTGTCTCAAGGCCTTAAAAACGGGCTGGAGAGGGCGGTCAGCATACTCATGCCGGCGCTGTTCATACTGTTGCTGATAACGGTTGGCTACGCGACTACCACAGGGCACTTCGGTGAAGCCGTCAGCTTCCTGTTCACCCCTGACTTTAAAGCTCTGACAGTAAACGGTGTGCTGATTGCTTTGGGCCATGCGTTCTTCACGCTCAGCCTGGGCATGGCCATCATGATGGCATACGGCTCGTACCTCGGGCGCGATGTGGCTGTCGGGCGCACCGCGGTAACCATCGGGCTGATGGATACTGCCGTGGCACTGCTTGCCGGCCTGGCCATTTTCCCGATTGTGTTTGCCAATGGCCTCGAAGCCGGTGCCGGCCCGGGTCTGATATTCCAGACCTTGCCGCTGGCATTTGGAAACATGCCTATGGGCGATCTGTTCGGCACCCTGTTCTTCGTGCTGCTGCTATTTGCAGCCTGGACCTCGGGGATTTCCCTATTGGAACCCGTTGTTGAGTGGGTGGAAGAGAACACCAACATGGAGCGCACCGGCAGTGCCATTTTTGTGGGCGTGCTGTGCTGGCTTCTGGGTATTGCCTCGGTCTTGTCGCTGAACGTTTGGGCAGATGTTGCGCCCCTTGATATGTTCGCACGCTTTGAAGGCAAAACGATTTTTGACCTGCTGGACTTCTTTACAGCCAACATCCTGCTGCCGCTGTCGGGCTTGCTGACGGCGATCTTTGTAGGCTGGTTTGTAGCTAAAGAGTCACTGAAAGCAGATCTGGGAATGAGCGACGGCACCTTTGCACTGTGGCTGAACTTCTTGCGTTTTGTTACGCCGGTGGCGGTTGTGATCGTGTTTGCATACAACTTGCTGGTGTAATTGCACCGGAAATAAAAAAGCCCGGAAGGCAGTAGTGCTTTCCGGGCTTTTTTTGTGGATAAGACTCAGTCTTCGTCGTCGTTCAATACGGCCTTCAATGCTTTCAGATGAGGCCTGATGGCTTCAATGTCGGCAGCAGGTACATTGTCTGCGGTTTTTGTCATGTTAATGGCGGCACCCATCATTGCCTGCATTTGTGCTTTTATTTCAGGTGACAGGTTCGGATCGCTTTCCATTTCTGCCATAACTTCGGCCATTTCCGAGGTGGCGTCAGCACTTTTCATTTCAACCGCCATCATTGCGGCGAAAACCCGGTCACCAACAGATGCCCAGGATGGAAGGTTTTTGAAGCCGTGCTTTTTAACCAGGCTTTCGTACTTGTCATAGGCGGGGCCGCCTTTCATTTTTTTCACGCCTTCAGAAAAAAGCCGTGACAGGTCAGGCATTGAGTCCATGTCTTCGCCGTCGGCGTCTGGCCAGCCCTCAGTGCCTTTATATTGATCCTCCAATATTTGAGCGTCCTGCATGGAAGCAATAAACGCACGAATTGTTGAGTCAGTCAGCTTCTCTGCCTGTGCAGAGAATGCCAGTATCGATAGTAGCAGTGTCAGCATACACTGACGGATGGTGTGACCCCTGAACATAGAACACTCCTTATTCAAAATATTAAACGGCATAATTCCACCTTTCTCATTCGATGGATATACAACCTGAGTTCGAGCTTCAGATTAGACCATAGCTTTTATCTTGGCGACGGCCCCGCGTAAAGGGGGTTGCTAAGGCCAGAGCCAGATGTGGTTTTAATAAAATCGTGAACTTTTAGCGCAAGAGTCGCTCCATAATGGAGCACGCAAAAGAATCCACAGCGCTACAGGTTCGTATAAGTTCGTGAGCGTTTTTCAACGTATCTCTCAATAGTGAACCCAGGAGAGTTGTTATGAGCCGCAAAATGCTCGCAATAGTCACTGCACTGTTTATAGCCGCACCCGGTATCTACTATGCCGCCGCTGCCACGGCTGAGGAAAACGCAGCCAGGACTAGTGAATATGCGCCGTCAAACCCCGATTTGAAGGTCGCTACCTTTGCCGGTGGCTGTTTTTGGTGCGTTGAGGCGGGTTATGAAAAGATCCCCGGCGTAGTAGAGGCTGTCTCAGGCTACGCAGGTGGAACTGAGCCTAACCCGACCTATCAACAGGTCGCCTCGGGTAGCACCGGGCACACAGAAGCGGTGCAGGTTTACTACGATCCGAATGAAATAACCTACGAAGGTTTGCTGCAAGGCCTTTGGCGGATAATGGACCCGACAGATGCCAACGGCCAGTTTGTGGACCGTGGGCAACAGTATCGCCCGGCGATTTTCTACCATAATGCCCAACAGAAGAAGCTGGCAGAAGCGGCTAAAAAGGCACTGCAGGCCTCCGGTATTTATGAAAAGCCGGTGGTCATTGAAATTACGCCATTCGATACGTTTTACGATGCTGAGAAGTACCACCAGGATTATTACAAAACGAATCCTGTGCGCTATAAGTTCTACACCTACAACTCGGGCCGTTATCAGTTTATTGAGAGCGTGTATGGCGATGACTATGAACTGGACTTCAGCCAGTTCAAGCCGGACGACAAGGCAATGAGTCGCTCGGGTGAGAATAAAGGCTTTGATCCGGCGACCTTTGTGAAGCCGGATGCCGAAACGCTGAAGCAATTGCTGACCAGCACGCAGTATGAAATAACCCAGAATGACGGTACCGAGCGTGCGTTCAGCAACCCCTACTGGGATAACAAGCAGCCCGGAATATACGTGGATGTGGTCTCAGGTGAGCCGTTGTTTTCTTCCCGGGACAAATACAAGTCCGGAACCGGTTGGCCGAGCTTTACCCGCCCACTGAGCTCGGACGCGGTTGTGGAAAAGGAAGACAACGGGTTCTTCATGAAACGTACCGAGATTCGCAGCCGGTTTGCCGACTCGCATCTTGGGCATGTGTTCAATGATGGCCCTGCACCTACCGGCTTGCGCTACTGCATGAACTCAGCAGCGATGAAGTTTATTCCGCTGGAGGAAATGGCCGCGGCAGGCTATGGCGACTGGATTGCTGAAGTGAAGGCGCAGTAAATAGTACCGAAAGCTCTTTGATCGGTTTACAGCCATAAACTGCCAATAGGTGTTTCCAGGCTGAAGTGATGTTGTATCTGAGCTTGCAGCAATTCCGCAGTGGCAATGGCATCCACCAGAGCGTTATGGGCGGCATAGTGAGGCAGCCCGTAACGCTTTCTGCTATCTCCAAGACGTATAGATGTTGGTTTTTCCCCCACCAGACGTTTAAAGAAAGAAGGTTGTCGGTCTGGGTGCAGATGCGCCTCTATGGCCATTGTGTCGATAAGAGGAAAACGAATTCCTTCATCAAGGCGGTACTGTAAGGCCACGTTCAGGAAAGGCCGCTCGATATGCCTGAAGTGTACGACCGGAATACGGCCGTTCAGGCTGGCAAATACCTCCTCAAGTATTTCTGACAGATCTGGCGCATCGCTGATATCAGCGTGGGTGATGCCATGGAAAGTCACTGATGTCTGGTGCAGTGGCAGTCTTGGGCGGACAATCCAGTGTTTTGCCTGGTTAAGCAGAATGGCATCCAGTGTAAATGGCACCAGCCCGATACTGACGATTGAGTGAGCTTCTGAATCCAGGCCTGTTGTCTCAAAATCCAGCGCTACCATGGGAACCTCGGAGATGGGCGTGTCCTCAGAAACGCAGCCGGCTTCATAGAATGCCTTCAGCACGGGCGCTTTGGCACTTTCCGATAGAGCCCGGTATTGCTCGGGCCATGGCAGGGATTTAACGGCATCTGGCACAGGTTGGTTTTCAGACATGCCGGGTGGCCTGCGAGTTATAGCGGAACCGCAGAAACTTCTGGGCGTTGCTCACAACCTGAAACGCATCCTTGAGATGGCTGCGTTCGAATGGCGACAAGTCTTCCGGCCGCACGTTGTTGTCTGGCTCTTCCCCTGCCTCAAGCGCCAGCGCCTGGTGGCGAATACGCACAATAGAAATGAACTCCAGTGCATCCCGCAAGTTGCTCAGATCGTCTTCCATAATCAGCTTGGTTTTACCGATGCTTTTCAGTCTCTCGAAAGAGTTCTGGGCCCGCGAACCGGAAGCCAGTGCGTGAATACGGATCAGGTCAGACAGCGGTGCGGTACCCCGGCGTTTAAGGTTGAAGGTTTTCTGATGCTTTCCGTCTTCCTCAAGTACAAAGGTGCGGAAAAAGCCAAGTGGCGGCGTTCGGTTCAGAGCGTTACGCGCCATAAGTGTCAGGAATAGCTGGCTTTTGCTGGCCTTTTCCGCGACCAGCGCTTTTAGTTCTTCGGCATATTCTGTGCGGCCGTGTATGCCATCCAGATCAAAAAAGATATTGCTGTTCAGAAGGGCCTGCGCCTTGGGGTTTTCTATCCAGTCGGTAAAGTAGTCGCGCCACACCCTTAATGGCTGGCGCCATTTCGGGTTGGTCGCCATTATGTCGCCGGTGCAGTAGGTGTAGCCGCACTCAGCCAGCCCATCGGACACAAATTTTGCCAGTGCGAGAAAGTACTCGTCGTGTTCTTCCGGCACAAAACTGTTGTCCAGGATCATGGCGTTGTCCTGGTCTGTCACCACCAGTTGCTCGTCCCGGGCCATGGAACCCAGCGCCATGAAGCAGTATGGAACCGGTGGCGGCCCAAGTTTTTCTTCCCCCAGTTCCAGCAGTCGTTGCGTGAAGCTGCGACCAATGCCTGCCATGGCACTGCCAATCATGTGGGAGTTGGCATCTTCATTCACCATGCGCACAAAGCTGTCGCGTACATCCCGGCTGATTTTTTTCAGGGCTTTCACATCCTGCTGGTGGAAAATATTGCTCACCAGATACAGGCTGCTTTGGCTTTCGTACCTCACGATGTCCGCAAGAGCGATCACGCCCCGAACTTCATCTCCGTCTATGACTGGCAGATGGTGCACATTGTTATGCAGCATGGTGAGCATGGCTTCAAACACATAGCTGCTGGCCCGAATGGTTATCAGGCCAGTGGTCATGATGTCGCTGACCGGTGTTTCGGAAGGAAGTGCTTCAGTGACCGCCCGGGTGCGCAGATCCCGGTCGGTGATAATGCCCACCAGACGCTCACTGTCGCAGGTGGCACCGCACTCTTCGTCCATCAGCAACAGAGCCGACACGCCCTGATCGGTCATGATTCGCGCAGCTTCCTGGAGCCGCACAGTGGTGGGTGCAGAGACGGTTTCCCTGGAAATAAGCCGGTTAACGCGGGAGGTCATCAGAGCGTTGGATTTTTCCCGGCGGGACACGGCCGAGCGCAAGCGGCTGCGGTCTTCAATCTCCACAAAGTCTGCAAAGTTTTCGTCGTTTTCAAACAGGTGGTGAAACGTTTCGGCAGGAACGCGATAGAGCAGGCTATCTTCCAGTGCCCGGGCAGGAAATCTCACCTGGCCACGCATCAACAAACCAAACTGGCCAAAAATTTCGCCCTCACCTATGCGGTTATAGAGCTCGCCCGAGCGGCGGAAGATTTCCACTGCGCCGCTGCGCACATAATACATACGGGTGCTGGTTTGCCCGGTTTCCGTTATCTGGGTTCCCGCCCGCACATAACTGATCTCAATGTTGGCAGTAAGCTCGTTAACCAGTTCCTCAGGCATTTCATCAAATGGCGCATGCTGGATGAGGTGGTTACGGATGTCGATCAGTTCAGCCTGCATGCTGTCTCCCGGATGGAATTTGATAACGTTTGGGCAAAACTATAGCAGAAGCCGCAGGCTGCCGCGGTGGAGCTTGGGCCGAAAGGCCATATCAGCGTTATCCAACTTCGCAGCGGACATGGAGATTTTGCTAGGTGTTTGTCCCTAGCCGGCATCATTAAGCCGCATCAACTTGATAAGGATCAATCTGCATTTGCTTGGCCTGACTATGGTTAGCCTACTACCGGTTATGAAGCGTGTAATTCCAAGCAACTGAAATGCAGGAGATTTAAATGAAGCAGCAGCGCAAACTTTATCTGGCTATCGCTTTGATCAGTGGCGGTATGGCCGCCGCCTCGGCTTCCGCAAAAACCGTAGAAGTGCCCGATCTCGATATTGATACCTACGGCTGGGTGAACATGGCGGTGATGTATGGCGACACTGGCAACGGTTCTGAAACCTACATTGTGGACAACAAATACGCCTCCAGCCGTTTCGGTGCGAAAATCAGCAAAGAGCTGGATGATCTTGGTGTGCGAGTTGGCACCCATCTGGAGTTTGAGTATGAGCACAACGATTCAAGTAAAGTCACGCCGGACAACCGCTCGATAGGCGGTGAGCTGGAAGAGCGCCACCTTAACCTGTTTGTTGCGGGAGGCTTTGGTCAGGTTTCTATTGGGCAGGGCTCTGGTGCTGCTGATGGCAACACCGAAATTGATCTCTCTGGTACCAAGGTGGCGGCATTCTCTAACCTTGGGCTGGTAGGTGGTTCGCTGCCGTTTGTGGCAAAAGATGGCTCTGGTAACGACGTAAAACTGCTTCAGGCTCTGAACAACCAGGATTTTGAAGCACGCTACGACCGCGTGCGTTATGACAGCCCCCGTATTGGCCCTGTAACTGTTTCAGTGAGCCAGGGTTACAAGCAAAAAAGTGGCGGCACCGGCAGTGATGATGTAACCGAGCTGGCGGCTACCCTGACCTTGCCATTGGCGGGCAAGCTGGTTGCGGGTGTTGGCTATTCCCGCAAGGACGTTGGCGGTGCAGTCGATAAACTGGAAACCTATGGTGGGTCCGCTTCCTGGCTGCACACCAGTGGCTTCAACCTTGGTGGCGTCTATTCCATGCAGGAGGATAAAACACGAACCTCCTCGGACTTCTATATGGTGAAAACCGGCTACAAAACCGGCAACCACTCGGTAGCGATTCACCATGCGATCGGTGAAGACCGCACTGAGTATACGCCAGCTCCTGTAACCGATAGCGAAGTTAAAGCCTACGGCATCAGTTATGTCTATGCGCCAGCGAAATGGCTGGATGTGTACGCTTCGTTCAATAACTATCAGTTGAGTGCAAAAGAGCGCAGCTACGATGACATCAATATTGCTATGACCGGTGCCCGCGTGAAGTTCTAATCTGCCTTTGGAAATAAGTTCTCTCCAACCCTTGCCCCGTTCGCGGGGCTTTTTGCTTTTCGGTCGGTTGGCCAGTTAGCATGCACTCCTGATTCCCGGAGGCAGAATTGCATGCACACTTTGGTTCTTGGCGGTATCCGTTCCGGTAAAACTGCGCTTGCGGAGCGGTTGGCTTCGGGCACAAACAATTCAGTGGTGTACCTGGCAACCGCAACCGCCGGAGACGACGAGATGCGCACGCGCATTCAGCGCCATCAACAGCAGCGCCCGGATGGTTGGGGGCTTGAGGAAGAGCCGCTGGCCCTGGCCCAGGTGCTTGTCCGCCAGGCGAAGACCACGCATGCGCCGTGCATACTGATTGATTGCATGAGCTTGTGGGTGAGCAACCTGTTGCACGCAGGGGAAGCAATCTTTGCCCGGGAACGGGAAGCATTTTTAGATCAGGTAAGCCTTTATCCTGGCGAGCTTGTGATAGTCAGCAATGAGGTAGGCTTGGGTACGATCGGAATGGACCCGCTCACCCGGCGCTTTGCGGATGAGCTGGGTTGGCTGAATCAGGCGTTGGCCGCGGTGAGCGACAAAGTGGTGATGAGTGTCGCCGGGCTGCCTATGGTGTTGAAGCCTTGAATGATCCGTGGGCTACAAGGCTTTGGAAAAGCCCGTGGGCCGAGGTGTCTACCTGTATTCTGCTGCGGCAGGCATAGGGCGTGGCTACGCTGGAGAACGAATGCTCCAGAGGGATGTTCATTACATCTGCAACAACCATTCGTATCACGCCACCATGGCAAACGATCAGGACCTTTTGGCCCGCAAGTTCTTCCCGCCAATGGTGCCAGCTTTCAGTAACGCGGCGATTGAAGTCCTTGGCTGTTTCACCACCGGGAGGCGTGTGGGCAACCGGATTCGCCCAGAACTGGCTTAGCCTCTCGCCATCGTTGGCCATTACCTCATCGGCCGTGCGCCCTTCCCATTCCCCGAAGTTGATCTCCCGCAAGCGTTCGTCCTTATGCAGGGGGATTTCGCGGGTATCTGCGAGTTCCTGCGCAAAGCAAACGCAGCGCAGCATGGGGGATGTAACTATGGCATCCCAATGGTCGCTTTCAGTAACCGCGCTTCGCATCTGCTGCCAGCCCGCCTCGCTCAGCGGGTCGTCTTTGCTGCCGCGATACATGGGGCCGCCTTCCGGCTCGCCGTGGCGAATAAGGTCAAACATGGATGTGCTATCAGCCATGATGCCAATCCTCTTTATTCCTGGTCTCTATTGCTAACGCCAGCGTCTTCAAAGCTGGCCATTTTGTTGTGTAGCTCACAGGCCATTCTCAGTAGCGGAATCGCTACAGCTGCGCCGCTGCCCTCACCAAGACGCATGCCAAGATCCAGCAGGGGTTCGGCATCCAGTGCCTCAAGAATGGCTTCGTGGCCCGGCTCAGCAGAGCGGTGTGCAAACAGTAGCCATGGGCGTATGTCTGGTTGCTGGCTTACCGCAAGCAAAGCTGCAACAGAAGCAATATAGCCGTCGACCAGCACCGGAATGGATCGTGCTGCGCAGCCAGCAAAAGCGCCAGCCAGAGCGGCAATTTCAAAGCCGCCAAAGGCCTTGAGCACGGCAATGGCATCCTCGCCATCGTCGTCGTTATCGTGGCGCTGAATGGCCAGAATGATGACTTCCGCTTTGTGGCGCACGCCCGCCACATCCAGACCCGTACCGGGCCCGGTCAGTTTCATGGGATTTTTGCTCATGAGAGAGCTGGCAAGAGCCGTGGCGGAAGTGGTGTTGCCTATACCCATTTCGCCGCCAATGAATAACTGGCTGCCCTTGTCTGCAGCACGCTGGGCTGCGGCATCGCCGTGGCTCAGCGCGGCGCATAGCTGCTCCGTCGTCATGGCATCGGCTTCTGAAAAATTACGGGTGCAGGGTGCGATGTGAGCATCGATAACACCGGGTAAGTTGGGTGGAACATCCGCAACCGTTCCCAGGTTAACAACTTCCAGTTCCGCCCCAAGGGATTTGGCCAGCACGCTTATGGCCGCGCCGCCATTGGCGAAGTTGGCAATCATTTGAGCCGTAACCGCCTGGGGATAGGCTGAAACGCCTTCCTCACAAATACCGTGATCACCCACAAAAACACTGATCTGAACACGATCAACGGCTGGCGTAACTGTGCCCTGCAGACCGGCTAGCTGAACCGCCACGTTTTCAAGCCGGCCCAGCGAGCCGGCCGGTTTGGTCAGAACGCTTTGGCGTTGTGCGGCTCGTTCAAATAACAGTGCATCGGGTTGCTGGGGAGGGGTAGTCCAACTGCTGGGAAACGACATTTCACATACCTTCAGACATCAATAGATCGCAATGCAAGGAGCTATTGCGGTGATCAGGGCTTGGGTTCAATAGAGTATGGAGCGGGATCATACTCCGACTGGCTGTAATGAGGTAGGCTTGACGCTTTCATCGACTGACCGGCTCGGGATCACCAGTGTTGCTATTCGCTCCTTTGATTGTTCTTGTGCTTGCTCTCGCCCTTGATTATCTGTTCGGTGAGCCCCGCCACTTTCACCCTCTGGTCGGGTTTGGGCATTTGGCAAATGCAGCTGAAAAGCAATTTAACACCACACCGACTAATTCCCGGCTAAGTCTGTTGGCTGGTTTGTTTTCCGTGTTTTTGCTCACAGCGCCGTTTTTGGGCCTGGCGATCTGGGCGTCTGCCACTCTTGATGGCTGGCCGTTGGTGTTGATTCAATCGATTGTCCTTTGGCTCGCCCTATCTCTTCGCGGATTGGCTGAGCATGGCAAAGCAGTGGCAGAGCCATTGCGGGCCGGCGATCTTGATACAGCTCGTGAGCAAGTCAGCCGTATTGTCAGCCGCAAGGCGAGTGCGCTGGACGAAAAAGGTGTGGCTGCAGCGGCAACTGAGTCCATGTTGGAGAATGGAGCCGATGCGGTGTTTGCCAGTTTGTTCTGGTTCCTGGTTGCAGGCATTCCGGGTGTGGTGCTGCACCGAATGGTGAATACCCTGGATGCCATGTGGGGCTATCGCAACCCGCGGTTTCTGTATTTTGGCCGAGTGGCAGCCCGGCTGGATGACCTTATGGGCTGGGTGCCGGCCCGCCTGACAGCGCTTACCTACATGCTGCTGGGCCATCGCAAACTGGCCTGGTGGTGCTGGAGAAATCAGGCGCCACAATGGGATAGCCCCAATGCCGGCCCTGTGATGGCGGCGGGTGCCGGCGCACTGAATGTTCGGCTTGGTGGGCCCTCACCCTATCCTTCCGGCGTCAAGCAGCGCCCGGTGCTGGGTGGTGCTCATGATGCGAGCTCCGCCAGTGTGGACGCTGCGATCGCATTGGTGCGGCGCGGTGTCTGGCTATGGCTTGTGGCGGTTCTGGTGACCACAGTGTTTATATTTTTGGCGTTGCATTCATCATGATGCTGGAACATGGAGGGCGCTTGAACCAAGCGGCAGAACGCTGGGGAATCCCTCGGTCGGAATGGCTTGATCTGTCTACCGGCATTAACCCCAATGGCTGGCCAGTGCCTGAGATACCGGCAGAGCTTTGGCAAAGGCTGCCCGAAGCCGATGATGGGCTTGAAGAAGTTATTCGCAAGTGGTCAGGAACGCCCGCGGAAGCGGCCTGTGTGCCTGTGCCGGGTAGCCAGGCGGCGATTATGGCGCTGCCGAAATTACGCAAACCCTGCCGTGTGGGTATACCCGTGCCGGGCTATCGTGAGCATGGGCACAACTGGCGGCAGGCGGGCCATGCAATTGTTCCGATAGGGCCTGAGCAAACAGGCGGTGGGGCGACAGGCTGTGATGACCGGTGGCTGGACCGGCTGGATGTGCTGGTGTGGATCAATCCTAATAATCCTACTGGAGCAATCGTCCCGCCCTCTACTCTCTTGCGCTGGCATCGGCGGTTGCAGAAGCGCGGTGGCTGGTTGGTTGTTGATGAAGCGTTTATGGATGCTACGCCGGCATTCAGTTTGGCGCCCCGTGCCGGTTTGCCGGGTTTGGTTATTTTGCGTTCTCTGGGGAAGTTTTTCGGGTTGGCTGGCGTGCGAGCGGGGGCGGTGCTTTCAGACTCAGTTGTTGCCGAGTCGTTGAAATTAATGCTCGGGCCCTGGTCCCTTAGTGGGCCTGGTCGTTTCGTAATGCGCAGGGCGCTAGAAGATGGGGCGTGGCAGCAGCAATCCCGGATGAACCTGCAGTTCAGCGCTTCCAGGTTGCGTGCAATGTTGCAGACAGCAGGGCTAACGCTGGTTGGTAGTGGCACGCTATTTCAGACCGTGCGTCTCGACAGGCCTCAGCCGCTGGCGGATCAGTTGGCCACCTGGGCGGTGTTGGTCAGGGTCTTTGAACAACCGGGAATGTTGAGGTTTGGGCTGCCAGGAGGTGAGAGCCAGTGGCAGAAGCTGGAAGTCGCGTTAGCGGGCAAGCCTTGCGATTAGTCATTGACCAGACATTAACGCGTTGTTAGCCTTGCCCTGCGTTTGTAGGTGCTGTTGTCGCGTAATCATCAACGCCCCAGCAGTGAAACGGGAAGCCGGTTAAAGTCCGGCACTGCCCCCGCAACGGTAAGTGAGTGATCGGCTAAGAAAGATGCCACTGTGTGCAAGCATGGGAAGGTTTGTGCCGATCAGCATACGCTCACAAGTCCGGAGACCGGCCTGTCAAACACACCGAACGCTGCGGAGGGCAGTTGCGGTGGGTAAACACCGGCCTGTCTCACGGAATTTCCCCACCCCTTGTTATGCTCCAGCCTGTTTTTTGTCGGGCTACGCTTCCCTTTGCAGCACTAAATAATCAACCATGCGGGTGCGCGTGGTGTGACTGCGAGTGTATGTAATGAAAGTTTCCCGATCGATTACCGGTGCTCTGGTACTCCCTTTTGCATTCAACCCCCTCTCGATAGCCATAGCCCAGGAAGCCGAGTCGCCGCAACTGGATCCCATTGTTGTTACCGCAACGCTGGGGCCGAAAACGGTTGGTGAAAGCCTTGCGTCGGTCACGGTCATTGATGAGGAAGAGGTTCGTTCCAAAGCTCCTGCGGATTTCACTGACCTTTTGCGTGGCCAGCCAGGCATTAACGTGACCGGTAACGGCTCTTTCGGCAAAACGACAAGTGTATACACCCGCGGTGTTCAGAACGCAGGAACTGTATTGCTTGTGGATGGCGTAAAACTCCGTTCCGCAACCAGCGGTGGCGCTTCCTGGCAGTACTTTCCAACAGACCTGATTGAGCGTGTTGAAATTGTAAGGGGGCCTCGTAGTTCACTTTATGGTGCCGATGCCATGGGAGGCGTTGTTCAGGCCTTTACGCTTGATCCCAAGTACGGCAAGAGAGGTTGGGTCGAGGCCGGAGCAGGCAA
>Ga0209075_1001258_pt1 | contig 24116 bp, 26 predicted proteins | sample Stecom2011_FD_187523 | JGI IMG/M metagenome (GOLD analysis project Ga0209075, IMG submission 187523) | Agricultural soil microbial communities from Utah to study Nitrogen management - Steer compost 2011 (SPAdes) (version 2) | ecosystem: Environmental > Terrestrial > Soil > Agricultural land...
GCTTCGACTTTACGTTTTTCTTCGTAGGCTTTAATGGCCTCTGCATCTTCTAGCGTTAAACCGATATCGTCTAATCCGTTCAACAAACAGTGTTTACGAAAGGCATCCACTTCGAAAGGAATCTCTTCACCTTCTGGTGTTTTAATGAGCTGCGCTTCGAGGTCGATGGTTAACTGATAGCCTTCGTTAGCTTCTGTTGCTTTAAATAAGCGATCAACAGTCTCTTCATCCAACACTATTGGTAGCAAGCCGTTTTTAAAGCAGTTACTAAAGAAAATATCGGCATAACTCGGTGCAATAATGGTACGAAAACCAAAGTCTTCTAATGCCCAAGGCGCATGCTCACGACTTGAACCACAACCAAAGTTTTCACGAGCTAATAACACTGATGCGCCTTGGTAACGCTCTTTGTTTAACACAAAGTCAGGATTTAAAGGGCGGCCTGAGTTATCAGCATCGGGCTGACCTACGTCTAAATAACGTAGTTCATCAAACAAGTTAGGGCCAAAACCCGTACGCTTAATCGACTTAAGGAACTGCTTTGGAATAATCATATCGGTATCGATATTGGCACGATCCATAGGAGCAACAATGCCAGTATGTACAGTAAACGCTCTCATCATAATCTCCTAAAATTCACGTACATCAACAAAGTGACCAGCAATAGCAGCGGCGGCAGCCATTGCAGGGCTTACTAGGTGAGTACGACCGCCATACCCCTGACGACCTTCGAAGTTACGGTTAGATGTCGAAGCACAGTGCTCTCCTTCTAACAAACGGTCGTTGTTCATTGCTAAACACATAGAACAACCAGGCTCACGCCATTCAAACCCAGCTTCTTTAAAGATTTTGTCCAAGCCTTCTTTTTCAGCCTGAGCTTTAACCAAACCAGAACCAGGTACAATCATCGCCTGAGTAATAGTAGAGGCTACTTTGCGACCTTTAATAACACTCGCAGCTGAACGTAAATCTTCGATGCGTGAGTTGGTGCAAGAACCGATAAAAACGCGATCCAATTTAATATCGCTTAATTTTTGACCCGGTGTTAAGCCCATATACTCATAGGCACGCTTAAAGCCTGTACGCTGAACTTCATTTTTAGCGTCTTCTAAGGTTGGTACTGTGTCGTTTACGCTGATTACCATTTCTGGTGACGTGCCCCAAGTAACTTGAGGTTCAATATCTTCTGCACGAATCTCAACTACTTTATCGAACACGGCATCTTCATCAGATACTAGGTCTTTCCAAGCTTCAACTGCTTTGTCCCAGTTTTCACCTTTAGGTGCGTAAGGACGACCTTTAAAGTATTCGGCGGTCTTCTCATCAAAAGCAACCATGCCCACACGTGCACCGGCTTCAATCGCCATGTTACAAATGGTCATACGAGCTTCCATGCTTAACTCACGGATAGCAGAGCCTGCAAACTCAATTGCCGTGCCGTTACCACCAGCAGTACCGATCACACCAATAACGTGCAACACAATATCTTTACCGGTAACGCCTTCACCTAACTTACCTTCAATTTTAATAAGTTGGTTTTTAAGTTTGCGTTGAATTAAGCACTGAGTGGCTAATACGTGTTCCACTTCTGAAGTACCAATCCCCTGGGCCATAGCCGCAAATGCACCATGAGTTGCTGTGTGTGAATCACCACAAACAACGGTCATACCAGGTAGCGTTGCACCTTGCTCTGGACCTACAACGTGTACGATTCCTTGACGGATGTCGTCCATTTTAAATTCTGTAATACCGTATTCGTCACAGTTATCACCTAAGGTTTTAACCTGAATACGAGAGACAGGATCGGTAATACCTTCAATCCCCGCCTTACGCTCTTCGGCATCGGTCGACACGTTATGGTCAGGAGTCGCGATATTGGCATCAATGCGCCATGGCTGACGACCAGCAATACGCAGCCCCTCAAAGGCTTGAGGCGAGGTTACTTCGTGAAGCAACTGACGATCGATATAAATAAGCGCCGTACCATCTTCGCGCTGCTTGACTAAGTGCTGTTCCCACAACTTGTCGTATAAGGTTTTTCCAGCCATTTCTTCCCTCTCACTCGGTAAATAGGGGTTAATGTTTGTATAAAATGTGTTCATTTATAGTTGCAATATAATAACGCACCTGATAAACAACTCAAACTCATAATTTTTCTAGCTTTCATTCCAAATAGGAATACAACGATGGATACGCACTCGCTCAATGCCTTTATTGCCGTTGCTAACTTACAGTCGTTTTCACAGGCTGCTGATTACTTGCACTTAACCCAGTCTGCTGTCAGTAAGCGCATTCAACAACTAGAGCAACACTTAAACACCAAACTATTTGACCGCCACAACCGTACCGTCAGCTTAACAGAGGCAGGACGCATACTCTTACCTAAAGCGCAGAAGATATTAGACTTAATCAGCGATACAGAAATTGCCATTCAAAGTCATGACACAGAAGTCGCTGGTACACTTTCGCTCGCCACTAGCCACCATATTGGATTGCATCGTTTACCATCGGTAGTACGTGAATTTACCGCCAACTACCCTGCTGTGAACTTAGATTTAAGTTTTGTAGGGTCAGAAAAAGCCTACAAAGCCATCCAGCAACGTCACGTTGAATTAGCATTAACCACGCTAGATGATGACTTTGAGTTTTCAAATCCAGACTTAGAAATCATTCCATTATGGCAAGACGATATGGTTTGCGTATGTGCGAACAACCATCCACTAACACAACACCAACACCTAACATTAGAAGACCTTAGTTCTGTGCCAGCCATTCTTCCTGAGCCGGATACCATTACCTTTCAACTGGTTGAACGAGTATTTAAGCAACAAGGTTTAAGCATGCACGCCCCTATGCCAACCAACTACTTAGAAACCATTAAAATGATGGTATCTGTCGGTATGGGATGGAGCATGTTACCTAAAACAATGTTAGACATTAACTTCCATGAACTAGATTGGCCGGCAGAACCCTTAAAACGTTCGTTAGGGGTCATATACTTAAACTCTCGAACACTGAGTAATGCAGCAAAAGCCTTCCTAAACACACTAAAGCATTAAATTAGTGCTAGGCTGATATAAAGCAATGTTAAAAAGGTCTAAACTGATTACAGTAAGCTTAAACACATAAGGAGATAACGATGCTGAACATTAACCGTATATTAGTAGTACTCGACAAAGGCAGCAGTGAACTACAAGCACTCAAAAAAGGTATTTGGTTAGCCCGCTCTGTTAATGCTGAGTTAACTCTGATGACCAACACATGGGATTCTTTCAGTGCAGAAAACACAAGCCTTGATTTAGACACCCGCAATCAATTAAGAGAAGGGCTTATTAGCCAAGCCGAACAGTGGCTTAATAGTTTTATTCATGATGAAAAAGACATCAAAATCAATGTTGATGTGCGCTGGCAAAAACACCTTTATGAGGCCGTAATTAATGCCACCGAAGAGTCTAACTACGACTTAGTATTAAAACGTCCAAACAAGCATAGCCTACTTGACCGTATCTTTACTCCTGTCGACTGGAACTTACTGCGTCACTGCCCGGCTCCCATTATGCTAATTAAGTCGTCAGAACCCTGGAAGCATAATCGTATTCTTGCCAGTATTGATGCAACCTCCACCGACGAAGGTCACCAGTTAATTAACGATAATATTCTGTCTTACGCAGAACAATTAACCGATCACTTTGATACCGACCTACACTTAGTCAACGCTTATCCATTGGTAAACGTTGCTTTTGCGATGGTGCCAGAAGTAACCGCTCCGGATGACTTACACAAATACGTGCAAGATCAACACGAAGAAGCCTGTGGCAAATGGGCCGACAAATACAACATTTCACGCGAAAAAGTTCATGTAAAAGAAGGCGCTCCGGAAATTGTTGTCTCGGAACTAGCGCAATCTTTAGAAACCGATGTAGTGATGATTGGTAGCGCTGGCCGCACAGGGCTTTCAGGTGTTCTTATTGGTAACACTGCCGAACTACTGTTAGATAAACTAGAATGCGATATTTTAGTGATTAAGGTAACAGACGGAGTTAACCCAGAGATTTAATGCACCGGATTAGAATGATGAGTAAGACATTGCTATTGATTGCCCATGCTCCTTCTCCTAATACACAGAGAATTGTTGCAAGCTGTCAGCGCGCATTAGATGAATCTGGTGCAGAGCAAACGACGCTCATCATTCAATCGCCTTTTGATACGCATCCAGAAGACACCCAGTCTGCGGATGCTATTTTGCTATTTACTCCTGAAAACTTAGCCTATATGAGCGGTGCATTAAAAGATTTCTTTGATCGTAACTATTACCCTTGCCTTGAAGAGACACAAGGCATGCCCTGTGCTGCTATTATTCGAGCAGGACAAGGCGGTGGCGACGGCACTAAACGCGCCCTAGAAAGCATTACAACCGGTTTAAGGTGGCGTTGGGTGCAAGAACCATTAATTTTACGTGGGGATTGGCAAGACGACTTCGAGAACCAAGCCTATGAGCTCGCCCAAGCCATGATAGTCGCTTTAGACAGCGGCATTATATGACGCGTTACAATCTGGGTTATTTCGGTTAAAATACAACCAAACTTCCTATACCACACAAGACCTCTATGACTCGCATCAAAAAAACCCGTTCACTCAAGCGTATCCACAATGTAAAAACGGGTAGTAAAAGTAAAATCAAGAAAGCTCAAATACGCAGCGGCCTTGAACCTCAACGTAAATTCTCTAAAGAAAAGAAACAACTTTCTGCCTATGAGAAGTATTTATTAGAAAACCCTGAAGCTAAAATTGCCGATCAAAAGTCGACAACAAAGAAAAAGGCAAATACGCAGGTGGCGGCTGAAAATAAATCGGCTGAAACTAAAGAACCAACGGTTGAAAAGACTGAACGTAAAAAGTCTTTATTTGATCAGTTTGAAGACACTAAACTAAAAGATATTTACTAAGCACGTAGTTTAACTACTGGGGTGACTGGCTTTACACTGGTCACCTTACCCTCTTCTAGATATTCAGTTATCAACTGAGCAGAATTCCCTTCTAAACAAGTAAAGCGGGTCACTAATATACTTTTTGCCTGCGACACTCGGCGTATAGAACTAACGTAAAGGCTACCAAAAGCACTTACTTCGCCACCATTACCTTCTAGTAATATTTCACAATCAAGTGGCAATAGCTTTCCTGACGAGTCTCTTAAGCGACCAACTATTTCAGGATCAATTTCACATTCAAAGCCTAGCAGCCCAAGCTTTTGGATTTCAGACTCAGAGATGACTTCCTTACCTGTTGTTATTATTACAGTCGTCATATTTTTAACCTGCCAAATTTCATTTGTGCACAGAAAGAATACAATGCCATTGCAAAACTATATGGTTACTAGACTATATATATGAGCAAAAGTGCTGGCGAAGGAGCCAGTTTAATCATTAATATACGCACTTGGCGTACTTAATCACGTCATACAAGGCCTAAAGGGTTATTTTGGCGCTAAATGCCACACCTGAATGGGCTAAATAATAAAAATTAACGAATGTCAGGCGCTTATGAAACAACACTTATTCAAATCGGTATTCATCTTAACCTTACTTTTAAGCGGATGTGCTAGCTCAATTAAAATTGCCGAGCATGGCCCTAGTCCTATAGTTTCTAGCTCTACTAATACTGCTAATGAAGCCAGTTTACAAGTTCAATACTTAGGCGTTGGTGGACACCGCATACAATATGGTGATTCGGTTGTACTTACAGGGGTTTCTTTTACTAACCCATCATTTCTTGCCACCGGCCCTTTTATTCCGTTAAAAAGCGATAAGCAAAAAATTGACGCCTTAATGCCAGAATCAAGTGACGCACAAATCATGCTCATTGGTCATGCTCATTATGACCATTTATTAGACGTTCCTTATGTTTTGCAAAAGCATGCTCCTAACGCGCATTTATACGGTTCACAAACAACTGTTAATAGTATTATTAGTGAAGTACCTGCTGAGCGTATGACCGCAGTTAACGAACATATGGCTATAGACAGCCAACCCGGCACTTGGTTTTACAGTGACGACAAAAAAGTAAGAATTATGGCCATTCAATCATCTCATGCGCCCCACTTTATGGGCATCAAGCTAATGAAAGGCAAGCATGAGAAACCCTTGAAAAAGTTACCTTGGCATTCATTTGGTTGGAAGGAAGGCCAAACTCTGGCTTATATCATCGATTTTCTAGACAGTAACAACGAACCCGTACACAGAGTCTTTTACCAAGATTCGGCATCCTCAGAATCTAGCTTAGTACCCGATTTAGGTGACAACAAAGACATCGATGTAGCCATTCTGTGCCCTGCTTCATTTAATCAAATCAAGAATTACCCAGAATCTGTCGTCAGCAGTACCCAAGCAAAACACTATATACTGGGTCACTGGGAAGACTTCTTTGGTAATAACCACAACGGTAAACAAAAGTTTGTACGTAACACCAATGCTGTAAAATTTATTGACCGATTAGAAAATGCTTTACCTGAAAACAGTTCTTGGACACGTCCTGAGTTGTTTTCGACTTATTACTTCACATCAGAAGGATTACTGCCTTGACGCCTATTCAACGTAGTGCACTTTGTGCTGCCATTGCATCCATCAATGCTCCTCACATTCAATTCTGGGGGGAGCATAATAAGTCTGACATAGCGCCCTACACTAAATTTTTAACAAAAATACGCTCTTATTTAGCAGGAGAGCTCAAGTCGCAAGCCAACTTATTACGCTTCCACGATGAGTTCTATGCTTGGCGTGAGCAACAGCAAGAAGAAGACAGCCTCGCGTATCGTATACAGGAATTATGCAACGCCGCTTTACACAGCGCAGTCGAAAGCTTATTCGATCCAGAATGTAATGACCTAGCACTCGTCGAAGCTACCCTAACAAGCTGCTGGGAAGAAATGGACGAGCTCGGTGCTGAAACATCAGACCTACGTCACTACTGGTCTGATATAAAAAAAGAAGTACTAACTTTAGTATCCGATCGTCGTCAGATTCCACTTCCTAAAGAATACTTTACGCTATTAAAAGAATCCGACGTGAGTTTGTTTGGTTTAGGAGCATAGTTACAAACAAGTAACGTTCCACTACTCATAATAAAGTCAAAACCTGATACAATGCGCCGCGATTTGATATGGGTATGACTATGACTGAATTACTATCTCCTGCTGGTACGCTTCGTAATATGGAATACGCATTCGCCTACGGTGCGGATGCGGTCTATGCGGGTCAGCCGCGTTACAGTTTGCGTGTACGTAATAACGACTTTACCTTAGACAACTTAGCTTACGGTATTGAACGAGCGCACGCGTTAAACAAAAAGCTGTACGTGGTTAGCAACATTGCTCCACACAACAGTAAAATCGGCACCTACCTAAAAGATATTCAGCCGGTCATAGAAATGAAGCCCGATGCACTTATCATGTCTGATCCTGGGCTAATCATGATGGTTAAAGACCGTTGGCCCGATCAAGTGATTCATTTATCGGTACAAGCCAACGTTGTTAACTATGCCACCGTTGAGTTTTGGCGCCGCCAAGGCATCAGCCGTATTATTTTATCGCGCGAACTCTCTCTCAACGAAGTGGCTGATATTCGTGAAAAAAGCCCAGAAATGGAACTTGAAGTTTTCGTTCATGGCGCACTTTGCATGGCGTATTCAGGTCGTTGTTTACTGTCAGGCTACATGAACCACCGTGACGCCAACCAAGGTTCCTGCACTAATGCTTGTCGTTGGAAGTACGATGCGCACGAAGCCACGGAAACCGACTCAGGCGACTACGTCCCTAAAGGCGTTGAAGAATTCGACCCTAACGCTGTAGAGCCTACATTAGGCGTTGGCGCCCCTACCGATAAAGTATTTTTGCTACAAGAAGGTAACCGTCCTAACGAGTACATGCCAACCTTTGAAGACGAGCACGGTACCTACATTATGAACTCGCGCGACCTACGCGCCATTCAACACGTTGAACAACTCATTAAAATGGGCGTTCACTCATTAAAAATTGAAGGTCGTACTAAATCGCATTACTACGTTGCACGTACTACTCAGGCGTACCGAAAAGCCATTGATGACGCCATTAGAGGCGACTCATTCGATAAAGGCTTAATGGATGTACTAGAAAACATGTCTAACCGCGGTTATACCGAAGGGTTTTTCCGTCGACACGTACATGATGAATACCAGAACTACGAGCGTGGTCATTCCATCAGCACCAAACAACAATTTGTTGCTGAAGTAGACCAAGACCTAGGCGACAGTTTACTACTGAATGTAAAAAACCGTTTTGAAGTGGGTGACAGCTTAGAGCTAATGACTCCAAGCGGTAACATTCCCTTTAACTTAGGCGAATTAGTTGACCAACACGACCGTCCACGTCAGGATGCGCCTGGTTCAGGCTTTGTTGTTAAAATTAAAAAGCCTGAAGGCTGCCCTACTACGGATTTCACTAAATCCTTACTTATTAGAAACTTACCCAATCAAATAATTGCCCATGACTAAATTTCCTCTGCCAGAAGTCCTGTTTGTCGATGATCAAATTATCGTCATAAACAAACCAGCGGGGTTACTCAGTGTCCCGGGCTTATATAACAAAGACTGTGCCGTTAGCCGCTTAGAGAAAGAGTACGGTGAGTTATTTATTATTCATCGTCTAGATCAAGATACCTCTGGCATCATGGTTTATGCACGCAATAAGCAAGCATTAACTTTTATCCAGCAGCAGTTTGAAAAGCAGAAAACACGCAAGGTATACGAGTGCTTAGTGATTGGTAAATTACGCGGCACTAATGGTTGTGTAAACCTACCCATCTGCGTTGACTGGCCCAACCGTCCTTTGCAAAAAATCAGTCATACTGATGGCCGTTATGCGCTAACACGCTGGAAACGTCTTGAGCAAAACGATACGCAAACACGTGTAGAGCTCTACCCACAAACCGGGCGCTCTCACCAGTTACGTATTCATATGCTTAACTTAGGACACGCCATTGTTGGCGATCCCTTCTATGCGCCAGAAAGCGCGAAAGAAAACAATCGATTGATGCTTCACGCTCGCGAGTTAGACTTTAACCACCCAACGACCAACGAGCGTATGGAATTTAAGCTGGCTGCTCCTTTTTAAGGAGCTATTTAAACTGCAGAGACTTAAATAAGTAAGTAAACAGCAGTAGCAGCAACCCAAATAAGATTAAAGCACCCGTAACAATCGCAATGGCTATGCCACCAAACAAATCGGGCGCTTTCATCATGGTGCTCATCAGTGATTCTTGATAATAAAAGAACCATTGATGGCCATCAGGAAACACCCAGATATGCATTTGATAAAACACTTCTTTAGGCCCTATCACTAGCACCATCGCTAGCAGAAAAGCCACCATCAACGACAAGCAAATCAACTGAACTTTAAATTGTGGTTTGCGTTTGGTTTTGAATAAATACGCACACAACAAAGCGGTAACAAGCAGTGTAAAAATCGCTGCGGCTCTCAGGGTATCGATAAGATTAGCCACATCTTGTAGATGCACAACCTCAGCCCGATGCAGCAAGGGTTTTACCACCCCGTTCACTTTGAATTGAATATCCGCCAAGCCGCTACCATGACTATGAACAGCGGCACTGATTTGATTAAAAAGAGATACGTGCTCTTGCTTAGATAGTTGGTCTAACCCAAGAATAAATTGATTTTGCGGAGCAAATTTATCGATATGGGCACCAATCTCATACACATCATAAAAAAGGTCGTAACCATAGTGCACCGCAGCATTTGCCCACCAGCTTAAAGCCAAACTGCTTAGCAAGATTCCCCATAAAGCTATAAACCAAACAAACTGAGTACGCAGATCTTTATTAATCATGCTGCAAAAACTCTTTGATATGCATGGCCACTTGTGGTGCAGAGCTGGCTTCTAAATGAAAATGATGCCGCCCCTCTACTGTTTTTATCGTTGCATCAGCAATATGCTTAGATCGTTGATCAAGATACGCTTGTGTCACCATGCCCTGCTCGGCACGAATAGCCAACACGGGAGCTACTAACGCCTGTAAAATGCTTTCTAATTGATCTTCTGTAAAACGTACAAGTGAGGGTAATCGCAGACGTGGATCGGTGCGCCATTTCCATCCTTGGTCACATAATATTAAATTACGCTCGACTATGTTTCTTAAGTGCTCTTCAGGAATAGCATTATCGCCACGTTGTCGCACCGCCAATGCTTGATCAACACTGCTATAAGTAGATGATGTTTTTAACGTCGCAGTTAAGCCCTGACGTAGCTGTGATGCTACTTGGCTTGCTGGGGTTGTTAGGGGGCCTAAGCTATCTAAAGCGATATAACCTAAAACTTGCTCTGGAAGAACAGCAGCAATAAGCATTGCAATACCAGTGCCTAGCGAATGCCCCAGTACATAAAACGAGCGGTCTTTGAGTAAAGAGTGAGTATTAATGGCCTCTAGAATGGGTGGCACATAAGCCCAAATAAGATAACTGCTCCCAGCACCTAACCAAGCAGAGTGCCCATGCCCAGGCAGGTCGATAGATAACACTGCATAGTCGTTTAAATACGATGCTAGAACTTCAAAACTAGCGGCATTATCTAGCCAGCCATGAAACGCTAATATCAACGGCTTGTCTGGCTCGCCATAGAGAATCGCACCAAGATCCCCAATGGATGTTGCTAGGGTTATTTCTTTCATAAAGAAAGCTCTGATAATGAATTTATAATGGTTTGTGCTGTTTCTTCAGGATACTCCAAAGGAAACATATGCGTTCCTGGAAGCCAATGTACTTTCATACCTAATTTTTTACGCATACGAGCGGCTTGCTTAGGTTTTAGTATCGTACTTTCTTTGCCACCAATAGCGACCGCGGGCACCGGTAACGGTTTACGCAACACACAATCATCAGGAATAGTACGATAAATTTTCATTTCAACGCTAGGATCAAAATGTAAACGTAACCCTTCGTCAAAGGGCTGAGTGCCATAGCGTACATAATGCTCTAAACAACGAGGATCGAACTGTTTCATCAATCGTTTGGCTTTAAAATACTCAATCGCCTCTTCTTCGTTCGACCAAATAGATCGTCGTCCATCGGTACGAGCCGCGGGTGTAAAACGATCCATCATGCCTAATAGTTTAATCAACTTTAGACCACTGGCTTCTATAGGACTAAGCGCCGGCACATCAAGAATAACCACAGCCTTGACTAAATCAGGACGTTTAACCGCCAGGCGCATACTTAAAATTCCCCCTAGTGAGTGCCCAACAGCAATCACCGGCTCGCTATAACTTTGCTCAAAGTACTCTGTCATTTCGCGCTCAAGCAATGGCCAATTATTGGTCACAGGGAATTCTGGGTGATGACCAATACGGTCAGTCCAACGTACATCGTAACGCTCAGATAAGGCGTTGAATAAAACTTGGTAACTGCCACCTGGAAATCCATTGGCATGAGAAAAGTGTAATATTGACTTAGTTGTCATTGTTCTTAGCCCTACCGTATTTTTATTATTCTGCTAAGACTGGGTACCAAACATGTTGCACTGTCATGCACCCAACAGCGGCGATATCGCCTTCCAGCAACCAGCACTCTGCAGGGGACCAAGGCTGGTCAAAGCACTGCCCCTCCACTAACCAAGAAGCAAGATGACCAACCAATGGTAAATGAGAGACCAGTATTAAGTCATCAGAGACTGTGCTGAGTTGATCTATTAAGCACTTTGCGTCTGCGTCCGGCGTTAAATCTTGCCAAGTTTCTACGGATAACCCGCATTCCTTAGCAATGATATTAGCGGTTTGTTGCGCTCTTATATAGGGGCTTGCAATTAAACGAGGTTTTTTAGGAAACTGACCAACCAACCATTGGCCAGCTATCTTGGCTTGATGACGACCATCAGCCGTTAATTGTCGTGCAGGGTCAGGCGAGGTAAAGCTCGCTGAGCCATGCCTGACAATACATAATTTCACTTTTCTTCTTCCTTTTCTAGCCTTGGCCAGTCTTGGAATGGATAAGGCTTGGCTTCATTAACATTGGTTAAGAAGAAAGTAATTTGTTGTAGGTACAGACCTAACGAGGCACCAAACTTAACCAACGATGGGTGTGGGCTACCAGTAATAAGTGTGTATAACCATTGTCCTAACGTTGCCAACAGCAAAACGATATCAAGTAATCGATATACAAAGAAAAACATAACAACAAATAAAGTTCTTATCCAAAAAGAGTCGGATGTAACGGTTTCTTTAAACTTATTCATAGCTTCACTTATATTAAATTTCGTAACGAGGTAAGGCGAACTCAACATCAGACGTGTGTTCACCCGTCATTAGGCTCTGAGCGACTTGCTTAGCTTCAGCGCCATTAAACAACACTTCATACGCCCCCATTACTAGAGGCATATATATATCAAGCTCGATAGCTTTTTCCCTGACATAGCGCAAGGTATTAACACCTTCTGCAACTTCGCCAAGTTCTTCTATCGCTTCTTCTAAGGTTTTGCCGCTACCTATGGCTAAACCCACTCGGTAGTTACGGCTTAATGGTGACATACAGGTCACTACAAGGTCACCAATCCCAGCCATCCCTAAAAACGTTAGCGGGTTAGCACCTAGAGTCACTGCAAAACGGCTCATTTCTGCTAATGAACGCGTAATAATCATACTCTTAGTATTTTCACCCATACCCAGCGCTGCCACAAAGCCAGATACTATGGCGTAAATGTTTTTCAACGCACCGCCAAGCTCCACCCCATATAGGTCATTAGACGCATAAATACGGAAATACGAGCAACTCAAAGCACTTTGAATTTCACGGCGGATATCAGCATCTTCACAAGCCACCACACTGCCGGCTAGTTCGCGGCGTGCAATTTCTTTAGCAAGGTTAGGGCCACTTAAAACAGCAATAGGATTGTTCGGGCATACTTCTCGTATCACCTGACTCATAAGCAAGAAGCGCTCGTGCTCAATGCCTTTAGTGGTTGTGAGTAAGACTTGCTCAGGTTTAAGTGCTGAGGCAATGCTTTCCATAACCTCTCGTACCGAACTACTAGGTACTGAGATAACAACAATATCGGCATCTAAGATGCTGGCGTGAATATCGGTCGTGGCCGTTAAACTAGGATTTAGCTTAACGCCTGATAAATATCTTGGATTTTCATGCTGGCTATTAATGGATTCTGCGGTTTCTGCGTTACGCATCCACTGTACGGTCTGGATATCATTGTCTGCCATTATGTTGGCGACCACAGTGCCAAAGCTTCCCCCACCGATAACGGCTGCTTTTTTAAAGCCCATGTTTCCTCCGGTTTTACTGGTTGTGACTTTCAGCTTCTAATGAATTGACTAAATCCTGAAACTCACTTTTATTCTTGTCGTTTAAACTCATCAAAACACGATGCGCTTCGATAACTTGTTGGCGCCCTTCTTCCTCATTGATTTCATCGGTGATCCACTCTTCATATTCAAAATTATTTTTGAACGGTTCATGGATAAGATGGAAAACTTGCTCAAACCCCATGCTTTTTAATAAGCGAGTAATTGAGGCCACTGGGCTAACAATGGTTGGAGTTATATTAAAACGTTCGCGACTTAAGATAGACACCTTTGCTAACTGGCCAAGGGTAGTGCTATCAATCGCCTCTGCTTTAGATAAGTCTATGATTATATTTTTAAAGTTAGGAGTAGAAAGTATTTCATCTAAGTAGTCATCTAGACCGCCACAAAGATTTAAACGAATATCGCCACTTAACTTTATTACGTGAGTACCTTCATAAAAGGCAACTTGAATATTTCCTGAACAACCCATAGCTAACCTCTCGCAATAGCTACCATGGTAATATCATCCAAGATTTCTACATCTTGCTCTAAGTTGAAATGCTCAGTCAAAGTACGCAATCGACCCCCACTTCGTTCTACCAGTGTTTTGAGCTGTTGCTCTTTATCAACACCGTCTTTATTCATCATTTCTAGAATTCCATCTGAAAACAGCAACAATCGAAAGTTTTCAGGTAACTGACACTCATAGGTGTTGAAATTAGCTTCGGCAAACAGCCCTACTGCCATTCCCTGCCCTTCTAGGTATTGCGCTTGTTTATCGCTGTAAAGAATGGGCATAGGCAAATGACCGCCAACGCTGTACCGCAAGGTTAAAGTATTAGTGTCTATTACACCATAAAACATGGTGGCATACTTATCTAAGTGTGACGACTCAAGATCGGTATTAATAAACGAAAGAACCTCTGCCGGCTTTAAAATATCTGTATTTTCTTTACGTACATAAGCACGCCTAAACTGATCCACCAGCTTTTTAATAAGAATAGTCACAAAGGCTGAAGAGGCACCATGGCCGGATACGTCGGCAATATAGAAACCTACTTGGTAATCCGATATTTTAAAATAATCTAAAATATCGCCACTTAAAAATAAGGCAGGCACCACTAAGTGCTTAAATTCTAAACCTTGTAGGTTAAAGGGTTTAGGCTGCAAACGAACTTGAATTTCACGACCCGCTAAGTGGTCATTACGCAACTCATTAAGCCTATTACTAAGCTCGCTGTTGGTTTCTTCGAGGTACTTCTGGTAGGTCTCATTCTCGGCTTCTAATTGCGCTAGCTGCAGCGCTTTAGCCACAACGTGAAGAATGATTTCAGCGCTCGCCCAAGGGTGTATAAAGTAGTCATCTATGCCGTTAGTGAGCGCATCTAAAACAACCGAGCAGCCAGTGTCTTGCTTCACCTTCACTATCACAGGAGCGTAAGGCAGATAACGTCTTAACTGATTAAGCAGATCTGGATTTTCTGTCAATAAGCTCAGCGCACAGATGAGAGCATCAATAGAATTCGTTTCAACCTGAGCCAGCAAATCATCTAGATTACTAGCGACCAGCACTTTGTAACCATTCTGTTGCAAAAGACCGGCTATTTGCTGACGAACTATTTTGTCTTCATCAATGACCAGCACAGTTGCGGCCATTTCTAACTCCCGTAATCGATCGTTGTGCGAACACTAAAGCTAATTGCTTTTTGATGCAATCATTTCCTGCCCCAGTGTCTGCAACTCCAACAACCCTATTGTGGCTTAAGGCTTAGATAAGCCGCTATTTTAAAGCATTCACATACGAAAAAGGCCTGTTTTATAGACTTATAAAACAGACCTATCCACTAGTATTAATGACAGATACTAGTATTCTGGCAACTCTATATCTGCAAAGAGCTCTTCGACTTGCTGTGGAGAAGTACAAGCAATGGCTTGACCGATACGCTCCTCGGTTAAGTGCGGCGCAAACTCTTTAATAAAGTTATACATATAGCCGCGTAAGAAAGTGCCCTTACGGAAACCAATTTTGGTAACACTAGAATCAAACAGATGACTGGCATCAATAGCAACTAAGTCACCATCGGTTTGTGGATCTACCGCCATACTGGCAACAATACCCACCCCAACACCTAAGCGAACATAGGTTTTAATAACGTCCGCATCCGCCGCTGTAAAAGCCACTTTAGGCTCTAACTCATGCTCTTTAAAAGCCTCATCTAAACGTGAACGCCCAGTAAAACCAAATACATAGGTTACTAGTGGGTGCTTAGCCAATTCTTTGATGGTTAATTTTTCTTTAAGCTGAGCCAATGGATGATCTTTTCTTACAAGAACACAGCGGTTCCAGCGATAGCACGGCATCATAATAAGGTCGGTAAACTTTTCCATGGCTTCAGTAGCAATGGCAAAATCGACAACACCTTCAGCGGCCATTTCAGCAATTTGCACCGGTGTCCCCTGCTGCATATGCAAAGACACTTCTGGGTACTTTTTCATAAAGCGCTGAATCACTTTTGGTAATGCATAACGAGCTTGAGTATGCGTAGTAGCAATAGATAACTCACCTGTGCTTTGATCACTGAACTCTTGCGCTACACGTTTAATGCTTTCTGTTTTACGCAGAATATCGGCAGAAATCTCAAGAATGGTTTTACCCGCTGGAGTTACTCGCGTTAAATGTTTACCACTACGGGCAAAAATCTCTACGCCCAGCTCATCTTCAAGTAAGCGTATTTGTTTACTGATACCAGGCTGCGAGGTATACAACGCTTGCGCGGTGGCTGATACGTTAAGGTTGTTTTTCTCAACTTCACAGATATACCTAAGTTGTTGTAGCTTCATGCGCCCTCCAGGCTCTAATGCCCCTTAGTTTCAAGGGTTAAACTAAGCAGCATAATAAATTCTTAATAATGCTGTGATATATTAACGCCAAAGCCCCTTATATTCCATCTGCACAGATAATATAATTTAAAGTATTTTTAGTTATATAGAAAATAGTGGCATTTATCGGGTTTATTTAATGTTTTTAAGTGTGCAAGCATGCTCAGCATTTGTCATAATTAAGAACAATTTTTTATAAGATCAGTGATTTAGGGAAATAATAATGAATGACAACCGTGTTGACGATTTGAGCGTTGAATCCATCGTTCCACTAATAACGCCTAAAGAGCTTAAGCAAAAGCGCCCAATTTCCGAAGAAGCGATCGCCAGCGTTCAAGAAGGACGCCAAACCATTCGCAATATTTTAGACCATAAAGATCACCGTTTATTTTTGGTGATCGGCCCTTGCTCTATTCATGACGTAGAAGCTGCTAAAGAATACGCAGTTCGTTTAAAAGAACTGTCTGAAAAAGTCAGTGACACTTTATACCTAGTGATGCGCGTCTACTTTGAAAAGCCACGCACAACTGTCGGTTGGAAAGGCCTAATTAACGACCCATACATGAACGACACCTTCAAAATTGAAGAAGGTTTAGAAATTGGTCGCAATTTACTATTAGAACTTTCTGAAATGGGCTTACCGCTATCAACTGAAGCGTTAGACCCAATCTCTCCTCAGTACATTCAAGACCTTATTAGCTGGTCAGCTATTGGTGCACGTACCACTGAGTCGCAAACACACCGTGAAATGGCATCAGGCCTATCTTCTGCGGTTGGCTTTAAAAACGGTACCGATGGCGGTTTAACGGTAGTAACCAACGCGCTTATGTCCGTTGCTAACCCACACCGTTTCTTAGGTATTAACGCTGATGGCCAAGTATCCATCGTGTCTACTCGTGGTAACCAGTACGGTCACTTAGTATTACGCGGCGGCGGCGGCAAGCCTAACTATGACTCTGTCAGTGTCTCTCTTGCAGAACAAGCACTAGAAAAGTCTAACTTGCCGAAAAACATCATGATTGACTGCAGCCATGAAAACTCAAACAAAGACCCATCACTGCAACCACTAGTGATGGATAACGTATCGAGCCAGATTCTTGAAGGCAACCAATCCATTGTTGGTTTAATGATCGAATCGAACTTAAAGCATGGTCGCCAAAATATTCCTGCCAACTTAGACGACCTAGAATACGGTCTATCGGTAACCGATGGCTGTATCGGCTGGGAAGAAACTGAAGAAGCCATTCTAAAAATGCACGAAAAACTAAAAGACATATTACCGACTCGTAACAAATCGGAATAATTAACCCTAATCGCATAGGAGATAACTTTGGACGCTATAACCATTAACCATTTGTTGTTAATCGGTGCTGTTTTAGTAGCCGCTAGCATTATGCTTAGCTCATTTGCGAACCGTATCGGCGTCCCTATTCTGGTTATATTCTTAGCGGTAGGTATGTTTGCTGGGGTCGATGGCCCCGGCGGCATTGTCTTTGAAGATTACACTCTAATGTACATGGTAAGTAACCTAGCACTTGCCATTATTCTACTCGATGGCGGTATGCGAACGCGTGTCGCCACCTTCCGTGTGGCCCTATGGCCCGCCCTTAGTCTGGCTACTCTAGGCGTTGTCTTAACTGCCGGCTTAACGGGTTTAATGGCTCACTGGCTGTTTAACCTCAGCATACTACAAGGACTACTAATCGGTGCCATAGTTGGCTCTACCGACGCTGCCGTTGTATTTAACCTGTTAAAAGGTAAAGGCCTAAACGAACGCGTGGGCTCGACCCTAGAAATAGAATCGGGCAGTAACGACCCCATGGCAATGTTCTTAACTGTCACTTTGATAGCCATGTTGGTAGAAGGTAAAACCTCGTTTGAATTCGGCATCTTAGCCAGTTTAATTCAGCAGTTTGGTTTAGGAATAATCTTAGGGGTAAGTGGTGGCTGGTTATTGCTCGAACTGATTAATCGCTTATCCATTGCGGAAGGCCTATATCCACTATTGGCAGTGTCTGGCGGCATTATTTTGTTTGCACTCTCTACCGAGGTGGGTGGCTCAGGTATTTTAGCGGTTTATGTATGCGGTCTACTCTTAGGTAACCGCCCAATCCGCAATCGCCATGGCATTTTACATATGTTTGATGGCTTAGCTTGGTTAGCCCAGATTGGCATGTTCGTTATTCTTGGTTTGCTAGTAAACCCCAGCGAGCTTCTGCCTATTGCTGTACCAGCATTATTGCTATCACTATGGATGATCTTATTTGCACGTCCTATTTCAGTATTTATAGGTCTATTGCCTTTCCGCAACTTCACTTTCAAAGAGCGCAGCTTTATTTCTTGGGTTGGCTTACGCGGTGCTGTGCCAGTTATTTTAGCGGTGTACCCGTTAATGGCAGGCTTAGATCATGCTCAACTGTTTTTTAACGTCGCGTTCTTTATTGTGCTTGTGTCTCTTATTTTACAAGGCAGCACCTTGGCTTTTGCTGCTCGCAAAGCACAGGTCGTGGTTCCTGAAATGCCGTCTCCTATTACCCGCTTAGGCTTAGAGATCCAACTTGCAAGTCAGTGGGAATTATTCATCTATCGCTTAAAAGAAACACGTTGGTGCATAGGGGCAGAACTACGCGAACTGAATATGCCTGAAAACACACGTGTTGTGGCACTCTTTAGAAACAACCAATTACTGCACCCATCGGGCAGTACCGTTTTAGAAACTAACGATATTCTTTGTATTGTCGGCCATGACTACGACCTACCTGTATTAGGTCATATGTTCAGTGAAACACCGAAGCGCGGCTTAGACCTTAGCTTCTTTGGTGACTTTATGCTGGACGGTCAAGCAAGGCTGGCAGACCTAGCACACTTCTACCCTATCGATCCTAGTAAAACGACCGCTGAAACCATCGAAGAGCTACTAAAGTATAAGCTCGGAAACAACTTAGTCGTTGGTGATACTTATACTTGGGGTGGTATGATTTGGACCATTGCAGAAGTTCAAAACGGCAACATTTTACGCGTTGGTGTTAAGCAGCTTTCTGATAATACTGATGTCACTGCTCAGGAAAGTGCTGTCGTCTAATTCTAATCTCTAGTTCAAAGATTCAAAACTTATATGTCTTCTCTTAATTGGCAGCAAAGTTTTATTAAAACTTTGCCTGTTATGCTGGGTTATATTCCCTTAGGTATTGCCTTTGGTGTGCTGTCTGTGCAGATGGGCTTCCCTTGGTGGCTTGCGCCTGTTTCATCCATCGCTATTTATTCCGGTGCCAGTCAATTTTTAATACTCAGTTTGTTTGCATCGGGTGCTAGCCTGAGTGCAATTTTTATCGCGGTTTTTTTATTAAGTACTCGTCATATATTTTACGGACTATCACTCTTATCTCGCTATAAAGATGCCGGACGAAAAAAGCCCTATCTTATTTATGCGCTTACCGATGAAACCTATTCTCTGCTTACCAGCAGCCCTGACCGTGATACAGACTTTAAGATTACTATACTCAATCACAGTTGGTGGTTTTCAGGAAGCGTTATTGGTGTAGTCATTGGCAGCCTAATTAACTTTGATAGCAGCGGTATGGAGTTCGCTCTTACTGCTCTGTTTATCGTGCTTACCATTGAGCTATACAGCAATAACAAGGCACTAAAACCACTGGTTACCGGTTTAGTCTGCGCTCTTCTAGCACTACTTTTTTTACCCAGTCAGCACCTGTTATTAGCCGCCATTAGCGCCGCTAGTATTGTTATTTTATTTGAGTATGTAAGGGCAAAAAATGGACACTAGTTATTTATTACTGGGGATTGGAGTAGCAGGACTTTCATCTATTTTATCGCGCGCTCTGCCTTTTATTTTTCTATCACGCTTTGCTAACGCGCCATTACTGCACTTTTTAGGAAAGCAGTTACCCGGCGCAATTCTTATTATTTTGGTGGTCTATTCCTTACAGGATTTATCGGTTATAAACAGTAACTTTGAACTTGTTAACTCAGCCAACGGCTGGCCATTATTAGTGGCCTCGCTAACAGTGGTTTTATTGCATTTTTGGCGAAGAAACACACTGCTATCTATCTTATTAGGCACAGGCACTTATATGTTTCTTATCCAATACTGCCTATAACATTCGGTCTAACGGTAACCAAGATAAAAAGCGCACTAATGAACGCTTGAATATCGAAGTGTTAGGCTCTTTATGATAAATAATATCGGGCTCTCCTTTTTCAACCCAATACAGTTTTCCTTTTTCATCCAACTTAACTTCATAAGAGGCTTCAGTAATACGGTTAGTGAAGACCTCATCTAATGCATCGGCCAATGCCGGGCTTTCAATTAAAAAACCCATTTCTGTATTTAATCGTGCCGAACGTGGATCAAAGTTAAACGAACCTACGAATACTTGTTCATTATTAATTGAAAATGTTTTGGCGTGCAAACTGGAGCCCGAACTACCAAAAACCCCCGTACCTGAACCTCCTTCATCGGCAAGCTCTGGGCGGTTTTTCATTTCATACACTTCAATACCCGCTTCTAATAAATCTTTTCTGCGCTTCATATAGCCCGAATGTACCGCTGTTACATCGGTGGCTTCCAGTGCATTGGTTAACACACGAATTTGCGCATCGTTATTCGCTAGATCGACAAATGTTTCGGTACCGACTTTCGCAGGTACAAAATATGGGGACACCAAATCAAGTTTTTTGATTTTGATATTGAGCAACTCTTCGAGTCGATACAGCATTAGATCGCTGTCGTCATCTAAACCAATACCTTTTATTGGGTCATCACTGACCAAACGCACATCTACCCACTCAAAGGGTAAATCCTTAGAGTTGAACCCATTGGTAAAATAGACGTTTTGTAAGGCAGTAACATACAGCATCGCCTCAGGCTTGCTAAAGGTAGAGCTAATGTGTCGTAGCACATCATTTTTACTTTTCTTTGCTTTAAATACATTATCTACTGGCAATGAAGACTCGCTCATCCAATAACGATCAAAGTCTTGACTCACCTCGCCCGCCACAGGTCCTAGGCTAAGGACATCTAAGTCTGAAAATAAAATACCGTCGGTAGCAGCAAAGTATTCATCACCCACATTACGCCCTCCGACTATGGTCATAATTTGGTCGGCCGTCAGTGACTTGTTATGCATGCGGCGATTAGCGCGTTTGAAGTTTGTAACAAAGTCGAAGGCTCTAAACCTTCTTGATTTAAATGGGTTAAATAAACGAACTTCAATATTAGGGTGTTCGTTCATCATGCCCAGCCAATCATCAATACCAAAACTACCTAAGTCATCTAGCAATAGTCTAACTCGAACACCACGCTCTGCCGCTAATAGCAGCTCGTACATAAGCATGCCGCCGGTATTATCTTTGCGCCAAATATAATATTGAACATCTAAGGTTTTTTCAGCGGCGCGTATTAATAGAACACGAGCAAGAAAAGCATCAAGCGCGGCATCTAAAGGATAAACCCCCGATAAGCTATTATGCTCTTGACTAAGCCTTTCAACCGTTTGATAGAGAGTGGATTCGGATATTTCTTCATAAGGAAGACTTACATTCGCAGTACGATCTTGCAGCTGCGCCGTAGAACAGCCAACCAATACTGTTGTCATTAGTAATGAAAAAACTCTTCCTATAGAGGACATATACGCTCCTAAGCCAAACCACTCTACTTTTACTAGTACTGTATTATTTATTTAACAAACTCATAAGGACCGCCTTTTTTATGAGCAGCCTGCCAGGCAGGACGTGTATGTATACGTTCTAACCACGACTCAATATAAGGGTACTGCCCTGCCATGCTTTTACTAGCGGCTTCCAATGGAAAACTCATTTGCACATCAGCGGCACTGAACTGCTCACCAGCAAACCAATCTTGATGACAAAGTATACTTTCAATGTACTCAAAATGACGCTTTAAAGACGGCGCTATGTAGCTTTTTTCTACTTTGCTGGCAATAGCTTTTGCCACAGGCTTAATAAAAAACGGCATAGGAGCCTGTTTAATACTTTGGAACACTTTCGTCATTACCAAAAATGGCATCAAGCTTCCTTCGCAAGAGTGCAGCCAGTAGCTATAACTCATTCCTTCCTTCGATAATGGATCGGCGGGTTTAAACGCCCCTTCTTTATCGTATTGCGCCAATAAGTACTCTAAGATGGCTCCGGTTTCAGCCACCACAACGCCGTTATCTTCTAAAACAGGAGACTTACCTAACGGGTGCACCTCTAGAAGCTCTGGTGGTGCAAGTTGAGTTTTCTTATTACGTGCGTAATGCTTTACTTCGTAATCTAAACCTAATTCTTCAAGCATCCATAAAATACGCAATGAACGCGAGTTTTCTAAATGGTGAACAACTATCATGTGACGGTCCTTTAATTAAGGGTCTTTGCAGTTCCGTTAGATTTTTTTAAATGATATCCGGTCGTTAAATGCACAAATAAAAGACCGCACTAGGCAGCCTTTTATATAAGCTCTGTTAGCTCAATGCATTTAAAGCTTGTTCATAGTTTGGCTCATCAGCAATTTCACTGACCAGTTCGCTATGCAGTACGGTATTGTTTTCATCCAGCACAACAACCGCACGAGCAGCTAAACCTAGTAAAGGACCATCGGCAATCGCGACACCGTAATCTTCTAAGAAGTTTTGATTACGCATGGTTGAAAGCATAGTGACATTCTCAATGCCTTCTGCCCCACAAAAACGTCCTTGAGCAAAAGGTAAGTCAGCAGAAACACACAACACTTGAGTGTTATCCATCTTACTGGCTAGCTCATTAAAGCGACGAACCGATGTAGCACAAGTAGGTGTATCAACACTTGGGAAGATGTTAAGCACTTTGCGAGCTCCAGCAAACTTTTCTAGGCCGCAATCACCTAAGTCTTTATCAACCAGTTTAAAGGCAGGCGCAGCCGATCCTTTTGCAGGAAGCTGACCATTAACTGTTACAGGATTACCTTGAAGTGTAACTTTTGACATACTAACTCCTAATATTAACTGACGTACTTATTTACGAATAAGACTAATCCATCATACAGTGGAATGATTCTCCTTCCTATCCATTCATCGTCTAACATCACTTCAAACTAAATAGACAACCAGCCTGCCCCCATTCAACCTAAGTTAATTGCTATAATGATATTTTTATCGACTCTTTATCGACTCTAAGGTACGTTTTTGTTTAAACCGTCTTTAACTACTCCAACCCGCTTTATTCATGAACAACCGCTCTTTCTTGGAGAAGAGTTCGGGGTTTTGTCGTGGAACACCCATAAACTAACCCATACCTTAGAGTTCCAGGTTGCCCTAACACGTTTGCTTAAACACTACCCTTCACGCTTTCTTTTACTGCAAGAAGCTAAGCTTGCCCTAGGAGATGATTGGGAACCCTCAGATTGGTCTTACGCCATTGCGCCCAACATTCAAACCAACCGCCATGTATTTGGTGTATTAACCGCTAGCCAATGCGCCTTTACTGAAGCCAAACCGCTGCTCACGCGCAAACGAGAAGCCGCACTGGCAACCCACAAAAGTTATATGATTTCGACACACCCGCTGTCTGACCAGCAAACATTATTAATCGTTAACGTACACGCCATTAACTTTGTCAGCGCCCAATACTTCTTACAAGAAATGATGCTGCTACAGGATCAACTACTGCATCACCAAGGACCATTAATAGTGGCCGGTGACTTTAACGTTTGGAACAGACAAAGAAAGCTGTATTTGCTGAAGTTTTGTCGGGCTATTGGCTTAAAACAAGCGTATATGAATGATTCACAACACATTAAAGCCTATCGCCAACACCCATTGGATTTTATTTTCTATCGTGACTTACTATTAAAAGAAGCATCGGCCATCAATATTCATGATGTCTCTGACCACAACCCTATTTATGCA
>Ga0209075_1001259_pt1 | contig 24102 bp, 20 predicted proteins | sample Stecom2011_FD_187523 | JGI IMG/M metagenome (GOLD analysis project Ga0209075, IMG submission 187523) | Agricultural soil microbial communities from Utah to study Nitrogen management - Steer compost 2011 (SPAdes) (version 2) | ecosystem: Environmental > Terrestrial > Soil > Agricultural land...
CAAGATTTAAACAATTCGGATGAAATGCTTTTGATGCTCGATTATGGTATTTTTTACGAATTCATTCCGATGGATATTTTTGGTACTTCAAAGCAAAAGGCAATCCGTTTGTCGGATGTAGAAATCGGAAAGAATTATGCGGTTGTTATCTCGACAAATTCAGGACTTTTTCGTTATTTGATAGGAGATACAGTTCGCTTTACGTCGCTTAATCCCTATCGGATTAAAATCACCGGAAGAACCAAGCACTATATTAATGTATTTGGAGAAGAGTTAATGATCGAAAATACAGATAGAGCTATTGCAAAAGCTTGTAAAATAACCAATACAGAGGTTTTAGATTATACAGTTGCTCCTGTTTTTATGGTCGGAAAAGAAAAAGGAGCGCACGAATGGATAATCGAATTTAAAGAAAACCCCAAAGATATTGAGCTTTTTCACACAGTTTTAGATGATACACTCAAAGAATTAAATTCCGATTACGAAGCCAAACGAACTAATAATATGACACTTAATCCACCAGTTTTGAATGTGGCAAGAGCAAAGTTATTTTACGATTGGCTCAAAAAGAACGATAAACTTGGAGGGCAAAACAAGATACCGAGATTGTCAAATGATAGGATCTATCTGGACGAACTAAAAGGTATGTAAATAACTTCTGTGTGTATTTTAGTTAAAATACACACAGAAATTAGTGATTAAAAAACCAGATTTCTTGTTAAATCTTCAAAAGTTTCTCTTTTTCTGATGAGCTGTCCTTTTCCGTTTTTCCAAAGCACTTCAGCGGGTTTGTATCTGGAATTGTAATTCGATGACATCGAAAAACAGTAAGCTCCAGCATTTTTAAAACATAGAATATCTCCTTCAGAAATTTCTGAAATCATTCGGTTGTTTCCGAACGTATCTGTTTCACAAATATATCCTACAACCGAATAAAACCTTTCTTTCCCTTTTGGATTTGAAATATTAGTAATATGATGATACGAACCGTACAGCATAGGACGGATTAAATGATTAAAACCGGAATCAATTCCTGCAAAAACGGTTGAAGTAGTTTGTTTTACTACGTTTACTTTTGCCAGAAAATTTCCAGCCTCACTTACCAAGAATTTTCCCGGTTCAAAAGCGAGTACGAGAGGACGACCATAATCTTTGACAAAATCATTAAAGCGTTTGGAAAGTTTTTTTCCAAGTTCTTCTACATTAGTTTCGATATCATCTTTTTTGTAAGGAACTTTGAATCCGCTTCCAAAATCAATGAAATCTAATTCTTTAAAGTGTTTGGCTGTATCAAACAAAATTTCGGCTGCATAAAGAAAAACATCAATATCCAAAATATCGGAACCCGTGTGCATATGAATTCCGTTAATATGCATTCCAGTATTTTCTACAATTCGTAAAATATGTGGAAGCTGATGGATTGAAATTCCAAATTTACTGTCAATGTGTCCGACCGAGATGTTTGTATTTCCTCCAGCCATTACATGAGGATTGATGCGAATACAAACAGGGATTTTGGAATGTTTAGTACCAAATTGTTCTAATATTGAAAGATTGTCAATGTTAATTTGTACTCCCATTTCCGAAACCATTTCGATTTCCTCCAATGAAACTCCGTTTGGAGTAAAAATAATGTCTTTTGAATCAAATCCGGCCAAAAGCCCTAATTGTACTTCCTGAATAGAAACGGTATCTAACCCTGAACCCAAGTCTTTGAATAGCTTCAGTACAGATATATTCGAAAGTGCCTTGACTGCATAATTGATCTTTAGTTTTTCAACCTTCGAAAATGCTTTAGTCAAGCGGTTGTATTGTGATTCAATTTTTTCCGCGTCATACACATAGAGCGGACTTCCGAATTCTTCTGCAAGTTGCAGCAAATTTTGTGAGTTCATTTTATCTTATATTTTATAAAAATTTGTTAAAGTGAGCAAAAGTATTTTTTTTAGCATACAACACCAAAAATATAAAGCCAAAAAAAGGGCTTGTGAAATAAAAAATATGTTATATATTTGCACTCGCTAAATGAGAGGAGGTGTTATACTATGTTAATTATACCAATTAAAGACGGAGAAAATATAGATAGAGCGTTAAAACGCTACAAAAGAAAATTCGATAAAACCGGAGTTGTTCGTCAGTTAAGAGCACGTCAGGCATTTGCGAAGCCTTCTGTAACTAAAAGAGCTCAAATGCAAAAAGCACAATATATCCAAAACATGAAAGATAATTTGGAGAATTAATTATTGACTTTTTGAAAAATAATACCATTGGAATCGGAAGTTTTTGTAACTTTGATTCCAGTGGTTTTTTTATGGATAAAAATGTAATCGCCTTTCAGGAATATTTGTTAAGAGAAAAGAACTATTCGGGACTTACCTTGAAAGCTTATATCAGTGATATCGCTGATTTTAAGTCTTTCCTGAAAAGGGAATTTGCCGTTGATGTCCTTGAGCAGGTTCATTATGGACAAATCCGAAGCTGGATTGTGTGGCTCTCAAACCATAAAATATCCAATCGCAGTATCAACAGAAAAATTTCTTCCCTTAAAATTTTTTACAAGTTTTTATTAAAAATAAAAGAGATTGATCAAAATCCTCTTTCAAAACATCAAGCTCTAAAAACTCCTAAAAAACTCCAAATTCCATTTTCCGTAAAAGAGCTTCAGGATGTTTCTGAGCTAGACTTTACGGACGACTTCGAAGGGATACGTAATAACCTTATAATTGAGTTGTTTTATGCAACAGGAATGCGTAGAGCAGAACTGATAAGCCTGCAGTTGGAGAGTGTTGATTTATCTTCCGGAACAATTAAGGTTTTAGGCAAGAGAAATAAAGAGCGAATTATTCCTCTATTAGATGATCTTTCAGGGCTTGTTCAGAAGTATTTAGTTGCCCGCTCTGAATTAGAGCAGATTAAAGATAAAGGCTTCTTTTTCTTGACAAAAAAAGGAGTTAAAATGTACGAAACACTTGTTTATAGAGTAATTAATTATTACTTTAGTAACATATCAGAGAAGGTGAAGAAGAGCCCGCATGTTTTACGACATTCTTTTGCGACACATTTGCTTAATAATGGAGCAGACTTGAATTCGATTAAAGAACTTTTAGGGCATTCGAGTTTAGCTTCTACTCAAATTTATGTAAATAGTAGTCTCTCAGAACTCAAAAAAGTGTATGCAAATGCACATCCAAGAAATAAAAAATAAGAAGTGTAACTTTAAACCCTTTAAATTATGAAAGTAAATTTGAATGCAGTAGGTTTTTCAGTGGATAAAAAATTAGTTGATTTTATTCAGATTAAATTAGATAAGCTTGAAAAATATTATGACAAAGTGATAGATGCTGATGTCTATCTTAAAGTCGAGAATACAAGCGAGAAGGAAAATAAGATTGTTGAGATTAGAGTAAATATTCCGGGGAATGATTTAGCAGTTAGCAAACAGAGCAAATCCTTTGAAGAAGCAGTGGATAATTGTTGTGATGCTATCGAGAGGTTGTTGATTAAACACAAAGAAAAAGCACGAGTATAAAATATTTATATAAAAAAGTTTTGTTTAAATAATATTTTTTATACATTTGCAGTCCGTTAGAAATAGCGGACTTTTATTTTAAAGTTCATTTGAGATAAAATTGGCAGACAAAGTGTTTGCAGAGTTCAAGGGAAGATACTCAAGCGGCCAACGAGGACGGACTGTAAATCCGTTGGGAAACCTTCGCAGGTTCGAATCCTGCTCTTCCCACTAATTCGGCTTTAAAAATTAAAGCCGGATTATTTTGCTTTTAATTCTCTGCCGGTGTAGCTCAGGGGTAGAGTGCTTCCTTGGTAAGGAAGAGGTCACGGGTTCAAATCCCGTCATTGGCTCAAGTTGTTAGAAATTGAACACTATTATATAACTAAGATTAAATTTTTTAAAAATGGCAAAAGAAACCTTTGATCGTTCGAAGCCGCACTTGAATATCGGTACGATCGGACACGTGGATCACGGAAAAACAACTACTACTGCAGCTATTACGAAAGTATTGGCTGATGCAGGGTTTTCAGAAGCTCGCTCATTTGACTCAATTGATAATGCTCCTGAAGAAAAAGAAAGAGGTATTACTATTAATACATCTCACGTAGAGTATCAAACTAAAAATCGTCACTATGCACACGTTGACTGTCCAGGTCACGCGGATTATGTAAAGAACATGGTTACTGGTGCGGCTCAGATGGATGGTGCAATCCTTGTGGTTGCAGCTACAGATGGACCAATGCCACAAACTCGTGAGCACATTCTTTTAGGACGTCAGGTTGGTATTCCTCGTATTGTTGTGTTTATGAATAAAGTTGACTTGGTTGATGATACTGAGTTGCTAGAGCTTGTTGAAATGGAAATCAGAGATTTGTTGTCTTTCTATCAATATGATGGAGATAATTGTCCTGTAATTCAAGGTTCTGCTCTTGGTGCTCTTAACGGAGAACAACAATGGGTTGATAAATTGTTAGAACTAATGGATGCTGTTGATGCTTGGATCGAAGAGCCAGTACGTGATACAGAAAAACCATTCTTGATGCCGGTTGAAGACGTGTTTACTATTACAGGTCGTGGAACTGTTGCTACAGGTCGTATCGAAACAGGTATCGCTAATACAGGTGACTCTGTTGATATTATTGGTATGGGTGCTGATAAGTTGACTTCTACAATTACAGGGGTTGAGATGTTCCGTAAAATTCTTGATAGAGGAGAGGCTGGAGATAACGTAGGTCTATTGTTGAGAGGTATCGACAAGACAGATATCCGTCGTGGTATGGTTGTTGTTAAGCCAGGTTCAGTTAAGCCACATGCTAAGTTTAAAGCTGAGGTTTATATCCTTAAAAAAGAAGAAGGTGGACGTCACACGCCATTCCATAACAACTACCGTCCGCAGTTCTACGTTCGTACAACTGACGTAACAGGTACTATTACTTTACCTGATGGAGTTGAGATGGTTATGCCTGGTGATAACTTGACGATCAATGTTGATTTGTTGAGCCCGATTGCTCTTTCAGTAGGACTTCGTTTCGCAATCCGTGAAGGAGGTAGAACAGTTGGAGCTGGTCAGGTAACAGAAATCCTAGACTAATTTTATTTTAAAATAAAAATAAAGCTGACAAAAACTACTCCGGTAGTTTTTGTTGGCTTTTTACAAACGGGTGTAGTTCAAGGGTAGAATAGCGGTCTCCAAAACCGTTGATGGGGGTTCGAATCCCTCCACCCGTGCAAATAAAAGAAATAGATATGAGCGTAATAAACTATATAAAGGATTCTTTTTCTGAATTAAAAAATAACGTAACCTGGTCTTCGTGGCCTGAAGTGCAACGATTGACTATTGCAGTTGCGATATTTTCTATATTATTCGCTTTAGCAACCTGGGGCGCAGATGAACTTTTGAAAAAAGTAATAATGGTTTTCTTTTCTTGGATTAACTAAAAACTTGATAACTCAATAATAATGACCGGTAATAATACAAAAAAGTGGTATGTTGTTAGGGCTGTAAGTGGGCAGGAAAACAAGATTAAGACCTATATCGAAACGGAAATAAGTCGTTTTGGTATGTCAGATTATGTTTCTCAAGTTTTAGTACCTACCGAAAAAGTAATTCAGGTAAGAGACGGGAAAAAAATCAGTAAAGAAAAAGTTTATTTTCCGGGCTATGTGATGATTGAAGCGAATCTTGTAGGAGAGGTGCCTCATATTATTAAATCTATCTCAGGAGTGATTGGTTTTTTAGGAGAAGTAAAAGGGGGTGACCCAGTGCCTTTAAGACAATCAGAAGTAAACAGAATGTTAGGTAAGGTTGATGAACTTACGGTTCAGGCGGATGTTCAGAATATTCCGTTTACTGTAGGAGAAACCATAAAGGTTATTGATGGACCTTTCAATGGTTTTAATGGAACTATTGAGAAAATCAATGAAGAAAAGCGTAAACTAGAGGTAATGGTTAAGATTTTTGGAAGAAAAACACCATTAGAATTGAGTTTTATGCAAGTCGAAAAAGTGTAATTGTTACAATTATTATTTATAAACCACATCTTGCTTCCAATTGAGATGTAAATTTTTTTTAAAATGGCAAAAGAAGTCAGTAAAGTAGTTAAACTACAAGTTAAGGGAGGTGCTGCGAATCCATCGCCACCGGTTGGACCTGCTTTGGGAGCTGCTGGAGTTAACATCATGGAGTTCTGTAAGCAATTTAATGCGAGAACTCAGGATAAACCCGGCAAAACATTACCGGTACAAATTACCGTGTACAAAGACAAATCGTTTGATTTTGTTATCAAAACGCCACCTGCAGCTATTCAGCTGTTAGAAGCAGCAAAACTCAAATCAGGCTCAGGAGAACCAAATCGTAAAAAAGTAGCAAGCGTTACTTGGGATCAAATTAAGGCTATTGCAGAAGACAAAATGCCTGATTTGAATGCGTTTACAACTGAGTCGGCAATGAGTATGATTGCAGGAACAGCTCGTTCAATGGGAATTACAGTAACAGGAACAGCTCCTTTTTAATTTTTAAAGTAAAAAGAAATGGCAAAATTGACGAAAAAACAAAAAGAAGCAACGTCTAAAATTGATAGGAATAAACAATATTCTTTAAAAGAAGCAGCTGCTTTGCTTAAAGAAGTGGCTTATGCAAAATTTGACGAGTCTGTTGATATAGCTGTTCGTTTAGGGGTTGACCCAAGAAGAGCTAATCAGATGGTAAGAGGCGTGGTAACACTGCCACACGGAACTGGTAAAGACGTAAGAGTACTTGCTCTTGTAACTCCAGATAAAGAAGCAGAGGCAAAAGAAGCCGGAGCAGACTACGTAGGATTGGACGATTATCTACAAAAAATCAAAGAAGGCTGGACAGATATTGATGTTATTATCACTATGCCAGCTGTTATGGGAAAACTAGGTCCTTTAGGACGTATTTTAGGTCCTCGTGGACTTATGCCAAACCCTAAAACAGGAACGGTTACTATGGATGTAGCAAAAGCTGTGCAGGAAGTGAAATCAGGAAAAATTGATTTTAGAGTAGATAAAACAGGAATTGTACATGCAGGTATCGGAAAGATTTCTTTCGATGCAGATAAAATTGCTGACAATGCTCAAGAGATTATCCAAACGTTGATTAAACTTAAACCAACTGCTGCTAAAGGTACTTATATCAAGAGTATTTATCTATCAAGTACGATGAGTCCTGGGATAGCTTTAGATACTAAAGCAGTATAAATTGGTGGTTAAAAAAAATAATTATGACTAGAGAAGAAAAATCAATCGCTATTCAGGATTTGACTGCAAAGCTGGCTGATGCAAATATTTTTTATCTTGCAGATATTTCAGGGCTTAATGCTCAGACTACTTCTGATTTAAGAAGAGCTGCTTTTAAAGTAGGAATCAAATTAGAGGTTGTGAAAAACACCTTGCTTACTAAAGCAATGGAAACTGAAGGTGAAAAATATGGTGAATTACCTACAATTCTAAAAGGTAATACCGCTATTATGATTGCAGATGTGGCTAACGGTCCAGCTAAAATCATTAAAGAATTCCGTAAAAAATCTGATAAACCACTTCTAAAAGGAGCTTATATTAACGAAGAAATCTATATTGGAGACAATCAATTAGATGGACTAGTTGCTATCAAGTCTAAAGAAGAAGTTATCGGAGAAATCATCGGATTACTACAATCTCCTGCTCAAAGAGTTATTTCAGCTCTTAAGAATCAATTTAAAGATGGAGAAGAGTAGTATCTTAATTTGCGCACTTATTAAAACATATATTAAAAACGATTAAAACGCTAGAAAAAATGGCAGATTTAAAACAATTCGCAGAACAATTAGTTAATTTAACAGTTAAAGAAGTTAACGAATTAGCTACAATTTTAAAAGATGAGTATGGTATCGAGCCTGCTGCTGCAGCTGTAGTAGTTTCAGGAGGAGGAGATGCTGGTGCTGCTGCTGAAGAGCAAACTGAATTTACAGTGGTTCTTAAAGAAGCTGGTGCTTCTAAATTGGCAGTGGTTAAAGCTGTAAAAGAACTTACAGGTCTTGGACTTAAAGAAGCTAAAGATGTAGTTGATAGTGCACCTTCAAACGTAAAAGAAGGAGTTTCTAAAGACGAAGCTGAAGGTCTTAAAAAGGCATTAGAAGAGGCTGGAGCTGTAGTAGAGCTTAAGTAATTCATATCGCTTTAAAAGCTAGGTTTAGACCTTGGGAGAGATTCTCAAAGGTCTAAACCATTTTTCGTATAAAATACTTTTGTACGATTTTTATTTCTTATTTTAATAAAAATTTTATCTATTGATGATAACAAATCAGACCGAAAGATTAAATTTTGCCTCGACAAAAAACATTCCTGATTACCCGGATTTCTTGGATATTCAGGTGAAGTCATTCAAAGATTTTTTCCAGTTGGAAACCAAATCTGATGAAAGAGGTAACGAAGGGTTGTACAACACCTTCATGGAAAACTTTCCAATTACAGATACTCGTAATCAATTTGTACTTGAGTTCTTGGATTATTTTATCGATCCACCTCGTTATACAATCGAAGAATGTATTGACAGAGGGCTTACCTATAGCGTACCTCTTAAAGCACGTCTTAAATTGTACTGTACAGATCCAGAGCACGAAGATTTTGAAACCATCGTTCAGGATGTGTATTTAGGAACTATTCCTTATATGACTCCAAGCGGAACTTTCGTAATCAACGGAGCTGAAAGAGTTGTTGTATCACAATTACACCGATCTCCAGGAGTATTTTTTGGACAGTCTTTTCACGCAAACGGAACTAAACTTTATTCTGCAAGAGTAATTCCTTTTAAAGGATCTTGGATTGAGTTTGCAACAGACATCAATAGTGTGATGTATGCTTACATCGACAGAAAGAAAAAACTTCCTGTTACGACACTTTTCAGAGCCATCGGTTTCGAAAGAGATAAAGATATTCTTGAAATCTTCGATTTAGCAGAAGAAATTAAAGTTTCTAAAACAGGGCTTAAAAAATATATTGGACGTCGTTTAGCCGCTCGTGTGCTTAATACTTGGCACGAAGACTTCGTAGATGAAGATACGGGAGAGGTTGTATCGATCGAAAGAAACGAAATCATATTAGATCGTGATATTACGCTGGACAAAGATAATATTGAAGAGATTATCGAAGCAGATGTAAAAACGGTTCTTTTACATAAAGAAGATAATAATCAGGCCGATTATACTATCATTCACAACACCTTACAAAAAGACCCCACCAACTCCGAAAAAGAAGCGGTAGAGCATATTTATCGTCAACTTCGTAATGCGGAACCGCCTGATGAGGAGACCGCTCGTGGAATTATCGATAAATTATTCTTCTCTGACCAACGTTACAACTTAGGAGAAGTAGGTCGATACAGAATGAACAAAAAGTTAAACTTGAATATCCCAATGGATAAACAAGTTCTGACCAAAGAAGATATTATCACTATTGTTAAATTTTTGATTGAGCTTATCAACTCAAAAGAAGAGATTGATGATATTGATCACTTGTCAAATCGTCGTGTAAGAACCGTAGGTGAACAGCTTTCGGCTCAATTTGGAGTAGGACTGGCTCGTATGGCTCGTACTATTCGTGAGCGTATGAACGTTCGTGATAACGAGGTGTTTACTCCGATTGATTTGATTAATGCAAAGACACTTTCTTCGGTAATCAACTCGTTCTTCGGAACGAATCAGTTGTCTCAGTTTATGGATCAAACCAATCCATTAGCAGAGATTACGCACAAACGTAGGTTATCAGCATTAGGACCAGGAGGTTTATCTAGAGAAAGAGCAGGTTTTGAGGTACGTGACGTTCACTATACACACTACGGAAGACTGTGTCCTATCGAAACTCCAGAGGGACCAAATATTGGACTTATCTCATCTCTTGGAGTTTACGCGAAAGTAAACGGAATGGGATTCATCGAAACGCCGTATCGCGAAGTTAAGAACGGAAAGATTAACTTCAAAGAAGCTCCGGTTTATTTGAGTGCAGAAGAAGAAGAAGGTAAATTGATTGCTCAGGCAAATATCCAAGTAGATAGCAAAGGAACCATATTAGAAGAAAGAGTAATTGCAAAGCAGGATGCTGACTTCCCAGTAATTGAGCCAACAGGACTTGATTATGCAGACGTTGCTCCAAACCAAATCGCTTCGATATCGGCTTCGCTTATTCCGTTTTTAGAACATGATGATGCCAACCGTGCCCTAATGGGATCGAATATGATGCGTCAGGCAGTTCCACTACTAAGACCTGAAGCTCCGATTGTAGGTACAGGATTAGAAAGACAAGTTGCTTCGGATTCGAGAGTACTTATCAATGCAGAAAGAGAAGGAGTCGTGGAGTATGTTGATGCAGAAAAAATCACAATCAGATACGACAGAACCGATAAAGAAAGAGCAGTAAGTTTTGATGTAGACGAAAAATCTTACAACCTGATTAAGTTCAGAAAAACCAACCAAAGTACTTGTATTAATCTAAAACCAATCGTTAAAAAAGGGGACAGAGTTAAAAAAGGACAAGTGCTTTGTGAAGGATACGCTACTCAAAACGGAGAACTAGCACTCGGACGTAACCTTAAAGTGGCATTTATGCCTTGGAAAGGATATAATTTCGAGGATGCTATTGTGATTTCCGAAAAAGTGGTTCGTGATGATATCTTTACGTCTATCCATATTGATGATTATACGTTAGAGGTACGCGATACAAAACTCGGAAACGAAGAACTTACGAATGATATTCCGAACGTTTCTGAAGAAGCAACCAAAGATTTGGACGAAAATGGTATGATCAGAATTGGAGCGGAAGTTAATCCGGGAGACATTTTGATTGGTAAGATTACTCCAAAAGGAGAATCTGACCCGACTCCGGAAGAAAAACTTCTTCGTGCCATCTTCGGTGATAAAGCAGGAGACGTAAAAGATGCTTCGCTTAAAGCAACCCCTTCGCTACACGGAGTGGTTCTAGATAAAAAAATCTTTACAAGAATCGTAAAAGACAAACGTAAGCGTTCGAAAGACAAAGAAGATATTGATAAGTTAGAGGCGGAATTCCTTGTGAAATTCAACGAATTGAGAAATACGCTTATTGATAAGTTGTTTGCTATTGTAAACGGAAAAACTTCTCAAGGAGTAATGAACGATTTGGGAGAAGAAATTCTTCCAAAAGGAAAGAAATTTACCTTGAAAATGCTTACGGCTGTTGATGATTTTGCACACCTGACCAAAGGAACTTGGGCAGCAGATGCAGAAACCAACAATATGGTTACCGATTTGATTCACAATTATAAAATCAAACTGAACGACCTTCAAGGAGCATTGCGTAGAGAGAAATTTACTATTACCGTTGGGGATGAACTTCCATCAGGAATCTTGAAATTAGCTAAAGTTTATATTGCTAAAAAACGAAAGCTGAAAGTAGGAGATAAGATGGCAGGACGTCACGGAAACAAAGGTATTGTGGCTCGTATTGTTCGTCACGAAGATATGCCTTTCTTGGAAGACGGAACTCCAGTTGATATCGTGTTGAACCCGCTTGGAGTACCTTCACGTATGAACATCGGACAGATTTACGAAACGGTTCTAGGTTGGGCCGGACAAAAGTTAAACCGAAATTTCGCAACGCCTATTTTTGACGGAGCTTCGCTTGACCAAATCAACGAGCTTACGGACGAGGCAGGAATTCCACAATTCGGACATACGTATTTGTATGACGGAGGAACAGGAGAGCGTTTCCACCAACCGGCAACTGTTGGAGTTATCTATATGTTGAAATTAGGACATATGGTTGATGATAAAATGCACGCACGTTCTATCGGGCCATACTCATTGATTACGCAACAACCCCTTGGAGGTAAAGCTCAATTCGGAGGACAGCGTTTCGGAGAGATGGAGGTTTGGGCTTTAGAGGCTTATGGAGCTTCAAGTACGTTGAGAGAAATCTTGACCGTGAAGTCTGATGACGTTATCGGTAGGGCTAAAACTTACGAGGCAATCGTTAAGGGAGAAACCATGCCTGAACCAGGATTACCAGAATCGTTCAATGTATTGATGCACGAACTTAAAGGACTTGGATTAGATATTCGTTTAGAAGAATAAATTGGTATGAGTCACAGTTTACATAGTTTTATGTAAGCTGTGACTGAATACTGAAAACTTGAAAAGTTATGACAACAAACAGAAATAAAGATAAAAATACAATCAAGAGATTTAACAAAATCTCTATCGGATTGGCTTCTCCAGAATCTATTTTGGCAGAATCTAAAGGAGAAGTTCTGAAGCCTGAAACGATTAATTATCGTACTCACAAACCCGAAAGAGATGGTTTGTTCTGTGAACGAATCTTTGGTCCTGTAAAAGACTATGAGTGTGCTTGTGGAAAATACAAAAGAATCCGATACAAAGGAATTGTTTGTGATCGTTGTGGGGTTGAGGTAACCGAGAAAAAAGTACGTAGAGATAGAGTAGGACACATCAATTTGGTTGTGCCAATTGCTCATATCTGGTACTTCCGTTCGCTTCCTAACAAAATCGGATACTTGCTCGGACTTCCATCCAAAAAACTAGACATGATCATTTACTACGAAAGATATGTAGTAATTCAGGCTGGTAGTGCAAAGAATGCAGAAGGAGAACCTTTGAACAGGTTAGACTTTTTGACGGAAGAAGAATATCTGAATATTTTGGATACACTTCCGATGGAAAACCAATATCTTGATGATAATGACCCAAATAAGTTTATTGCTAAAATGGGTGCAGAGTGTATCATGGATTTGTTAGCGAGAACTGATTTAGATGAACTTTCTTATCAATTACGTCACGCTGCAAACAACGAAACTTCTAAACAACGTAAAACAGAGGCTCTTAAACGCTTAAATGTTGTAGAATCATTCAGAGAAGCAAACCTCAACAGAGAAAACCTTCCGCAGTGGATGATTATGAAAGTAATTCCGGTTATTCCACCTGAATTAAGACCATTGGTGCCACTTGATGGAGGGCGTTTTGCTACTTCTGACTTGAATGATTTATATCGTAGAGTAATCATACGTAACAATCGTCTGAAAAGACTGATGGAAATTAAAGCTCCAGAAGTAATCTTACGTAACGAAAAACGTATGTTACAAGAATCGGTTGATTCACTTTTCGATAACACTCGTAAAGCATCAGCTGTTAAAACAGAATCAAACAGACCACTTAAATCACTTTCAGATTCATTAAAAGGTAAACAAGGACGTTTCCGTCAAAACTTACTCGGAAAACGTGTGGATTATTCGGCACGTTCAGTAATTGTTGTTGGACCTGAAATGAAATTGTTTGAGTGTGGTCTTCCGAAAGATATGGCAGCGGAGCTTTACAAACCGTTTGTTATTCGTAAACTTATCGAAAGAGGAATCGTAAAAACCGTTAAGTCGGCTAAGAAAATTATAGACAGAAAAGAGCCCGTTGTATGGGATATCCTTGAAAACGTAATCAAAGGACATCCGGTATTACTGAACCGTGCTCCGACACTTCACAGACTCGGAATTCAGGCTTTCCAACCAAAACTTATCGAAGGAAAAGCAATTCAGTTACACCCGTTGGTTTGTACGGCTTTTAACGCGGATTTCGATGGTGACCAGATGGCTGTTCACTTGCCACTTGGACCAGAAGCTATTTTGGAATCACAACTATTGATGTTGGCTTCTCATAATATTCTAAATCCTGCTAACGGAGCTCCTATTACTGTACCTTCTCAGGATATGGTTCTCGGATTATATTATATGACTAAAGAAAGAAGATCAACTGAAACTCATAAAGTTTTGGGAGAAGGACTTACTTTCTATTCTGCAGAAGAGGTTAATATTGCACTCAACGAAGGAAGATTAGAACTAAACGCTCCTGTTAAAATAAGAGCGAAAGATTTTAACGAAAAAGGAGAGTTAGTATATAAAATTATTGCCACTACCGCTGGTAGAATATTGTTTAACGAAGTAGTTCCTGAGGCAGCAGGATTTATCAACGAAGTATTAACTAAAAAATCACTTCGAGATACTATCGGAAAAATATTAGCAGTAACCGACGTACCAACCACATCTGCATTCCTTGATGATATTAAGGATATGGGATATAAGTTTGCATTTAAAGGAGGATTGTCTTTTAGCTTAGGAGATATTATCATTCCAGAGAAAAAGCCAGAACTTATTGCCAACGCAAACGAACAAGTTGAAGGTATTACCATGAATTATAACATGGGTCTTATTACTAATAACGAAAGATATAATCAAGTAATTGACGTTTGGACTTCGACCAACGCTTTGCTTACTGAATTGGCAATGAAAAATATCCGAGAAGACCAAGGAGGATTCAACTCGGTGTATATGATGCTTGATTCTGGAGCAAGAGGTTCTAAAGAACAAATTCGTCAGTTGACCGGTATGCGTGGATTGATGGCTAAACCGAAGAAATCGACAGCAGGAGGAGGGGAAATTATTGAAAACCCGATTCTATCGAACTTTAAGGAAGGTCTTTCGATTTTGGAATACTTTATTTCTACCCACGGTGCTCGTAAAGGACTTGCGGATACGGCACTTAAAACTGCCGATGCAGGATATTTGACTAGAAGGCTTCACGATGTAGCTCAAGACGTTATCGTCAATGAAGAAGATTGTGGAACACTAAGAGGAGTTGAAGTAACGGCACTTAAGAAAAACGAAGAGGTTGTAGAGAGCCTTGCAGAAAGAGTAGTCGGACGTATTGCATTGAATGATGTTATTAATCCGTTGACCTCTGAAGTAATTGTATCTACAGGAGAACAAATCGTGGAAGCTCATATGAGAGCGATCAGCGAATCTCCGCTAGAAAAAATTGAAGTTCGTTCGGCACTTACTTGTGAGTCTCAAAAAGGAATCTGTGCTAAGTGTTACGGTCGTAATTTGGCTTCCGGAAAAATGACTCAAAAAGGAGAAGCAGTAGGAGTAGTTGCTGCGCAGTCTATTGGAGAGCCAGGTACTCAGCTTACACTTCGTACCTTCCACGTAGGGGGAGTTGCAGGAGGTATTTCTGAAGAATCAAGTATCGTAACCAAATTCAGTGGACGACTTGAAATGGAAGACCTTAAAACTGTTAAAGGAGAAAACAGCGAAGGAAAAACAGTTGATATTGTTATTTCTCGTTCTACAGAACTTAAACTAGTAGATGCCAATACAGGTATTGCACTTAATACACACCATATTCCTTATGGAGCAACTATTTTTGTGAAAGACGGAGATGTTGTAGAAAAAGGAACCACTATCTGTAAATGGGATCCATATAACGGAGTTATTATTTCTGAGTTTACCGGAAAGGTTGAATACGAAGATATCGAACAAGGACAAACTTTCCAAGTTGAGATTGACGAACAGACTGGTTTCCAAGAAAAAGTAATATCTGATTCAAGAAATAAAAAATTGATTCCGACCCTACATATTTATGGTAAAGACGGGGAACTTATTCGCTCGTACAACTTACCGGTAGGAGCTCACCTTATGGTAAATGACGGAGAGAAAATTAAAGCAGGAAAAATTTTAGTAAAAATCCCAAGACGTTCTGCAAAAACAGGCGATATTACAGGAGGTTTACCGAGAATTACCGAGCTTTTGGAAGCTCGTAATCCATCGAATCCAGCTGTAGTTTCTGAAATCGACGGAGTAGTATCGTTCGGAAAAATCAAACGTGGTAATCGTGAAATCATTATCGAGTCTCGATTTGGAGAATTGAAAAAATATCTGGTAAAATTATCTAATCAGATATTGGTTCAGGAAAATGACTACGTAAGAGCAGGTATGCCACTTTCGGACGGAGCAATCACTCCAGAAGATATCTTGAGAATTCAAGGACCAAGCGCTGTTCAACAGTATCTAGTAAACGAAATTCAGGATGTATACCGTCTTCAAGGAGTGAAAATCAACGATAAGCACTTTGAGGTAATTATTCGTCAGATGATGCGTAAAGTACAAATCCTTGATCCGGGTGATACTTTGTTTTTGGAAGAACAATTGATTCATACAAAAGACTTTATCTATGAAAATGATAAGCTTTATGGAATGAAAGTTGTAGAAGATGCAGGTGATTCTGATAATCTGAAACCGGGACAGATTGTATCGGCAAGAGTTTTACGTGATGAGAATTCATTATTGAAACGCAACGACAAAACTGAAGTTGTGGCTCGTGATGTAATTCCTGCAACGGCAACTCCTATACTTCAGGGTATTACAAGAGCTTCGCTTCAGACAAAATCATTCATATCGGCAGCATCGTTCCAAGAAACGACAAAAGTATTAAATGAGGCTGCTGTAGCCGGAAAAATTGATACACTCGAAGGGTTGAAAGAAAATGTTATTGTAGGACATAGAATTCCTGCAGGAACAGGTATGAAAGCTTATGATGATATCATCGTAGGTTCTAAAGATGAATATGAAGAACTAATTGCTTCGAAAGGATTTTAATAAATCAAATTATGAGTGATAATAAGCAACAACAGCAAATCAATATAGAGTTGGATGAGAAGACAGCCGACGGAGTTTATTCCAATTTGGCTATCATCAACCATTCGGCTTCTGAATTTGTTTTAGACTTTGTAAGTATAATGCCGGGTTCACCTAAGGCAAGAGTAAAATCGAGAGTCATTTTGACTCCTCAACACGCAAAGCGTTTGCTAAAAGCATTGGGCGAAAACGTGCAACGATTTGAAAAAACCCACGGAGAAATTAAAGAGTCGGAAAATCCTTCGATTCCACTTAATTTTGGACCAGCAGGACAAGCTTAATCAAAAAAAATCCCAACTCTCAAAAATTTAAGAGTTGGGATTTTTTTATTGAGATGGATTTTTTATTGATATTTTTTGTCAATAAACTTGGAGTTCAGAAGTCGTGCTACCGCCATATAGTTGGGCACGAAACTGATGGTGTCTCCAACATTGTACTTATCTTTATTATTTCCGATGTCTATAACAAGCATATCGGATGTAATTCCTACAAAATTCAGATTGTCATCAACAAACTCGATGTCATTCTGATCAACATCCAACAATCCGAAATCGACTATTGCTTTATAGGATTTTATTTCCGGTTTTTTCTCGTCGAATTCTACAGTGTGTCCGATATTTGCATCTCCGATAATTCCGTCTGGAACAATCTTTTTATACTCTAGCTCGATGATATTAGCATTGAATTCAAAAATATCAGTTTGAAGTCCTTTGAAGGGTTGATTGTCAAGCGGGCTAATTCCAAAAAAAACAGCCTCACCAATTCTGAAGTGATTGATGTCTTTCGGAACCACTCCTTTTTCAATCAAAGGCAGCGTAATTGAAGTTCCTCCGGAAATGAGTTCCAGATTTTTATTGAATTTTGTAGAAATAAGTTCTTTGTATAATGAAAGTTGTAGGAGCTTGTCATAAGTAGGTTCCACTCCGTACATACAACCTAAATTTGAACCAATTCCGATAACTTCAATATTTGAAAGTTGAAATACTTTTTCGTAAAAATTCATCAAAGATTCACGATTTACACCTTCACGAAGCTCTCCCAATTCAATCATAATAATGATTTGATGTATTTTACCTATTTTTTGAGCAGCCTGATTCAAAGCTTTTATAGTAGATAGAGAACTGTTGAGCGAGATATCTGCATATTTTACAACCTCATCCACATAAATCTCTGAAGGAGGCTTGATGTAAATCGTTTTCATCTGAGGATTTACCGCTTTTAGGTTTTTCAGGCTGGTGAGCCTGGAGTCTCCGATAGAGCTGATGTTTTCAATAACATCTTCGGTAAGAATATTCCGCAAAAATTCTTTATCTCCCGAAAACACTTTGGTAACCAAACTCCATTTGATGTTTTTCTCTTTGAAATAATTGCTTAAATACTTTATGTTTTCCTTGATCTTACTTGAATGAATGATAAGTTCTGCCATTTTTTATTTTTTCAATCTCATCTCGAGATAGGGGTTAGTAAAACCGAATTTTTCATACAGTTTTTTAGCCGGATTATTTGCTTCGACATGTAGTGCGATATCTCCTGTTGTTTCAGAGATTACTTTTTCCATCAGTTTTTTTCCTAAACCTTCGCCTCTATAATCTTTATGCGTTGCGATATAGACCAAAATATTTTCGGGGATATAGCCTCCCATTCCGGTATGGTTAATTACAGCAGTACCTTTTAGGATTTGATCGTCATAAAGCAATATAGTGCAACCGCCTTTTGAGTTGTTTTCTCCCAGCGAATAATCAATAGCTTTTTCAATCGAAGATTTAGCATCTCCATATTGCTCCAGATTGGAATAAAGAAAATTTATAATTTGACTTTTTTCTGTTGAACTCGGTTTGTTTTTGGTGTTGAAAACTTTTGTTTCTGTCATCCTTTTTGTTTTTTTGTTTGAGCTGACATAATAGTGAAAAAACATCAAACATCAAAATATAATTTATAAAACACTTGCAATGAGCGTAGTGCGTTTATGTGAACGGTCACAAAAAGGCGTTTTATTTTTGAATCGGTTACTGATTCAGATGCTCGTCCATTCTGTAAACCGAATCATCTCCTTCAAGAATTTGGAGGTAGCTTCGGTATCTTGACCAGAATATTTTGTCATTATCCAGTGCTTCTTTTACGGCACAATGTGGTTCGTCTTTGTGTAGGCAGTTGTTGAATTTACAATTGTGTTTTAGGGCAAAAAATTCAGGGAAATAATCGGTCACTTCTTGGGGATGCATATCAACCATTCCAAAACCTCTAATTCCCGGAGTATCGATGATTTTCGCTCCAAATGACAAATCGTACATTTCGGCAAATGTAGTTGTGTGTTGTCCTTGTTTGTTGGATTCAGATATTTCGGTTGTTTTAAGATTCAACAAAGGCTCAACAGTATTGACTAAAGTAGATTTTCCGACTCCCGAATGTCCTGAAAACATACTTGTTTTGTCTTTCATCAGCTCTTTGAGTTCTTCGATTCCTTTGTTTTCGGTAGCCGAAACCCGTAAGCATTTGTATCCGATCGAAGAATAAATATGTTGTAAGAAGAGTTGGTTGTCGAGTTCTTCTCCCTCAAGTGTATCAATCTTATTAAAGACAAGAACAGCTTTGATATTATAGGCTTCAGCTGTAGCTAAAAACCGATCGATAAATGTGGTAGAAGTGAGTGGGTAATTCATGGTGACCAACAAGAACATTTGGTCGATATTGGAGGCAATAATATGAATTTGTTTAGACAAATTGACCGATTTTCGGACAATATAATTTTTTCTGTCGTGGATGTTTGTGATAAGCCCAATTACTTGGTCAGATGTTTTGTCCAAATCAAAATCGACTCTATCTCCGACAGCAATAGGATTGGTACTTTTGATTTCTTTGATACGGAATTTTCCTTTAATACGACATTGGTAAAACACTCCGTTATCAGCTTTTACGGAGTACCAACTTCCAGTAGATTTATATACGATTCCCTTCATGATTTGTATCAAAGTTATACAAGCAGAAAAACCCATTTGCAATAAAACAAATGGGTTTGTTGCTTATAAATGATAAGTTTTTAAGCCTCAAAAGGAACAACAGAAACGTATGATTTGTTGTCTTTTTTCTTTTGAAACTCAACTACTCCGTCAACTTTAGCATGCAATGTGTGGTCTTTACCAAGGTAAACATTTTCCCCAGCATTGTGCTTTGTACCTCTTTGTCTTACGATGATATTTCCTGCAATTGCAGCCTGACCACCATAGATTTTAACTCCTAAACGTTTCGAGTGAGACTCTCTACCGTTTTTCGAACTACCGACACCTTTTTTGTGAGCCATGATGTTTTGTTTTTAATTGATTATTAAAATATGAATTAAGCTTCTTTGCCTCCGTTTAATTCATCTTGCCATTTTTGTAATTCATCCCATTTCCCGTCAGCTGCAAGCTCTGATTGAGTTGCCCAAGTTGTCGGGTCTAAATGTGATAAGGTCGAACTTGCATTAACCAAAATGTCTTTGATTTCCTCAGCAGATTTTTTGGCTAACTTAGCAAAAGTATCAACTCCTGCACTTACTAAAGCTTCAGAAGCTTTTGGTCCGATACCTTCAATTTTTGTTAAGTCATCGTTTTTCGCTTTTTTAGCGGGAGCTTTTTTCTCTTCCTTCTCTTCTACTTTCTTAGTTTCTGCTTTTTTAGCAGGTGCTTCTTTTACTCCTGTTGCAGAAATCGAAACTACCTCGATTTGAGTCAAAGACTGACGATGTCCGTTTTTCTTTTTGTAACCTTTTCTTCTTTTCTTTTTGAAAACGATTACTTTGTCACCTTTAAGGTGCTGTAAAACTTTTGCTTCTACTGAAGCACCTTCTATAGCCGGGGCGCCTAAAGTGATTGCTCCGTTATTATCTAGCAAAAGAACTTTAGAAAAACTTACGTTTTTCCCTTCTTCTGTATCCAAACGGTGAACAAATACTTTTTGGTCTTTGCTTACTTTAAATTGTTGCCCTGCTATCTCTACGATTGCGTACATAACAATATATTTAGGTTAAAAATTATTTTTTAAGAGTTTGCAAATGTATGGCTTTTAATTAAATCACACAAATTTGTTTGATATTATTTTATAGATCGTATTTTTATTTCGTTTATTATACATTATACTTAACATTCAATATACGAATAAGTTATTAGTATAATGATTTACAAAAATAGATAAATGATTTGTCCCAAATAAGGTCCTTTTGTTATTAACTTTTTTTGAATTCAGGTAGGAGTGTTATTTTTATGGAAAGAAAATCTTATCTTTGTATCTCTAATTTTAGAACTAACCAATCTTAATTTATGGAATATTTAGATTTTGAACTTCCGATTAAAGAGCTTGAAGATCAGTTAGATAAGTGTCAAGTTATTGGGCAGGAATCTGATGTTGATGTATCGAATACCTGCAAGCAAATTGAGAAGAAACTCGAAGAAACCAAGAAGAAAATATACAAAAACCTAACTGCTTGGCAAAGAGTACAGCTGTCGCGCCATCCGAATCGACCTTATACTTTAGAGTATATTAAAAATTTATGCGGAGATACCTTCCTAGAGTTATTTGGTGACCGTACTTTTAAAGATGACAAAGCAATGGTGGGAGGGCTTGGAAAAATTGACGGACAATCGTATATGATTATCGGTCAACAAAAAGGAATCAATACCAAAATGCGTCAGTACCGCAACTTTGGAATGCCCAATCCTGAGGGATACCGCAAAGCTCTTCGACTGATGAAAATGGCAGAGAAATTCGGAATTCCTGTGATTACTCTTATAGATACTCCGGGAGCTTATCCAGGTTTGGAAGCAGAAGAAAGAGGTCAAGGAGAAGCCATTGCCAGAAATATTCTTGAAATGAGTCGCCTGAAAGTGCCGATTATTACAATTATTATTGGTGAAGGGGCCTCGGGAGGAGCTTTAGGAATAGGAGTTGGGAATAAAGTTTTTATGCTCGAAAACACTTGGTATTCAGTTATTTCACCGGAGTCTTGTTCGTCTATTTTATGGAGAAGCTGGGAGCATAAAGAAGAAGCTGCAGAGGCCTTAAAATTGACTTCGTTTGACATGAAAAAGAACGGATTGATTGACGAGATTATCCCTGAACCGTTGGGTGGAGCTCATTATGATAAAGAAACTACTTTCAAGACCGTTAAAAAATACATTAACAAAGCATATAAAGAACTAAAAGATTTATCAACAGAGAGGTTGGTAGAAGAAAGAATGGAAAAATATCTTAAAATGGGAGAGTTTAAAGGATAACCTTTCATTATCAACACTTTTAAAAATCCGAGACTTTGTTGTTTCGGATTTTTTTATCTTATCAACACAAAAACCGAGTTATTAAAAACATGTTAACAGTTTTTTTTGATAACTCGATAAAGTTAACTAGCTTATTTTGGTTATTTTCGCACTATGGAAAACCTGAAAAATATTAACCCTACTCGTTCGGACAAATCTAAAGTAATTACCCTCGAAAAGGGAAAGATACAGCCCCAAGCTATTGATTTAGAGGAAGCTGTGTTAGGGGCTTTGATGATTGATAAAAAAGGAATTGATGACGTAGTCGATCTTTTATCTCCGGATGCTTTTTACAAAGAAACTCATCAACACATTTTTGAATCCATTAATTTTCTGTTTAAAGACGGGCAACCGATTGACTTATTAACAGTTTCGGCTCAACTTAGGAAAAGTGGAAAACTAGACCTTGTCGGAGGCGATTTTTATCTGATTGGACTAACTCAGAAAATTTCTTCTTCAGCTCATATTGAGTTTCACGCAAGAATTATTTTACAGAAGTTTATTCAGCGAAGCTTGATTCGGATTTCGTCCGAAATTATTGAAGATTGTTTTGATGAAACAACCGATGTTTTTGATTTATTAGATAAATCGGAAGCCAAATTTTATGAAGTAACTCAAGGCAATATCAAAAAAAGCTCTGAAACGGCTTTAGATTTAGTGAAAAAAGCCAAAGAAAGAATTCAAGAAATAGCCAATCAAGAAGGGTTGAGTGGAATTCCAACCGGGTTTAATAAACTTGATGAACTTACATCAGGGTGGCAACCCAGCGATTTAGTCATTATTGCCGCAAGACCGGGTATGGGAAAAACAGCCTTCGTTTTGTCAATGGCAAGAAATATGGCAATCGATTTTAAGCAACCTGTTGCTCTTTTCTCATTAGAGATGTCATCGGTTCAGCTCATCACGAGGTTAATTTCTTCTGAGACTGGACTTACTTCCGAGAAATTACGTACAGGAAAACTCGAAAAACATGAATGGGAACAACTCAACACTAAAGTAAAAGACTTAGAGAAAGCACCTTTGTTTATTGACGATACTCCTTCGCTTTCTATATTTGATTTAAGAGCAAAAGCAAGACGTCTGGCTTCACAACACGGAGTCAAACTCATCATTGTCGATTACCTCCAGTTAATGACAGCAGGAGGAAGCGGAAAAGGAGGAGGAAACCGTGAACAGGAAATTTCAACCATTTCCAGAAACCTTAAAGCTTTGGCAAAAGAACTTAACATTCCGGTGATTGCACTTTCTCAGCTTTCTCGTGCTGTGGAAACTCGTACCGGATCAAAACGTCCGTTGCTTTCAGATTTGAGGGAATCGGGAGCGATTGAGCAGGATGCCGATATTGTATCGTTTATTTATCGCCCGGAATATTACAAGATTGATCAATGGGATGACGATGACCAATCTCCGACTAAAGATCAAGCAGAATTTATCGTAGCCAAGCACAGAAACGGTGGATTAGATAATATTCGATTAAAATTTGAAGGAAAGTTTGGTAAATTTGGAAATCTCGATGAATTCGGATTCGACTTCGGGGCCTTGCCATCAAAAATGAATATTGATGATATTACCTCACATCTTCCGTCTGCCCATGATGCTTTCGGAAGTGCCCCATCTTCGTTTAATGATGATGAACCAGAAGATGGAGGGGTGCCATTCTAGATCATTTTATTATTTCACACTTATTATTATACAAAAATAAATGGAACTTAAATTAAACCGACCGATTTGCTTTTTTGATTTAGAAACTACAGGAACTGATGTAGTCAAAGATCGGATTGTAGAAATTGCTATACTGAAAATCTTCCCGAACGGAAACAAAGAAAGTAAAACGTGGCTCGTAAATCCGACTGTTCCAATTCCACCTCAATCGAGTGCTATTCACGGAATTACAGACGAAAAAGTGGCTAATGAACCGACTTTTAAGGAACTTGCTCCACAAATTCACACTATGATTAAAGATTCGGATTTGGCAGGCTATAATTCAGACCGATTTGATATTCCGCTTTTGGTGGAAGAACTCCTGAGAGCTGATATAGATTTCGATATGAAAAATCGTGTTTCGGTTGATGTGCAAACAATTTTTCATAAAAAAGAAGAACGAACTTTGAGTGCTGCATATCGTTTTTATTGTAATCAAACTTTAGAAAATGCTCATAGTGCTGCTGTAGATACAAACGCTACTTACGAAATTCTAAAGGCTCAACTCGACCGTTATGAAGATTTAGAAAATGATATGAAGTCATTATCTGAATTTACAACCCGTAAAAAATCGGTTGATTTTGCAGGATTTATTG
>Ga0209075_1001260_pt1 | contig 24087 bp, 23 predicted proteins | sample Stecom2011_FD_187523 | JGI IMG/M metagenome (GOLD analysis project Ga0209075, IMG submission 187523) | Agricultural soil microbial communities from Utah to study Nitrogen management - Steer compost 2011 (SPAdes) (version 2) | ecosystem: Environmental > Terrestrial > Soil > Agricultural land...
AGCAGGTTGATACAACATCCAACCTGTAATACTTTTCCTAGGGGCATGTGAAACTAAAACCTCGTGAATTAACACATCGCTTCTAAACATTACACAACGATTATTAATAGGTGGAATGGTGATGAATTCTTTTCCTTCAGGATAAACACGAAGTTCTCCCCCATCTCCTTCTTTCCAGTTTTCATTCAAATAAACAAGCATCGAAATCATTCGATTGCTCCGACCATCAAATTGATCCAAATGTTTTTTATAAAACGAACCTTTTGGATAGTGAGCTAAATGAAACTCATAATCAGCTATACTCAAAAATAACATTCGATTTAAAATGGCTTTTACCTCGTCTAAAACATCAAAAATAGAAGCTAATTCTTTATCTTTTTCTCGTTCTATCCAATATGTATAATCTCCACGAATTTCTTGTATCACTTTTGAATTTCCTGAAGCACCAATCGCTGCCTTTTTAAAAGCATCTTCTGCTTTCTTTTGATCAAAAAAATGATGCGCAATGGCCAATTGTTCTGAAGTTAAAAAATCATCTATGATGACGTAATCTTGCTGGGCTAACAAATCCATTTGCTCATCCCAAAAATTTTGATCTCTCTGCATTGAGTTATATGCCAGTAAAAGTATATAAAATAATATTTTAAAAACTGAAAAATCTTTTTTTATTTCAAGCCTGCAAAAAAGAACATCTAAAAAGTGATATCAACGAAAGAAAACAGTGATAATTATTTCTTTAAAGTTTTATTTGATAATGTCTAAAAAAAATATTGAATGGGTAAACTTCATTTTAATCCTTTTTTTCATGCCATCCTGATTTAAAAAGATTAAATTTGCATTTATATAAAACAACATTCAAAAATCTTATAATGATTCATTTCTTTGGAAACATAAACGGTAAAGTATTTGCTGTTCAAACAACAAAAGAATTATCGACAGAAACTACTAAAAAATTAGTATGGTTATTTGGTAACTCACCCAAAATAGAACAAGCATCGCTCGATGCTTTTTTTGTTGGGCCTCGTGCTGCAATGATAAGTCCTTGGAGCACCAATGCAGTTGAAATCACTCAAAATATGGGAATTTCAGACATCAAACGCATTGAAGAGTTTCAAGCAGTCGACAATGATTATAAGGATTTTGACCCGATGATATCTGAAAAATATAATGGACTTCATCAAGAATCTTTTGATGTTCAAATTGAACCTGAACCAATTATAGAAATTAAAGATATTGCTGCTTACAATGAAAAAGAAGGGCTCGCATTAAGCGGTGAAGAAATTGAATATTTAGAAAATGTATCTAAAAAAATAGGACGTTTCTTAACCGACTCCGAAGTGTTTGGTTTTTCACAAGTCAACTCAGAGCACTGTCGCCACAAAATATTTAATGGCACATTTATCATTGACGGAGTAGAAAAGGAAAAATCATTGTTTCAAATGATTCGAGACACATCCAGCACGAATCCAAATAGTATCGTTTCTGCATACAAAGACAACGTAGCCTTTCTTAAAGGACCTGTGGTAGAACAATTTGCACCAAAACGAGCAGATGTACCCGAATACTACAACACGAAAAAATTTGAATCTGTAATTTCATTAAAAGCAGAAACTCACAACTTTCCAACTACTGTAGAGCCATTCAATGGAGCTGCAACAGGTTCTGGAGGGGAAATTAGAGACCGACTTGCTGGTGGAAAAGGATCTTTGCCATTGGCTGGAACAGCGGTGTACATGACATCTTATTCTCGTTTAGAAAAAGACAGACCTTGGGAACAAACATTCGAAGCACGTGATTGGCTTTACCAAACACCAATGGACATTTTAATTAAAGCCTCTAACGGAGCTTCCGACTTTGGAAATAAGTTCGGACAACCTTTAATTACAGGATCTATTCTAACCTTTGAACACCACGACAAAGAAAATAATCACGAAGATGCAGATCAAAGAAAGCTTGGTTTTGATAAAGTGATAATGCAAGCTGGTGGAATTGGTTATGGAAAAGCAAATCAAGCCATTAAAGGATTACCAAAAGAAGGCGATAAAATCATCATTCTAGGAGGTGAAAACTACCGAATCGGAATGGGAGGTGCTGCTGTATCTAGTGCAGACACCGGTGAGTTCTCTTCTGGGATCGAGTTAAATGCCGTGCAACGATCAAACCCTGAAATGCAAAAACGTGCGGCAAATACAGTGCGCGGAATGGTCGAAAGCGATGAAAATCATATTGTTTCTATACATGATCATGGTGCAGGTGGACACCTAAACTGTTTAAGTGAACTGGTTGAAAATACTGGAGGAATAATTGATTTAGATAAACTTCCTGTAGGTGACCCTACTCTTTCAGCAAAAGAAATCATTGGGAATGAATCTCAAGAAAGAATGGGCTTAGTGATTGCTGATGAACACATAGATAAATTACAAAAAATTGCAGAACGTGAACGCTCTCCTATCTATGAGGTTGGAGAAGTGACTAACAATAATCGCTTTACATTTCAATCTAAAACCACGGGAGAAAAACCTATGGATTTTGAACTTACAGACATGTTTGGAAGCTCTCCTAAAACCATTATGGAAGACACAAGCGTTAAACGTGTATATTCAGATATTGTCTATCAAAAAGATGCATTTTACGACTATTTAAATCAATTATTACAATTAGAAGCTGTAGCTTGTAAGGACTGGTTAACCAACAAAGTAGACCGTTCTGTTGGTGGAAAAGTGGCCAAACAACAGTGTGCCGGACCATTACAACTCCCTTTGAATAACGTGGGTGTTATGGCTTTAGATTACAAAGGTAAAGATGGAGTTGCCACGTCTTTAGGACACGCACCCATAGCGGGATTAATTGATCCTCAAGCAGGAAGTAGAAATGCCATCACTGAAGCATTAACCAACATCATTTGGGCACCTTTAAAAGAGGGATTAAAAAGTGTTTCATTATCTGCCAACTGGATGTGGCCGTGTAAAAACCCAGGTGAAGATGTAAGATTGTACAAAGCTGTAGAGGCTGTTTCTGAATTTTCAATTGCACTAGGAATTAATGTGCCGACAGGAAAAGACTCGCTGTCTATGACGCAAAAATACCCGAATGATGAAGTAATTTCACCGGGTACAGTCGTAATTTCTGCTGTAGGACATTGTAGTGAAATCACTAAAGTAGTTGAACCTGTTTTTAGAAAAAATGCTGGTCCTATATACTATATTAATGTATCTCAAGACCAATACAAATTAGGGGGAAGTTCATTTGCTCAAATTATTGGAAAGTTAGGTAACGAAGCACCTGATGTGAAAAATGCTGAGTATTTAAAAACAGTGTTCGATAGCGTGCAAGAACTAATCAAAAAAGATGCAATTGTAGCTGGACACGACGTAGCTTCTGGAGGTCTTATTACAACCCTCTTAGAAATGTGCTTTGCAGATAACAATTTGGGCGCTGAATTTGACATCACTTCTTTAGAAGAGGAAGATTCATTTAAAGTATTATTTGCAGAAAACGCAGGAATTGTTTTCCAAACTAAAGACGAACATATAGTTGAAGAGTTGAAAGCAAAAAATATCACATGTTATGAAATCGGAAAAGTGACTGAAAATGATTCCATTAGTATTGTTAATGGTGAATATTCCTATACAATGGTCGTTTCTGAAATGCGAGACGTATGGTACAAAACTTCTTATTTATTCGATCAAAAACAAACACAAAACGGACTTGCAAAAGCACGTTATAATAACTATAAAAATCAACCTTTAGCGTACAACTTTCCTTTAGATTTTACAGGAGAAGTTCCTAAAGCTGAAAACCTAAAAACCCGTCCGAAGGCAGCCATCATTAGAGAAAAAGGGAGTAATAGCGAGCGGGAAATGGCCAATGCGATGTATTTGGCAGGCTTTGATGTGAAAGATGTACACATGACGGATTTGATTTCAGGTCGTGAAACCTTAGAAGACATCCAATTCATTGGTGCGGTTGGTGGTTTTTCAAATTCAGATGTATTAGGCTCAGCTAAAGGTTGGGCAGGTGCATTTTTACACAACGAAAAAGCAAAAACTGCATTGGATAACTTCTTTAAAAGAGAAGATACACTTTCCGTTGGAATCTGTAATGGATGTCAATTGTGGATGGAATTAGAACTAATTCACCCTGAACATGAAGAACATGGTAAGTTGACATTCAATGATTCAGGCAAGCATGAAAGCAGCTTTACTTCCGTAAAAATTCAAAAAAACAACTCTGTAATGCTTTCTTCTTTAGAAGGAGCAACACTTGGAGTATGGATTTCAAATGGAGAAGGTAAGTTCAAGTTACCTTATTCTGAAGATAAATACAACATTGTAGCGAAATATGGTTATGAACAATATCCAGCGAATCCAAACGGATCTGATTTCAATACTGCTATGTTGTGTGATGCATCGGGTAGACATTTAGTTTCTATGCCTCATATCGAACGGGGGACTTTCCCATGGAATTGGGCGTATTACCCAACGCATAGAAAAGATGAAGTAAGTCCATGGCTAGAAGCTTTTGTCAATGCAAGAAAGTGGATTGAAAAAATAAACGAGAAAAAGTAAATTAATAACTTTTAGAGTCGCTTCTTTTTATCCTACGATAAAGTGTCCAGCAAAATGACTGGAATGCAATATCGTGATGGATTGATTTCACATGCAAAGGAAACTATAAAACATACTGAACCTGTAAAAGCATAGCTATTGAAAGCTAGAAAGTTAAATATTCACAAAAAGTGTAAATAGACAGTAAGTTATATTCCAATCATAACATTAAATTGATTATTTATCTTTAAATTTATAGTAAGCTAAATTAAAACAGTGAGTTTAACAATTCTCTGGTTCTAATTCAGAAATAAACTCATTAGAAAGTACTACAATAATTTAAATTGAATAAATCATGAAAAGATTGGAAAATAAAGTGACCATTATCACAGGTTCAGCAATGGGAATGGGAAGAGAGACTGCTTTACTTTTTGCTGAAGAAGGAGCGAAAGTAATTGTCGCAGACTTTAATGAAGAAGCGGGTAAAAAAGTGGTAGAAGAAATCATTGCTAAAGGTGGTAAAGCTACTTTCTGCAAAGTTGATATTTCAGATGCTAAACAAGTAGAAGAAATGGTGAAATTTACGGTCGACACATACGGACGTCTTGATTGTGCAGTAAACAATGCGGCACTAAAGCCAGACAGCAACTCCTTTGCAGAATTAGATGAAGAATATTGGGATCGCTTACAAGCAGTAGATTTAAAAGGAACAGCTTTATGTATGAAATATGAAATTCGCCAGTTTTTAGCCCAAGGAGGTGGCGGAGCAATTGTAAATATTTCTTCCATAAACGCTTTTAAACCCACACTTGGGAACCCAGCTTACCAAGCCTTTAAACATGGTGTCGAAGGACTAACAAAAGCGGCTGCTTTTGAATACGGAAACCAAGGAATAAGAATTAATTCAGTGGCGCCAGGCGCAATACTTACCCCGATGCTTGAAGTAACCATGGAGAAAATGGGCGTTACAGAAAAGGACCTTGTTCCAACCATGAGTTTAATGGGACGACTTGGAAAGCCAAGAGAAGTTGCTCATGGCTCGCTTTTTTTATGCTCTGATGACGCCAGTTATGTACATGGTACTGTTTTACATGTAGGTGGTGGATTTGAACTACTTTAAAATATTATAATTCACTATGCGTAATCAATACACAGTTCCTGCAAAAACCAGAATTGGTCACGTGCATTTAAAAGTAGCTGATCTTGAACGGTCACTTAGATTTTATCGTGATTTATTAGGTTTTGAAGTCACTTTATTTTATGGAAATCAAGCTGCGTTTATTTCTGCAGGCGGATATCATCATCACATTGGCTTAAACACATGGCATAGTAAAGATGCTCCTCCAGCAGCGAAAAATACTGTAGGACTTTACCACACAGCAATTTTATATCCTACACGAAAAGACTTAGCGATTATTTTAAAACGTTTAATTGAAAATGATTATCCTCTTACAGGTGCAAGCGACCATGGTGTGTCCGAAGCAATATATCTTGACGACCCTGATGGAAATGGTGTAGAGTTATATTGGGATAAACCAAAAGAGGATTGGCCTCAAAAAGAAGATGGTAGCTTAGATATGTACACCATAGCCTTAGATTTAGAAGATTTACTTAATGAAATTAATCGATAATTGAAGTAAAAACGATATTACTTAGAATTCTTATACTTCTCGTACATACTTCCGAAATCCGATTCTAAGAAAAGTGCTAAAGGAATTTCTTCTTGTTTGATAAAGCCTTGATTTTTTAGTTTTCCTGTCGCAACTAAATCTACAACGGCAGAGACGCTACATGCTGTAGTCCAACTTATAGCTCGCCAGCTTTTGCCTTCAATGTCTATTTTTTGATAGGATTCACTAAATTCTTTTCTGCGAAGTTGACCATCGATAAGGCCTTCAACAGCGGCATAAACGAGTACAATATCCTCATCCACAAGAGGAAGGGCATTATGTAAAATATTTTTGGCTAATTCCCTGTCGTTTTTCATTTGTAAGTCATATAAAAACAGTTTCATCGCATCTCTATGACCTGGATACCTCATAGTTTTATAGTTTAGCGTATCAACTTTACCCTCTAAAGTTTCACACAAAGTACCTAATCCTCCCGAAGTAGAAAAAGCTTCATATTGTTTACCATTCAAGTGAATAATCTCTATATCATCCAACGAACTTACCAGCTTCCGTTCACCATTATGAATCACTTCAGCGTCATTTAAGTACTCATTGATAACACCTTCTGCACTCCAAGTAAAGCTATAACCCAATTGCCCCATTGGATGTAGAGGAAGCGCTCCTACCCTCAATTTAACAGCACGTATTTCAGAAAATTGGTTATATAAACCGGCGCCTAATATTCCTATAAATCCAGGTGCTAAACCACATTGAGGAGCCATCACTGCCGAACTAGATTGAGCCATTTCTCGCACCGCATTTAATGTAGGTACATCTTCCGTTAGGTCAAAATAATGCACATTCATATCAGCTGCAATTTCAGCAATTTTAATGTTTAAAAAATAGGGCAAACAAGAAACAATAGCTTGCTTATCTTTTAAAAAAGAACGGATTGTTTTCTCAAGCGATACGTCTCCTTGACGCATTTGAAATGAAAAATTCTCTTTTGGCAAAGACAAATCCATTCCTTCTACGTTGTATTTTGAACTAAGTAGGACAGCCACAAGACTTCCTACCTTTCCTAATCCTAAAACACCTATATTCTTAATCATAATGTTCAAATTTGAAATGATTTTATTTAAAATTCATCCACGCGCCCTTGGGTTGAAGAACGTATACGAAATATACTTTATAAAAATGATAAATAAAAATTAATACACTTAAATAAATCTTGATTTTTCTTCAAACTTCAATTAAATTTTTATTATATTTATAATACCATTAAACTAACTTAAAATACAAAGTATGAAACACATTCTTTTACCTACAGATTTTTCTGATAATGCATGGATTGCAATTCAATATGCGATTCATTTTTTTAAAAATGAAAATACTACATTTCACATCGTGCACACATATCGCCCATTACTTACGCCAGATCACTTTCTTGGGCATACATCACAAGTTAATTACGAAGAGGCGATACATAGAATATCTGAGGAAAACTTAACTGAAACACTTGAAAAAATCCAACAAGAATTTGGAAACACACCCAATCACATTTTCCAAACTCATTCTTTATTCAATACCATCACAGATGGACTTAATCAGGTCATTAAAAACCACAAAGTTGATTTAGTAATAATGGGCACACAAGGTGCAACTGGAGCTAAAGAAATCTTTTTAGGTTCTAACACAGTACATGTGATTAAAAAGGTAAAATGTGCTGTACTGGCAATACCTTCAAATTTTGAATATGAAAAACCATCGAAAATTCTCTTTCCTAACGATTTAGAAGTAGATTACGACAATTTTAAGCTCGATGTTTTAAAAAATATCGCCTTATCCAATCAATCTGAAATGCACGTTCTACACGTTCATACAACTGAAATAAGCGAAAGAAGAAACCAAACAAAAGAACAGTTAAAGCAATTTTTTGAAGGCGTTCCCTTTACTTTTCACTTACACAAAGGAACGGATGTACTTCAAGCCATTGATCAATTTCAAAAAGAATTAAATGCAGATCTGCTGACAATGCTAAGAAATAAGCACACTTTCCTTGAGAAAATATTTTTCAAATCGAATATAGACCAAATTGGTTATCATATCACAAAACCTTTCTTGGTTATACCTATGCGAGACGAAAAGTAGAAAGTCGTTAAAGAAATGTGAATCGCAATTGTTTTTTACAATAAAGTGTGAATTAAATTAATAACTTTGCACTTCAATTGATTTTCAGATATAATATAAATTACATAAAGAACGACTTGTTTTTTAAAGAAGAACTAGATATAAATTTATGAACACATTTTTATTAGTAATTCTCACGCCGTTCCTTTTCTCCTTACTATTATTTAGCATAGGTAGACAAGTATTTCAACGCATCACTTTATTAGCATCAGCTCTACCTATTTTCTTGTTTATTTACTTCGTAAGTTTAACGCCTTCTATCATTAATGGGGAAGTAATCAGTTTTTTTACCAGTTGGGTTCCCACGCTTGGTATTCATTTAGACTTTAGGCTTGACAACTTAGCCTTATTGTTTACCTTGCTCATTACTGGTATTGGAAGCATAGTATTTTTATACACTTCACAATATTTAAAAGGCCATCAAAAATTACTACGTTTTTATATTTTTCTCTCTATTTTCATGGGAGCGATGATTGGATTGGTTACATCTAACAACATCCTCACCTTGTTTATATTTTGGGAATTAACCAGTATCAGTTCCTTTTTCTTAATTAGTTTTAACAACGAGGAAGCAGAATCTCGTAAATCTGCTTTAATTGCGCTTACAATTACAGGCTTAGGTGGATTGGCTTTACTCGCATTTGGAGTTTTGGCTGGGCAGTTAACAGGTACTTATTCAATTGTAGAAATGCTGCAATCCCCTGAAGTATTTTATCAGCATCAATACAGTGGTTTTTTATTGGTCTTTTTATTCTTAGCTGCATTTACAAAATCTGCACAATTTCCATTTCACTTCTGGTTGCCAGGTGCAATGAAAGCTCCAACTCCAGTATCGACCTACTTACATTCAGCGACGATGGTAAAAGCTGGTATTTACCTTCTTTTGCGCTTCACACCTCATTTTAAGGACAACAATATTTTCTTTCTCAGCCTATTAATTGTCGGAGCAATAACCATGCTTTATGCTGCGATAAACACCCTTTTTAAAACCGATTTAAAAGGAGTTTTAGCGTATTCAACGATTGGAGCACTTGGTATTATCGTCTTTCTCAATGGGATTGGCACCACAACAGCAATAACTGCTGCCATTGTATTCATACTCGTTCACGCATTGTATAAAGCAAGTTTGTTCTTAGTTACAGGAACTTTAGAGCATCAAACAGGCACAAGAGACATTACCAAATTAGGAGGTTTAGGCAAAGTACTTCTTCCCCTAGCCATTGCTGGAATAATAGCTGCTTTATCAAGTGCTGGTTTCCCACCTACAGTAGGTTTTTTAGGAAAGGATTTAATTTATGAAGCTACTTTGTCTGGAAGTATTCAGCCTGCCTTGCTCACTTCGTTAGCCGTAATCACTAATATTTTCATGGTTTTTGCTGGATTAATTGTGGGATTAAAACCATTCACAGGGAAGAAGCACACTTCAATTGGTGAAGTTAAAAAACCACACATTCTTTTGTGGGCAATGCCTTTAACCTTAGCATTATTAAGTATTTTCTTCGGTATTTTCCCTCAAACCGTTGAAAAGCTGTTTACCCATCATATTGTTCCCGCCTTAACACAAAACCCAAGTCCTCATTTGGCTTTATGGCATGGATTTAACTTAATTTTATTGCTGAGTGCAATTACCCTAGTTTCAGGATTAATTCTATATCTCATCTGGAAACCTAGTCAGGCTAAAGAAAAGCTGATTAGCTATATTGAGTTTTTATCTCCAAAATCCATCTTTATTAAATTAGGAAAGGGTTTTTTAAGTATTTCTTACTTTCTCACACGAACAGTTCAAAATGGATACCTCCGCAAATACATTTTGGTTATTTTGATTATCCTTACAATTGTTTTGGGTGCTCATATTATCTTTAGCCAAGGAGTTTCTTTATCAATCATCAACGATATAGACCCTTTAAACTGGAAGGAAATTTCTGTACTCATCATGATGCTTGTCTCTATTCTTTTTACTGTACTCACAAAATCTCGACTTAGTGCAATTGTAGGCATGGGATTCTTAGGCTATACTATATGCCTAATTTTCCTTTTTTATGGGGCACCAGACTTAGCAATGACGCAGTTCTCAATTGATACACTTACGGTTGTATTATTTATGTTAGTTTTATTTCATCTTCCTAGATATCTTGATTTTTCAATACCAAAGCGTAGATTTAGAGACGCTGTTTTAGCTACTTCTTTTGGTACATTCTTAGCATTTACAATCATTGAGATTATAAATGAAACTCCAGAGAAAATTACATCTCAATTTTATGCAGATAATGCTTATCTCTTAGCTAAAGGTAAGAATGTGGTGAATGTCATTCTTGTTGATTTCCGTGGTTTTGATACCATGATTGAAATTGCAGTAATAGCGATAGCTGGAATTGGAGTTTTTGCATTATTAAAATTATATTTAAAGAAACACCAGAAATAATATGAAAAGCATAGTACTCAATACTATTTCAAAGTTATTACTTCCTTTACTGATATTGTTTTCAGTCTTCGTGTTAATGCGGGGGCATAACCTCCCTGGCGGTGGTTTTGTAGGCGGGCTAGTAGCTTCTATAGCCTTTATTCTACATGCCTTTGCTAACGGTTTAATAGAGACCAGAAAGCTACTCAGAATTCACCCTGGATTTTTAATTCCTACAGGATTATTAATCGCTACATTAAGTGCATTGGCACCTGTAATTTTAACAGGCGACCCAATGATGACAGGTTTATGGTTAGAACAAGACATTCCAATACTTGGAAAAATTGGGAGTTCTTTATTCTTTGATGCCGGAGTTTACTTAGTAGTAATTGGTGCATGTTTAACGATTATTTTCACCATTTCAGAAAGTCTTTAATAATTATGGAAATACTTTTAGCAATCATGACAGGTATACTCTACGCAGCAGGCATCTATTTGATGCTTCGCCGTAGTTTGGTAAAACTCATTATTGGAATTGTAATTTTAGGAAATGGGGTTAATTTATTAATTTTCTTAATGGGTGGTCTTTCCAAAGGAGAACCTCCATTAATTAGTGAAGCTGGGCTAGCTTTAGAAGGAGCTTTTGCAGATCCTGTACCTCAGGCACTCATCCTTACAGCGATTGTCATCAGCTTTGGTCTCCAATCTTTTGCTATAGTTTTAATACACCGTGCATACAAAGTATTAAAAACAGATGATATTGATACAATGAATAAAACAGACGAAATCTCATGAATGAACATTTAATTTTATATCCGATTCTCGTCCATTTGATTACTGCAATTCTTCTTCTCTTTTTTTGGATGAAGCCGAAAATTCAGTATTACATAAGCATTGCAGGAAGCGCAATTGGAATCATTATTGGTATTGTTTTGTTCCAAAGTGTTTGGGAAAATGGTATTCAAAGCATTCAGTTAGGTAATTGGCAAGCACCGTTTGGAATTACAATGGTAAGCGACACGCTTTCTGCCTCTTTAGTATTAATAGCCAATATCGTTGCTTTAGCAATTTCAATTAACTCAACAAAAACGGTTGTCTCTACGCGAATAAAGTTTGGATATTACGCCATACTCCACTTTTTATTTATGGGTTTGAGTGGTGCTTTTATCACTGGGGATTTATTCAGTTTATACGTATGGTTTGAGGTCATAATCATCTCATCTTTTGTATTACTAACTATTGGAGGACGTAAAAATCAGATTGAAGGAGCGGTAAAATACTTCACGCTCAACATGATTTCGTCTATTATTTTCTTAACTGCTATTGGTATGGTGTATGGAGTTACAGGTTCATTAAACATGGCAGATATTTCTCGAATTATTCCAGAAATAGAGAATAAAGGTTTAGTACAAACCATTTCATTGATATTCTTTGTGGGCTTTGGAGTAAAATCAGGTGTGTTTCCACTTTACTTCTGGTTACCTGCCTCTTACCATACTCCTCCAGCTGCGGTTTCTGCTTTATTTGCAGGCTTACTTACAAAAGTTGGAGTATATGCGATGATTCGTGTATTTACTCTTCTGTTTCCACTTGGAGAAACAAATCAGTTAATCATCATGATTATTGCTGGTCTAACAATCTTCTTTGGTGGAATAGGAGCCATAGTTCAGCGGGACGTACTAAAAGTATTTTCGTACTTAATCATCTGTCACATTGGTTTTATGGTAGGTGGGCTTGGTTTATTTACAGAAGTTGCTCTTGCTGGAGCAGTGATGTATATGTTTCATGATATTATTGTAAAAACCACATTGTTTTTAATGGGAGGTGTTTTCCACAGAATTTTTGGCAGTACAAGGTTTGAAAATATGGGTGGGTTAATGGACCAATATCCACGTTTATCTTTCCTTTTTGCAATTCCTTTATTTGCATTGGTAGGTGTGCCTCCACTTTCTGGTTTTTGGCCTAAAGTTTCACTCTTTAGTGCTGCCTATACTCGAGGAGAGTTCTTCATGTTGATAATGTTTATTTTCGCTAGTTTAATTACTCTAATAATTATTGCGAGAGTATGGAATAACATATTTTCTAAAAGAAATATAGAAAGGAAGGAACGGGTTGACATGAAATACTTCAATCAGTTTAGTTTATGGCAAAAAATATCCTATATTGTTCCTATCATCTTATTGGTTTGCGTCACCTTATATTACAGTTTTTTTGCAGAACATTTTCAAATGGTTGCAAAACGTATCAGCGAAGAGCTAATGAATACAGAGCATTATTATAACGCAGTTTTTGGAATTAAAGAAAATAATATAAAGTTATGATATCACAATTTTTAATCAATATTCTGTTAACTATTGTTTGGGTATTTCTCACAGGATCTCCTGATTTTGCCAACTTTACATTTGGATTTATATTAAGTTTTCTTGTACTTTGGATTATTACTCCCAACACAAAAAGCAACAAATATTTTGTCGGCGTACCGCGTATAATTAGTTTTTTCTTTTACTTTCTATACGAAATGATGGTGGCAAATATTCAAGTGGCAAAATCAGTAATTTCACCAAAATTTAAAATGGAGCCTGGCTTTGTCCGTTACCCACTTGATGCAAAAACAAATTTGGAAATCACCTTTTTATCTTGCATTATAAACCTCACGCCTGGAACGTTAAGTATTGATGTTTCTGAAGACAGAAAAGTAATGTACATTCATGTTTTTGATTTAAAAGATAAGGACAAATTTATCGCTGACATAAAAAATGGATTTGAAAAACGAATTCTAAAAATAGTAAGATGAGCATTGAGGATTTCTTAACATATATCATATTACCAGTTTTAAGCTTATCTTCATTGCTGGTATTTATTCGATTTTTGCTCGGTCCAAGTCTTGCAGATCGCGTAGTGGCATTGGATTTAATCATTGTAATTGGGATTGCTATGATTGCTGTATACAGTATTATCATAGGAAAGTCATCTTTCTTAGATTTAGCAATGATTTTTGCATTAATTGCATTCTTGAGTACAGTAGCTTTTTCATATTACTTAGAAAAAAGAAAGAAAAATGAATGATATTTTTATAATGATAGTAATCTCTGTAGGTGCATTTGCCATTTTACTAGCTGCAATTGGTTTAATTCGAATGCCTGATTTGTATATGCGCTTATCTGTAACAACAAAAGCTGCTACTTTAGGAGTGGGTCTTACTTTATTAGGGCTAGTTGTCTATTTTATGGAAGTGGGAACAACAACCCGTGCAATTGCAATTATTGTTTTCTTATTTCTTACTGTTCCCATAAGTGGACATATTATTGTGAGGGCTGGATATTTCTCAGGAGATGCAATATGGAAAAAAACAAAAATAGACGAATTAGAGGGTAAGTATGACCCAAAAACTCATAAACTAAAAAGCGGACTAGAAGAGGAAGAAGAAAAGATAGATAATCGAGAGGAGCAATAAATTTGCTCCTCTTTCCTTAGTATTAATCATCTATTCTTAAAAATTTTCCATTTAAGTCGAAGACCAAATCAAGGTCGTTATCTAACTCAACTCCTTGATTATTTCCTTCTTTTTTCCATTCAATAATGAAATTGCTTGGATAATTTTGAGATACATAATCTTGAATCTGTTGTGGAATTACGCTCGCTGGAAGTGATGTTTTTCCTTCAATTTTTTTGATAACAAACTTGCCATCAAATTCTAGTTCAACCTGATTATTAAGTTGCACCTCATACTCGGTTTTTAACGGTTCTTTGTCTTGCTTAATACTTACAATTTCAAATGCAGAGAAATGTTTAGCTACGTATTCATTAATTTCCTCTGGATATTCTGAAGGAGAAAGGTATACTTCCTGCGCTGAAAAAGGTTGGGCAATAAAAAACGTAACGATAAAAATAACTAGATATTTTGCTTTCATACTTACTGTATTAATTTATAATACTATAAAGCTACGCTAGAGGATCAAAATCACCAAAACAAAAAAGCTATTTTTTGTTAAAGAATCATTTTTTTTAGAGAAAGAGTTATCTGGTTCTGTTATCTTTATTTAACTCAAAATCTAAACATGTATCTTCTTTAATTTCAAAGGTTCCTTCCCAAGAGATTCTGCCTTTTCCAGCAGCTTTAAAAGTGTAAAAGCCAGGTTTTAGCTCAAGGGTTATTGAGCCATCCTCACCACATTCAGGTTCATCCTTACTACGTTTAGGAATATTTTCAAGGTAATCACCTTCAAGCCATAATTTTATTCGATGCGCATTACGTATATCTGACCAAAATTTTACAAAACCTGAGCGTAGAGGCTGCTCTGTTACCTTAGGTTCTCTTAAATCATTGATAAAATATAGTTCCAATACATCTGTATTGTCATTAAAATCAAGTGTAATTAAAGCCTTTGCATTTTCAATCGGTGAAAGCATATGAAAGGGAATAGACATTTTAGACCAATTGCTAATGACAAACTCAATGATTTGATTGTCTTGAATTAACACCTTAGCAGGAGAGCAATAATTGTAATTATCAGTAGCCATTACAATATGCCAACCATCCACAATTCTTTCAGGATAAGAATCTACTTCATTGTACACCTTTTTTATTATAGATAATTGAGCCTGTGCTTTATTCACCTCCTCTTCCCTTTTCTTCATGTTTTCCCAGCTATTTCTAAAAGCCGCAATTTCATAAGTAATTCTCGACATCAAAAAAGGATGGTTGTTAATTCGTTTGCTTTCTTGATTGATTACAATATAATTTTGTGAAAAGGAAAAACTTGTAAAAAAAAGAAAAGTAAAAAAAAAGAATATATGCTTTTTCATTTGATTTGAAGATTAGTTACTTATTTTCATGAATATACTAAAAAAATCGTAAAATCCAACACATATTCTTCGGAATCAATCGCAAGCAACACATGAATATGGGTTTAGCTTTTTTAAAAATTCTCGTCTCCTATCCTTTTATGCGCTTCAACTATAGTTTCATTGTCGTCTGCAAGAATTAATATCTTGTCTTTATTTTGCAGTATGGTTTTTCCATTGGGCACAAAATATTTATCGCCTCTTTTTATCATGACCACCAAAATATCATCGGGCAAAGGCAAATCTATTAGTTTTTTGCCATCCATTAGCGTATTTTCATTGATTTCAATTTCCGTTGTCACAGATTTTATGTCACTTGAGAAGTCAATATCAAAGCTTTCTAATTCTTTAATTTTATCAGGTTCTTTTGCAAGGTTTAGCCACTTTGCAACTATCGCTAACGATGTGCCTTGAACGAGTAAAGAAATAAGAGTACACAAGAAGACAATATTAAAAATCAAGCGTGCATGAGGAACATCTTCCACAAGTGGAAAAACAGCAAAAATAATTGGGACTGCTCCTCTTAGTCCTACCCATGAAACATAGACCTTATCTTTGACGCCCATCTTTCTAAAAGGCAACAGACTTAAAAAAACGGATAAAGGTCGAGAAACGAAGATCATTAAAAAGCTGATAATCAATCCAGGAATAAGCATAGGAATTAGTTCATGAGGATTTACAAGTAAACCTAGCGATAAAAAGAGGACCAACTGTGAAAGCCAAGCTAAACCATCAAAAAAATTGAGTGAAGAACGTTTCTGAACGAAGCGAGAATTCCCAATCACTAAACCACCAATATAAACGGCTAAAAATCCATTTCCTTTTATAAATGTTGTCGATGAAAAAATAAAAATGCAAATAGTTAAGGCTAAAATTGGATATAAAGAATTGTTGCCAATACTTATTCGATTAATCACTTTTACTGCAAGTTTTCCTAACACAAAGCCAGACAAACCACCAATCACAAGCTGCATGACTAGGTCTACTGCAGCTAAAAAATAATCTGGTTCTCCTACTTGGGTAATAATTCCAATTAAAGTGATCACTAAAACGTAAGCCATTGGGTCGTTACTACCACTTTCTAGCTCTAACATCGGACGAAGATTATTTTTTAAGTTCAAGCCCTTTGAACGAAGGATGGAGAAAACAGATGCGGAATCAGTGGAAGCCATTATAGAAGCTAATAAAAGTGAAGTTATTAGGCTAATTCCAGCAGATTCGGCTGTCATTCCTAGCACCCACCAAATAAGAACGCCTGTAATAGCGGCTGTTAAAAAGACACCGACTGTCGCCAATACAATTCCTTGCCAAATGACTGGACGAATCTCGTTTATATTTGTATCTAGCCCACCTGAAAATAAGATAATACACAACGCTACAGTACCAATCGCCTGGGCAATCTGAATGTCTTCAAATTGAATACCCAAACCATCACTTCCGAATAGCATTCCTACACCTAAGAATAAAAGCAATGCAGGAACTCCAAATTTTGAACTTGCTTTCCCTGCCAGAATACTAATAAAAAATAAAACTGACAGAACTAACAAGACCATCTCAATATCTATGGTCATCTCTATACTCTTATTGTTTTGAATCAGATTTAGCTTGAACTAAACTTGATCTATGGTTTTTGAAAGTAAGCGCTTTAACAAAGTGTATATCAAAACGGCTTAAATTTTATGACATTCCGTCAAAACTCTCTCACGAAAATAAACAATAATAAGTTGTAATCATTATTTTAATTACTAATTTTTTAAAAAAAATATTTACTTTCATTTCAATTTCAACTTATCTATACTCGATTATAGATAAAATCAACATTGTCTTGAATGCCGAGAGGATATCAAAAATTATTTATCCTTTAACAAGTCGTATTTTTTTTGTTTTTCCTTCCACCTTTCTAAAGCGTACTCTTGCATATCTGCTACTTTATCTTTTTCATCGACGATTTCAAAACCTAATAAGGACTCTATTATATCTTCCAAAGTTGTAATTCCATCCATTCCTCCATATTCATCGATTACCAATGAGATATGTTCTCTTTTTGACAACATTTCATCCCAAGCATTAAATAAAGTAGTGTCCTTTTGGAAAGTTACAATATCACGTTTTATATCTTTTAGTTTTAAATCAAATCTATCTTCTGCTAACTTTTCAAAAACCATTGCTCTAAAGACGTATCCTGTAATGTTATCCCTGTTTGATTTATATACAGGAATTCTTGAAAAATGCAAAAACTCTTTCTTTTCTAAAAAACTTTGTAAGCTCATCTCTTCATCAGCAGTAATCACCACTACTCTCGGTGTCATAATCTCAGAAACAGTGATGTTTTTCAACTTAAGTAAGTTCTGAATAATTTTATTTTCATTTTCAGCAAACACACCTTCTTCTGTACCAATACTTGCTAACACGGAGACCTCTTCCCTACTCGTTGTCAATTCAGGAGATTTGTTCGAAAGTAATCGTGTAATGAAAGATGAAGCAACCACAAGTGGATATGTAATAAATATCATTCCATCAATAAGAAATGGTACAACTTTGACAAACTTTTTATTATAATTTGCCCCTAGCGTCTTTGGGATTATCTCTGTCAATACGAGGATTAAAACGGTAAGTACTGCTGAAACGATACCAAAGTAAGCCTCTCCAAATACGATATTCGCTTGAACTCCAACTCCTGCAGCTCCAACTGTGTGAGCGATTGTATTCAATGAAAGAATAGCCGATAAAGGCTTATCAACATTTTCTTTATGCTTTAATAGTTTTTCAGCTCCTTTATGGCCATTTTCCATTTCTAATTTTAAAAAAGAAATGGGTGTTGACAATAAAACTGCTTCAACGATTGAGCAAAGAAAAGATACGATTAACGCTAAAAATAAATAAACAAAAAGCAGAGCCATAATCAATAAATTAAATGAAGTTAATAAAGAAAAGTAAACGCAAGACGATGCGATACCTTTCTTGTATTAAAAAAAGTTATGTTTATATGAAGGAAAAATTTATGAATGGAAAATATGAATCGCATGAAACACGATTCGGGGTCATCGTCATTCGATTTTGTAGAAAGCTTGTCGCTACAACAACTTGCTGGTTCTTTATCCATTTTTATAAAGCAATCAAACCTTATTGTGAACTGCAAATATAATTAATGTTTAAATTAAAAAATATATTTTAACGAATTTTATATAAAAACACACCAAGGATTAATTCACGGTTAACATAAACTATAGTACAACAAGTTTTAAAGAATATAAAGCACTCATTATTAAGCACTTCTAAATTTAACAATCATACTCATTCTTTTGGATATACGAATCCAATCATTAAAAAAATCATATTAAATCGGGCAATTCCTAGAAGATTTATATTTATTTAATTCAATTCATCCCTATAATTTCATTTTTTTTCACTATAATACCCCGATAGCCTAAATGTGCTAATTCTTGTAGGAGTATTATCTGGCCTAGGTACTTAAACCTATTTGTTGAGTACGTCGATAAATCTCTTATGTATTGTTTAACCATAAAAATAAAAAAATGATTAATTATGAAATGAAGTACCGTGCATTTCAAGTTCACAATTTTCGAAACATCCCTCAAATTAAGGCCTTGAGTGATGAGGAGATTAGGGATATTGAAATTACGGGTAACGTATTTCCATTTAAAGTAAACAACTATGTTATTGACGAACTAATTGACTGGGACAATTACTCGTCAGATCCTATTTTCAGGCTCACCTTTCCTCAAAAAGAGATGCTAGAAGAAAAGGATTTCGCCACGATGAAAAAAGCGTTAGATGAGAATGTAGACAGGAAAGAGTTAAAATTGATTGCTGACTCAATACGAGAGAAGCTCAATCCTCACCCTGCAGGACAAATGGAGTTAAATGTACCAGAATATAAGGGAGAAAAATTGCATGGAGTGCAACACAAGTATAAGCAAACCTTGCTTTTCTTTCCAAGTTCTGGACAAACCTGCCACAGTTACTGTACTTTTTGCTTCCGTTGGGCACAGTTTGTAGGTATGGATGGTTTGAAATTTGCTGCAAGAGAAACCGAACAACTCATGGGGTATTTATCCGAACATCATGAAGTGACAGATATTCTCTTCACCGGTGGAGACCCGATGATTATGAGTTTTAAAGTGTTCAAACAATATATTGAACCTTTTCTCGAACCAGACAACAAAACGAATATCCAAACCATTCGCCTTGGAACAAAAGTATTGGGCTTTTGGCCCTACAAATTTATTACCGATAAAGATGCACAGGAATTCCTAGATTTATTCAAAAGAATTGTTGACAGTGGAATCAATTTGAGCATTATGGCACATTTCAACCATGAAAATGAATTAAAAACAGCAGCTGTAAAAGAAGCCGTTAAATTAATTCGAAAAACAGGAGCTCAAATTAGAACACAATCGCCACTCATTAAGAATATCAACGATGATGCTGATATGTGGGCACGTATGTGGCGCAAACAGGTAAATATGGGAATGATTCCTTATTATATGTTTGTGGAACGAGATACAGGAGCTCGACATTATTTTGAAGTTCCATTAGAAAAAACATGGGAAATATTCCAAAAAGCTTATCAACAAGTAAGTGGGGTTTGTCGTACGGTTAGAGGACCTAGTATGTCGTGCACCCCTGGAAAAGTTCAAATTTTAGGTATCGATGAAATTCCAATTCACGGAAAAATGGAAAAAGTCTTCGTATTGCAAATGTTACAAGGAAGAGATCCTGATTGGGTTCACCGACCTTTTTTCGCAAAATATGACCCTGAAGCTATGTGGATGGACGACTTAAAGCCTGCGATTGGAGAGCACTTCTTTTTTGAAGATAAACTTGAAGAAATATATGAAAAGGCTGGAGTTGAAGTCGAAATGGCTTAATTCTTAATTTATTTATAAGTTAATTTGTAAAGGACTGGCAATGCTCTTCGTCAGTCCTTTATTTTTAATTTACACTACAAACAATTTATAACATTGTGTTCGCTAATAAATCAATATTTTCTTTGTTGCAGATTCAGCGCCACTATATATTGTAATAAAATAAGTTCCAGAAGCTAAGTAAAATGGGTTTCATATTTTTCATTTACTGTATTTTACACAAATATTAATTCAAATATGAAAAAAAATCCTAGAGTTTATTGCAAACCCTAGGATAATTTATTTAATAATTTTCGATTAATCAAAAATACTCCTAATTCAAAGGCTGTCCAACAGGTATTGCACAGTCGTGTCCTGGCTCACCATGTGGAGGATTTAATCTTACCTGTCCTGAGTTTGGTGTATTAATCACAGGTTGATTGTTAATCGTTGGTGAAGTTGTTCTCATAGGTTGGTTTGAAACACCAGCATTTGAGTTCAACGGTTGTCCAACAGGAATTGCACAATCATGCCCTGGCTCTCCATGAGGAGGGTTTAACATTACTTTTGAAGTAGGGTCATTTGCTGGTTGATTAAGCGGCTGCACATCTTCTAGCTCATTTTCAACCTCCTCTTGACTCTCATTTAACCCCATACTTTCTGGATTAATCAGTTTTGGTGCATTCACCTGAACATCTTCCCCCTCTTCTATTGTAGTTTCTTCCACATTCACATCTGTTGCTTCTTCACCACTACATGAAGCAAATACCAACATTGCTCCTGCACAAAGAAAGAAAGGTGATTTTTTAATCATTTGAAATAACATGCTTCTTTTATATTTTAAATTAAGTTGTAAAGGTAGTTAAAAAATCAATACTGTCCTAAATAATTTTAGGACAATAAAAACTTAACGTATCCATTGGGATGCGTGCTTTTTTTTCCGATTTTTAAAAAAGAACACCTCCTTGCTGTCCCAAACATTTAGTAAAGAAAAATCATTGTAAAACCTATCGGCTACGATGACACTTTGCTTAATTAAAGGAACATCATAAGCCCCTTTATTATCTGCTGTTTTTCCATTTGTGATATTGACATACGATGGTAAAAGTCCGTCATAACGGTCTCGGCTATGCGTAGTGCGGGATTTCAAGGTACTTCACTTTCCGTGTAGCTGTTAGTTTATTTAATGTAATTACTTTCATATCAGCACTTTCGTCCGCATTACGTATAGGTTTTGTTGTATGCCTTCGCCCTTCTTATTTTTGCTTTGATTTAATTGAGAATATGAGGGTTGCCTGTCAAAATATCAAGTCCGCTGTTTTTGAAATCTCTGTCATTTGTAAGTAAAACCAAATTATTTTCAGCGCAAATAGCTACAGTCGCTTTATCCACGAAATCAAGTTGGTCAACAATTAGAAAACCCTCAATATCACTTTTATTGAAAGACTTTCCAATGATTTTAAAACTACTAAGAATATCACTTTGAACTATTAAATAAATATCACTTATAACATCCTTTCCGTCTTGACTATTTCTAAAGTCTTTAAATTTTTGATCTGAGTTTAACTTTTGATGCTCAATCCTCAAAACTCTGTTAACAACTTCTGATATTACTAAAAAATCCACATAGAGATTGTTTCCTTGTCTTAACAGATTTCTAAATACTCGGGCATAATTTGACTCAAATGAATGTTGTCCAGTAGGCCAAAAAAGATATATTAATACATTGGCATCAACAAAAATATCCTTGCCTGAAAGATGTTCATAATCTTGTAATTTGTAATTCGTTGCCATAGATTAATCTTCTTTTATTTCATCAATACTTCTTTTCAATGCTTCAGGGTCTTTGTAATAAAGTTTTGCAGTCTCAACAACCCTTTTTAATGCTACTTTGCCTGAATCAGAAATTTCTGATACTTTCAAATTTTCTCTTATGTATTCTTCAGAGAAATCTTTGTAAAGTTGTCCAACAGCTGTATTTAAAAAAGCAGTTGTTAGCATTTCAATATTTTGAAAAGATAGATTAACCTTTTTGTTATCCTTAAAGGCTTTTACAAGCAGTTCGAAAACTTTTTGACCATCCTCTGCTTCAACTCCGTAAACATCTCCGATAGTGTTTACAATGCTTATTGTTGTATTTTCCATATTTTTAGAATATATCATTTATGTCAATCTCACTTTTAAGTGAATAATTGTTGTTGTCATCCGTTCTGAATTGCAAATTTACAATAGTTCCTGGGAATTCCCCTTGAAACTCATTTAACGTTTCTCCATCACTGTCAAACTGGTAAAAGCCTTCATTACTAATAATCTGCATTTTACCTTTGTTGACATTTACGAATTCTCGTAGTACTGCAAGTCCTAAACCACCTGAAATGCCTTCCTTAGTTGTTTTCTTTTCTTCAACTGCCCACTTGATTGCTTGTGTTGCTCGAAGATTGCTTCCAAATCTTCTATTAACTTTTTCCTTAAAACCAATTCCTGTGTCCACGATGGTAAATTCTATTTTGTTTTTGGTTGGAAAGAACTGTCCGCAAGTGTATATGAATTTTGTCTCACTATGAATTTGTGCATTTACAAAAATTTCGTAAATGGCTTCAACCATCTTTTCCTTAACGCCCTTAGACATTTTAGGTAAATCAGTAGTGTGTCCCTCAATTAGTTCCTTAATGACATAATTTTTAAAGTATTTACCATCAGTAGGTTTTAATTTTTGAAATTTTATTGTTGTATTGTGTGTATCAACTGCTCTTTGCTTTCCAAAATAAGTTAAGAAGTCATTTTTTAGTAAAATCGTTTCAATCTTTGGGCTTAAGTAATCAAAATGAATGTCATTTAAGTTTGTTGTAAATTTATCTAAAACAGCACCTAATGCAGCACTCATATTTGCGGCAAAGAAATGGCGAATTTCAAGATGAATGTCTCCGAATAATTCATCTTTATGTGTCTCATAAAGTTGAATTAGGCTTTGGAAGCTTTCAAAAGTGTTGTTTATAGTTATTAGCCTATTCATTTAGAATTATGGGTGAATATCATTGCAAAATTAAGTTTTATTATCCTGAAAGTGTCAATAATATGGTTTTGTTTCTTTCTAAGTATGTCTTTTAGGGTGAGGCATAACAATTATATATACGCATTGCGTATATATCCACTATATCATTTTCACCTATCCTATTGAAAATTAATGACAAATCCGTTTTCAACCGTTTACCGTTCGTTTCTACTCTCTCAAAAGGATTTATATTCATAGTACTTTTTATTAAGTTTTACTCAAATATACAAATCCTTTCTATATATCCAATCAATACTGTCCTAAATAATTTTAAGGCAATAAAAACTCAACGTATTTATTGAGATACGTGATGTTTTTTTTGTTTTTTAAAAAGGAACCCCTTGTTTATTGTTTTTAGGTGGAGGTTCTGGGTCAACAAATGGCTCATCTAACCAATTCTGAAGATTAATTTTAACAAAAATATTCAATCTGATAAATGCAACTAAGTTTGATAGATACCATGGGTATTTTGCCATTGCCCTGAGTGCCTTTAGGACGAGTATTGTTATTAAAGCAGTCCATATTTGTATCATAACTGCATTTTCTGATGTTCCTATAAATGACTTTATATGAA
>Ga0209075_1001261_pt1 | contig 24083 bp, 22 predicted proteins | sample Stecom2011_FD_187523 | JGI IMG/M metagenome (GOLD analysis project Ga0209075, IMG submission 187523) | Agricultural soil microbial communities from Utah to study Nitrogen management - Steer compost 2011 (SPAdes) (version 2) | ecosystem: Environmental > Terrestrial > Soil > Agricultural land...
GATATAGGCTGAGCACTCAATGTTATTGCACTTATAGCAATCAGTGTAAATAATAATAATTGTCTTCTCATTTCTATAGTTTTTAAAATGTTAATTGGATAATAATGGTTTCACAATCTCTTCCAATTCAGTAAATGTAAGCTCTTTAGCATAAAACTCTCTAAAACTTTTACTATATATTAAAGTAGCAGGGATTGCACCCGTCCACTCCTTATTAACAATGGGAATCCAGTTATTAAAGTCGGGATCATCTAAAAGAACTACATCATTTTCCATATTGTTTTTTTCGATAAATGGAATAAGCTTCGAGTCAATCTGATTTGGCATGTCCATACTAACCATAATAACTTTTAGTTTACTATCACGATACTTTTCTCCCAGTTTCTCAAAATATGGTATCTCTTTAATGCATGGTCCACACCAGGTAGCCCAAAAGTTTACAACATATACAGTATCATTCTCATGATATAATAGAGGCTGGAATTCACTAAAATTCATCACCTTTATTTTATCATCAACTTCTGATGAATTAATCGTAAAATAATAATTTTCTGCATCTGAGACTGTAGATGCAAATAGAAAAAAAATAAGTATATAGAATTTATAAAGAGATTTCATATTACTTATATTTATAAATTCAGATTTCAAATTATTGAGCTGTGATTATAATTGGTGAACAACTGATATTTAAGTGTTGTTCATTGTAATTGACTGCAAATCTGTTAAATATAAAATAGAAACGTTAAGCTCATTACCAATAAAACAAAAAAAGGTGTGAACATTTAATTCACACCCTTCAATGTTTTCTTATCTACAAATCATTTCAGCAGACCATCAGGATCTAAGTTTTCATGTTCTATATCCAGAAAATATTTGTATGTGCCCACCTTCAATTCGCTGCAAGCATCATAATCACAAACTATAATTCCTTTTTCATGCATTTGTAATGCACTTATAGTCCACATTTGATTAATTGCTCCTTCAACTGCGTGATATAATGCACGTGCTTTGTTGTGTCCGTTAACAAGGATAAGAACTTCTTTAGCATCAAGTATTGTTCCTACACCTACTGTTAGAGCAGTTTTGGGCACTTTATTAACGTCATTATCAAAGAATCTTGAATTAGCAATTACCGTTTCGGTAGTTAATGTTTTAATTCTTGTTCTCGAAGATAGTGAAGATCCAGGCTCATTAAATGCAATATGCCCATCAGATCCAATTCCACCAAGAAATAAATCTATCCCCCCTACATCTTTCATAGCTTTTTCATAAGCTGCACATTCTGCCTCAGGATCTGAAGCCATACCATTTAATATGTGTACATTTTCTTTTTTAATATCAATGTAATTAAAGAAGTTCTTCCACATAAAAGTATGATAACTTTGAGGATGGTTTGAATCTAGTCCTATATACTCATCCATATTGAATGTCACCACATTCTCAAAAGACACCGCCCCTGTTTCATATAATTTAATTAACGATTTGTATGTTTTGAGGGGTGTAGAACCTGTTGGTAGTCCTAATACAAATGGATTTGAAGCCGTAGGTTTAGCTTCATTTATTTTTGCTGCTATATAATTTGCAGCCCACTGCGCCATCGTATCGGCTTCGGGTTGAATAATAAGTCTCATAATCTATATATTGTTAATTCTATTTTATTTTTCTTTATAATTTAAGTCTGCTAGCCATACTCTTACCCAAGTTTTGAGCAGCTTCCTGCACATTGCTAAGCATTCCTTGCCTTAATACTACAGGTTCTGCAATTAATTCAAACTCCATTTCATTGGAAAAAGCTAACAAATTTTTAGCTGATGCATCTGACCATGTAAAGCCACCAAAACATCCAAATATTCGATTCTTTATATTACGATTTTGTAAAGAAGACACCAAGCTTTCAATTTCGGGATATAACTTGTTATTATATGTAGGAGATCCAATTATTAAACCTTTATATTTAAAGACATCTCTAATTATGTCAGAGACGTGACTTTTTGCAACGTTATGCAGAACAATATCTTTTAGTCCATTCTCGGCTGCTGCATGTGCAATTGTCTCGGCGAGCTCTTCTGTGTGACCATACATACTGCCATATGCAATAACTAATCCATTATCTGCATCATATTTGCTAAGCTTATCATATAAACTTACAACATCAGCCACTTCTCCTTCGCTGGTCCACACTGGCCCGTGTGTAGAACAAATCATATCTATCTCTACACCAGAAAGTTTCTTTAAAGCAGTTTGTACAGGAGAGCCAAACTTACCTACTATATTTGAATAGTATCGAATCATTTCGTCGCGATACTTTTCTGTTCTCATTTGAGTATCTAACACTCCACCATCTATTGTGCCGAAAGTTCCAAAAGCATCACCGCTAAAAATAACTCTATTTTCTTTTACATAAGTCATCATAGTCTCAGGCCAATGTACCATTGGTGTCATGTAAAACTGCAGGATATGTTTGCCTAAGTTAAGCTCCTCTAAATCTTCTACTTGAATTACATTCTTAGTAATACCATAATAACCGTTGAGCATATCAACAGAACGCTTATTGCCCACTATCTGAATATTGGGATATCTGGAGACTAACAATTCAATCGACCCTGAGTGATCGGGTTCCATATGATTAACAACAAGATAGTCAATCGGTCTATCGCCCAATACCGAAACAATTTTTCTGAAAAAAACATCAGAGTAACATATATCCACTGTATCAATCAACGCTGTTTTTTCGTCATCAATAATATATGAGTTATAAGATACTCCAAGTGGCAAAGGCCACATACTCTCAAAAAGATGCTTAGTTCTATCGTTCACACCAACATAATAGAAATTGTTGGTAATTTCAAAAGGTTTATACATATTTTGTAATTATCAAATATCAGTTCACAGAAAATGAATGGTTAAACTATTTCTTCTTCTTCTGTTTTGGTTTAAACATTTGAGATTGCTTTGGAGTGTCGGCAACCACAGCAGGTTTTCTAATTCCATTTACAATAAGCCATATTCCCCATATTACAAAAGGTATACTTAACCATTGGCCGATATTCAAACCAGTAGACTCAATCATTGAGTACTCCTCTTCAACCTGTACGTTTTTAACAAATTCCACAAAAAAACGGAAAAGGAAAATGATTAAAATCCCAACACCTGTAATAAGACCATTTCTATCCTTGGCACTTGTATTCCAGAACATATACATTGTAATGGCAAATACAGCTAGATAAGCAAGCGCTTCGTATATTTGTGTGGGGTGTGATGGTTCTGTATATATAGGTTCAGCTCCATTCATCCATTGATAGAGATTATCAACAAATCTAAAACCCCAAGGTTGATCAGTGGGACCACCATATATTTCATGATTCATAAGGTTACCAAAACGTATCATTGCAGCTGTGAATCCTGTAGGAACCATAACCCTATCTAATGTCCACAACATATTTTGCTTAGACACTTTGCGCGAATACAACCACACAGCAATAAGAATTCCTATTACACCGCCGTGGCTAGCAAGACCACCTTCCCACACCTTAAGCATCTCGAAAGGATGAGCCAAATAATATTCGGGTTCATAAAAAAGACAGTGACCAAGCCTTGCTCCAACAATTATTCCCACTATCATATATACAAATAGTGAGTCAAACCATTTTTCAGGAAGATCTTCCTTCTTAAATATTTTTTGAACGATGTATACAGCTACGATAAGTCCAATTACCCAAAACAATCCGTACCAGCGTATTTCACGACCAAGGACGGTAAATAATGTGGGGTCTACATTCCAGGTTACTGAGAGTAGTATATCCATATAAATAAATATTTTTTACAAAGATAGTGAAAAAAGCAGTAACTTCTACACCAGCTTTTTAATCCAGTATTCTTTTTCACCCGGGAGAAGATCGACAACAGGAATTTCAATTAGTGTGTATGCTCCTGGTTGCTGCTTCATTGTTGCACGAGCCGAACTAACAAGTACCTGTGCCGTTAAGGCAGGATTATTTATGCGCATATCAAAGCTAAAAAGTTGGTTCTGTGTTTTTCCTGAAACTCCCTTTCTTTCCATCAGCACACCATGTCCCATATCTTTAAGAGCATCAACGTCATCAACCTGCAATACATGTGTTTCATCATTAACAAAATAGTCATCCTCTTTAATTGATTTAGAAACAGACAGGAAATCGAATCCATCCTCAAGCTCAATGTAAACCATTCTACGATGCACACCTGTTCCGGTAGGGATTGTCATCGACAGTGCGTTCCTAACCCCTTCGATGGCTTTTACAGCAACAGTGTGACCCATACTCATACCAGGGCCGAAATTAGTATACGTTAATCCTTTAGGAGCTAATGCTTCCAAAAGTGTACGTATAACCGAATCACTACCTGGGTCCCATCCGGCAGCAACAACAGAAACTGCATTGTTTTCTTTTGCAACTTTATTTAGTGATTCACGTAGTTCTACTATTTTAGAATGTATATCAAAACTGTCAACTGTGTTAATTCCTAGTTTAAGGCATTCGATAGCATACGATTCTACACTTCGAGTAGGAGCAGTTAAAAATGCTACATCTATATTTTCTAATTCCGATATATTGGTTACTACCTTGTAATCTTTTAATTCTATCGGTATGTTAGATGCATCACGCCTCACAACACCTACTACTTCAAAATCCTCAGCAGTTTCAAGTGATTCTAATACATACTTACCAATATTACCATATCCTACAATTGCTGCTTTTATTTTGTACTGCATATATTTATTTTTTCAGTTAAATTCTTAATTATTAGAAATTGAAAATTAGTATCACTCTCACAAAATTATAAAAAAAAAGAGCAAACTATACTATATTAATGTAAATCTTATGTTTCACCATCTTCTAAAACCTCATACTCTTTATTATCTTCATCTTCTTCTATCCATATATTTTCAGGTCGCTGTGGCCCTTGGTTTCTGAAAATTACAGCGATAATCAAACCACTTATAGCACCAGAGAGGTGCCCTTCCCACGAAATCGAAACATCAACCAACTCAGCTATTGGAAATATGCTCCAGATAGTGCTGCCATAAATAAATGTCACTACTAGAGATACAGCAATTAAAGGAATGTACCGCCGTAAAACACCACTAAGAAAAATAAAAAACAAAAGCGCAAATACCAATCCACTTGCTCCTATGTGATATGAGCTCCTGCCAATTATCCATGTAAAAATTCCACTCAACATCCATAGATAAATAAAGGCTTGGAATGCAATATTTCTGTAAAAATAAAAGAGCATCCAAATCAGTATTAATAGAGGAAGTGTATTTGACCATAAATGCGAGAATGAAGAATGTAAAAATGGAGAAAAGAATATCCCTGGAAGACCTTTAAAAATACCGGGATATATCCCGAGGTTCGACAAACCACTTCCAAAAACAGCTGTGTGATCAATTACAAAGACTAACCAGATTAAAACCACAAATAAAATGGATGGAATCAACGCCAACTTCACCCTTTTTTTCTCTAAACCATTTAAACCACTGCTTTCCATTTGATGACAAATATACAATCAGTAAAATATATAAAATAGTAGTTCAACAAATTTAATTCTTTTTTTTACTTGTTCTATAATTTCAAATTTATTATCTTTCGCATTAATTAATACAGCTCGCATAAACTTTAAATTACCAAGTGATGAGTTATCTGAAATTCAATAAAGACCTAATGATTAACCTCGAATATTCTTTATACAGAAATGTATTAAGAACTAATAGAAAAGGAGCTTATCAAAACACCTCTATATCTGGTTGTAACACCACAAAATACCAAGGTCTACTTGTTATGCCAGTACCTTTTTTAGATGATGAAAATCATCTTATTTTGTCCTCCTTCGATGAGACTGTAATTCAGAGAGGTGCAGAATTCAATTTAGGAATTCATAGATATGCAGGCGACAATTACAGTCCCAAAGGACATAAATATATACGTGAATTTAATAGCGATAGTATCCCGAAAACTATTTATAGAGTAGGCGGTGTCATACTTTCTAAAGAGATAATGTTTTCATCAAAAGAAAATAGATTGATGATAAAATATACTCTTCTCGACGCTCATTCACCTACTAAAATCAGATTTAAACCATTTTTGGCATTCCGAAAAGCATCACAATTAACAATAGAAAATGAACAGGTAGATAAATCCTATCGTAATGTTGAAAACGGTATTTCCACATGCATGTATAGTGGTTATCCCGAACTCTTTATGCAGTTCAGTAAAGACCCTGAATTTATATATCATCCCGACTGGTACCGTGATATAGAGTATCTTCAAGATCTACAAAGTGGTGATACTTATAGCGAGGACCTATACGTCCCTGGATATTTTGAGATGTCAATTGCAAAAGATGAAGAGATTATATTCTCAGCAGGAGACATTTTGGTTGACACTTCAAATTTGGCAATAGAGTTTGACATCGAAAAGAATAAAAGAACCCCACGATCAAATTTCTATAACTGTCTCAAAAATTCGAGTCATCAGTTTTATTACATCCCAAATAATGGTGAAAACTATCTACTTGCAGGGTACCCTTGGTTTAAAGTGAGAGCTCGCGATCAGTTCATTTCGCTTCCAGGATGTACACTATCTGTTGGAAGACCCGACGATTACGAAAAAATAATGGACAGTGCCATACCTCATATCAAAAACTTCATGGTTGGAAAGAGCACAAGGGGTTATATAAAACAGTTAAATGATCCGGATGTGCCTTTATGGGTGATATGGTCTTTACAGCAATACTATTTAGAATTTAAAGACAAATTCATAGAAAAATATAGCGACTTTCTATTAGAGATTATAAATTATATACTGGATGGCAAACACCATAATTTGTTTTTTCATAAGGATAATGCACTTTTAAGTACTAACGGAAAAGATAAGCCAGCTAGTTGGATGAACGCCATTATAGACGGGCAGCCTGTAATACCTCGATCGGGATATCTGGTAGAATTTAATGCATTATGGTATAACGCTCTTAAGTTTGCCGAAGAGATTGCAAAAGAGAAAGGAAATATTGAACTTTCAAACAGCTTAAGTTTTAATGCTCAAACTGCTTGTAAATCGTTTACGAATACATTTATGAATGATGCAGGCTACCTGTATGATTATGTTGATGGACCATATAGAGATCCAAATGTACGTCCAAACATGATTTTCGCGGTTTCACTGCCATATTCTCCACTTGGAAAAAGACAAAAGAAATCTGTTTTAGATTTCGTTACAAAAGAGCTGCTTGCTAGTTGTGGCATCCGTTCACTAACTCCTAAAAGCGAAAAATTCCGCCCTCATTACAGTGGTACAGAAAGCGATAAAAAATTTGCATACTTTAACGGAATGGCATTTCCATGGCTATTTGGAGCATATATTGAGGCATATTTGAATCTATTTCAACTCAGTGGCTTAGCATTAGCAGAGCGTATAATGGTGAGTATTGAAAACGAAATGCAAAACGATTGTATTGGCTCCATTTCTGAGTTCTATGATTCTAACCCTCCGTTTATTGCACACGGTGGTTATTCTTTTGCCATGAGCGTAGCCGAAGTATTGAGGGCTAAAAAAATAATGAACTCATTCAAAAGGTAGAATGTTGTAATAAAAAAATAGATATTATCTAAAAACATACAGATGAAAGCATTGATGTTTGGTTGGGAATTTCCACCACATATTCTGGGGGGACTTGGAACAGCAAGTTATGGATTAACTAAAGGAATGTCTAAACAGGAAGACATGGAAACAATTTTCGTTATTCCTAAACCATGGGGTGATGAAGATCAGAGTTTCATGAAAATAATTGGAGCTAACAATACACCTGTAGTTTGGAAAGATGTTTCACAAGAATTAGTTCAGGACCGACTTGGAGTATTCATGGATCCTCAAGAATTCTTCGAATTAAGAGATAGTATCTATGCCGATTTTAGCTATATGAACACCAACGATCTGGGATGTATAGAGTTCTCTGGTCGCTATCCAAATAATATACTTGAAGAGACAAACAACTATTCTATTGTAGCAGGTGTAATAGCCCGTAAATATAAATTTGATGTAATTCATTCACACGACTGGCTAACTTATCCTGCAGGTTTACACGCCAAAAGTGTATCAGGCAAACCAATGGTAATTCATGTTCATGCAACTGAATTCGACCGAAGCAGAGGCAAGCCCAATCCTATTGTATATGGCATTGAAAAAGATGGAATGGATAACTGCGATCACATTATTTGTGTGAGCAATCTTACACGTCGTACAGTAATTGAGAATTATCATCAACCACACTGGAAAGTTACTACAGTACATAATGCTGTAGATCCGCTTAGTCAGGAAATTGAAGCGATAGAACGAATTTCTGGAGTAAAAGATAAGGTAGTTACCTTCTTAGGCAGAATTACAATGCAAAAAGGACCGGAGTTCTTTGTTGATGCCGCAACACAAGTTATAAAAAAAACCGACCATATACGATTTGTTATGGCAGGCAGTGGTGATATGATGGACCAGATGATTCGTCTTGTTGCCGACAGAGGGATAGCGCACAAGTTTCACTTCACAGGTTTCCTTAGAGGTAAACAAGTTTACGAAATGCTAAAATCTAGTGATGTATACGTCATGCCATCTGTCTCTGAGCCTTTCGGGATATCCCCACTTGAGGCAATGCAATGTAATGTTCCGAGTATAATATCATATCAGTCGGGATGCTCTGAGATTCTTAATAATGTTATTAAAACAGATTATTGGGATGTTGATGCAATGGCCGATGCAATTTACTCTATCTGCACATATCCTGCAATGGCAGAGCACCTGAAGGTAGAGGGCAAAATTGAAGTTGATAATATAAAATGGGAAGATGCTGGCTTAAAAATTCGCAATATTTACGACAGCTTAATTTAAATACCACTAATTTGTATAATTTAACCCAACAATAAATATGAAGACAATTTGTTTTTATTTCCAAATCCATCAACCTTTCAGACTAAAAAGATATCGTTTTTTTAATATTGGAAAGGACCACTACTATTATGATGATTATTCTAACGAAGATATAATGCAGCAAATAGCCGCAAGATCTTATATTCCTGCCAACCGGATGTTGCTTGATTTGGTTAATCAAAATATGGGCAAATTTAAAGTGGCATTTTCAATATCAGGTGTAGCTCTTGAACAAATGGAGATTTATGCACCTGAAGTAATAGATGGTTTCAGGGAATTAAGCAAAACCGGGCATGTGGAGTTTCTTACCGAAACATACGCACATTCTCTATCAAGTTTGTTTGATCCAACAGAGTTTCGAAATCAAGTTAAGCAGCACTCCGAAAGAATAAATTTGTTATTTGGCCAAAAGCCAACAGTACTTCGAAATACCGAGTTAATCTATTCAGATGATATAGCTGAAATGGTGTATGAAATGGGTTATAGTAAAATGATAACCGAAGGTGCTAAGCATATACTAGGCTGGAAAAGTCCAAATTATGTATATAGGGCAGCTTCTCAACCTAACATGAAACTGTTGCTTAAGAACAGTCGATATAGTGATGACTTGGCGTATCGTTTTTCAAATTACAGCTGGAACGAATACCCATTAACGGCAGAAAAGTTTGTAGGATGGATTGCAGATACACCACCAGAAGAAGAGGTTTTTAATCTTTTCATGAATTATGAAGTATTAGGAAATATGCAACCATCACATACTGGTATTTTTGAATTTATGAAAGCACTTCCACGTTTTGCTTTTCAGAGAGGAATTGGATTTTCGACACCGAGTGAAGAGTTGGAGAACAAAAAACCTATAGGTGAGATAATAGTTCCAAACAACATATCATGGTCTGACGAAGAACGAGATGTAAGCGCTTGGCTTGGAAACAAACTTCAACAAAGCGCTTTAAAATCACTTTATGAGATAGGTGAGCGAGTAAGACTTTGCTCAGATAGAAGACTAAAACAAGATTGGTTGTACCTTCAATCTAGCGATCATTTCTACTACATGTCAACCAAGCATTTCGGTAGTGGCAACAGTAATTTCAGTCCTTACATGTCACCATACGATGCATTTAACAACTACATGAATGTGCTGAGTGATTTTATAGAACGAGTAAAAGATCAGTACCCCGACACAGTTGATAATGAAGAGTTAAATGCTCTATTAACAACAATACATAACCAAGAACACGAGATTAAAAGATTACAGAAAGAATTAAAGACTGTTATTGGCACAAACGAAGAACTATTGGTAGAAAAGAATGAAAAAGAAGGTGTACTAAAAAAATTATATAAAAATATCGACAGATAAGAACAATATGTATTATTGAGCTTTATAAAAACAAAAGGAGCCAAATGGCTCCTTTTGTTTTTATAAATAGTATCTAAATCTAACTATTACTTTGCATAGCTAACAGCTCTAGTTTCACGTATAACAGTAATTTTTACCTGACCCGGATAGGTCATTTCGGTCTGTATCTTACGTGCTATTTCATCCGATAGCTTCTCAGTATCTTGATCGTCAATCTTATCAGCCCCAACAATCACCCTTAGTTCTCTACCAGCCTGTATGGCATAAGTCTTCACAACTCCAGGGTAAGAAAGAGCAAGTTTCTCAAGATCATTTAATCGCTTAATATAAGCCTCTACAATCTCTCTGCGAGCACCAGGGCGAGCTCCTGATATAGCATCACAAACCTGAATAATTGGAGCTAACAATGTTGTCATCTCAACCTCATCATGGTGAGCACCAATTGCATTACAGATATCTGGTTTTTCTTTATATTTCTCAGCAAGCTTCATACCAAGTATAGCATGCGGAAGTTCTGGCTCATCATCTGGCACTTTTCCAATATCATGCAACAAACCTGCTCTCTTTGCTTTATTTGGATTAAGCCCAAGCTCAGATGCCATTACAGCGCAAAGATTAGCTGTTTCTCGAGAGTGTTGTAGCAGGTTTTGACCGTAAGACGAACGATATTTCATTTTTCCTACTATACGAACTAACTCTGGATGCAAACCGTGGATTCCTAAATCTATAACGGTTCGTTTGCCTGTTTCTACAATTTCATCTTCAATCTGCTTCTTCACCTTAGAAACCACTTCTTCAATACGAGCTGGGTGAATACGACCATCTGCTACAAGTTGATGCAGTGACAAACGGGCAATTTCTCGTCTAACAGGGTCGAAACCCGAAATCACTATTGCTTCTGGTGTATCATCAACAACAATCTCTACTCCTGTGGCTGCTTCAAGAGCACGTATATTGCGACCTTCACGTCCAATAATTCTACCTTTTATCTCGTCAGAATCTATATGAAATACAGTAATTGCATTCTCTATAGAAGTTTCAGTTGCAACCCTCTGAATAGACTGAATAACAATTCGTTTAGCCTCTTTATTTGCAGTCATTTTTGCCTCATCCATTATTTCATTTATGAATGATTGGGCATCACTTTTTGCTTCCTCTTTTAAAGAATCAACAAGTCTCTCCTTGGCCTCTTGAGCCGATAGGCCAGAGATAGTTTCTAGTTTTTCAACAGACTGCCTGTGTAAACGTTCTAGATCGGCACCCTTCTTATCTAAAAACTCTTGCTGATTTGCTAAATTAGATTTTATCTCATCTAACTCATTGTTCTTCTTGTTGAGCTCTTCGTGTTTTTGATTAAGATTTACCTCTCTTTGTTTTAGTCTATTCTCTGTAGCTTGAATTTTAGAAGTGCGTGAATTGATTTGCTTTTCAGCTTCATTTTTAAGAGAAAGAGTCTCCTCTTTAGCTTCCAGTAAAATTTTCTTCTTTATAACTTCAGCGTCTTTTTCCGCATCGCTCAATATCTTCTGAGCTCGGGAGTTAGCCGCCTTACCAGTCATATACCACGAAACAAACGCTCCGATGATAAGACCAATAATTCCTATAACTATATTCATATTGCTTAATATTAATTGTTTAAAATAAACCTCTCTGACAACAAATCGATTTTAAGTTAATTCAGACAAGTTTTCTATTCTTATTAAATGTCCATAAAAAAACACCTATCAACTAACAATCCTTCAATAAGGAATGATAGTATAAGGTGCGAGTACCTGTTCATAAACGAACAGAGTGAAAAGTTTAAATTTTTAGATAATTATCAAGTTCACTAATTAGCGAATCAATCTTATCTTCAAAGGGTTTCGTATTATTCTTATCACCGAGAGTAAAATTCTCTGCCAATGCCTGAATGGCTGTCATAGCCACAAAATCTTGTGTTGTCAAGTTGGATTTCTCTCCTCCTAAGGCAACTCGGTATTGGTTTATCTTTATATTTATCTTTTTTTCAGCAGCCCTGAAAGCCTCTTCTTCAGACCTATTTATCTTTAAAGGATACTTTCTGCCGGCAATCTCTAATGTCAATAAAAACTTTTCGTCTCCCATTACATAAATCTTTTAAAATTATTTTAATAAATTTATGCATTTGTCTACTTCCCGCACCAGTCTTGAGAGTTTCAATTTTGCGGTTTCAACGTCAACAGATGCTGCCGTTATTGTTCTCGCAGTCTTCAAACCATCATATTTTTTTTTCAATTGTGTTAAATCTTGTACTGCTGAATCTATCTGCTTTTGTCTTGTTGTTACTTCAGTTTTTAACCTAATGTTTTCCTCCTTTAAAGAGTCGCATAAAAACAAAACCTGTTTTATGCGTACCTCTAAATCAACAAGAAGCTTATTATTTTCGTCAGTCATTTTTCACAAGTATGAAAACAAAAATTCACGCAAATATAGGTATAGTAATAGAGTTTCACAAGTTAATTAATCCTTATTTTTCAAATATTCATAGCTTTATGACTATTTCTGGATTGTTTACTTCAGATTTGATAACTTTGCAGCTTTAATTTACTAAAAAATGAATGTAGATATAAAAATTAGTATAAGTGCAGAAATTCTTGAGGTATGCCCCAACTTCCATATGGCAGCAATTGCATGTAAAGTAAAAAACTCTGTTTACAACAAGGAACTTTGGACTAAGATTGACCACATTTCATCTCATTTCATCCAAAACTTCAAAATGGAGGACATTAAAAAGCGCTCTTCTATTGAAGCAACCCGTAAGGTATATAAAAAACTTGGAAAAGATCCTAACAGATACCGCCCATCGGGAGAGGCTTTATGTCGTAGACTACTAAAAGGTCAGGGACTTTATCAAATTAACACTCTTGTAGATCTTATAAACCTTGTTTCACTAAAGACTGGTTACTCGATAGGAGGATTTGATGCAGACAAAATTGCAGGTAATCTTATACTGGGAGTAGGAAAAGCAGATGAGCCATTTAAAGCTATCGGTCGCGGAACAATGAACATAGAAGGACTTCCTGTATATCGTGATTCAATTGGAGCCATAGGTAACCCCAGTAGTGACGAGGAGAGAACAAAGATTACAGCAGAGACTTCAAACTTATTAATGTTGATTAATGGTTATTCTGGTAAAGAAGGGCTTAATGAAGCAGTTGAATACTCTACTGATCTATTGAAGAATTATGCCGAAGCATATAGAATTAGCTTCAATATCAGACCAAGCTAGTTCTTACTTAACCCTTACATCGCTCTTACATCGCTCTATTAAACCTCTATTATGAAAGAACAAAATAAGACCGAAGTATTAATTTAATGAGAGTAAATTATTAATTATATCGAAGTGAGCAATAAATTAAATGATACTACAACACCCTCTTTAGTCGTATCCTGAAGGTTGTTCCTTTACCCAAGTCTGACTGTTTTACATAAACCTCGCCTTTATGATTTTCTTCAACAATACGCTTAACTAATGACAAGCCAAGGCCCCACCCTCGTTCTTTTGTGGTATAACCAGGTAAAAAAACAGATTTAGATTTAGATTTTGGAAACCCTTTTCCATTATCTGTTATATCCAGAAAGACATGTTTTCTGTGGTATGAAATTGAACAGGAAATCTCTCCTTCCCCTTTTATGGCGTCAACACCATTCTTTATTAGATTTTCAACTACCCATCCAAATAATGTTTCACTTATTATCACAAACAGTGGCTGTTCTGGAAAATATGTTTTAAATATAACTCTATCTGAAACTCGTTTTTCCATATAGACGAGTGACTCTCTAACAAAGTCTTGTAAGACCACCTTTTTGAGAACAGGCTCGGAGCCTATTTTAGAGAATCTGTCGACTATCATTTGCAACCTGTCAACATCTTTATCCAGCTCAGTTGTAATTGCTGGGTCGATATTTTTTAATTTCAGATATTCAGACCAAGCCAATAATGAAGATATTGGCGTACCCAACTGATGTGCCGTCTCTTTAGATAACCCCACCCACACACTATTTTGCTCTGCGCGCTGAGAACGCTTTAGAGTAATAAAAGCCAGCACAATAAACAGTGAAATCACAAAAAGCTGAAGATAAGGATAAATTTGCAACTGTTTTAGAATATATGAATCATCGTAGTAAAGCAACTGATCCATATCATTTAGGATAATGGGGTCGTGGTTACGTTCGAACGACTCAATTTTTTTATGTAAAAAAACATCTACATGCTCTGTGGGGAGTTTAATATTGTGAGACTCCAGCCTTTCGGTACTCTTATCAAACAAAATCAGTGGAATGGTGGTGTTACTTTTCAAAATAGTTAAAACTAGTTCTGCATCTACCCCTTCTGTCATCATCGACTCGGTAGCAAGCGCCCAAATTTCCATTTTACTTCGCTCCTCTTCGGCAAGTTCCTGCACCATAAAATGAGACACTATTAGAGATATTATAGCTACTATCATCGCCAAAGCGACAAATAAAAAGGTATATGGTTGTCTGGTTTTGTTTAAATGCATTATATTTTCACTTTATTCAAACACGAATACTGGCTCCTGGGGCATATATCCACTTCTTATACGCCATTCGTTTGGGTAAAGATTATTGGCACGATTTCCAATATTTTTAACAAAACCTATTGGCTCATTTTTATATGTGAGTAGAACAATCCCTTTTGGTGCATCTTGAATAGTTATAGACTCGCTACGTAAAAATGAAATTGCATCCTTAAAAGACAATTCGAATACCGTAAATGCTCTCATATTAAGACTATTACTCATTGCAAGAGCATGAGATGGAATAAAATTACTCCCTTTTATCTCGCCTAACTCTATACCCATTGATACAACCTTGAGTTTTTCTTTTAATGATAAAATGGTGTTGGTATGCGCTTTAGGAAGTGCTACAATGCTATTTTCGTATTCCAAATAATCGTAATCTTTAGAATTATTAACTAACCCCTCATAATAAAGGCTATTTTTGATAAAAGTGGCAGGTGTTTTTCTATTCTTTTTGGTGTTCTTATGGCTAACAATCGATTGGTTTGGTAACGTATTTGCATCGTTTTTCCTTATTACAGTTAAAAATAAGCCCTCCCCTTTTGTTTTATGCGGAAAGAACCGATAGGCTTTAACTTTTTCATCAACTGAATCAGTAATATCCCATTCTGTATCTACCTCCACTCCAATAAATTCTGCACCTAACTCTCTACTTGCCCACAAAGCATTATTTTCGTTTTCAGAAATATTATATGTACAGGTGCTAAACACTAAAAAACCACCCGGCTTTAATGAGTACCACACATCACTTAATATATTTTTTTGTCTAGCTGCACACATCCTCACATTATCTGCAGACCACTCATTAACAGCAACTTCATCCTTTCTAAACATCCCTTCTCCAGAGCAGGGAGCATCAACTAATATCAAATCAAAAAAATGGGGTAGAGCAGCAAATTCTTTAGGATTGTTATTTGTTACCACAGAGTTAGGATGTCCAAATTTCACCATTGTCTCTGAAAGAATATTGGCTCGTTGGCGAATAATTTCGTTGCTTACCAAGAGGCTGCCCTCGGGCAAAGTAGATAGCAAACCAGTTGATTTACCACCAGGTGCCGCACAAAGGTCTAGACAATTTACAGGATAATGAATAAGTTGCTTAACAACATGCTCTATAAACATAGAAGATGCCTCTTGAACATAGTAATATCCTGAATGAAAAAGAGGATCGAAAGTGAAGGAAGGTCGATCTTTTAGGTAAAATCCGTTTTCTGACCATAAAACTTGTTCTACTGGTGATAAAAACTGCTTGGGGTTGCGTTTATTTTTAAAAGGATTGAGCCTTACACTTACTGGAGCATTTTCGTTCAAAGCATCTAAAAAATTGTCAACTTCTGTATCCAGCAACAGATTAATTGATTTAATAAAATCAGCAGGTAAATTCATCTTTCCTCCACTTTTTTTGCAAAGATAGTAACCATCAACAATTTCACCTAATTACTTTTACTCAAATGAACAAAATTGAATTCTTACCATACAGTTTTATATCTTAAAAAAATATTACCTTTGTAAAACGTCTAATTTATAAAAACATAATCATGAAAAAAAGCCTCTTCTTTGTTTTACTGATGTTCTCGATGTTTTTAACTGCACAAGAAAGACCCGCCCCGCAACCTTCAGCAGACACTTCAGAAAAGTTTAAAGTTGGTATGGCTGGCTATAGCTTTGTGCATTTTAACCTCGACCAGACACTTGAAATGATGGAAAAATGCGATGTTAAATATTTATGTATTAAAGATTTTCATCTTCCTTTTGATAGTAGTGATCAGCAGATTGCCGAATTCCATAATAAACTTAAATCTAAGGGTGTAACTGGCTATGCAGTGGGTCCGATATATATGCGCTCTAAAGAAGAGGTAGATAATGCTTTTGAATATGCTAAACGAGTTGGTGTAGAACTAATTGTAGGAGTACCAAACTATGAGCTTTTGCCATATGTAAATCAGAAGGTAAAAGATTACAACTTCCACTATGCGATACATTTGCATGGGCCAGACATTGAACTTTACCCGGATGCCGATGATGTATGGGAAAATGTAAAAGATCTGGATCCTCGCATTGGTATGTGCTTAGACATTGGACACGATACCCGAAATGGCAAAGATCCTGTTGAAGATTTGAGAAAGTACCACACACGTGTTTTTGACGTTCATATTAAAGATGTTACCGGAGATTCGAAAGAGGGCTATTCTGTTGAGATTGGTCGTGGAATCATCGACATCCCTGCATTTGTAAATATGCTTCGTGAAGTTGGTTATACCGGTGTATGTAGTCTTGAGCACGAAAGAAACATGAAAGATCCACTTCAAGGTATTGCCGAGTCAATTGGCTATTTCAGAGGAGTTATTGCTACCACAAAAAAATGACAACTCTAACATAGTTTTAAATATCATTGAATTTGACTATTTTTGTATTGGCAAAATACTTCGTCTAAATGAAACAAACTTCGCATACAAGAAAGGAAAACCCTGTACTTTATTTAATTCCAGTGCTGTTGGGTGAGACCTCTATTGACCAGGTAATTCCCAGTTATAATAAAAGTATAGTATCTGAATTAAAGTACTATATTGTTGAAAATATTAGAACAGCAAGACGCTTCTTAAAAAAATGTGATCCAGATATTAACATCGATGCGCTTACATTCTTTGAATTGAATAAGCATACCGATATAAAAGACATTTCAGGTTTTCTCGATCCTATGAAAGCAGGTGAGAGCATAGGAGTAATGTCGGAAGCTGGATGCCCGGGTGTTGCTGATCCAGGAGCAGATGTTGTTGCAATTGCACAGCAGAAAGGTTATAAAGTTATGCCTTTGGTGGGGCCATCATCCATTCTCATGGCAATCATGGCATCAGGGTTCAACGGACAAAGTTTCGCATTTCACGGCTATTTACCTATTGACTCAAACGACAGAGTAAGCAAAATTAAACAGTTAGAAGCACGCTGTTACAAAGAAAATCAGACTCAGCTTTTTATTGAAACACCTTATCGCAATCAAAAGCTTGCCGAGGATATCTTAGAACATTGTAAACCGCATACACAACTATGTATTGCTACTAATATTACATGTGAAGATGAGCAGATAGTTACAAAGAGAATTAAAGCCTGGAAAGGTAAACTTCCAGATTTTAATAAAAAGCCTACAGTCTTTCTGATTTATAGAAGTTGAGAATCAGACTTAAAAAATTACATTATAACAACTTTAAAAAACTGAGATAAATAAATTGAAAGTTCAAAACAATATACAACTCCAAGGCTATAACTCATTTGGCACAAAAGCTATTGCGAAGCTATTTTGTGAGCCAGAGACACAGGAAGAGCTTTCGGAGGTATTAAAACAGTATTCCAATGAACAAAAACTAGTTCTTGGAGCTGGCTACAACCTTTTCTTCACAAAAGATTTTGATGGTATAGTAATAAAACCGTCCATGAAGAATATTGAAGTCATTTGGGAGGATGAAGATCATGTGGAAATTGAAGCTGGTGCAGGTGTAGAATGGGATAAGATGGTTGAAGACTGTGTATTAAAAGGATACGCAGGAATTGAGAACCTTTCGCTCATACCCAGCTCCGTAGGAGCAAGTCCGATACAAAACATTGGAGCTTACGGCTCTGAAGCAAAAGACACTATTGTATTAGTGAAAGCGGTAGACCTTATAACATGTAAATATATAGAATTTACTAATAGCGAGTGTCAGTTTGGATATCGAAACAGCATCTTTAAAAGCAGTTGCCGATATATCATTACATCAGTGGTTTTTAGATTGTCTAAATCGTTTACATATAAAGAAAAGTATATAGATCTAAGCCGAGAGCTAAAGGATGTTGAAACACCTACTTTAAAACAAGTTAGGGATGCAATTGTAAAAATAAGAACAAGAAAATTGCCAGACGCAAAAACATTGCCTAATGCAGGCAGCTTCTTCAAGAATCCAATACTCACTTTAGAGGAAAAGAATTCGCTTCAGAGAATAGTTGTAGACGCTCCAATTTATAACATTGGTGATAATAACTTCAAGACATCTGCCGCATTCCTTATCGAAAAAGCCGGATTCAAAGGCAAACGTAAAGGAATGGTTGGTACGTATGAGCATCATGCATTGGTGATTGTGAATTATGGAACGAATATTGGTAAAGAAATTTCAGATTTTGCAAATGAGATACAGGAAGAAGTATTGAAACTGTTTGGTATAAGGCTGGAACCAGAAGTATGGATTTATTAAATTAAAGCTTATGTCATCATTTATAATAGAAGGAGGCCGCACACTAAAAGGGAGTATCACACCACAAGGAGCTAAGAATGAAGCCCTGCAGGTTATTTGCGCAACCCTACTGACAAAGAAGGAGGTTGTTATAAATAACATCCCTAATATCCTTGATGTAATCAAACTCATTGAGTTATTGAGCGATATGGGAGCAGAGGTGAAAAAGATCTCTGAAGATAGTTACTCCTTCAAAGCAGAAAACATAGATCTAGAATACACTGGCACCGAAGAGTTTAGACAAAAGAGTGCAGCACTAAGAGGCTCTATTATGATTGTAGGCCCATTATTAGCCCGCTTTGGGGAGGTTGTAGTACCTAAGCCGGGAGGTGATAAGATTGGTCGCCGTAGACTCGATACTCACTTTAATAGTATAATGAAGCTGGGAGCTGAACTTATTATTGATGAGAAAAAACAAGTTTTTAAACTCTCTGCCAAGCAACTTAAAGGCACATATATCCTTCTTGATGAAGCATCGGTGACTGGTACTGCTAATCTATTAATGGCCGCTGTATTATCGCAAGGGGAAACAATAATTTATAATGCCGCTTGCGAGCCCTATGTTGAGCAACTAAGCAGAATGCTAGTTAGTATGGGTGCAAGGATAGAAGGAATTGGTTCAAATAAACTTATCGTTAAGGGTGTTAGCGAGTTGTCGGGGTGTAGACATCGACTCTTACCTGATATGATTGAGACTGGAAGTTTTATTGGCATGGCAGCTATGACCTCATCTGAGCTTACTATTAAAGATACTTCTGTAGCAAATCTTGGAATTATACCTGAAAGTTTTAGAAGAATGGGTATAACCATTGAACAAAGAGGTGATGATTTATATATTCCCAGCCATGACGAGTATAACATTGAATCTTTTATGGATGGATCGATACTCACTGTAGCAGATGCCCCGTGGCCAGGACTAACACCAGACCTACTAAGTGTGATGTTGGTTGTGGCAACTAAAGCTAACGGTAGTGTGCTTATACACCAAAAGATGTTTGAGAGCAGACTGTTTTTTGTGGATAAGCTAATTGATATGGGCGCACAGATTATATTATGTGACCCTCATAGAGCAGTAGTTATAGGACAGGGAAAGCGTCTTAAGTTAAGAGGAATGACTATGACTTCTCCTGATATTCGGGCAGGTATTTCTTTATTGATTGCCGCAATGTGTGCAGAAGGCAAAAGTGTAATTCATAATATAGATCAAATAGACAGAGGGTATCAACATATTGATGATAGACTGAATGCATTGGGTGCAGCTATAGAGAGGAATTAAATTTGGTTTATACCTAACTCTTTTATTACTTTGTACCTAATTAGTATATGTTTATCCACACTTTTTATTTATTAAATAATTAATCCATCCCTGATAGAGGGACGGTAAGATGTTATTTTGAATAAAAACAATATTCCGATAGACAGTTTAAATAACAACTACATAACATTATGTCAATAAACAGAGTTGTAACAGACATTAAGCAGGTAACAGTACGTTTCTCAGGTGATTCCGGCGACGGAATGCAGCTGTCTGGAACGCTATTCTCGACACTTTCGGCAATCTTCGGAAATGAAATATCTACATTTCCTGATTTTCCAGCCGAAATTCGTGCGCCTCAAGGCTCACTACATGGTGTGTCGGGTTTTCAGGTAAGGATTGGAGCTAAAGATGTTTATAATTCGGGTGATAAAACAGACGTTCTTATCGCTATGAATCCATCGGCATTAAAGGTAAATGCTCAATACCTCAAAAAAGATTCTATTGTAATTTTTGACATCGACTCATTTAAGAAAAGAGATCTTGATAAGGCTAAATTTAACACAGATGATCCTTTTACAGAGCTCAAGCTTGAAAATGTACAACAAATAGGTGTACCAATTACTTCGCTTACTAAAGCATCGCTTGATGATTCGGGCCTCGAAAATAAAGACATCCTTAGGAGCAAAAACATGTTTGCGTTGGGTCTTGTTTGCTGGTTATTTAATAGACCTTTGGAAATAGCCGACAAACTGCTTGAACAGAAATTTGCCCGAAGACCAAAGTTGATTGAAGCAAATATTAAAGCCTTAACTGATGGATACAACTATGGAGATAACCTGCAGCTTACAGCTAACACATATAAAATTGACGTAATAGAATCGGGGAAAGGCTTTTATATGGATGTAAATGGTAATACTGCTACGGCATATGGACTAATTGCTGCAGCAGAAAAAGCAGGTGTTGAACTCTTTTTAGGTTCTTATCCCATTACCCCCGCAACAGATATTTTACAAGAGCTATCAAAAAGAAAAGATTTTGGTGTTAAAGCATTACAGATGGAAGATGAAATTGCAGGTATTACGTCTGCCATTGGTGCTAGTTTTGCTGGCTGCTTAGCTGCAACTTCCACATCAGGGCCAGGTCTTTCATTAAAAAGTGAAGCACTGGGCTTAGCTGTTATGACTGAATTACCTCTTGTTATTATTGATGTGCAGAGAAGTGGCCCTTCAACGGGTATGCCAACAAAAAGTGAACAAACCGATTTAAATCAAGCTTTATATGGAAGAAATGGCGAGAGCCCGTTGGTTGTAATTGCAGCAACCTCTCCCATAGATTGTTTTGAAAGTGCTTTTGAGGCTTCAAAACTGGCTATGGAGCATATGACACCGGTTATACTTCTTACTGATGGATATATTGCAAATGGATCATCAGCATGGAAGATACCCGATATGAATGAATACCCTCAAATTACTGCTCCTTACGTGCATGATAGTTTCAAAGGCGATGCTGATGACTGGAAGCCATTTCTTAGAGATGACGATACCCTAGTACGATATTGGGGAATTCCCGGAACGGCTAATTATATGCATAGAATTGGTGGATTGGAGAAAGATAGATTTACAGGTGTAATATCATCAAATCCTGAAAATCATCAGTATATGATTGATATCCGCAAACAGAAAATTGAAAATATTGCTGATTTTATTCCTGAACAAGAGGTGTTAGGAGATAAAGATGCCGATACTCTTATTGTTGGGTGGGGAGGAACTTATGGACATTTACTGGAAACTATGCTTCACCTTCACGACATTGGTAAAAAAGTTGCACTAGCACAATTCAGACATATATCACCACTGCCAAAAAACACTTATGAAATGCTTAAAAGCTACAAGAAAGTTATTGTTGCAGAGCAAAACAGTGGTCAGTTTGCTGCATATCTAAATGGTAAATTTCAGGATTTACAAAACATAAGAACCTTTAATAGAATTGAGGGCCAACCATTTAGAGTGAGTGAATTAGTTGAAGAATTCAGCAAAATAATGGAGGAACAATAAAATGAGTAGTACAGAAACAAAAAATATAGATATAAAAGATATAAAGTATCAAAAATATCTCCCCAAAGATTTTAAAAGCTCTAACCCTATCCGTTGGTGTCCGGGCTGTGGAGATTATGCCATACTAACCTGTCTTCAAAAAGCTCTTGCAGAGTTAAATGTTGAACCCTGTAACACAGCAGTAATATCGGGTATTGGATGCTCATCGCGTTTACCTTACTACATGAATACTTATGGTTTTCATAGTATACATGGAAGAGCAAATGCAATTGCAACCGGTGTAAAAGTGGCAAATCCAAAGCTAAGTGTATGGGTTGCTACAGGCGATGGGGATTCTCTTGCTATTGGTGGAAATCATTTTATACATACAGTTAGAAGAAATGTTGATTTAAACATTCTCCTTTTTAATAATAAGATATATGGTTTAACAAAGGGACAGTACTCACCTACCTCTGAACGAGGGTTTGTATCAAAATCATCACCATATGGAACTGTGGAGGAACCATTCAGACCAGCTGAACTCGCCTTTGGAGCGAGAGGAACTTTCTTTGGTCGTGCACTTGATGTAGATATGAAAAATCAGGTTGACACTCTTATTGAAGCAGCTAAGCATAAAGGAACTTCAGTGGTCGAAGTACTCCAAAACTGTGTTATTTTTAATGATGGTATTCACAACAAGATTACCGATAGAACTTGGAAAGCAGACAATACTTTATTGTTGAAGCATGGCGAAAAAATGATTTTTGGTAAGGAAAATAACAAGGGTATTGTATTGGACGGATGGAACTTGAAAGCAGTTACCATTGGAGAAGATGGCTATACGATGGACGATATTCTTGTGCATGATTGCAAAACACAAGACAACACACTTCAATTAAAACTAGCTCTGATGGATACTGCTGACGGGCTTCCGGTTGCACTTGGAGTGATTAGAAGTGTTGAAGCGCCTACTTATGAGAGTGATTATGAAAAACAGATAGCTGAAGTGCAAGCGAAGACTCCTAAAAAGTCTTTCACAGATTTCTTGCTCAGCCAGTCTAACATTTGGGAAGTAAAGTAATTATTTACTTCCCCCTTTTCTACGTTTTATTTCGCTTTTAATCAGTTGCAACTCACGGCTGGTTTGCCCTTTAATAGAGCTATTCTCTCTTGCTCTGCGAAACAGATAGGGCATCATTGTTTTGATTTCTCCGTATGGTAGATACTTAACAACGTTATATCCATTTTCTGCAAGGTTATATGTTATATGATCGCTCATACCGTATAACTGAGAGAAGTATATTCCCGGATGATTTCTATCTAAACCCTTTTCATCAATAAGTTGTGCCAATAGCATAGAGCTCTGCTCGTTGTGTGTAGCAACCATAAAATCGATAGTATCGTGGTTTTCTACCATATAATGTATTGCTGCGTCAAAATCTCTATCGGTTGATGCTTTATCAGGCTGTATTGGTGAAGGGTAACCTAATGCCAGAGCACGCTCTCTCTCCGTTTCCATATATGCTCCTCTCACTATCTTGAGTCCAAACTTAAACCCATTTTCAATTGACATTCGGTGGTGCATTTTTAACCGTTCGAGTGCATCGTGTCTATACATTTGATAAGTGTTTTGAACTATGGCTTTTTCTTTGTTGAATTT
>Ga0209075_1001262_pt1 | contig 24067 bp, 17 predicted proteins | sample Stecom2011_FD_187523 | JGI IMG/M metagenome (GOLD analysis project Ga0209075, IMG submission 187523) | Agricultural soil microbial communities from Utah to study Nitrogen management - Steer compost 2011 (SPAdes) (version 2) | ecosystem: Environmental > Terrestrial > Soil > Agricultural land...
GCCGCTCCCGAGCGGAAATCGCTGCGAATGCAGGTCCGGCCTAGCTCTGCAAACACGCCGGGATTCTGTTTCAGGCGATCAAGATTGAACTCTTCTTCTGAATAGAAACCACCAATTTTTTCAGCCACCTCACCGTGCAAAAGCCGTGTGGTTGCTACCACTTCGCCGTTTTGGTTCATTACCACGAAGTGTTCGCACCAAGGATCAAAGCAATCTTCGTCAATACCGGTATCCGTCTTCATATCAGCGCCATATTCGCTGGTGAATACCTCATACCTTAGCTGTTGGGCCGCAATAATTTGGGCCGGCTCCTTTGCTACACCGGAGGTAAGCTTTCGGCTGCTGCTGGATGTTCTGGACTGACTCTGCATTCGTTAACCCCTTCCAATGGCTGACTCCCTGCCCGCTGACCAACAGCAGACCGATTTAAGCCGAGATTAAAGATGGAGCTTTACAACGAGATGAAGAATTTACGATGAAGCGATGACAGTTCAGTTAGTGCGGGCCTGAACGTCTTCACCGAATGGAAAGTAGGCATTCAATTGCTCGATCAACCACGGCGAATCGTCCAATGGCAAATCATGACCAGCGTCAGGATGCAGTGCCAAAGGGCACTCAAGCGACTTGGCCAAATCCCGGCTGCAACGCCAGTCTGTTAGACGATCGCGATAACTCGCCAACACAAGAGTTGGCATTTTAGGAACCTTAAGTGGTGGTTTATAGCGGGATGCCGCATAGAGCTGACGAATCACATCGCCCCGCCGAACCGGGCGCTCACGCTGAATCGTCTGCCATTGCCGAGCAACCTCATCACTAATGGGGCGGTTACTCGTAAGAGTCAGAATGGCGCGCTCCCGTTTATCACAGTCGACTTGTGTCAGCATGCGCATAACAGGTGCCCATTGAACAGGGCGCATTCGCCGCCAAGGCGAACTCAATCGGGAACTGGAAGAAATCAGCACCAGACTCGCGCAATCTTCAGGCCGATTGAGTGCCCAGTCTAGCGCCACCATACCTCCGAGAGACAGTCCGATCAGCCCAAGCGGGCGTGGCAGATTACGAGTCACCCGATCAGCGAACTGGCGAGCCTCCACAATGGAGGTGGGCGAGCGAAAATCCCGAGCTAGCCCAGTGCCAGGCAGGTCAACTGTATGAAATTTATCCACGGGGCGCGCCCGCCGAAGCTGCTCTGGCCAGTCACCCCAATGAGCACTTTCCCTTGCCAGCCCTCGGATTAACAACCAATCCATTATAGGTTCTCGCCCTTACTGTACCAATGCGTTCTGGCAGCAGCCCGCAACCATTCACCTTCAGAAGGGGTGGGCAGCCAGCTGTCGTAATTCGCGCTTGCGTTGAGCAGGAAATCAAACAAAAGCATATGGCTGCGAAGAACCCGATGATGGCGGTGAGTCACCAGAGGATTGAACAGCCCTTCCCGGCTGAACAACTGGCGGGGACGCTTGCGCAACCAGCGCCACGAGCCCATCTCAAGAGTCAGCGGAAGCCAAGGGGCACTGGCCGCACGATTATGGCGCTTATAAAAGTAGTCCCACAGATCTCCATGGGTAACGTAATGCTCCGATTGCGGCTCAAACTGATAGTCGTGGTGGGGGTAGGCTTGCTCCCAAAGCAGCTTCAGCGCCATAACGGACGAGATGTTACGCATGGGCCGGCGCCGGTAAGCGTAGGGAAACCAGATCTGATCACGCCAGCCGAAGCCTGAGTGGCAGTCAAGCGATACGCTGAATGGCCGGCCGGGCAACACCTCTTCGATGATACTCTGCAACGCGAGGTTCTCAGGCTCCATCCCTTGATCAAGCTTGCCTCTGTACCAAGGCAGCGACGGTGATAGTCGTTGCCCGCCCACCAGAAAGGTGCTCGGGCTCTGGGCGGAAATGGGCGCATTGCGCATAAGATCCACACCCGCAGGATTACTGCGCCGGCCCAGATACATCCCGCCGGGATTAAGCAGGGGCACAACCACCAACCGTACCTGCTTCAGAAGTTCAGCCAGATGCTCATCCCAGCGCAGCCTGTTGGCTAAGTTTTGCAGCCATGCCGTAACCACCTGAGTGCCGATGCGCTCCAGCCCGTGCACGCCGCCAAGCAACAGCAGCGCAGGACGGTCCGCTGGCGCATCGCCAACGTCGACACGGTAAATTGGAAACTCATGCGAGCCCACAGGAATGCTTGCACTCACCTGAACTGAAAACTGCTTTGGTGATTCGGCGAGGGTACGCTCCAACTCGATCAGCTCAGGTAAGCGCCTGCGCAACTGCCGCCGCTGCTTTCCATCACGCAGGCTCTGTTGTTCCGGCACCGCCTTGATATGGGTGAGATCGCTAAGTTCAGTCATGGTTCCACCTCACCTAAGCCGCCATGATTTTAACGTACGCCGGCTTCGGGTACTCCAGCGCCAGTTTCTATTCAGATCTTTTACCTGAGAGCTTCGTGTTTCATGCGACACGGTTTCTTGAATATAGAGACTAATACCGGGCATCGTCGGATCTGTTCCAGCTAGTTTTCTAAAACATAACTGAGCAAAGTGAAAACCTCGTGACACTCCTATTTATTTCGGGTGCCGAGACGACGCACTTAGGCAGGTTGAATTTCAGCGCTTTAGGAGAATAGGCGATACTCGCCTATTCTCCTGATCAGCCTTGATAGATTCAATTACCGGGAGTTTGGTCAGGGTGTAACGGTAGTTACCGATTTCAGACTGTACTCATTCAGATCTATGCCTGGCAGAGTATTATCTGGCAGCTCATACCTAAAGTACTCGATCAATGGTATGACGTACGCTACATCAGACTCCTCAAAGCTTGCAGGGTTGGCATCGCGGACTTCGCCAAATGTTACGTAGCCGTCCTTGCCATGCGCTGTAAAAGAGTTAGTGGCTACTGTATAGGTGGCTTGGGAGTCGATAGGCGCCCAGATGCCGGTGTCCGAGTCTCGGACATCCACATTGTGGATACCTGTCCCAGATGCGGCACCCAAAGTAACGTCATAACGCAGGTTGGCAGAGTAAGGGAAGGCGCCTGTGGAGGAACTGATACCTTGAGCATAATCCAATGCCTCATTCAGAACACGGACGATTTCCGCCCCCTTCATGTCGATAGTTACCACAGTATTCGAGAATGGTAGGATGGTATAGGCATCAGCTACCGTGAAATCTCCATCCTCCAGCGGCGCCCTCACGCCTCCAGCATTCTGGATGGCAACATCCGCCTTGGGCAAGTATGTCAGGAAGGCATTAGCGACGACTTGAGCAGCATAACTTCCGGTTGGGGTTTCACCTGCGGCAAAATCAGTTGGAATGCGGGTAAAAGGCATGGGTTCAGCTACCGTACCGAGCGACTGCAACTTGTAAGCTTCAAGTTCCGCTTTGTAAGGTGCGATCAAGTCTAGGATTTCCTGTGACTCGTCCATTTGGCGAATGGTCGCGAGGCCATCAATCGCGCTCTCAATCCTGGCCTTTTGGTCAGTATCCGCTGCAACCCACTGGCCAGCCGCATCTTTCACCTGAAACTGGTCAGCCACCAATAACTCTAAGTTGCCTCCTATCGACGTGACCTTGCCATTTCCATCAAACTCAACATCCAAGCGTCCAAGTCCCTTGGCGTACTCCCAAGCATGGACGATGTAAACGGGCTCCTGATTCGGGCTCTGGATCACGGTTGGGTAGTCACCATCAACAGCGAGCCCCATTCCAGTTAACTCCCCGGTGGAGTCCAAGATGTCATGAGTATCACCACCCACAATGATGTCGATGTCCGAAACATTTTCGGCGAGCACTTTATCAAAATCATAGCCCAAGTGACTCAGGACGATGATTTTGTTCACGCTCTTTCCCTGTAGTTCGTTGATATAGGTGCGCACCGACTCGATCTCGTCATCGAACAACACGTCTTCGCTTACCATGGAGGACTCACGAGTTTTTTCGACTTTGAGAACGCCAATAATACCAACCAGCTGGTTTTCGATTTCCTTGATCACGTAAGGCTGTATATTGGATCCGTACAACGGGCTCGCAGGAGTTGGATGAACGTTGCCTGCGATTATTGGGAAGTCAACCTGAGTTAATAGGTCAGCAAGGTGAGCATCACCTTCATCGAATTCATGGTTGCCAAGTTGGTAGGCGTCTAGACCAATCTTATTGAATACCTTGAAATCTACTTCACCTTTGAACAGGCTGAAGTAGAGTGTTCCATTGAGCTCTCCGCTATTCAGCACCAAGGTGTTGCTGTCACGATACTGATTGATTGCACTGGCTATGCGGGGGAAGCCACCGAGGTTGACCCGAACAGCCTCCTTATCGGGATCGCTAGTGTCATAATCCAAGCTTAAGTCGAAGCTCTGGCCTTCGAAATATGAGTGGTGATCATTGGTATGCAGAATGGTCAATGCTAGAGACTGATCCGTTTTATTGAGCGAAGTGGAATCATCATCTGAGCAAGCTGTCAGCATGGTTCCTAAGCCGATACAACTAATAACTACTATGTTCTTAAAGCGGTTCACATAAGCCTCCGGAATGTGCTTTGCTGGTTCTCTGGGAGCAATAAGAGAATTAGGAAAGCTAATATGGAGGGCGCTTGTGACTGCCTGATGGCGTTTTTGTGACAGCCAAACCACGGAGTTGATGCCCCGATTACGGTTGCTTGTGTTGACAGGATTTATGCCTTAAATCAATCCGAGCCAATTTAGACGCTTGATGCACTCCAGGGTGATCAATTCCTGAAGCCGGGCGTAGCGACTGAAGATGTTCTGATTCACGGCGACAGCAAATCCTGTGCTATGCGATTGATGATGGCGGCCCTCCTCAAAAACCTACAGCAGACACAGAACAACTTTGTCACGGTCGGCATCCTGCTCTGAGAGCACAGAAATACTCGGCGGGCAATCCAGTATAACCAGATCGTAGTCGTCGCGGATGGGCTTGAGTAGTTTACGTAAATGACTTGGTTTTCTCTCATCAAGCAGTTGATCCAGCTCCCGGGCGTCGAACGAAGCCGGTAACCGTGCAAAGCGGACTGTGCCGAAAGGTTCACAGCTGAGACAGTTTTTCCTACCCCGCCTTTGATGCTGTACAACGCTAACACTTTCATGGAGGCATCCAATGTCGGTAGTGAAAACTATTTCACTTTGATGGAGCCGCATTATCATCGATTTGCTTTATTCGTATCGCGTACCTTTCGCCACTGGCCAACAAAAAGTCCGCCATAGGTGGCGCGAATGTCAGAAACTCCACGCTTCCATTCAGGGAAGATGCCAACAACTGTAGCAACCTTGTTAGGAGCGGCCAGCCCCTCAGGTACCGTCACCGTACTGTCATTTTTCGCGCGTAAATTAATACGCGCTTCACCGCCATCCAGTTGCCACCTAGCGGTTTCGGCGAGTTTTGTTGAAAAGAAAAAGGAAGAAAGCTGATGTATAAGACAATGACGTTGATTACCACGGTGCTGGCCACTTCCATGTTGGCCGGTTGCAGTACCGTTAAGGAGAACAACGACGAAGCAAGGAGTGCAGGTGTTGCAGCAGTGTTGGAGAGTTTTCCGGCGACAGGGGTACTCCTGCCCTATGATGTCCTGCGCAGCGACCTAGTCGACGCAAAATCCCGACAGCCATTGGAGATACGTAATGGTGGTTTCGGCTCCGCAATGACCGCCCATCCCAGCAACCCGAATCACTTCTATGCCCTTACAGACAGAGGCCCCAACGCCAGTTTCACCGGCGACTACGGCAAGGGCAAGAAATTCCCAAGCCCGGACTACACTCCGCGAATCGGTTTGTTTGAGGTGATGGAGAACGGCCAGATAAACCACGTCAGCACCATTCTACTCAAAGACCTCGACGGTAATAACATCAGCGGTTTACCCAACAGCGCTGCTCTAGGCGGCACCGGGGAGACCCCCTACTACGATAGCGGCCAGCCCATCCTGATCGACGATACAAAACCATACGACGAGATCACTAATTCGTTCAGGTTGGACGACTACGGCCTTGACGGCGAAGGTTTGGTTGCGCTGAGCGATGGCACCTTCTGGATCAGCGACGAGTATGGGCCGCATTTAGTCCACTATGATGCTAACGGCGTGGAGATCGACAGAATCAACGCATTTTCCGGTGACGCTCGCACGAGCATCAACCTGCCAGCCGAGTTCGCCAATCGTCGCGCCAACCGTGGTATGGAAGGCCTGACTATCACACCGGACGAAAAAACCCTTGTCGGGATCATGCAGTCGACCATGTACAACCCGGACAGCAGTGTCAAAGATCTGGATATCACCCGTATCGTCACGGTTAACCTGAACACGAAAGAGGTGGGACAGTATCTATACAAACAGGAAAAGACTCAGAACTCCAACTCAGAGATCGTCGCCCTGAGCAACACAGAGTTTCTGGTCATTGAGCGTGACGGCAGCTTCCTTAATGGTGGCCCCGGCGGTGCCAGTGCCGTCACCCCCAGCGTTCAGAAGCATATCTACCGCGTCGACCTCTCGATCGCAACCAACCTTGAGGAGATAGCCGCAACCGGAAACATAGATCAGGACAACGCGCTAGGCCTAACCATCGACAGCAAAACTCTGGAAGAGGTAGTCCTTGCAGACGGCGACTGGACCAGCTTGATCGAAGCAGGCATCGTGCCGGCTGAAAAAAAGCTGGTTGTAGATATGGTCGCTGCGGTGGGTTTCCCTCACGACAAGATGGAAGGTCTGTGGGTCATTGACGACAGCCACCTTGGCGTTCTGAACGATGACGATTTTGCCACCTGGTCCACAGGTGGTGAGCTGGAGCAGAAAAAGCTCGACATCAACACCATCGACGGAAGCCGACTGTACATCATCGACGGATTAGATCTGTCCAGCAACTAAGACGGTATAAACAGGGTTGGCTGGGCCATTGCGCAGCGATCCTGCGAGCAGCCAGTTGAAGCTGCCAAGCGCCCAATCTGGTTTTCCACTCAGTTATTGTCGACACTCAAAAAACAAAAAAGGCAGACCAGTAAGTAACTGATCTGCCTTTCTTTTATATGGTAGCGGGGGCAGGATTCGAACCTACGACCTTCGGGTTATGAGCCCGACGAGCTACCAGACTGCTCCACCCCGCATCAAACTGGTTGGTGGCCTCTCGATCACCGTGGCGCGCATACTACGGCGCTTTAGCCAATCTGTCAAAGCCTATTCTGGCTTTCGTCTAATTTATCGCTCCAAAATAGCCGTTATGCCTTGGCCGCCAGCGGCACAGATTGAAATCAGGCCTTTGCCACTTCCCTTTTCCTCCAGAAGCTTGGCGAGTGTAGCTACGATTCGCCCGCCGGTGGCGGCAAATGGATGACCTGTGGCTAAGCTGCTGCCTTTAACATTCAGTTTGGCGCGGTCAATGCTACCCAGCGGTTTATCCAAGCCTAGCTTATCTTTACAGAATGCCGGATCTTCCCAAGCTTTGAGTGTTGCAAGAACCTGAGACGCAAACGCCTCGTGAATTTCATAGAAATCCAGATCCTGCAGGCTAAGGCCTGCTTTTTCCAGAACCCGCGGCACAGCGTAAGCCGGAGCCATCAACAGGCCTTCTTTTTTATCAACAAAATCCACAGCCGCCACTTCCGAGAAGGTCAGCCAAGCCTTCACTTCCAAATTATTGGCTTTTGCCCACTCTTCACTCGCCAGAAGCACACAAGAAGCACCGTCGGTCAGCGCTGTGCTGTTAGCAGCGGTCATGGTGCCGTTTTCGCGATCAAAAACCGGCTTCAAAGTTGCCAGTTTTTCCAGCGTGGTGTCCGGGCGCAATATGTTGTCTTTTTCAAGTCCAGCCAGCGGCGTCATCAAATCATTAAAGAAACCCTCTTCATACGCCTTCATCAACTTCTGATGGCTTTCCCACGCCAGTAAGTCCTGCTCTTCACGGGGGATTGCCCACTCTTTGGCGGTGACCTGAGCATGCTCACCCATGGACATTCCTGTTCGCGGCTCTCCATTTTGAGGTACTTCCGGCTTTAGATGGGAAGGACGAAAACGGCTGAGGATTTTGAGCCTGTCACTCGTCGTCTTGGCACGATTTAAATCCAGAAGGATCTCCCTTAAACCCTCACCTACGCCAATAGGAGCATCTGAAGTGGTGTCCGTACCACCGGCAATACCACACTCAATCTGGCCGAGAGCAATTTTGTTGGCAACCAGAATGGCCGCTTCCAGCCCTGTGCCGCAGGCTTGTTGAATATCATAGGCCGGCGTTTCCGGCGCAAGCCCGCAGCTCAATGCAGCCTCACGGGTCAGGTTGAAATCGCGGGAGTGCTTGATCACAGCTCCAGCAACCACCTCACCAACACGTTTACCCTGCAGGTTGTAACGATCTACAAGCCCACGCAAAGCCGATGTCAGAAGTTCCTGATTTCCAATCTTGCTATAAGCTGTGTTCGAGCGCGCAAACGGAATTCGGTTGCCCCCGAGAATGGCTACGCGACGAACTCCGCTCTCCTTCTGTTCTGTCGCTTTAGGGGCTGGGGACTTCTTTTGGTTGGACTTCTGAGCCTGTGCCATGATGATATCCTTTCTCTATTGGGTTCCAGAGTACGAGGGCTTGAAAGTGCAGCCTCCACACGCTTGCACTCGGGGAAGCAGTTTATGAATGCAGTCTAGCGCCCACAGCCGCCATCTCATTGGCATGCCTGACAAAGCCTTATAAGCGTTGAGTCAATCACATAGCTGATGGATTCATTACTCTGTAATCTTTCATACTCCACTCATCATACCAACACAAGGACGAAGCCATGTCAGACATCTATCTCAAACTCGTCAATACGCCCGTGGGCAAAACCGCGGCACAAACGCTTGGTTTACCCTCACCGGCGCCCCTCAAGCGTCTCAAGCGCGCAGATCAACCGTTTATTGAAGGTGATGTGCTGGTCGGCGCGGGTAATGGCGGTAAAGCTATAGCAGTGGTTGGCGGTGTTCTTGGTGCCAGTGCTGCAACACTGCACCATGCCAGCGGAAAGGCAACACTTGAAGATTCTTCAAAAGCGGGCAACAAAGCAAAGGCATTGGATTTAGCGGCCGCTTCCGACACCAAATTTTCGGCTTTAGTGTTTGACGCCACCGGCCTCAGAGGCCCAGACGATCTTCGCGCGCTTTACGACTTCTTTCATCCTACCATCAAAAGGCTCGGTGCCAACGCCCGAGTTGTGGTTATTGGCCAGGACCCTGCGACCTGCCGCAAAGCACCTCAAGCCGCAGCACAACAAGCTTTGGAAGGTTTTACTCGGAGCCTAGGTAAAGAAGTGGGCAAAAAAGGCGCCACGGCCAACCTGCTTTGGATTGCACCGAATGCCGAGAAACAGCTGGAATCCAGCCTTCGCTTTTTCCTGTCTGCCCGATCGGCCTATGTTTCAGGCCAAGTTGTGCGCATTGGCAAAACCACTGACGCACCGACCACAAACCCGGTGGCCTCGCTTACTGGGAAGATTGCATTGGTAACTGGCGCCTCGCGGGGTATCGGTGCCTCCATTGCCGAAACCTTGTCTCGCGATGGCGCTACGGTTATTGGGCTGGACATTGAACCCGCAATGGAAGATTTGGAAAAAGTAACCGGTGCAATCAAAGGCAAAGCCTTGGCTTGTGACATTACCGCTGCAGATGCTCCTGCAAAAATTGCAGATTTTGTCGAAAAGCATTTTGGCGGGGTGGATCTGGTTATTCATAACGCTGGCATTACCCGGGACAAAACTCTGGGCAACATGCCGGAGCATTTCTGGGACATGACCATTGCAGTTAACCTAACTGCAGAAGAGCACATTAACGACGAGCTTATGAGCCGAGAACTGCTGCGTGAAGGTGGGCGGATCGTCTGCATTTCGTCTATCAGCGGCATTGCCGGAAACTTCGGACAAACCAACTACTCGGCCGCAAAATCTGGCGTGATCGGCTATGTGGAAGCTATGGCAAAGCAGGTAAAGAATGGCATTACCATCAACGCCGTAGCCCCGGGCTTTATTGAGACTCAAATGACAGCAGCCATGCCCATGACCTTGCGCGAAGCCGGTCGACGCATGAACAGCTTGTCGCAGGGCGGTCTGCCTGTCGATGTTGCAGAGACCATTGCCTGGTATTGCAGCCCTGCATCAGGCGGCGTTAACGGGAACGTTGTAAGAGTGTGCGGGCAATCGCTGATCGGGAAGTAAAAAAAAAGGGCAAGTCCATCGGACTTGCCCTTTTTAAAATCTGGTGGGTGGTACTGGGATCGAACCAGTGACCCTCGCCTTGTAAGGGCGATGCTCTCCCAGCTGAGCTAACCACCCAGAAAGAGTGGCGGAGCGGACGGGACTCGAACCCGCGACCCCCGGCGTGACAGGCCGGTATTCTAACCAACTGAACTACCGCTCCGCATTGATTCGGCATTAAGCCTGAATCGCGCACCGAACTCAAGAGCCCGATGCTAGCCTTAGAAAGAAGTGGTGGGTGGTACTGGGATCGAACCAGTGACCCTCGCCTTGTAAGGGCGATGCTCTCCCAGCTGAGCTAACCACCCACTTCATAACCTTTCAAAGGCACTCACTTGAAAACGCTGATGTTGCCTGCGAACAGACTTCATTGCTCGACCAAGTGAGAGGCGCATTTTAAGCATTTGTTCGGCGGTGTCAAATCTTTTTCGGGAAACTCTAAAAAAACCACCATCCACTCGACTCTGCCGCTTCACGACGCTCGCGTTCCAGTTCTAACTGAGCATAGTCTTGCTCCAGCTTCTCAATCTTTTGATCCGCTTCAAGTGGAGCCGACGGGCCGCCACCAAACGGCCAATACCAAGGCGAAGGCTCATATATCCCTTCGCGCTCCAAACGCTCCAATTCCAACTCACGCTCTTCTTCAAGCAGCGCCATTTGCCGTTCGTAATCGGCATCTTCATTGGCCTCTACAATCGAAACCGCGGCATGGTTTGGTGCCAACAAGTCACTATTCAGGAAGCGTGTTGAGACGATCTCCTGCTCCTGCATGGCGTATTCTCTGGTAACCAGCTGCAGGTCACCCTGCGCCAGAGGGTGCTCGGGATCGAGGTCAGGATGCGCCTGTGTAGGTTCAGAAACCTCGTTGTAGCGTAGATAGTAAATCCCGCCCGGCTCAACCTCTAACGTGGCGTCTGCAATCTGGCTGAGACTGAACGAGTTCAACCCTTCCAGCCCCAGTAGCGGCCTGCGCATGGCGATATGACGTTCGCCAGGGCTCACTACCAGCCACGTAAAGCTATTATTGCGGATATTGAAATAATGGGCGTCATCGATGTAGACGCTAGGGGCTTCAATTTCATCAGCGGCCCACTGAGAGTGGGTGCGATAGAAGTAAAGTACGGCATGTTCGCGATCCCACTTATCGTTATCAATGTGCACAAAATCATGGCCGGAAACCGGGTGCAGAAACGACCCGGTACTTTTGCCAATAGACTGGTAAATCGTGCACCCAGACGCCGACAGCATGGCCGCAATTAACAACACACGAAAGCAAAGTGAGCTCAGCTTAAAAGGCTCAAAAAAAGACACAGGGGTTTTCATTTTGTTAACTCTTCATCCTTTGGTGAGTAGCCTGATCATAGCAACTGCCAAGCGCTATAAATGAGAGCTACCGCAAGGGATGAATAACAAACCGTTACTGCACTGACATCTCGTTACGAAGCTGATTAACCTCTTCTGATAACCGCACAAGCCGCGAGGTAAATTGGGCGCGAGACGAATCAATGGCCTGAACATCTTTCTTCAAGGCCGCAAGCTCATTTTCAAGCTGCTTGTTACCGTCACCCCCAGCAACCTTTTTCTCCAGGGCTGACAAACGCCCCTCAATCCCCTTGATGCCGAGCTTCTGCTCTTGCTCAAATCGCCTCACCCGGCGCTCAACCACCTGATCCACATCCGCCAACTGCTTACCTAAAGTAGTCAACTGCTCCGTCGCCTGTCGGTTCGCACCCTCCAAAGCTGCAACCGACGTATCGGTCTGCTTTTTAAGCGCCGCCAAATCCGCACTCAAAGACGTCTGCACTTTTTCAACCGTAGATCCCACATCTGCCAACGCCTTCTCGCCCTCCGCAAGGCCCGCCTCTAAAGCAGAAATTCTCTCTTGCTGATCATTGAGTCGTTTCTTATTCCGCTCATTCGCTACCACCCAAAGCTTGCGAATCTCACTATCCGCCTCATCCAGCTGCTTTTTCTGGGATTCCAACTGCTCAGTCAGCGAAGCACCACGCTCCTCCAAACTCTCCCCCGTCTCGGAAAGATCCCCCTCGAACCGCGCCAACGCCAGCTTACTCTGACGCGCCCAATAATCCGCCTCCTCCAGCTGCGCTTCCAGTAGCTGAATCCGTTGATTTTGGGAATACCAACCCGCCACTGAAGCCACGGCCACAGCAATAACCAACAACCACAAAACAGCCAAACCCGACCGACCGCTACCACCTCCGTTGCCGTTACCCTTGGCGGGCTTCGATGGTCTGGATTTCCCACCTCCTCCCTCGGCGGACGATTTCGGCTTCTTCTGAGCTGGCGCCTTCTGCTCTGGCGCACCAATAGGCCGCTCGGCTCTCAGTTCATCGTCATCTGGACGGATGGGTTCCATTACAGCTCCTGAATATGGACGGTTAAATTAACTGCTACTGATAATACATGCACTTACAAATGGGTTGAAATGAAGAAAGAAAAAGGTGTTGATTCTACGTTCCCACGCCAGGGACCAGGGTACGGTAGGGGCTTCTTTTTCAGGAATGTCGTAGGCCATGGATGGCCGAAGACAAGCGCACAGGGAAGTGCTTGTAGCGGTTCCTGAAAAAGAAGCCCCTACCGTGCCATGCACCCAAACACCTTCCTTGCATGGCAGATAGCCAAAACATACAATGTCCGGCTTTCCAATTATCACAGGACAGTTGCGTATGCAGCCGCTTGTAGGACTTATCATGGGCTCCAAATCCGACTGGCCCACCATGGAACACGCCGCCACCATGCTCGAAAAACTCGGCGTTGCCTATGAAACTAAAGTCGTCTCCGCCCACCGCACCCCGGACCTACTTTTCGACTACGCGAAAACTGCCTCCGACCGCGGCCTGAAAGTGATTATTGCAGGCGCTGGCGGCGCAGCTCACCTACCCGGCATGGTCGCCTCGCAAACCTCCTTGCCGGTTCTGGGTGTGCCTGTACAGTCCAAAGCCTTGAGCGGCCTCGATTCGTTACTTTCCATTGTTCAAATGCCTGGCGGCATTGCCGTCGGCACACTGGCCATCGGCAACGCTGGCGCAACAAATGCAGGCCTATTAGCTGCGCAAATTATTGGCACTTTTGATGAAGGTGTTCGAAAAGCAGTAGATGAATTCCGGACGACACAGACCCAAACAATTCTGGACAATCCTGACCCGAAAGATCAGTAGCCCCAAATCCGTGCAAGAGCGTGCGGGAAGGGCTTTCCAAAACACGCTGTGAATACGTCCGTGTACGCTTGGCTCCGCCATCCATGGCTCCGCACAGTTTTGGAAAGCCCTTCCCGCACGCCCCCAAAACTTTGACTAATGCCCGACAACGGCAGGAGAATACAAATGAGAATTGGTGTATTAGGTGCCGGCCAACTGGGAAGAATGCTTGCCCTCGCCGGTTATCCGCTGGCCAAAACCTTTGTTTTCTATGACATGTCCGGCAGCCCCAGCGCTGGTCTGGGTGAAGTCATCATCGACCGCGAAGGCAAATACCTCGACGACTTCCTATCGCGGGTCGATCGCGTCACCTACGAGTTTGAACATCTCCCGGTAGATGTGGCAGAAAAGCTGGCGAGAGAAAAACCCGTTCACCCCTGCCCCCGCGCCCTGCAGGTTTGCCAGAACCGCGAAGCCGAAAAAACACTGTTCGGCGAGCTTGGCATCCCCACACCACAATGGAGAATCGCCGACAGCGCTGAGTCCCTAAAAGCCGCAGCAGAAAGCCTTGGCTGCCCGGTTGTAGCCAAATCCAACACCGAAGGCTATGACGGCAAAGGCCAGGCTGTATTGAAGAGCCCCGAAGATGCAGAAGCCGCATGGGAAAGTATTGGGCACCCACGGCTAATGGTCGAAAAATTTGTAGAGTTCAGCCGCGAAGTGTCTATCATCGCTGTGCGTGGTGAAGATGGCCAACTGGCGTTTTACCCGATTTCAGAAAATGTTCACCACGAAGGCATTCTTCGGTATGCCATTGCGCCAGCACCGAAGCTTGAAAAACACGTTCAAGAAGATGCAGAGCGATATATAAAAGCTCTGTTGAATGAACTGGGGTACGTAGGTGTACTTACACTTGAGCTTTTTGAAACAGCCAATGGACTGGTCGCAAATGAGATGGCACCCCGAGTTCACAACTCCGGGCACTGGACCATTGAAGGCGCGATGACCAGCCAGTTTGAGAACCATATTCGGGCGGTGAGCGGGCACCCACTGGGCAGTGTTGAGCATCGCGGTTTAAGCTGCATGATTAACATCATTGGAGAACACGGCGATGTTGAACGCTTACTTGAACTCCCCTACGCTCATGTACACCTTTACAATAAAGGCGAACGGGCTGGCCGCAAGCTAGGCCACGTCAACGTATTGGCCGACAGTTATGAAGAACTGGTTTGGCGAGTTCGGAACTGTGTGCAGTTTTTACCCGGCAGCCCTGAATTCAGCAGCTCATTACACAGCAACCGTATAGCCTGAATCATCTTACGGGGTTGATATCGCTCAAATCGACCCTATATTAGTGCAGTAACACTCACCATAATAGAGAGACTAGGGAGAACGACCTCATGGCATTTGAACTTCCAGCACTACCTTACGCAAAAGACGCACTAGCACCACACATCTCTGCTGAAACCCTCGAGTATCATTACGGGAAGCATCACAACACCTACGTAACCAAGCTTAACGGTCTGGTTGAAGGTACCGACAACGCCAACAAGTCGCTTGAAGATATTATCAAAAGCGCTAGCGGCCCGCTGTTCAACAACGCAGCTCAGGTGTGGAACCACACTTTCTATTGGCACTGCCTAAGCCCTAACGGCGGCGGCGAGCCAACAGGTGCGGCAAAAGAAGCCATCGAAAAGGCTTTCGGTTCTTTCGATAACTTCAAGAAAGAATTTAATGACAAGGCAGCCAACAACTTCGGCTCTGGCTGGACTTGGCTGGTAAAGAAGGCTGATGGCAGCGTTGCCATTGCCAACACCAGCAACGCAGAAACACCGCTTACCGGCGCAGACAAGCCTGTTCTGACGGTAGATGTTTGGGAGCACGCCTACTATATTGATTACCGCAACTCCCGTCCGAACTATTTGGAAGCGTTCTGGAATCTTGTTAACTGGGATTTCGTGAACGAAAATCTGGCCTAATCAATTTGGCTAGTGTTCCAGATTCAGCTGGTAACGGCTGAATGTAAGACGCCCGCATTCAGCGGGCGTTTTTGTATAATCATTAATCAAATTTACAAATTGAAACGCCAGTATCCTGAACTATTTGAAATAATCGTCGATACTTGATGATGCAGTGTCGTTTAATCTAAACCATAATCCGTACCGTTGGCGCCATTTCGCTAAAGTCGCCAGCGCAATCCAGCTTCAAGTCTATGGGCGCCTAGTGGATAGGCTAACGACGGGTCTAAATGCGGAAATCTTTTGAGGTTGAAAATCGTCTCGGCTATAGAATCCTTCGCTGGATACTGGCCGTCGCGCTGATCAGCGGTGTGATTTTCAGCGCCATACAGGTGGTGCTAGATGCACGCCGCGTGTCTGCCGATCTGGACAATGAAGCCATGCAAACCATCGCCATGGTTAAAGATGCAGCAACTCAAGCTGTGTTCAGCATTGACGCTGATCTGGCAGACCAAGTAGTGGACGGCCTGTTTGCTCGTGAAGCCGTCCACCTAGCCCAGATACTCCACACAAACGAAGAGCCACTTAGCAGCCGTAAGCGACCTATGGCCGAGAGCATCTTTAGGCCGTTGACTGACGCCATTTTTGGTGTAGAGCGCCATTACCGCACAGAGCTGAAACGCAGCAACGGTTCAGGTTTGGTGTACGGTTATTTTGATGTTCACTACGATACGGTGCCAGCTGCCCACATATGGTTAGGACGCGCTACCGCGACCTTCACTTCAGTGGTTGCTACTGCGGTCATTCTCGGCATGGTTCTGTTCTTCGTGTTTTACATGCTGTTAACCCGCCCACTGTTGCGCATTGTACATTCGGTAAAACAGGTAGATCCGGCTCACCCAGATGACCGCCTAATTGCTACGCCAGCTGGCCATGAGAAAGATGAACTCGGGCTTTGGGTGGGCGCCACCAACACACTGCTAAGTGCCATTGGGGACAGCCAAAAGCGCCACCGCGAAGCTGAAGACAGAGTAAGCCGGCTCGCACGCTACGATCAGCTTACAGGGCTGCTCAGCCGCGACAGTTTCATGGAACTGTTAAAGGCCGATATTGAAGAGTCCAAGCGCAGTCACATGCTGTTGTCCGTAACCGTATGCGGCATCGATGACTTCAAATCCATCAATGACCAATGCGGTTTTCGCTCAGGGGATCTTACCCTTCAAACCGTAGCAGATAGGTTGGTTAATTCTCTAAGTGGGTCACGCTTCACAATCGCACGCCTTGGCGGAGATCAATTTGTTGTTGTCGAGAAAGGGCTCAAAGACGGTTTTCAAGCTGCGGACACTGCTGAAGCTATTCTTGCCGGTATTAGCGAACCCATAAGGATCGAAGGCCAGAGTGTTTCCATGACCGCAACACTGGGCATTGCGCTCTACCCCGCTGACGCCACGCAATCAGATAGACTGCTCCAGAGCGCGGAGCAGACCATGATGCTGGCCAAACAAAAAGGCCGGGATCACTTTCAGTTCTACGTGGCTAGTATCGATCAGGAAATCCGAGACCGTAAACAGCTAGAGAATGATCTATCAAAAGCCTTATCGCTTAACCAACTGCACCTTGTTTACCAGCCCCAGATAAATCTGGAGACCAAGCGGGTTATAGGCGCTGAAGCGCTGCTCCGCTGGGAGCATCCTGTGCGCGGACTGGTACCGCCGGATTATTTCATCCCGGTTGCAGAGAATAACGGCTCCATTGTCGAAATTGGTCAGTGGGTTCTAGAACAAGCCTGTCTTCAAGCCAAACTTTGGGCAGACAAAGGGCTGCCTTTGCGCATTGCTGTAAACCTGTCCGCAGTGCAGTTACGCCAAAGCACGATTGTTGATGACATTCTGGGTACGTTGAAGCACCACGATATTCCGGCCGGCCGGCTCGAACTGGAGGTGACAGAAACCAGCTTCATGACCAACCTGTCCGATGCCGTAGCCAAATTACATACCCTGAATCGAGCGGGCATAAGCCTTGCGGTAGACGATTTCGGTACTGGTTACTCCTCCCTCACCTACCTTAAAAAAATGCCGGTGCAACATCTGAAAATTGATAAGCAGTTCATTCGTGACCTGCTCGTAAATGAAGAAGATACTCGCATCACCAACACCATCATCGACCTTGGCAGAAGCCTCAATTTAACCGTTGTCGCCGAAGGTGTGGAAACGGCAGAGCAAGAGTATTATCTCACCCAACGGGGGTGCAAACTGGCGCAGGGGTACTTTTTCAGCAAGCCCCTGCGACCAGCTGATTTCGAGACGTTTGTGCAGGGATTTCACGAGAAAATCGTAGAAAATAACACCTGACCCATTACCTGTGAGGATTTGCCATGGGCACTACCATTATTGGCCTGATCGTTATTGCCGTTGCGGTAATCTATCTGGTTTTTATTTATAACCGTCTGGTTTCTCTGCGCAACCAGTTCAAAAATGCCTTTGCGCAGATTGATGTACAACTCCAACGCAGGCACGACTTGATTCCTAATCTGGTAGAAGCTGCCAAAGCCTATCTAACCCATGAAAAATCAACGCTCACACAAGTCATGGAAGCCAGAAACAATGCGGTGAGCGCCCAGAAAGACGCCGCAAAAGATCCCGGCGACGGCACCAAAATTCAGCGTCTTGGCGGCGCCGAGAATCTGCTAACCAAAGCTCTAGCCAACTTCTATGCGGTAGCGGAGAACTATCCTGACCTGAAGGCCAATGAGACCATCCAGCAATTGATGGAAGAGCTTTCCAGCACAGAAAATCGCGTGTCTTTTGCCCGCCAAGCCTATAACGATGGTGTGATGAGCTACAACATCTTCCGCGAGCAATTTCCCAATAACGTGATTGCAGGCATGTTTGCCTTCAAAGAAACCTCCCAGCTGGAACTTGAGTCCCCAGAGGCCCGTCAGGCGCCTAAAGTGGCCTTTTGAGGCCCTGACACATGGCTCACCCGGGGTTTTTCCAGCGTCAGGCCAGCGCCCGGCGCAACACCAGTCTGTTGGTCGTTTTGTTCCTTACAGCTGTGGTGCTGATCACTCTGGCTGTGTGTTTGGTGGGTTACTTCGTAACCCGCAGCGAAACCTCCGGCCAACCCTTCCATCACTGGTTGGTTTCCAGCCACGGTCTGATTACCGCCGCAGCCGTGGTAATTCTGATTTGCATGGGCTCATTGATACGCTGGGCGGATCTTGCCGGTGGCGGTAGTCGAGTTGCAAAAATGGTTGGCGCCCGCCCCATTGACCCGGATACTCGCGACAGCGACGAGCGCACGCTGTGCAATATTGTAGAGGAAATGGCCATTGCAAGCGGTGTGCCTGTGCCGGAACTCTACATCATGGACAACGAGACGGGCATCAATGCCTTTGTAGCGGGTTACACTCCTGGCTCGGCCGTTATGGTGGTCACTCATGGCGCGATAACACAGCTAACCCGAGACGAACTGCAAGGTGTTGTTGGGCACGAATTCAGCCATATATTTAATGGCGACATGCGTTTAAACGTTCGCCTGATTGCTTTGCTAGCTGGCATTTTGATGATCGGGCAGATTGGAGGGTTCCTGCTTCGCTCATCATTTTACAGCAGCGGGCGCACCGCCGGCCGCAACCGGGACGGACGAGCCCAAGCCGCCATGGGCGTTGTTGGCATAGCGCTGTTTGTAATCGGATATGTGGGTGTTTTTTTCGGACGATTGATACAGGCCGCCGTATCCCGACAACGGGAAACCTTAGCCGATGCGTCTTCGGTGCAGTTCACCCGCAACCCGGACGGCATTGGCGGCGCCCTCTTTAAAATTGGGCTCAGGGGTAGCTATTTGGATACCACCGGTCATGCCAGCAACATGAACCACATGTGCTTTGGAGAAGCGGCACGCATGAAGTTCACCTCGCTGCTTGCGTCTCATCCACCGATTGAACAACGCATTCACGCCATCCAGCCCGGGCTTATGGCGCGCCTGAAAAGCCGCCTTCGCGACACAGAGTCGGGAGCCGACCTGCGCTCCGCAACGGCGGGATTTCAACCAGCTGGGGTTTCAGGCATCGCAAGTGCAGCCACCGACCTCTACGGCACCGTCTCTGGCAGGCGCACGTCGCTTTCCGGCTCCGCAATTGCCACGCATGCTGCCCCCGGCCCCGACAGTATGCAAAGGCTCTCTGAAAGAGTCGGCACCATCAGCCCTGAAGGTGAAGACTTTGCAATCAAGCTCCTCCAGCAGCTGCCCTCAACCTTTCGCGGCTTGCTCTATACCCGGGCGGGCGCCATTCAGCTGTGTTATGCGCTGCTTATCAGCGATCTGACCCAACAAGAGCAGACTAAACGGCTCGAATTGCTTCCCGAACATTCGTTATTTGGCCCGCAATCCGACCTGATTGCAAAGCTGATCCCGACACTCCAGAAAATGGGTGACGCCGTTCGCTTCCCGGCCTTAGAGCTGGCAATGCCTGCACTCAGGAAGCTCGATCCTGAAGAACGGGCGGATTTGATTCGGTGGGTAAGAGTATTAGTGAACGCAGACAACAAAGTAACGCTGTTTGAGCTGGCGCTTACCAGTTTCCTTTCGCGCCACCTCGGAGTGGATGCTGCCCGGGCCATTCCCGTTCGCTATCGCAGCTATAAGACCGTGATGCCTGCATTGCAACAGCTTCTGAGCCTCTTGGCTCGAGCCGGGGTAGGCAACACCCAACACGAGGCTCAAGCGCTGTACCATGAAGCTATGGCGGGCTTCGCCAGCAGCGGTAGTGAAGACCACCCAATGCTGGCAAAAGTAAGCATGCGTCAGTTGCAGGAAGCACTGACAGCACTGAACGGGCTCTCTCCGTTGTTAAAGCCTGCTGTTATCGACGCCTGCGGACACTGCATCACCTACGATGGAGTAATTGAGCCGAGGGAGTACGAACTCATGAGGCTAGTGGCAGACCAAATGGACTGCCCAATGCCACCGATGGTGGTGTGAGCAAGCAGGCCTACGGGGCCTGCTCTCCCTCCCCTGCACTGAACAAAACGTTCACACCCGGGTTTGATTTAACCTCTGGCAGGCCCAGCTTGTTGCGTATATCGAGATTCACCTTCCAGAGTTTATTGAACTTCTCCGAGGTAACCGTAACTGCTTCCGCTTTACCCAACATGATCTTCGGCCGCAAAAACACCAGCAGATTACGCTTTACCCGGCGCTCAGACTCCGACGAAAACAACCGGCCCAGATATGGGATATCGCCCAACAGCGGTACCTTGCTCTTGCTGACCGTGTAATCATCGCGGGTAAGACCGCCCAGCACGATGGTTTCACCATCATCCGCGAGCACGGTTGTCTTGATCTCACGCTTGTTAGTTACGATGTCAGATGCGTTATCAATGCTATCGGCTACGCTTTCTGTTGTTTGCTCCACCACCAGCCTCACAAGCCCATCCGCGCTGATTGTTGGCGTTACCTTTAACGTAAGACCAATATCGCGACGCTCAATGGTCGTGAACGGGTTAGTCGTGCCATCACCAGCCACCGTAGATTGACCCGTACGGAAAGGCACATTTTGGCCCACAATAATTTCCGACTCTTGGTTATCCAATGTGATTATGCTCGGCGTCGATAATAGGTTTGCCGCCGCTGAGGTGGACAGCGCCTGCAGGAGAATGCCCCAGCTAACCCCACCCTTGTCTCTTTGGCCAGCCCCCATAGTTATGCCGCCAACCGCTGGCGCAATCGCTGATTCGGTCAATATTGCGCTCAGTACATCACCGAGGCTCCTACCAACGTTGCCAAAATTGGTGCCCATCACGGGTGTTGAGGAGCCTGATTCATCGCCGACAGCTACCTGAACGCCCAAATCTTGACCCAGTTCATCACTGATTTCCACAATCGCAGCTTCAATCAATACCTGAGCACGGCGCACATCCAGCGCAGCGACAATTTCCTCCGCTTCCTGCATCAAAGACGGCTCACCACGAACAACCAATGCGTTCAGTCCTTCATCTGCGAATACCGCAAAATTACCCTGAGGTTTCGTACTGGCGCCACCACCAGCCGCACCACTTCCACCGGCTGCCTCCTTGGTGACCTCACCCATAATGCCTTTTAAAAGCTCACTAAGGCCTTTTGCATCAGCATGCTTAAGACGGATAACTTTAGTGGCCCCACCACTGGCAGAAGGCTGGTCCAGCTGTGCAATCAGGCCTCGCATTTTGCCACGAAAGGTTTCATCGCCACGAAGAATAAGGCGATTGCTGCGCTCATCAGCAGTGACGCTGTATTTTCTTGCAGAGTTATCGTTACCTGCACGACCAAGCTCATCCGGAGCAAGCTCTTGCAATAAGGCAACCATATCGCCAACCCATGCCTCTTTTAGCTTGATAACTTCCACTTCGTATTTCGACGGGCTATCCAACTCCCGAACAATTTGCTCCATGCGTTTAATATTAGACGCGTGATCACTAATAATCAGGGCATTGGCGGCAGCCACACCCGCAAGGTGACCATACTTTGCGACCAAGGGCCGCAGAATAGGAACCAACTCCAGCGCGTTGGCGTTATCGATCTGGATAACCCGGGTTATAAGCTGCTCGGAGGGAATACTTGAAAAACGCCCCAGCACTTCGGCGGACTGCTTCGCATCAACTTGCTGAACAACCTTGATAACCTCTTCCCCGGGAATAGCCGTAAACCCGTGCACGTTGAGCACGGCTAGAAACAGGTCGTAGATTTCGTTCTTGTTCATCGGGGCACTGGAAAGAACCGTTACCTTGCCCTTCACCCTAGGGTCTACCACAAAGCTGTACCCGGTAATGTCTGCAACCTGAGTGACAAAAGCGCGGATGTCTGCGTCTTTGAGGTTCAGCCGCCAGGTTTCGTCCTGAGCGTAGGCTGCCGACATAAGAGGTAGAAGGATAAGCAGAGCCAAGGTCCGCAATAAATTGGTCTTGTAGTTATACATCTGGCGATTTCGTCCTGTATCGATGAACCCTGTCAGCGCCACTGCTCAGGTATGGCATAACTTATGGTGAGGATAGACCCGTCACGTTCGATTTCTATATCAAGACTGGCCTGGCCACGCCAGCTCTCCAACAGCGAGCGATCCTGCTCTACATCACCCAGACGTTGCCCGTTGATGGCAGTAATCACATCGCCAGCTTTGAGGTTCACGGCATTCAGCATGGCATTGGAACCGTTGTACACATAACCAGAAGCGCCTGTCTCATCAACCGGGCTAAGGCCGTAAGGCGTTAGAGCGGCCACCCCAGCACTATCGAGTTGCTGCCGTGCGTTTTCTAAAAACGCTTCGGGCGAGGATTCTGCAGGCCTGCGAGCCACTTCCGCAACCATTGTGGATGAGTCATCTTCCTCGAAGGTTAATGACTCATAGCGTCCACCCCGGCGAATCAATATGCGCTCGGACTCAACTTCGGCCAGTTCGGCATTACCGGGCAAAACGTCGCCAACACGATACCAGGCTGTTTCGCCATTGCTCCCGGCCACTATAGCACCAGAGTCTTCCGGGCGCTGACCTACTAGAACACCTTCAAGCCTGAGGCTCAACCCTGTTTCCGGCGCAGCTCGCTTAGCAGCTTCTGCCACTTCTCCCGTCGCTTCCGCGCGACCAAAAAACTCGTAGCTTGCCATGGGATAGCTACTTGAACTCAAACTCCCGGAAGCCCTACCCGCAGAGGAGTCAGCACCAGAAGAAACCGCAACCGGCTTGTCTTGCCAGACAAAAAGCCAAGTGACATTCGCCATCGCGATGCCCAAATAAATGACCAGCCACATAAGGAGCACGTTAGCGACCGCTTTCGCTATTCGATGCTGGGTTTCCGGGGCTGGCGTAACCGTCATCAACGAGCCCCCGGCAACAGCGGCTGCTTTATGCGGAACACAACATCATCGGGGCTAGCCGTGTCCGACCAAGGCTGGCCAGCCAGATCTATCATGCGTTTATAAACCCGCAATTCCATCATACCGTTCCACAGGATGTTGGCATCTGCAGCCGGGCCGTTACCCGCCTGCTCTGAAACAACCAGCTCCACACCGCCGCTTGTGGTATCGATATTGGCCTGCATGGGTGGGAACTGTGCTTGCCCTGTCTGGTTACCCATAGGCCAGCTTACACTCCCGCCAGCCCATCTTCCGAGACCGTCCGCACGAACCACGCGGTCATCCGCCCATTCGAGAATCAAGCGGTCGATGCTTACATCGCCTTCAATCATCGCGCCGCCGCTGCGGCGAATCAGTTCTTCAAACTCAACCACGGCCACATGACCGCGAGCATTCAGCCGAGCATTTGCAGGCCAGCCCAAGGTTATATCGCCCGCAATAGACGACTGCAGAGATTCCACAGAAACCCGCACAGTCTGCTCCAAACCCGTAATGGACGGCCAACCAAGCTCCCACTCAATTCGTAAAGGAAAACCCGCAACAACAACCCCAGCCGCGCCATCCCAAAGCTTACCCGCCACCTGCTTCACTTGAACCTGAGGAGGCAAAGAAACATGAGGAGAAGCCTGCTGCCACACCCAGCCAGCAGGAACAAATACAACCAGTGCACCGATATAGAAAAACAGCCCAAGCAGCATAAGCAAAAACAGCTTACCGAGGCGGAAGAAAGGCTTGGATTCAGCGTCACTCATTCAGCTACACACAAACAGTTGACCGGTTGCCGAGTCTAACAAACGCTTTCGCCAAGTTCATGACAAAAAAACAAAAACCCCGCGCCAGTGTGAACC
>Ga0209075_1001263_pt1 | contig 24054 bp, 21 predicted proteins | sample Stecom2011_FD_187523 | JGI IMG/M metagenome (GOLD analysis project Ga0209075, IMG submission 187523) | Agricultural soil microbial communities from Utah to study Nitrogen management - Steer compost 2011 (SPAdes) (version 2) | ecosystem: Environmental > Terrestrial > Soil > Agricultural land...
TAATTGTAGCCGCTCCGAAATCTCTAGTTGCGTTATCCCCAACTGGCTGTGAAGGGTCATAATCCCCAGAACCAACAGTTTGAGAAAGTGGTCCTGTCCAGAAGTCATTTCCTCTTCTAAATTTAATAGCTGCTAATTTCAACTGACCGTTAACGTCTAATCCTCCCATCCATATAGAACCAGAGAACAGCACGTGGTTACCTCCACCTACAGGCACTTCATAAGAAGCTGCACCACTTTGACGGTTTTGCCAAAGCGATCCACCTGCTTCAACTAATGCTCTAACATCGTTGAACTCCATAAATAATCTCGCATCAGATGGAGGACAGTTAGACTTTTGATATGCGTCGTCAGCCTGACCACCTAATGGTTTCTCATTAGGATTGCCGATACTCGTCGGATCAATCGCAGCATTAACTCCAAATAAAGGAACTAAGGCTATTAATATTACTAATAAAAATCTCATAATAAACTGCATTTATTGTTCTAATTAAAAATCAAATTTCACTCCTAATCTAATCGTTCTTGGCATACTAATGTTGTATGGGTTTACCATGTACATTGTGTATAAATCTCTAAACGATTGTTCGTCTAATCTACTTTGAATTGTAGATTGAAACTCTGCCGCTGCTAAGTAACCGTCATCGTCAGGGTTACCTGTTGCACGGTATACATTAAGAACGTTAAATTGATTTAAAAGGTTGGTAACTCTTACATAAACATTCAAATATGTATACTTTTTCTTTTCTTCATCTTTACCGAAAGCAATCTCCCACGTTCTATCAACCTGTAAGTCAAGTGTATATGTCCATGGCTTACGAGAACCATTTAAAGCTCCTGTCAGCTGTGGAGTTCCTCCTGTTAAAGAAGTAATATTCTTTTGCTTTGAGTAAGGTGTTCCGGAGTTAATTAAAGTAATAATATTCAAACCTGTATTTTCAAATAAATTCACACCTTTAATTGATGGTCCGTTATAATCAGATCCAGAGCCATAGCGATAATCTAGAGTAATCGCAAATCTATGTCTTTGGTCATAATCCAACTCATAAACTGTTCTTAAATCTGGCTGATTCGAGTTTACTAACGATAAAGCAGAGTTAGCATCAGAACCTGTTCCTTCAGCAAACTGTAATGTATAGTTAGCTGTCATACGGAAGTTTCCAGTTCTTCTTAAGTCATACTCAACAGTCAATCCTTTTACTGTACCAAAGTCACGGTTTCCGTATGTTTTATATGTTGAAGGATAAGCTTCAAATAAGTTACGGATTTGAACTTGGTCTCTCATTTCACGGTAGAATGCACTAATTTTCAACGCTGAAGTTCTTGTCAATATTTGTTGGAAACCGAATGAATAATCAATTGTTTTTTCTGGACGTAAGTTTGCATTATTAATAGTTGCAGAACTTCTAGAAGTGATAAAATGATAATCAATCGGGTCAAAACGAACTCCTGAAGGAGGTCTTCTTGTCAAGATATCGTAGTTTGCGAAGAAGTTTGCTTCATCAGAAATTGGGAATGAGAAAGCAATACGTGGCATCACATTAATTGCTACTTTATAATCCTCAAATGCATCAGCGGTTGGCGTGGTTTGTCCAGGATTCAATAACCATGGAGCAATTCCAGATGGTCCTTGAAGCGTAGCCGGGTCTTGTGTTACTGTACCATTTGCATCAAACCACTCTTCTCCAATTCTAAACCCATTAATTGCAGTTGGATTGCTCACATCATTCACATATACGACATAATCATCACCCATACTTGAAGGAATATTTACCCAGTCAAATGAATTTGGATCAGATGCTTTAAGCGCTTTTGCTTCAGCTACAGTTCTTGCATTATAGAATAAGTAAGGGTCTTTTAATTTTGGTTGATTCGCATCAAACACATCTAAACGCACCCCGATATTAAAGATAATGTCATCAAATGAGAACTTATCCATAATATATGCAGAGATATAAGTTGGTTGAAAAGCTCCTACAAATCTTTTATAGTTACCATTCTCATCTAATTCATTAAAGTAATTATTGATATCTGTTGCACCTTTTACTTTTTTACCTGTGTGGTCATATCCATAGTAAGAGATAAAGCTTTGTCCTTGGTTAAAAAGCTCATCAGGAGAGAACATATCTAAACTAAACATACTTGGATCGTATGCGTCAATATTAACATAATCGTTACCTGCTGGATCTAATCCTAATGCTTTTCTAAAGTTGTAGTCAAAGAAATATTGGTTATCTCCGTGTGGAACTCCACCGTACTCTCCATTTCCTCCGTTAGCTGCATACCCAGTATTCAAACGCTCGTATGTCGCTCTTGGATAAGTTCCTAAATAATCATAAGATGGTGAGTTAATATCTAACTCAGAGATATGGCTGTTCATATATTGACGAGCTACTCTCCAAATCCCTACAGGACCTTCACCCGCACTAGAGAAGAAGTTTCCTGCTCCCCATCCACGGTCCCATCTTTGTTCGTATTCAACTCCTAAAGAAATGTTGTGTCCACCAATCACAATAGAAGCAGAACCTGTAATACGTAATTGTTCAGCTTCAGACTTAAAGTACTGCTCGTATGGCGACCCTAAACTTTGCCAAATTCCATATACTCTATCTAAACGGTCACCATTTCTCAAACCACCATTTTGGTTAATTTGGTCTAAGTTTTGATAATTCCCTAATGGATCTGGGTTTAAATCATAATACTGTGAAGTTACTGCTGATAAAGTTGGATTGATATCAGATGGTCTAAAATCAACAATCACTGACTCAAAACCATTGTGAATCAAACTATCACCTGCTTGATTAAAGCCGTATGTTGGTCTCCAAGTTGAGTTAAAGTATCCTACGTGACCATAGTCAAAGATATTATACTCATGATTTGGGTCAAAATATTTATCTGAAGATTTAGAATAGTCTACCATTAAATTATAGTAGAAACTTTTTACTTTTGAACTAGAACCTTCTGTAGTATTTCTAAAACTTTGTCTGAAACGTCCATAAACTCTCCAGTCTAATGTATTTCTGTTACCAAAGTTTTCAAAGTTAAATAATGAACTTCCGTAGTTATATAATTTACCCCAGTTATAATTCATTGACCCTCCAAAAGAAAGGTTAACTGTTGGTCCTGTATTTACGTCGATTTTAGCAGATGCTGAAAAAGTATTTCGATGAGAGTTCATTCTATACTTTGTTTTCTCGAAAGAATCTTCTCTCAAAAAGTTAGAGTTATAGAAGTAACCTGAACCATCAGAAGAAGGTCTTAATGGATTTTGAATTAATTCATCTCTTACTTCTTTTTTCACTCTCCATGAACCTCCTGCAAATGGTCTGTAATCTGCTTGACTATTAAAAGAAGCAGAAAGTAAGAAACCTAAAATTGGTTCTGTTTTCTCACCTGTTGAATCTCTTCTCATCAACAAAGGACCTGAAATCATTCCTTCAACAAGGTTATATCCAAATTGGTCTAAACCAATCACTTTACTATCGTACCCTAATTCATCTTCTCCATGGAAATAGAACCCTGAAGTCACACCTTCAATACTACCGAAATACTGTGCAGACGGCCCTCTTGTTGTAATTGAAATAATTCCTCCAGTTGCGTCTCCATAGTTGGCAGGCACCCCTCCAGTAATTACTTGAACCTCTTCAAGTGCCTCTTTAGGTAGGTTTGAAGAACCTCTTACTTTAATACCATCTATATAATAGTATGTTGCACCTTCACGAGAACCTCTTACACTAATTCCACCAGTAGCCTCAGATTCATTCACTCCTCCTACAGTTGCAGCAATCTGTGAAGCTGAACGAACAGGAAGGTTTCCAATATCCTCTCTAGAAACTGTTCCTCCCTGAGCTCCACCATCTCTTTCAATAAGTGGCACTCTATAACGAACAACCTGCACCTCTTCCAATGCTAAAACGTCATCTGTTTTACTCATCGTAGTGTTATTCAAGAAACGAATTTGTCCACTCGAAACCACCACACCTTCAATTTTCACAGGTTGATGTCCCTCGGGCGAACGAATTTCAACATCATAAGATCCAGCCGTAACAGAAGGGAATTGGAATTTTCCATCAAAATCTGTTGTGGTCGACCCTCTGATGATTCCTCCTTGAGAAATCCCAACACTAGCATATGGAATCGGCTCGTTTGTTTCACTGTCGATTACCGTCCCCTGAATGGATCCACTCCCAGCTTGGGAGAAGGCGATTCCTACTGACAAAATGATATTAAATATCAAAAGGTAGAGTTTTCGTATCATAAGTTCTATTTTAAATTATTTGGTACTTATTTATTCAAAAGCGTAAATATAGAAAAAAATTCTTAGCAAAAATTAACAGATGTCAAAAATTACTAAAGATTTACTTAAATATCGCTTAAACAAATATAGATGTTAATTTTTATTAAAAATAATATTCCATTATCCAATTAGTATAATGTACAGTTTAGCTATTGAATGACATTTTATTCCTCCTGAGTTGAAAACCAACTCGCGTATGTAGTGTAGTTTTGTGCTATTCGTTTTACTTCGGCCTCAAACTTCTCTTTTGAAAGCTCTTTCACCTTTTTTGCTGGCACACCTGCATAAATACTATTAGGTTCTAACTTACTGTTTTCTAACACTACAGCACCTGCAGCAATAATCACATTAGAAGGTACATGAGCATTATCCATCACAATGGCTCCCATTCCAATAAGCACATTATCGTCTACAACACACCCGTGAACGATAGCATTATGTCCTATCGAAACATTATTTCCTAAAATTGTTTGAGACCGTTCATACGTGCAATGAATTACAGCACCATCTTGGACATTACAATTGTTACCTAATACGATACTGTTCACATCTCCTCTCACCACTGCAGAAAACCAGATTGAACAATTATCTCCCATTTGAACGTCCCCTACAATTGTAGCGTTCTCTGCAAACCAGCAATTCTTCCCATACGACGGGCTTTTATCTCTACACGCTTTAATTAGTGCCATTTTTTTAAATCTATATATTCAACTTCAATATCCATCTTTAATATTTTAGCAGCCTGCTTTTCAAACTCCTCAGGCGAACCTGATGTGAGATACCTTGAAGTTCCATTTGTACTTATTTTCTTTTTCATCCATGGGTGTCTGTATAGATATGACTTTAACGATTCTGCTAAAATCTTCCCTTGGCTTATCACTCTGATTTCTTTAGGAATGGTTTCCACAATAAATTCTTGGACAATAGGATAGTGTGTGCATCCCAACAGGATTACATCAGCTTTAGGAAACTGGCTTGTAATTTCATTTAGGTCTTTTTTAATCATGTCTTTCCCAGAGGGAGTTTCATGTTCTCCGCTTTCAATAAGCTTCACCCAATTGTGACATATATATTGGTTTACCTTAATATGTGGGCTAAAAAAAGAAAATTCGTCCAAATAGGTATTAGACGAAATGGTTCCTTGAGTTCCTAATACTACAATTTCATTGTTAGTTGTGAAGTCTCCGACAACTTCTGCACTCGGACGAATTACTCCAAGCACTCTTTTTCCTGGATAATTAATTAGGTCGTTTTGTTGTATTCTTCTCAGTGCCTTTGCTGAAGCAGTGTTACACGCTAAAATCACGAGTTCACAGCCATGACTGAATAAAGATTTAATACACTCTAATGTATACTGATAAACTTCTTCCAACGATTTGACTCCATAGGGTGCGCGATTATTGTCTCCTAAATAGAGATAGTCAAATTCAGGCATTAGGTATTGTACTTCTTTAAGTACAGTCAAACCTCCATAACCCGAATCAAAGAAACCAATAGGACAAATGTTTTTCATATTCAAATTTACAAAAAGAGGCTGAACAAAAACAACTATGTTGAAACAATTTATAACGTTTCACAGAGTTTGCCTTTATTCAACCTCAATATAAATATGATTGCTTAGGATGTTACATTATTCTTTCGTTGCAGCAGCTTGAGCTTCGGCTTCTAATTTCAACACCTCTACAATTACTTTATCTGTAATATCTCTTCCATTGCTATATAGTAATGCAGTTTCGTCTATCACATAGTCGATTTTCTCCATCTTACATACTTTTTCTACAGATTGTTGAATCATATCTAAGATAGGTTTATTTAATTCTTCACCTAGAATTCTTATTTGTTGATCAAGCTCTTGTTGTCTTTGTTGAAACTCTTGAGACTTTCTCATCAAACGCTCTTCTTCAAATTTAAAAGCAGTTGGACTAATTGAGCCTTGCTCTTGTTGTAATTTATTATAATCTTCTTGCAATTTTCTTTGTGTCTCTTGCAACTCTTGGATAGCACGTTCTTCGAATTTTTCTAGTTCTTTCACAGCATTCTTACGTGACTGCATTGTATCTAACACTCTTTGTGTATTCACATGCGCAAGAGATGTTTGCGAATAAGCAGCACCAAAAGATAAAACTGCTATAAATAATGTTAACATTGCTTTTTTCATGATTTTCCTTTTTGTTTTAGTTTTTTAACGTATAGATATGTTCATTTCTCTTAATACCATATTGCTGATATCAAGTTTTGGATCGGCAAATATAAGATTTGATTGATTAGCTTTATCAAAAACGAAAGAATAGTTTCTATTGCTTGCTACTTTAGCTAGGGCGTCAAACACCTTATCTTGAATAGGCTCAATTAATTCTTTTCGTTTCATAAAGAGTTCACCATTGACACCAAATCTTAGTTGTTGCATTTCTAATGCTTCCGACTCCAGGGTTTTTAGTTCTTCTTTTCTTTTTTCTTTCTCTTCTTCAGGCAATATTGCTTCTACTCTTAGAAACTCCTGATTTCTTCTTTCTAATTGTTTATATAATTCATCAATTTCTTTTTGCCAACGCTCTGCGAACCTATCAAGTTCAGCTTTAGCTTCTATATATTCAGGCATACTTTCTAGAATGTATTCTGAATCAATATACGCATATCTTTGAGCATGAGAAGCAAAAGCTATACCAAAAATAAGCGTTAATACAAAAATTACTTTTTTCATTATTTCTTACAATTTATATGATTATCTCATTATCACTTAATAACTAGAATTGTACAAAAATATTATAAATCTCCGAGATTAGCACCAATAATAAACTGGAATGCACCTACTGGCTTACCTCCCATTCTTGAAATATCTGATCCTCCCAAGGCTCCTTTACTATGCGGGTCGAGTGCATCGAATCCCCATCCATAATCGAAACCTAACATACCAAACATTGGCAGGAACACCCTAACTCCAGCTCCTAAACTTCTTTTTACGTTAAAAGGATTGAAGTTATCAAAACCTGTATACGTGTTTCCTGCTTCTGCAAAAGCAATCATAAAGAATGTGGCCGATGGATTTAAAGAAATAGGATATCTTAACTCTAGCGTATAACGTGCAATAATTGGGTCGCCTAATCTTGAGGACACTTCTTGGTCTTCATACCCTCTTAAAGAAATCAATTCTCTTCCATCAAGTCGAGCAACTCCAGTTAATGCATTTCCACCTAAATAGAATCGTTCAAATGGAGTTAATCCTTTTGATTTTGAATATCCTCCCATAAAACCAAAGCCGACTTTTGGCATCAATACTAATTTTCTATCTGGTGTTAGCGGAAGGTACCATTCTCCTGTAAGTTTAAGTTTGTAATACTCTGCGTATTTATTTCTTGTTTGCTCATCCACCAAGCTATAATCGTCAATTCCGTCAAAAGCAGAGTATGGCAATGTAGCTTTTGCTGTGAATGCTATTCTGGATCCACTTTGCGGATAAATTGGTGAGTCGACTGAATTTCTTGAAAGCTGATATTTAAATGCAATATTATTGGAGTAACCGTCATTAAAATCAAATACGTTACCATATTTCACTACATCATAGTACTCGTAAGACAGCTCATAATATGCGCTAAAGTAATCATCAGGGAATTTCTTTCTACGTTGTAGCCCCACACCTACACCACTAATGGATACTCCTTCATAATTAGGATTATTTCTACTAAAGTTATTTCCAAACTGAGAATGGTTTAGCCATAAAGAGAAAGCATTTGGTTTTTTTCCACCAAACCATGGCTCAACGAAAGACAAGTTGTATGATTGATAATATCTTCCGTTCGTTTGTGCACGTATAGCAAAAGTTTGCCCATCTCCTGTTGGTAAGGGTTGCCATGCTTCTTTTTTAAACAGGTTTTGGATAGAGAAATTACCGAAGGTAAGTCCTAAAGTTCCGATTAATCTACCCGCTCCATATCCACCTGAAAGTTCGATTTGATCGGATGATTTTTCTCGAACTACATATTCTATATCTACGGTACCATCAGCAGGATTAGGCAAAGGGTTGATTTCAAAAGCTTGTTCATCAAAGTATCCTAATTGCGCTAGTTCTCTTTGGGTTCTAATAATGTCATTTCGGTTAAATAAGTCACCAGGTTTTGTTCTAATTTCACGGCGAATAACATAATCATTTGTTTTTTGATTCCCTTTAATTATTATGTCTTTTATTCTTGCTTCTTTCCCTTCAATTATTCTAATTTCATAATCAATATGGTTATTTTCGACATTCACTTCAATTGGAATCACTTGAAAAAACAAATGTCCTCTATCCATGTACAAAGAGGTGATATCTCTCCCGTCCATACTTTGGTACAAACGCATTTCCAACAATTTCTTATTGTATAAATCACCTTTTTTAATTCCTAAAATTGTATCAAGGAACCCAGAAGAGTATTTAGAATTTCCAATCCAATTGATATCTCCAAAATAGTATTCTTCTCCCTCGTCAATATGGATATCAATCATTAAATTTTTGTTATCAATACGGTAGACTGAATCACTCACAATTCTTGCATCTCTAAGTCCTATCTCATAAAACTCTTCAAGAATATTCTTTTTATCTCTTGCGTATGCAGATTCTGTAAATTTAGAGCTATTAAAGATTCGTAAAATCGACTTGCGTTTTGTGTCTTTCATTTTTCTACGAAGCTTCCCTTTTTTAACTGATTCTACTCCATAGAAATTGATATCTTTAATTTTTACCTTATCTCCTCTATCAATATGAATGACGAATATTTCTGCATTATTCATCAAGGTGTCATTCACGCGCTCAATATCTACTTTGATATTATAAAATCCTTTTTCTCTATAATATCCAACAACTTTTGCTTTTGTGTTAAAAATTAAATTTTCGGTAATGCTTCTACCAGCAAACAAATTAATTTCCTCTCTAATTTTGTCTGCATCTTTCTTTTTAGCTCCTACAAATCTGAAGCGTGAAAGTTTTTGTCTTGGTTTTAAATCAATTGAAAGGTATGCGATATCACCAATCACTCTATCTATGTAGATTTGCACATCCGAGAACAATTCTTCTTCCCATAAATTTTTAATTGCCTTTGTAATTTCTTCTCCTGGGATTTTTATTCTTTCACCTTGTTTTAATCCTGATATAAGTCTCAGTGCATTATGGTCAAAGTTATCTGCTCCATTAATGGATATTGGTCCGATTTCATATTCTTTTGGTGTAGTATAATCAATGACTTGCCCCACAGTGTTGTGTGCGCAAAACAAGATTACAAATACAAAAATTAAATGTCTCATACTACTGTTTCAATTGTTCAGATACTTTACCAAACCGGCGTTCTCTATTTTGATAGTTAATAACTGCTTGAAAAAGATCTTCTCTATTAAAGTCTGGCCAAAGTTTTTCAGTGAAATACAATTCGGAATATGCAATTTGCCAAAGCAAGAAGTTACTTATTCTAAATTCCCCTGATGTTCTAATCAAGAGTTCAGGGTCAGGCACATCATTTAAACACAATTCTTGTTGAAAAATCGTTTCATCAATATCTTCTACTTTTAAATCACCTTTTTCTACTTTATCAGCTATAGCTTTAGTTGCATTTAAGATTTCCCATCTTGCGCTATAGTTTAAGGCGAGTATAAGATCAATTGAACGATTGTGTTTTGTAGCTTCAATTGCCGTATTTAATTCCTTTCTACAAGGCTCAGGAAGTTTTGTTCGATCTCCGATACTTCTCAATCGAACATTATTATCGTTTAATTCTTCAATTTCGTTTGCTATGGTGTTCACCAATAACTGCATCAGTCCGTCTACCTCTTCTTTTGGTCGCCCCCAATTTTCTGTAGAGAAAACATATAGGGTTAGGTATTTCACATTAATTTCTCTGCAAGCCTCTAGGACTTCTCTCACTGCTTCAACGCCATTAGCATGCCCAAACAAACGCTCTTGCCCTTGTTGCTTTGCCCATCTTCCATTTCCATCCATAATAATAGCTATATGCTTAGGGCATTTATTCGTGTTTATTTGGCTTAACAGACTCATTTTTATTTATCAGATGACGAATTTACAATAACTAATGTGATTTTCACCAATTTTTTCAAATAACCTTAACTATGTTTAACAAAAAAAGGGAATTGCTAGTTACAACTCCCTTTTTCGCATTTTAGTATATTATTAGTCGGCAAGGACAATAATTTTATCGTTTTGCATTTCCATAACTCCTCCTTTAATTGACATAAGGACAACTTTTGTGTTCTTATCGTGCATTTCAAAGGAGCTAGCATACTTGTCAAGATCTGCATTTCCTTCTGCCAAATCGACTTTAATTTGTCCTTTTGCAAGTGCAGAGATTATTGGCGCGTGTCCTTTCAACACTTGAAACAATCCATCTACACCAGGAAATCGTACTGCCTCCACTTCTCCTTCGAACATTTTCTTTTCTGGAGTAATTATTTCTAACTTCATTTCTTATTAGTTTTGAACTTCAGCAAGCATTTTTTCTCCTGCTTCAATCACGTCATTAATATCCCCTTTTAGGTTAAAAGCAGCCTCTGGGTATTTATCCAATTCTCCATCCAAAATCATATTAAATCCTTTGATTGTATCTTGGATATCTACAAGCACTCCTTTCAATCCAGTGAACTGTTCTGCTACGTGGAAAGGTTGAGATAAGAAACGTTGTACACGACGAGCGCGGTGTACCACCAACTTATCTTCTTCCGAAAGCTCATCCATTCCTAGAATAGCAATAATATCTTGTAGCTCTTTATAACGTTGTAAAGTAGACTGTACTCTACGTGCACAATCGTAATGTTCTTTTCCAACGATTTCTGGAGAAAGAATACGAGAAGTAGAGTCTAACGGATCTACTGCAGGATAAATTCCTTGCTCTGCAATTTTTCTTGACAATACCGTTGTCGCATCTAAGTGCGCGAATGTATTTGCAGGTGCCGGGTCAGTTAAGTCATCCGCAGGAACATATACTGCCTGTACTGAAGTAATCGAACCATTTTTCGTTGAAGTAATACGCTCCTGCATCGCTCCCATCTCAGTTGCAAGAGTTGGCTGATATCCAACCGCAGAAGGCATACGACCAAGAAGTGCTGACACCTCAGAACCTGCCTGTGTAAATCTAAATATATTATCTACGAAGAAAAGGATATCTCTTCCAGAACCTTCTCCATCTCCATCTCTAAAGTATTCAGCTAATGTCAAACCTGAAAGTGCAACTCTTGCACGTGCTCCTGGAGGCTCATTCATCTGTCCGTAAACGAATGAAGCTTTTGACTCTTTTAGTTGCTCTTTATCCACTTTAGAAAGATCCCACTTTCCTTCTTCCATTGATTTAAGGAAGTCATCTCCATAACGGATAATTCCAGACTCAAGCATTTCTCTAAGCAAGTCATTTCCTTCACGTGTACGTTCTCCAACTCCAGCAAAAACAGACAAACCGTCATACGCTTTTGCAATATTATTAATTAACTCCTGAATCAATACTGTTTTACCAACACCAGCTCCACCAAACAATCCGATCTTACCACCTTTAGCATACGGTTCAATCAAATCGATTACTTTAATACCAGTAAAAAGAACTTCAGAGGAGGTTGACAAATCTTCAAATTTAGGAGCTTCTCTATGGATAGACAGCCCTGCTTTTTTGTCAAGATTTGGCATTCCGTCAATTGCATCACCAACAACGTTAAACAAACGTCCTTTAACTTGTTCTCCTATCGGCATTTGGATTGGGTTTCCTGTAGACACCACTTCCATACCACGTGTAAATCCGTCTGTTGTATCCATAGATACTGTTCTTACAGCATTTCCACCTACGTGAGATTGTACTTCAAGAACGACGATAGAACCGTCCGATTTTACCACGTTTAATGCATCGTAAATTTTTGGCAGCTCAACTCCTTTGTCGAAGCTTACATCAACCACAGGTCCAATAACCTGTAAAATTTCTCCTTTGATTTCTGACATTATCCTGTCTTTTAAATGTTCAATTTGGGCGCAAATATAGTTTATTTTTTTTAGATTAAATCATTAATTATACAATAATTCCTCAAAAGATGATAAGAGATTGTTAAAAATGACTTTTCTTAATTAAAAAAGAAGGCTAATTTATCTAAATGTATAAAGTGATTTTATGCATTCAAACAAATTAGCCAATCCATTATACACGCTCTATTTTTTTATAAGATTTATTCATGACCTCCAGGCTGACAACATGCCGGAAGTTCCATTTGTGCTGATTTCACAGCTTTTACATCATCCGCATCATAGCCCACTTTAGATATTATTTCTTTAATTTCCTTTTCAGTAATTCTTTTTGAATTATACTTCACTTCAAGTTTTTTATCTTCTAAATGAAGTTCTGCATAGGAAATTCCTTTCACATAATTAAGTACCCCTTCCAGCCTTTCTTTACAATCGCCACATTGTGCATTTGTTTGTATGAAAATAGTTGGTTTTTTTGTTTCTTTTTGTGCCATTACTTCCCCTGTAAATATGAAAAATAACGCGACCATTAAAATTACACTTGTTCTCATTTTTTTAATTTTTATTAATATTCCATCTAAAACCTGCATACACATTTACTCCATATACAGGAGCCCAAATCCTTGTCGCATCAAAATTCTCGCCAAAAGGATTCTCTGCGTCAATTATAGGGTTGTCTACTCGATAATCGAGTATGTTTTCACCACCTAAATATACTTCAAGTCTTTTAAATCTATGTGTGATTTGACCTGAAAGCATAGGATAAGTTTGACTCATATTATCTTGACTATAAGTACCATCCGCAAATTGAACCTTTGCTAATCGTTGGGGTCCAAACACAGACAATGTTACATCATAAGCCCATCTTCGGTTTCTGGTCTCATACGCAAGATTGATAAATCCTCTATGTTTTGGAACCATAAGCACAGTTTCAAGAATCCCGCCCGTTGTGGACTTTACATCTAAATACTTATATGCCATCTTCATTTCAAAGCGATTAAACGGATTGATTTTGAAGTCAGTTTGAAATGCGTTGGAAAAAGATTCTCCTTCTAAGTTTCTCATCCTAATATAATCGCTTGACTCGTCTCTATCTACAATCAATTGACTAGTAAATAAAGTATGATAGAAGTCGGCTGTCCAAGTCGCTTTCTTTCCAAAAAGATTAAAATCCCACAGCAAGCTACCTCCAAAATTCCATGACACCTCTGGTTCTATATTTTCATCGACAACCCAAGGAGTGTTTGTTGACATCATTGATAAGTTATCCGTCATATAGTTTGAAACTCTAAATCCTCTTCCTGCAGTTGCTCTTAAGGCGAGGTCTTCAGTCAAGTTAAACTTATAATTGGCTCGTGGTGTAAATTGCCATCCGTAAAGATTATGATAATCACCTCTGGCTCCTAAAACCACAACTGATTTCGCCCCTGTGTAGGTGTATTCAGTGAATACGCCAGGTACCAATTCTTTACGATTCAGCTCTCGCCTTGATGTATCTGTGGGTAACCTGTCGTCCATAACTTGATTTAACTCATCATAAACGAGGCTTACTCCAGATTTAATGGAGTGATTAGTACTTCCTATTATATTTTCATATAATGCGTTCAAATATCCTCTTTTTTCATTAGCCTCTAAAGAGCGATTACCAAACACTGTACTTAAATCATTATGTTTTCCATAGGCGATAATTCCTATTGAGCTAAAAGGATTTTTTTCAAAGAAAAAACCAGTTTTTGAGAATAATTCTACGTTAAGGTTACGAATTCCCACTCCGTACAAACCTTGGTTGTGTTGATTTGCATAGCGATTATACCCTACTTGTCCTCCTTGTTGGTCTGAGAAATTTGCTTTCATTCCAAAGTTAGCTTCCATTTTGTCACCACTATAAGACCATCTACTCAATCCTATAAATGTCTCTCCAATTGGAATATCTCTAAAACCATCATTTCCTCTATCGTTTTCCATCCTCACCGTAGAACCATGAACAAACCAGGCTGTTCCCCACTTGTCATTCAGGCTAGTACCACCTTGAACGTTTAACTCTCCTCTTCCTTGAATACTTGTATAACCGTTTACGAAGAGCTTATCAACGCTTGTAGGTTTCAAATATTCTACATTAATCAACCCTGCCATTGATTCATAGCCATTTACTACAGTCCCCGCCCCTTTTGTAATTTGAATTGACTCTATCCAAGGTCCAGGAATGGATGACAACCCGAAAGGCTGGTCTAAATTGTGCATAAACGGTATATTTTCAAACTGTAATTGTATATACCTTCCTTCCAGCCCCATCATTTGGATGCGTTTTGAGCCTGACACACCATCTGAAAGACTTACGTCAACTGTTGCATTTGTTTCAAAAGATTCGGATAAACTACAGCAAGCAGCTTTTCTCAATTCTCCCTGCGTTAACTGTTCTACATTTCTAGGGTCTAAACGCAAAATGTTAGAATTTGCTCTTCGAGCTTTAATTACTACTTCTTCTGCTACAAATTCAGGAAATAAAACAATATTCAATTCGTGATCTTTAGCTTCTTTTATTATTAAGGTGTCTGAGTAATACCCTGAAGCACGCACGAGTATTGTATCTGGCAAATGAATATCAGTTTCTATTGAAAAAAGACCTTTATCATTACTTATGTCACCCACACCCGCATTCTTTAGAAAGACTTCTCCTCCAAATAATGGTGTGGTGACTTTGCCGTCAATGTATGTGTTTAATGTGCCATGTATTTTAATTTTTTGTCCCAAAAGACTAAAACTAAAGAAAATGGCGAAAACTTTTATTATGTTTTTCATTTTTAAAATAATGTAATTGTTAAAAAATAATTGATTATAATACCTCTTCTATCAAAGAAGTTCAATTAAATTCTATAACAAATACATTTGCAACTGAGCCAAGCGTTCAGTTATAGTTATTGTAAAAGGCGGGCTGTTATTTTTTGGTTGATTAACCTTATTTTGTAGTACGTATTCAATTGTTACTGGAATATAAAAGGCAATACTTGAATTATAGTCTATACTAATCTTTCCATCATGAACAATTAAATCTGTGTCTATTTGGTGTAGTTCGACATCACTTGTGCAGCAATTCTCGTGAACGACTACCTCCTCTAATTCACAACACTTGTTTTTTTCAACGTTTGAGGAGTGTGTATCAGGATGACATGCTTGTAGCTCCGTTTCTTTTTCATCGCATTCATGATCGACATTTACAAAAAAACGATATAATTCACCTTCGTGATTACAATAGTGTTTATATACAGTAACTCCCGTTGTGCTCACAAAAAAGAGTACAATCAAGCTATGTACATATATATTTACACTTTTTCTCACAACACAAATATAATGTATAAATATGTAAATTGAAAATTATATCACATTAATTAAAGAAGTCCCATGTAATACCCAAACGTAATAAAAGTGGCATTATTGGATAATTCGGGTCTATTCTTGTGGTTGCATCTTGAAATAAATAGGAAATATTTTCTCCTTTCACAAAGAATCTAAACTCATCGATAGAAAGGGCTAAAAATGCGTTTAATTGGATGAGTTCAGGAACTTTATCAAGCGATTGAAAAGGTTGGTATACATCATACACTTCGTGATAAGCCATATAGTTATAGCTTGATTCATATCCTACATCTACTCCAACAGAAAACCCTAATTTCCCTGACTTAAACAGGGTTGTAGTATAAGCCAATCGGTTCAATGTGGAGAGAATCGGTTGGAGGCTAAAGTTACTCGACATAAAGCGCAAGGTTGCACTTGGGTAGAATGAAAATTTCCCTAAATGATAGGCGCCTTTTATATTCAATGCACCTACAGAAACAAAATCTAATGTGTCTTGCCTCCATTGATTATCAATAAAATATCGACCATTATTTACGCTTGTCCAAATCACATTTGCTTGAACATGATTTTTATTTCCCCATTTTAGCGCTCCAGCGACTTGAATTTTTTGTTGCATTTCCAAGTCTTGAATTTCCCATTTTAAATAATTAGATGTATGAAATCGTTGATAAGGAGTTGGATAAACGTTTTCAAATCTCAATTGACCTGTCAAGGATAAATTATCCCACATTTTAAAATTCAGTCTAGCGTGCTCTTTAATTTCGCCTGTTGCTCCGATTAGGTTAAAATAAAACTCATTATGCAAAGTCAAGCGTTCTCCAAGCTTCAACCATAAATTAGAATGTAAAAAAAACTCATTCGTATCACGCTTCATTCCCACGTTTTGATTTCTCCAATATTTATGATTTAATGTAGCGTCTACTTTAAATTTTGGTGAACTAAAAAATACTCCAGCCCCTGTTGAAATTCCTGAAGTTTGAAATTGATCTCTTGTCAATCCAGTGGTATCTAAATACAGTGTATCATAAGGAATGGTGTCGATTAATTGCTCCTCAAAAGTTCTTCCTACTAAGTCGAATCCATGTTTAGATTTAACTCCAAACCCCACAATTGAATCACCGACCAATCTATAATAATTGTCCCATTTCAAATTTAATTTTCTAATCACAGATCGAGACGTTTCTTTATTTACAGGTGTAAACTCAATAGCAAAGTCATTCAACAAAGAGTCTGTTGTAATTCCGCCATTTTGCCCCATTTCATAGGCACCGTAATAGCCATCTAGGTGAGTTGTATATCTTCTTTTAGTGTGAAAGAAACGCAAACTCACGTCGTTATTTTTGTAATCACTATTTCTTAAAAATCCATTACTCGTATTTCTGTTATATTTAAAGTGTAAATGTGTATTAGGCTGAAAAAAATGATGGTATTCAACATTTAAGTCTTGGGTTAGGCTAGAGCCAAAAGCATATTGAAATCCTAAATAGGGCAGTGAGGTAAATTTGGGTATAACTTTATTTTCATTATTTACATAAGAGAAGCCTCCCTCACTTCGAAATAGATTATCTGCTAAGTTTCTCTCGTACATTTCTCCAAATCCTGCGCCTGGTCGAAGATTGGGTTGTCTTGTTATTTGTCTATCTATTAAATCCAATGAAGCACCGCTTGATCGATAACCTACCTTTATTGAGTCCATTTCTTGGATAAACAATTCTTTTTGTGCTACTGATGTAGTTATAAAAAATAAAAATAAGACAGAAAAGACAGCTTTCACTTCACGTTTAGATTTAACTCTTGTATTGAACAACTCAAAACACAGTGACAATAATACAAATTAATCGTTAAAATAGACTTACGAAAAGTAAAATTGAATATAATTAAGAAATAGAGGAATAAAAATAAAAAACCCATGCAGCTAGAATTTTTCCACCTCGGTTGTGCATGTTTAAAGTCTCCGTTTCCGTTCTGTAATCCTCTGGGTTATCCTTATCTTTCGATGAAGGGAGGCTCGCCATAGTGAAAACAAGTCAACTCTAATTGTATTCTTTTAAGTTTCAAATAACGCTACATGGGCAGTCTTTCGACCTCAAACCTATCTAAACACCTTTTGTGTGATTGTTTGTACTGCTAATATATAAAGAATTAATTAATCCACAAAATATTTATCCATCAAAAAGTGTTTTATTTACAATAAAGCTCAGATTTCACAGGACTGGAACGCTGACAACGTGGGTTTTAGCTCCGATTACACTTAATAGCTATTTTCATAGCGTTGAATGATAGACTCAATAAAGTAGCTTAAAGCATTTTTGTCATTCTGATGTAAAACGAACTCAACTTTAAATTTCTCATTATTTCCAAAGACCTCTATATAATCTATAATTCGCACTATATAATCATTAGATTTGTAGATAGAACCAACCATATTTTGATTATTTTTCACATCAAAAAAGATATAAAACGGATAACCTTTATTGTCTACTTTATGAGAGGTTTTATTATTATAATTCATATCTTCTACATTAGAAGGGATATTTTCGTGAAACACTAAAAAGTCTTCACTTGTTTTTATCAATGAACCTTCATAATGATAGTATCCATTTCCTAAATCAGTTAATGTTCCTTCCTCAGCAAGCGAAGAAATGATATCCAATATATTTTGTTTTTCCTTTCCCCATCCCACTACACTGTGTATGTTGAACGTATCATTTTCTTCTGAAAACACCACCCCGAGTTTACCATTTGTTACATTCCCGATATCATCGCCTGCCACTGATTCAAACATCAGTCCATACTTTCCAAACGACCTGATAAATTCTTGTTTTGTATCTGGATTAAAGAATGTAATAAGATTATCCAGTTTTTCCACATCAATAGCTGCAGTGATCGCAAAATCAGGAGTTATCCCTTCCAATTCTGATAAAATATCATCTGGCCCATGCTCTTGAAAGAAAAACATTTCCTTAAGTGTATCATTTGCATTCAAGAGCTCAAATTCGCTTACAATATTACCTTCATTAAAGGTTAATGAAAAAGAAATTTTCGCATCTTTTGTCGCACTTTTAATCCTTTCATCACGATTATCCATGAGTGTTTCGTCTTGATAACCAGGAATTGATGATAAAGACGTTAAGCTAGCCACAAAAGAAAAGTCCTTTTGCTGAGAAAGGTAAGCTCCAATTTCTTTGTTCTTCGACTCTTTATATATTTCTTCAAATGCCTTAACCAAGTGTATTTTCTCTTCATCTTGATTATTTTCTGAAGTAACCACAATTAAAAAATTCTCATCATAGCCAAGCGAAAAATCATCATTAGAATGCCACTTTAACCTTCCTTCTTGCTCAATGCTAAACCCCATCTCATCAATTAAAGATTGAAATTTCTCAAGGTTTTTAATTTGCATAAAAAAGTAGATATTACTGGGAGTCTCATTATCATATAGAGGACCTTTCAACACAAAAAAGAGTCTTTCTGAAATAGAAATCCCTTCTTCCAAGTCTGATAGCTGTTGGTTAAAGAACGAGCCTAATTCTTCTATTTCATTCAAATTACCTTTTTGTACAACTTCAGCTAAATCTAAAAAGCCATAACCAACAATGTCATCAGTGTTTTCAATAAAGCTAACTACTGCCGACTGAAGCTTCACTCCTTCTTCAGAACTATTTCCGCAAGAGCTTTGTAATAAGAGGGTTAAAAAAAGGATAAAAGAAACTCTGTACAACATATCTTTAAGGTAATTTTATTCGTTATATTAAATGAATTGGAAAGATAGTATTATCTTTTTTATATTTGAGAAAAGTAAGTCATTTTATGCACACAATTGAGCCATATTATAATTGGAGAGATTTTTACATTGTAGAGCAAGATCTTCGTTCACCCTTTTACAACAAAGAGTACAGCGAGTTTGAGTTTTCTGAACAAGTGTATAACTATTTATTGCACCCACAATGGGATAGTTTTGGTTCTTCCACGCTTTTCATCAAAATTTTATATACAGATTATGATGAAGGGTTTACGATTATTGAGCTTATTGGAGAGTGGAATGATGCTATAAATAATGATATCATGATGTTGAAGCGCGACATTATCGAACATCTAAGTTATGAAGGAATTAACAAATTTATTCTTATCGGAGAAAACGTGCTTAATTTTCATTATTCTGACGACTGTTATTATGAAGAGTGGTTTGATGAGATTGAAGATGGATACATTGCCTTGGTAAACTTTCATCATCATGTGATTCAAGAGTTTTGCGAAATCCATCTTGATCAATACTTTGTGATGGGAGGAAATTTAGAGGATATCGCTTGGAGAACCTATACTCCAAGTCAATTTTATAAAAGTATTGACGCTTATGTGATGAAACGGCTATGTTAAGCTTTATCAATCAGGTCTACCACATGTTTATCAATCGGGAAAGTCATTTCCTTTTTTGTGAGTTGGGAAATTTTTCTCCACCGATAAACTTCAGTTTTGCTTTCACTATTTTGAAAATTAAATGGAATATCTGACGTTACAATCTGATCGACTTCCTCTGTATTTACGAAGTAATATATGCTTATTAGCTGGTCTTCTATATCAAATGCTGAGGCTATAAAATAATCCGTAAGATAAATCAGCTCACCTACTTCGATATTTATGTTCAACTCTTCTTTAAATTCTCTTTTTAAGCAATCAATTATTCCTTCCCCAAATTTCAATCCACCTCCTGGGAATTTAGTAAATTCACGTCCTTTATAACGCTCATCAGAAAGCAACACCTTCCCTTCATGAATTAAAATGCCGTAAATTCGAATATTAAATCTCATCGTATTCGTCTAATTTATTTTTAAAGTCGAACAAAACTTTTTCAATGTTAGGCGCTTGATACTTTGAACTCTTCATCACTTTTCCATCTGCTCTAAAAATCGGCATACCATTTTCGTCTAACTTACTCATATTTGCACGTTGAATCTCTTGAAAAACAGGGATAATTACATCTTGCATTCCATGTTTTAAGATAGTTCCGCATAAAATGTAAAGCATGTCTCCTAAAGCGTCAGCAACCTCAACCAAATCGTTGTTCTTAGCAGCTTCAATATATTCATTATTTTCTTCTTCCATTAAACGATGTCGCAATTCAACTTCCTCTTTCCCAATCAAAACGGTAGGTGAACTCTTGTTTTCGATACCAAAACTCTCGTGAAACTCCTTTACTTGCGATAATATTTCTTCAAATCCTATGTTACTCATTGACTTTTCTTTCAAAAATAATAAATTAATAAAGAAACTAAATTTGAGATGATTATATTATCCACCGTGGAAAAATGTCGTATTACTTTTTTTGTTTTAAATGAATAAAATCAAGATGATTTTCATAACATTGCACAAGAATTATGCAGACAAGTTATTATATATATGCTTTTTTACTTGCGCTGATACTCGGTGGATTAAACAGTTGGTATTGGTACACTAAAGGTTATCGGGGAGGTAAGCTTATGTTTTTAGGAAGTATTGCTTTTTTCGGTATCATTGTTTTAGTTTTAAAATTATTTTTTCAATAAGAAGTGAGTTTTATACAATTACATTTATTTGCCATAAAACGCTCAGCTCAGTTGATGACGTCCCGTTCCATTCTGCGATTCATCTTGCCTGGATTGATTATTTCGATTTTCTTTTATCTTTTCATCGGTGGTTTAAATTATATCAGTAGCGTGGTCTCCTTATTAGAAAAAACACCTTGGATTGGTTCTTTTTTAGAATCTGTATTTTCAACCCTTTTCTCATGGATTGAAAATCTTAGTTTTTCAATTTATCAATTTACAATTATCACCTTGCTTTCTCCTGTAAACACAGTTTTAAGTCAGCGCATAGAAATGCAAGAAACGGGCAAAGCCTTTCCCATTTCATACATCAAGATTATTCGTGACATTCTTCGATTGATTGGAGTTATTATTGTGTGGGCAATACTCTACGGAGCGGTATATTTATTGTGGATACTCTTCGCAAAAATCATAGGAATTAGCTTTCTCAATCCTTATATTTCACTCATCATCATAGCTTTCTTTACAGGCTTCAACTTTTACGATCATTCTTTAGAAAGACATGATATCAATATCATTAAAAGTTGGAAATATGCATTTCAGCGTCCATTACACATGATTACAATAGGATTAATTTTCGCAGTGATACTCTTAATTCCTTTTGTTGGAGTGATTATCGCGCCTGTGTATTCAACAATTGTAGCCACAGTAGTTTTTTTTAAGGAGAAAGACGCTGCAAACTAAGCATCACAATCCCAAAACATATCATCTAAAATCATCATCGCTGCAATAGCCAGCTGAGAATAGTTTTGAGAAGCGTTTCTAAAGTTTCCATTTTCTGTCACCCACATTTTCTGAATGAGTGGCATTCCACCTTCGGTAGGATTAATTTTATTAATTACTCCCGCCACGTTATATGCTCCAGCATGATAAACATGCATCACAAACAACCGAAACCATAGATCATTTTCATGATATATAATTTTTCTTTGGTCTAATATTTTCTTAGCTTCTGGAATGCATACTTCTGAAAGCAAGCGACTAGCAGCAATAGCTGATTTATCGAAATCCTTTCTCTCATCTACATATCGGTTCACTTTTAGCCCCATACTTCTCGCTACTGAAGGCATTAATTGGAACGAGCCATACGCTCCTGCATTAGATTTTGCAAGCTGTCCCGGACTTTCAATCATTAAAATGGCTTGCGCATACCACGGATCAACGCCTTGCTTTTCAAATTGCTGAACTCCTTTTGAAACCGTAGAAAGAATATCTGTATAATTATAGAAATCCGCTTTTCCTGTGGTTAAATATATTTTAGTATCCTCAGATAAGTCATTTGCTTTTCGGACAGAATCTCTATACTGGTCTTTTTGGCGGTCTGTTAAAGCTTTCCATTCCTCAACATTTTTATATTCTATGATTTGACGTGTTTGCCCAATATTCACGATGCAGGAATCGGCAGAAAGTCGCATGATTTTTTTCCAAAAATTCGGATGTAAAAGTTGATCCCATTCTTGTTTATACAACTGAAAAGAGTTTACATAGAATAAATCTACAGAATCGTTTAGCATTTTAGTTTCTACTAGATTTACTTCAAATGCATCTACCTCATCTACCTCGTCAATTTCTTCATTTGAAGTAATCGATTCATCTAGGGCAGTTATTGAATAACCTTTTAAGGCATACACACCACCTATTAACATGCACAAAACTGTGACCACTACGGTTTTCCTCATGATTAAATAATTGTTTTAAGCTTGGTTATACAATTATAAACGATATTTATCTGATTAGGTTACAAACTTCTACATTTTCGATTACTTGCTTAAAATCCTCGACAGAATATCAAGTTTTTTATTGATTTTTTAATTTTTCAACTAGGTCTAATGCTTTTTGCAGTTGTTCTTCAGGTGTTAGGTCTGAGTTGTCAATCACAATCGCATCTTCGGTCTGGATTAATGGACTTTCTTCTCGATTGGCGTCCATATAGTCTCGTAGCTCAAGGTTTTTTCTTACTTCCTCTAAAGAAGTTTCCTCTCCTTTTTCTTTCAGTTCATTATACCTTCTTTTTGCTCTCACTTCAGGATTGGCAGTAAGAAATATTTTTAATTCTGCATTTGGAAAAACAACAGAACCAATATCTCTTCCATCCATCACCACTCCGCCATTTTCACCAAGTTGACGTTGCTGCTTTACTAAATGTGATCTCACTTCTTTAAGTTTAGCCACTGCACTCACCACATTTGAAACTTCCAGTGAACGGATTTCATTTTCAACATCTTCACCATTCAAAATAAGTGCTGACTTACCGTGATTGGTAAATGAAAGTATAATATTCGGTAAATGTTCAATAATTTTATCTACGTCAATAAAGTCAGGAGAAACCAGCCCATTACGTAAAGCAAAAAGAGCAACTCCTCGATACATTGCTCCCGAATCTACATAGGTATAATTTAAAGCTTTGGCCATGGATTTCGCCAAGGTACTTTTCCCGCAAGATGACCAACCATCAATGGCTATTGTTAACTCTTTTTTCATAAGTCGTAAAGATAAAATAGATATTTGTGTTAATTCCAAATATTTATCATAAAAACAATAAAATTAGTAAACCTACATATTTCACAACCTCTATTCCATCATTTCAAAAACATGCATTAACTTTGTGGACTAATATATTTTACAATGAGAAGAGAAAAGGGAGAAATTGAGGATTTAGTTTTTGGAGTACGTGCTGTAATCGAAGCTGTTAATTCGGGAAAAGAGATCAACAAGATAATGATTCAAAGAGGTATGGACAAAGCCTTATTTAAGGAGTTAAAAGAAGCTTTAGCCAACAAAAATTACACCTTGCAATTCGTTCCTCAGGAAAAACTTAATCGTTTAACGAGAAAAAACCATCAAGG